>Ga0126312_10001931_pt1 | contig 13749 bp, 13 predicted proteins | sample Plot104A_FD_92537 | JGI IMG/M metagenome (GOLD analysis project Ga0126312, IMG submission 92537) | Serpentine soil microbial communities from UC McLaughlin Reserve, CA, USA - Plot104A | ecosystem: Environmental > Terrestrial > Soil > Grasslands | place: USA: UC McLaughlin Reserve, Lake County...
GGCGATGGCGGCGTGCCCGGATCCCGGCTCGGATCTGCTCGGGTTGCTGGAGGACGCTCGATGGGTGTGGTCCCAGTACGACCACCAGCTCTTCCTCAACACCGTCGAGGGGCCCGGCGGGGACGCCGCCGTCCTGCGGCTGAAGGGGACCGACCGCGCCCTCGCCCTCACCACCGACGGCAAGGGACGGTTCTGCCGTCTCGACCCCCGAACCGGCGGTCAGCTCGCCGTGCTCGAGGCGGCGCGCAACATCGCCTGTGTCGGGGCCCGGCCCGTCGCCCTCGTCAACTGCCTGAACTTCGGCAACCCCGAGCACCCCGAGGTGATGTGGCAGTTCACCGAGGTCGTCGACGGCATGAGCGAGGCCTGCACGGCCCTCTCCATCCCGGTCGTCGGCGGGAACGTCAGCTTCTACAACGAGTCGCTCGGCCACGACACCGACCCCACGCCCGTCGTCGGTCTCCTCGGGGTCGTCGACGAGCTCGACGACCGCCCGCCGCCCGCCGCGCTCGCCGGTGGGACGCGCATCGTCGTGCTCGGCGAGACGGCGAACGATCTGGGCGGGTCCGAATGGGCAGCGGTGGTCCACGGTCTCGACGGCGGAATGCCGCCGCGCGCCGACGCGACTGTCGCGCGCGCAGTGCACGACCTCGTGTGCGCGCTCGTGTCCGGAGGGCTCGTCGACGGTGTGCACGACTGCTCGGACGGCGGTCTCGCGGTGGCGCTGGCCGAGATGGCGATCGCAGGCGAGTGCGGTTTCGACGTGTCGATCGGCGGCGCGCTCGCGTGCTTCTCGGAATCGGCGTCGCGTGTCGTCTGCGCGGTTGACGCCGTGCTGGTGGACGAAGTGCTCACACGCGCGGGCACGGCGGGAGTTCCCGCCGCCGACGTCGGCGAAACACGCGGTGACCGACTGGTCGCACACGACGCGTTCGATGTCGCCTTGTCCGACGCCACCCGCGCCTGGCGCGACGCCATCCCGAACGCGCTCGATGCGTTCGTGAAGCCCGCTGAGCGGGCTCACTGAACGCGTCGGCTAGCGCCGGCGCGACTCCAGGTCGTCGAGGTATCCGTCGGGGACACAGAGGTCGCCGTGGCCGGTTCCGACCGACAAGCCCGGCTTGTTCTCGCCGTGGTAGTCCGAGCCGCCGGTCGGCGCGAGCGCGTGGCGGCGCGCCAGCTCGTGGAACGGCGCGCGCTCCTCGGGGAGGTAGGCGCCGTACTCGCACTCGAGGCCGTCGAGACCGGCATCGGCGAGCTCGCCGACGAACGCGTCCAGCGCGTCGTCCGCGAGCCCGAGCGATCCGGGGTGCGCGATCGCGCACACCCCGCCCGACGCATGCGTCAGGTCGATCGCGTCCTCGGGCCCGAGGCGGTCGCGTTCGAAGTAGGCGGGCCGACCCTTGCCCAACCACACGTCGAACGCCTCCTGGATCGATGTCACGTGGCCTTCCTCCATCAGCACCCGCGCGATGTGCGGACGACCGACCGAGCCCGGGCCCGCCTTCGCGAGCACCGCTTCCACTGTGATCGGGACGCCGTGGGCGTTCAGCGCCTCCACGATCTGAACATTGCGCTCGTTGCGAGCCGCCTGGAGCTCGGCCAGCCGGCCGGGGAGCTCGCCGGGGGCGTCGTCGACGAAGAACACGAGCAGGTGCATGGTCCCGGGGGCTCGACCAGCAAGCTCGCAGGAGATCTCGCAACCGGGGACCAACCGCAGCAGGTGCGCGCGAGCGGCGGCGCGGGCCTCCGGCACGTGGTCGAGGGTGTCGTGGTCCGTGAGCGCCAGCGCCGACAACCCCGCTTCACCTGCCAGCTGCACGACCCGTGTCGGCGAGTCGGTCCCGTCCGACATCGTCGAATGGCTGTGCAGGTCGATCACGAGCGCGCTTCCGCCGCTTCGGTGCGCGGCGCCGGCCCCGTCAGACCGACGCCCTCGAGGTACTCGATCACCTGGGCGGCCGACGCCGACGCGTCGCGATCCTGCGTGACGACGCGCACCTCGGGCGCCGGCGGTGGCTCGTACGGATCCGACACTCCGGTGAACTCGGGAATCTCACCGGCGCGCGCCCGCTCGTAGAGACCCTTGACGTCGCGCTCCTCGCAGACCTCGATCGGCGTGTCGACGAAGACCTCGACGAACGAGTCGATCTTCCCCCGCACCTCGTCGCGCACCGAGCGGTAGGGCGAGATCGCCGCCGTCACCGCCACGACGCCGTTGCGGGCGAGCAATGCTGCTACCCAGCCGATGCGCCGAATGTTCGTGTCGCGATCGGCCTTCGAGAACCCAAGACCGGCGGACAGGTTCTCGCGCACCTCATCGCCGTCGAGCAGCTCGACACGATGCCCACGTCGGCGGAGCTCGTCCACGACCGCGGCGGCGATCGTGCTCTTCCCCGAGCCCGACAGCCCCGTGAACCACAAGCAGAAGCCCGTGTTCGCCACGAATGGAAGTTACCGGAGGGTGAACATCCGTACGGCATACTTGTAGCGAGATGGAGCAGCGTCTCGGCCACGCGTGCGGCGTCTTCGGCGTCTATGCCCCCGGGCAACCGGTGGCCCACCTCTCCTATCTGGGGCTCTTCGCGCTGCAGCACCGCGGCCAGGAATCGGCGGGAATCGCGGTCAGCGACGGCGAGACGATCACGGTCGTCAAGGACATGGGGCTCGTGACCCAGGTCTTCGACGAGCGGCGCCTCGCCCCGCTTGACGGCCACCTGGCGATCGGGCACAACCGGTACTCGACCACCGGATCGAGCAGCTGGCGCAACGCCCAGCCCGTCTACCGCTCGGTCGGCGACGCCGGCTTCGCCCTCGGCCACAACGGCAACCTCACGAACACCGTGCAGCTGGCGGAGCGCGTCGGGATGCTCCCCGGCATGACCGCGCCCGAGTTCGGTCTCGACTCGACCACCGACTCCGCGCTGGTCGCCGAGCTCGTCGCCCAGGAGTACTCGCCCTCGCCGCGCTCCGACGGTCGTGACCTGGAGGTCGCGCTCGAGAGGGTGCTCCCGCGCCTCGAAGGCGGCTTCTCGTTCGTCCTCATGGACGACGCCCGTCTCATTGGCGTGCGCGATCCGCACGGCTTCTGGCCGCTCACGCTGGGCCGGATCGCAGGCGGATGGGTGCTTGCCAGCGAGAGCGCGGCGCTGGACATCGTCGGGGCGCACTACGTGCGCGACGTCGAGCCCGGTGAGATGGTGGCGATCGACGCGTCCGGGTTGCGATCGCACCACTTCGCCGAACCGTCGCCGAAGCTCTGTCTCTTCGAGTTCGTGTACTTCTCGCGTCCGGACACCAACCTGTACGGCCAGAGCGTGCACGCGGCGCGCCAGAGGATGGGCGAGGAACTCGCCCGCCAAGCGCCGGTCCATGCCGACATGGTGATGCCGGTGCCGGAGTCCGGTATCCCCGCCGCGCAGGGCTTTGCGCGCGCCTCGGGCATTCCGTACGGGGACGGCGTCGTGAAGAATCGCTACATCGGGCGGACGTTCATCGCGCCCACGCCCGAGACGCGCGCCGCCGGCGTCCGGCTCAAGCTGAACCCGATCCGGGAGAACATCGCCGGCAAGCGGCTCGTGGTCGTCGACGACTCCATCGTCCGCGGCACGACGCAGCTCACGCTCACCCGCATGCTGCGCGAGGCCGGGGCGGCGCAAGTGCACTTGCGTGTGACTTCACCGCCGTACCGGTGGCCGTGCTTCTACGGCATGGACACCGGCCGCCGTCCCGAGCTCCTCGCCGCCGACCTCCAGGTCGGCGAGGTCCGCGAGTACCTCGGGGTCGACTCGCTCGCCTACCTCGACCTCGACCGGCTCGTAGCCGCCACCGGGTCCAGCGCCGAGTCGTTCTGCACCGCCTGCCTCAGCGGCGAGTACCCGGTCCCCGTCCCGGACGCCGACACCAAGCTCGCCCTCGAGGGGGAGAAGGCGCGCGCGTCCCGAGCCGCCGAACCCGAGGCATCCGCCCGCGTCGAGCCGTGACCCGGCGCGACCGGGAACGCGACCCCCTCACCTACACCGACGCCGGCGTCGACACCGCCGCCGGCGAGAAGGCCGTCGAGCTCATCAAGGAGCACGTCCGCTCCACATTCCGGCCCGAGGTGATTGGCGACGTCGGAAGTTTCGGCGGGCTCTTCGCGTTCCCGGACGACCGATTCCACGACCCGGTGCTCGTCGCGTCCACCGACGGCGTCGGCACGAAGGCGGTCGTCGCCCAACTCTCGGGCCGGTACCGCACGATCGGGATCGACTGCGTGGCGATGTCCGTGGACGACGTCGCCGCCAACGGCGCCGAGCCGCTGTTCTTCCTCGACTACATCTCCGTCGGCAAGCTCGTCCCGGAGACCATCGACGACATCGTCGCCGGCGTCGCCGACGGGTGCCGTCGCGCTGGGTGCGCGCTGCTCGGCGGCGAGATGTCCGAGCACGGCGGTGTCATGGAGCCCGGGGAGTTCGACCTCGTCGGCTTCGCCGTCGGCGTCGTCGAACGGTCAGGGGTCCTTCCCGCGGAGGTGCACTCCGGCGATGCCGTCGTCGGGTTCGCCAGCGGCGGCCTGCGCTGCAACGGGTTCTCCCTCGCCCGACGCGCGCTGCTCGACGTCGACGGGCGCGAGCTCGACGGCCCGGCATGGGCCGGCGCGCACCACTCGCTCGCCGACGAGCTGCTGCGCCCGAGCGTCGTGTACGCGCCGACGATGCTCGAGCTGCGGCGCCACGTGGACGTGCACGCCTACGCCCACGTCACCGGGGGTGGCATCGCCGGGAACCTCGCCCGCGTCCTCCCCGGCGACTGCGACGCGGTCGTGCGCCGGGACTCCTGGGAGCGACCGCGGGTCTTCGCCGAGGTCCAGGCCGCGGGCGCCGTCGCCGACGCCGAGATGGAAGAGGTCTTCAACCTCGGGCTCGGGATGCTGGCGGTCGTCCCGCGCGACGCCGCCGACGCCGCCCTCGACGCTGTCCGGTCCGCCGGCCACGAGGCCTGGATCGTCGGTGAGATCACCCCTGGCCACGGTCATGCCCAGATGGGGTGACCCGACCGAGGGGGCACAGATCGGGACGAATAACTAGTCCCATCGCGCTGGACATTTGGTCCCGATGGGCTATCCCCTCCGGATACTTCGCAGGTTACCCTCATTGCACGATTCGGACACGGACAAATCGGGTAGGTCGCACAAAGTGGGGCCTCCAGGACGCCGAGGCTCCGAGCCGCATACGGGCAGGGAACGCAAGCAACAGAGTGAGGAGCCAGCGATGGCGATGGATGCGAGTTCCGAGCACGAGGCCCTTTTGACCCCGTCAGAGGTCGCCGCGATGTTCAGGGTCAACCCCAAGACGGTCACCCGATGGGCCCGAGCCGGAAAGATCTCGGCCATCCGGACCCTCGGGGGCCACCGGCGCTTCCGTGAGTCGGAGATCCGCCGATTCTTGGAGCAAGTCGAGGAAGGCTCCGAGCTCTAAGTTCGGCAACCTTTTGCAACGACCCGGGCGCAGGCCCGGGTCGTTTGCTGTATGTCTCCGGTCGTGGCTGGCAACGAACGCAAACTGCTGGCAGCTAGCCCGGCTGGACGATCAGGAGCGCGTTGCCGTCGGGATCGCGGAACCAGAACATCGGCGGCACGGGACCGGCGAGCTCGACGGCACCAATCCGAATCTGAGCCGGCGCGCCGACGCGCGCGACCTGGGCGTCGACGTCGACGCCGCCCGATTGCAGTTTGGAGTGGGTGGCGTCGATGTCGTCGGTGTTCAGGATGATGCCGGTCTGCACTGCGGTCGGGTCGCCCGGGCCGGGCGGCACGAGAGCGACACCCGCCGTCCCGTCGGGTGGATAGAGCTCGACCCAGCGGTAGCCGTCGCCCCACGGGATGTCCAAGCGCTTCTCGAACCCGAGCGCCTCGTAGAACGCCACCGACCGGTCTTGGTCCGTCGAGGGGATCATCACGAGCTGGATCTGACTGATCCGGGTTGCCGTCGTGCTCATCTCGGATCTTCCTCCGTTGTGGATTCGCAGTACGACTCGCGGCGGCGCGAGAGCTCACCGGAGTGTCATGACAGTGACACGGCGCGCCGAAAGCGGAGGGCCGCGTCGACACGCAGGCCAGGACCAGCGCCTCACCTGCGGTTCTCTTGGTGGCCGGGGACGGCGTCGATCCGTCGACCCCACGCTTTTCAGGCGTGTGCTCTGCCGACTGAGCTACCCGGCCGAGAGCGGGCCGCCCGGGCGACCCGCCGGCGGTCCTGACGGGATTTGAACCCGCGAGCTCCGCCTTGACAGGGCGGCGTGCTAACCAGACTGCACCACAGGACCATGTTTCCGACGCTCGACGTTCACGCCGCCGGCGCCTGTGCCCCCAGGGGAATTCGAATCCCCGCTACCGCCTTGAAAGGGCGGCGTCCTAGACCGCTAGACGATGGGGGCCCGTAGCTCCACCGGGAGCATCGCATCGTATCAGCCGCCTTTCCTGCGTCGTCCCGTGGTCGAACGCCGGTTCTCTACGATCGTGCACGGGCCGCTAGCTCAGTTGGCAGAGCAACGGACTTTTAATCCGATGGTCCGGGGTTCGATTCCCCGGCGGCCCACCGACCGAAGTTGCCCATCAGGCCGCGCCCGCGCGCTCGACACCCGCGATCTTCGAAGAACGCGTCGACCCGGTCCTGTGACGGCTCGTCCGCCGAGATCAGGAAGGCACGGTCGGCCACGCATTCCGCGGCTCCGACGGATGCAGCGTCAGTCGACGCGGGCGGGCACTGGTGTCGGCGGACCAGCCGCTTTGGCGCGCGCGCGTTCCGGTCGCCGCTGACGCACGATCATGACGACGAGAGCGAGGATGATCGTGAGCTCGAAGACCACCAGCGCCACGTTCGACGCGAACAGGGCCCGATAGGGCACGGATGCGGGGATGCCCTGACGGTACTGGTAGGCGATCAGGTACAGCGCGGACTGTGCGAGAACGAGACGCGTCAGCCCCGACCGCCACTCGAGCACGAGCACCGGAAGCGCCCACGCTGCGTACCAGGGCAGCACGTATGCACCCGCGAGCAGGTAGGCGACGACGGCACTCCCGACAAGCAGCGTCGGTGTGTTGTCGCGCAGGCGCCCGGCCACGAGCACTCCGGCGAGGACGATCACCGTGATCGTCGACAATGTGGCCGCGGTCTGCAGGAAGTCGGACGAGAACTCGTGGAAGCGTCCGAGCCCGAACAGGTTCGTGCGCCCCTCCGAGCTGCTGAGGAGCCAGATCGAGTTTCGGCTCATCTGCAGCCGCGCTTCTCGGAGTGGTGTGAGCGCGTCGAAACCGCCGCTGAGCGCGTACCCGGCGGCGATCACGCCGCCCCCGACCCCGGTCGCGATCGCCGCCGGGCGCACCCCCCGCTTCCGCACTATCCAGACGATCAGCGCCACGAGACCGAGCAGGGCCACCGGCTTGACCAGCGCGCCCAACGCGATGGCCAGTGCGGCGAGCTCGAACCGTTCTCGGGACGCCAGGAGCACACCGACGAGCAGTGCAAGCCCGACGAGCGCGTCGTTGTGCCCGCCGTTCACGACGTCGTAGATGACGAGCGGATTCAAGCCGATCAACGCAGCCGCGGCGGGACTCCGAGTCCGGCGACCGATCAGCAACACGGCAAGGAACACCGACAGCGCCGCCAGCGACTGGAACCAGATCCGCGTCGACTTCAGGTGGGTCTGCGTCACCGATACGACGCCCGCCGAGACACCGTTCCACAGGGGTCCGTAGACCGAGCTGGTGTTCTGCCACGTGGGCTTGACCCGCCGGATCGCGCGGTCGTTCGAGAACTCGACGGGGACGTGGCGGTACGGGCTCGCGCCGTAGTGGCTGACCATCCGACCGTACGCGGCGTAGGACCAGATGTCGGTCGAGTCGCGGGGCCAGCGCGCGACGCCGACGATCAGAAGCGCGGCGGACACGGCGAGCACGGCGCGCATGTGGAGCGCCCGCCGCCATCGACCCACGCCCAGCGCCAGCGCGAGGGCGGCGAACGCGAGCGCCAGCAACCCCGCGCGGTTCGGGGTCGAGAAACGCCGGGCGGTCACCAGCGCGGTCGCACATGCCGAGACGAACACGAGCGCGACGGCGACAGCGCGGTCCGCTGCGGTGGGCGCATCGCCACCGGACGGGTCGGGCGGCACGGCCGGGAGTGTGCTCCAGCGGGGATGAGACTTGGATGAAGGCACAACCAACACCTAGGGAACGATTCGTGCGGCGGCCTCGACGCCCGCCACGACATCGAAGCCGTCCCGACAGGCGAGCCAGTCCCGATTGCGGAGGTGCAGCGGGTCGTGCTCGTCGAAGCGGTTGAGCACCACGACGACGGGTCCTTCCCCCAATGCCGCAACCGACATGCGCACCGAGTTGATGGTGCCGAGGCCGGCGTCGGCGACGAGCAGCACGAGGTCGGGCGCGATCGACGACGCCAAGGTCACGTTGTCGCCGTCGGCCGCGATCGGCGACCGCGGCCCGCCCGCGCCCTCGACCAGCCCGACATCGACGCCGTCGCGCCAATGCAGCTCGTCGAGCAGATCACCGACCGTGAACGGCGGCGCGCCGAGTGCGTCGGCGGCCATCGGCGGCGCCAGTGCGCGCGCGTACCACCGATGCGGCGGGCAGACATCGTGCGGCGGCTCGCCGGTCGCGGCGGCGAGCACGTCAGCGTCGGTGGGCCCGTCGCCGAGGTCGAACGACTGCGCGGGCTTGCGAGCGCCGACGCGCAGGCCGGCGTCGCGGAGCCGCGCCAGCACGACGGCCGCGATCCACGTCTTGCCGACCGCGGTCCCGGTGCCGGCAATGAAGACGAGACGCGCCGGACGCCCGGTCACAGGCCGGCGAGCGCCGCCGCCAGCGCGTCGACCTGCGACGGCGCGTGCGCGGCCGACAGCGCGACGCGTAGGCGAGACGTGCCCGACGGCACTGTCGGCGGCCGGATGGCGGGTACGAGCATGCCCTGGTCGAGCAGCGCGGCGGCGGCCGCCAGGGTTCTCGCCTCGTCCCCGAACGCGACGGGGACGATGGGGGAGGCGTGGCCGGCGCGGAGCCGCTCGACGTTGGCGCGCAGGCGCGCTGTGAGCTCGCTGCCCTCGGTGGAGCGGAGGATCCCGACGGCAGCGAGGGCGGCGGCGCTGTCGGCCGGGGAGAGGGCGGTCGTGAAGATGTAGGAGCGGGCCCGGTTCACGATCAGTTCGGTGAGGTGGGCGGGGCCGGCGACGAATCCCCCGAGGGCGCCGACGGCCTTCGAGAGCGTGCCGATGCGAACCGCTTCTCGCCCGGTGAGGTCTGGGTCGGGACCGAGCACCGCGTGCGCCTCGTCGAGCACGAGCAGCGCGCCACGGCGGGCACACAACTCCGAGAGCGCGTCGACGTCGGCCACGTCGCCGTCCATCGAGAACACCGTGTCCGTGACGACCAGGGCGCGCTCGGCGGGAACGGTCGTGAGGAGGTGCTCGACGTGGTCGAGGTCGCGGTGCCGGAACACCTCGACGCGGGCGCGGCTGAGGCGGCATCCGTCGATGATCGACGCATGGTTGAGCTCGTCGGAGCAGACGAGCACACCTCGCCCTCCGAACGTGGTGAGGACACCGAGGTTGGTCGCGAACCCGGTCGGGAACAGGACGGCGCGCTCGGAATGCTTCCAGTCGGCGAGCTCGGCCTCGAGGTCGGCGTGCACGGGGCGCGAGCCCACGATCAGGCGGGCCGACCCGGACCCGGCACCCCACCGGTCGAGCGCGGCGTGCGCGGCAGCTACGACCTTCGGGTGCTGGGTGAGACCGAGGTAGTCGTTCGACGCGAACGACACGACGGGGCGGCCGTCGGGCGCGAGCTTCCCCTCGGGCCCGGCGGCGTCGAGGTCGCGCGGCTCGCGCCAGCGGCCGGCGTCCCGGATGGCGCCGGCTTCGGCGCCGGCCCAGTCGCGCCAGTTCACGCCGCCGCCACCTCGTCGATCGCGTCAGTCAGCGCGTCGACGATCCGGCGCAGCTCGGGCGAGGTGACCGTGAGCGGGGGCATCACGACCACGACGTCGCCGAGGGGACGCAGCAGCACGCCGCGGTCGACCGCGGCCGCGCAGACCCGCCGGCCCCAGCGCAGCCCGTCCCGCGGCGGCGCGAGCTCGATGCCACCCATGAGCCCTCGGAGCCGCACGTCGCGAACGGCGCGGTGCGGAGCGACGCGTTCGTCCAACATCGACCGCAGCTCGGCGGATCGGGCGCGCACGTTGCTGAGCACGTCGAGCTCATCGAGGAGGTCGAGGTGGCGGCGGGCGACCGCGCACGCGAGCGCGTTCCCGCCGTACGAGTGTCCGTGGTACAGCGTCTGCTCGGACAGGTCGGGCCCGAGGAACGCGTCGAAGACGCGCTGGCTGGCGACGGTCACGGATTGGGGCAGGTAGCCGCCGGTCAGGCCCTTGCCGAGGCACAGCAGGTCGGGCCGGAGCCCGCACTGCTCGGAAGCGAAGAGCGTGCCGGTGCGTCCGAAGCCGGTCGCGACCTCGTCGCAGACGAGCAGCACCGCGTGCTCGCGGCATGCGTCGGCCAGCGCGGCGAACGCCGACGCCGGCGCCACCTGCATCCCGGCCGCACCTTGGACGAGCGGCTCGACCACGACAGCGGCGAGCTCGTGGGCATGCTCGGCGATCATGCGCGACGCGAGCTCGAAGCAGCGGGGTTCGTCGAACCCCGGCGCGCGCCGGACGGGGAACCGCAGTGGATCGAAGATCTCCGTGCCGAATCCGCCGGCGCCGAGCGAGAGCCCACCCACCGTGTCGCCGTGGTACGCGCCGCCGAACGCGAGGTACGACGTGCGCCCGTCGACGCCCCGGTTCACCCAGTACTGGAACGCGATCTTCAGCGCCTGCTCGACGGCAGCGGCGCCATCCGACGCGAACAGGAAGTGCGGTCCGTCGACGGGCACCGCCCGCGCCAGGGCTTCGGCCAGCTCGATCGCGGCGCGGTTCCCGTTGCCGAGCATCGTCGAGTGCGCGACCTGGTCGAGCTGGTCACGTACCGCTTGGTCGAGCTCGGGCACGCGGTGGCCGAGCGTGGTGACCCAGAGCGACGAGATGGCGTCGAGGTAGCGGCGGCCGTCGACGTCGATGAGCTCGTGTCCCTCGGCCGACTCCACGATGACCGGCGCGTTCTCCGCGTAACAGGCCATCTGCGTGAAGCCGTGCCAGACGACCGCCGCGTCGCGCTTCGCCCACTCCTCCGCCGACCCCACGGACGGCGATGTTAGGTGGGGCCCCCGCCGCCCCGTCAGGCTCGCTTCAGAGTCGCTAGATGCGGCGGCCCCAGCGCCCGCTGACCGGGCCGCGCCCGAAGCGCGAGCGCGAGCCCCAGCGACGCCGGACCCGGCGGCGCGGGATGCCGAAGAAGAAGAGAGCGAGCACGAGCACAGCCAACGCGACGATCAGCACGGTGATCATGTGGGTCTGCTACCCGACCTCCTGTGATGGGAAACGGCCCGCGGGGGCACCGGCGAGCGATTGGTACCGTCGCTGCCGCGGCGTCGGCTTTGCCGGCCGCCGCCGCAGAAGCCGGAGCTTGCGACGGCGACAAGGAAGGCTGCAATGAGTGAGGTGGTCGATCCGAGCGTTCCGTACGACGTCGAAGCCGTCGTGCAGGCAGTCGACGTTCAATACCAGGAGTGGCTCGCAACGCTCGGCGAGCTGGTGCGCATCCCGAGCGTGAGCGGCGATCCCGCGCACGTCGTCGACGTCGAGCGCAGTGCCGACGCGGTCTCGGCCGCGCTCGAAGTGGCCGGCCTCGAGCAGGTTCGTCAGCGTGACGTCGACGGGTCGCCGCCCTACGTGCTGGGTGAGTGGGTACACCGGGAGGGCGTGCCGACCGTGCTGCTCTACGCCCACCACGACGTGCAACCGCCGGGCATCGTCGAGAACTGGACGTCGCACCCCTTCGAGCCCAGGGAGCGCGGTGGCCGCCTGTTCGGCCGGGGCACGGCCGACGACAAGGCCGGCGCCGTGGCGCACGCGGCGACGGTCGCGGCGTGGCTGCGCACGATGGGCGAGTTGCCGTGCAATGTCCGGGTGCTCGTCGAAGGGGAGGAGGAGATCGGCTCGCCGCGCCTCGAGGCGTTCCTCACGAAGCATCTCGATGAGCTGGCGGCCGACGTGCTCGTCCTCGCCGATGCCAGCAATTGGAAGGTGGGCGTCCCCGGGATCACGTACTCGCTGCGGGGCATCGCAGGTGTCGATGTGACGCTGCGCGCGCTGGAAGGGCCGGTGCACAGCGGCATGGCCGGCGGCGCCGTGCCCGACCCCGCGATCGCGCTGGCGAAGGTGGTGGCGTCGCTGGTCGACGAGCACGGCGACCTGGCCATCGAGGGGTTCGACGACGACGCCACGCCGCTGACCGACAGCGAGCGGGCGCGCATCGAGCAGCTGCCCGACGACTCCGAGGCGTTGCGGAAGGCGTGGGGCGTGCGACCCGGCGTCGAGCTGGCGGGGGACCCGAACGTGAGCGTTTTCGAACGCTTGTGGCGCCGGCCGTCGATCGCGGTGATCGGCTGGGACTCACATCCGATCGCCGGGTCGTCACCCCAGATCGTGGCCCGGGCGACGGCCCGCCTGAACGTCCGGCTCGCGCCCGGCCAGGACCCCGAGCGGGCGCACTGGCTGCTGCACGAGCACATCGCGGCGCGCGTTCCGTGGGGCCTCGAGCTCGAGACCACGCCCGTGTGGGGCGCGGCCGGATGGCTGAGCGAGCCGAGGGGCTGGGCGTTCGACGCCTGCGAGCGCGCGCTGCGCGCCGGGTTCGGCACCGACCCCGTCTCCATGGGCGTGGGTGGCTCGATCCCGTTCGCCGAGCCGTTCGCGGCCGCGTTCGGCGGCATCCCCGCGCTCCTGCTCGGCCCCTCCGACCCCAGCAGCCGCATCCACGGCGAAGACGAGAGCCTCCACCTCGACGACTGGCGCAAGCTCATCGCCAGCCAGGTGCACCTGCTCGCCGAACTGGCGGAGGCGGCGCCGGGTTAGATCACTCGGCCACGTCCTCGGCGCCGAGGTCGCGCAGGGCGGCGCGGATCTTCTCGGCCGCGGCGTCCAGCGAGCCTTCGGGCGGGTTGTGGTCGGCGTGCGCGAACGACAGCTCGCCGGCGGTGTTGATCGGCACGACGTGGATATGGGTGTGCGGCACCTCGTCGCCCACGATCATCACGCCGACGCGGCGCGGGTGGAACGCCTGCTCCTGGGCCTTGCCGATCGTCTGCGCCACCGTGAACAGGTGACGCGCCAGGACAGGATCGAGATCGATCCAGTGGTCGACCTCGCGGCGGGGCACGACGAGCGTGTGGCCGGGGTTCATCGGCGCGATGGACAGGATCGCGACGCATTGCGGGTCTCGCCACACGAAGACGCCTGGGATCTCTCCATCGATGATCTTCGTGAAGATCGAGGCCACGCGCGGAGGCTACCCAGCGGCCGCGGCGCGCACCGCCGGCGCCACCTCGCCCATGAACCGCTCGAGGGTCTCTGTGGTTCCGAAGTCGTGGAACTGGAGCACGAAACCGCGAGCGCCGAAGTCGACGTCGGCGACGAGCGCGCCGGCGACCTCTTCAGCGGCTCCGGTCACGATGCCACCCCAGCTGCCGAAGCGGCGTTGCGTCAGTGCGCTCACCTCGGCGCGGTTGGCGTCGCCCGCGGCCAGGCCGACGGGGTGCTGCACCGAGACACGCGCGTCCCCGGCCAGCGGGCGCACCTCCTCCAGCCGGTCGGCCGCGTA
>Ga0126312_10001932_pt1 | contig 13747 bp, 13 predicted proteins | sample Plot104A_FD_92537 | JGI IMG/M metagenome (GOLD analysis project Ga0126312, IMG submission 92537) | Serpentine soil microbial communities from UC McLaughlin Reserve, CA, USA - Plot104A | ecosystem: Environmental > Terrestrial > Soil > Grasslands | place: USA: UC McLaughlin Reserve, Lake County...
CAACCTGATGGTCGCTCGCGTCGCGCCGGAGAGCCCGGCGCGTGAGGGCCAGACGATGCGCCTGGTGGTCGACCCGAGCAAGATACGGATCTTCGATCTGGAGACCGAACAGGCGATCTTGTAGGGAGATCGGAAGCCTGCGCCAGATGCGGACCACGCCGGGCCACCGTCGAGCCGCATCTGGCCGGGGTGGAAGTCAGTAGGGAGCGTAACGTGTTGTGTCGTCGTAGAAAGGGCTAGTTGCGCATGACGGAGAGAAACGAAGGTTCTGGAGCGTTCGCCGGGAGAAAGCTGAACCGGCGCGACTTCCTGAAGATGAGCGGTGCGGGTCTCGCGGGGGCTGCTCTGCTCGGGGCCGCGGGCTGCGGAGGGGGCGCGAGCTCGAGTAAGCTCATCTTCTCCATGGGATCCATCATCCCTACCTACAACGCCCTTATAGACAAGTTCAACAAGCAGCACAAGGGTGAGGCCGAGGCCACGCTTCGCGCGATGCCTTCCAACGCGACGACGCACTACGACAAGCTGACGACAGAGTTTCAGGCAGGAGGCGGCGACATAGACGTCATAGGAGGCGACGTCATCTGGGCCATCCAGTTCGCTGCGCAGGGCTGGATCCAGGATCTCTCCGACGACTTCCCCAAATCGGAGCAAGAGAAGTTCCTGCCCGCACCCATAAGTGCCATGATCTACGAGGGCGCGGTCTATGGGATACCGTGGTTCACGGACGCGGGGATGATCTACTACCGCAAGGACCTCCTCGAGAAAGCAGGTTTCTCCGGTCCCCCGGAGACCTGGGACGAACTGAAAGAGATGGCCCTCAAAACCGCGAAGGACACGGGCACGAAGAACGGCTTTGTCTTCCAGGGATCGAACTACGAGGGTGGGGTCTGCAACGGCATGGAATACATCTGGACCCACGGCGGCGAGGTTCTCTCTGATGTAACGAGCGGCAAGGTCGTCGTAGACAGCCCCGAGGCGTTGGCGGCCATGGAGACGTATGCCAGCATGGTCGCCGACGGCGTAGCGCCCGAGGCCGTGGCCAACTACGACGAGACGACCTCAGAGCCGGTCTTTGGCGCGGGTGATGCGGTATTCTTAAGAGACTGGCCTGGATTCTATGCCCTGTTGGGCATCCCCGAAAAAGATGGGGGATACCCGAACATAAAGCCCGAACAGGTCGGGATCGCACCGATACCGGTGGCGAAGCAAGGCATGCACAGCTGGAGCACCCTCGGCGGGTGGAACCAGTATGTCAACGCCGCCACCGACTTGCAGGATGAGGCCGTGACGTTCGCCAAGTGGATGACAGCCACTGAGCAGGAGAAGTTCCTCGCTACCGATGGCGGCTTGCGGCCTACCCGGAAGGCACTCTACGAGGACCCGGACGTGACAGAGGCGCTCCCGGGCGTCGAGCTGCAAAAGGAGATCATCTTCAATAACGCCAAGTCGCGTCCGGTTATGGAGTACTACGGAGATATGTCGCTCGAGTTGGCAGAGCAGTTCAACAACGTTGTGACGGGCGACACCTCGCCGCAGCAGGCTGTCGAGACGCTGCAGAAGGATCTGAGCAACATCATGCAGCAGGCCGATTAGGGCCTGCCAACCGCCCGGCGGACATAGGAAAAGGGGTGAGGCGTGACGACCGCATCTAGAGAGAAGAAGGAGCGCAGCTGGTTCAAGGAAGAGTTCGGCGATCCCGAGCGGCGCACGGCCTACTACATGGTCTTGCCGTCCCTGCTGATCATCGTGGTCATAGCGTTCTTCCCGATACTGTACGGCATCGTGTTGAGCCTCACCGACTCCACCGTCACCGCCTTCGGCTCGTTCGTCGGGCTCGAGAACTACATCGAGATGTTTCAAGACCCCGACTTCCTGGTGGGCCTCTCCAATACCGTGATCTTCACGGTGGCGAGCGTGACGCTGGAGTTCATACTCGGCCTGGGCATAGCGCTCGCGGTGAACAGGGCCTTCCGGGGCAGGGGGTTGGTCCGGGCCGCCATTCTCGTGCCGTGGGCCTTCCCCACGGTCATCTCGGCGGTCATGTGGCGCCTGATGTTCCAGCCCGGGATCGGGATTTTCCAGTACTTGGCCGAGAAGATTGGCATCATCAGCGGGCCGGTACTCTCCGACCCGGCCGCCCTGCTTATCTCGGCCATCGTGATCGACGTGTGGAAGACGACGCCGTTTATGGCGCTCTTGCTCCTTGCTGGCCTCCAGGTGATACCCGGCGACGTCTACGAGGCAGCGAGGGTGGACGGGGCTAACGTGTACCAGCGCTTCTTCCGTATTACGCTGCCGCTCTTGAAGGGTGCCATCCTGGTCGCCGTTCTCTTCCGTACCCTCGACTCCTACCGGGTCTATGACCTGTTCTGGGCGTTCGGCGCCAAGGAGCTCGACTCATTGAGCACGTACGTCTACGAGGGCGTGAGGATCAGCCAGCTCCAGTTCGGGCCGGGCAACGCTGCGGCGGTCTTTATCTTCGTGACGGCGTTCCTCATAGCGCTCTTCTTTATAAAGGTTCTCGGTATGCGGACTTCCACGGAGGAGTGAGAGAGATGGCTAGCACAACAGCGACCGGAAAGGGCACGGGGCGTAGGTCCCTCAACATGGTGCTCTTCTACGTCTTCGTCGTGATCTTCGTCTTCGTGAGCGTATTCCCGCTCCTGTGGGTGTTCAAGATGAGCATCGTCACCAAGTCCGAGCTCTACGCTGCGCCACCAACGATCCTGCCACAGAGCCTCAGCGGTGCCAACTGGACTCAGGTCTTGGGCGACCCGGCGTTCCAGAAGGCGCTCATAAACAGCACCATAATCGCCGGGGTGACGACGCTCATCTGCCTCTTCTTCGGCTCTCTAACGGCCTACGCTATCGCCAGGTTGAGGTTCCGGTTCAAGAGCACGGTGCTGACGCTGATACTCGCGATCAGCTTCTTCCCCGCGGTGGCGATTATCGCCCCGCTCTTTATCCAGTTCACGGCACTGGGCATAATAGACACCTTGGCATCGGTGATCATCACCGACACCGTCTTCGCCCTGCCGCTGACTATCTGGCTGCTAGTGGCGTTCTTCAGGGAGCTGCCCGTCGACCTCGAGGACGCGGCCAAGGTCGACGGGGCGACGACGATACAGGCTTTCAGGAAGGTTATCGTGCCGCTCGCGGCGCCCGGGGTATTCACGACGGCGATCCTGACGTTCATCTACGCCTGGAACGAGTTCCTCTTCGCCAACACGTTCCTCTTCGACCCGAGTACCCAGCCGGTTACGGTCGTGATCCCGAACTTCGCAACGATCTATACCGTGGACTACGGGGCGCAGGCCGCCGCTTCGGTGATCGTCACGGTACCGCTCGTGATACTGGTCCTTTTCTTCCAACGCCGCATCGTCTCTGGACTTACGGCAGGGGCCGTCAAGGGGTAGAGTTAGAAGGGAACACCCCTGAATAAAGAGAAGTTCTGGGCGCGTGATCTGGAGGCTGGCTCCAGGTTGCGCGCCAGCTTCCTCGCCACGGACTCCACAATCCGCAAGGACAGCCGTGGCACGCCCTACCTCTCCCTGAAGCTGGTCGACCGAACCGGCTCGGTCGACGCCCGCATGTGGGGCAAACTCCCGGAGGAGTTCCTCCACGAGCCTCCAAGCCCGGCCTACGTCGACGTCGAGGGGCACACTCACGAGTACCGCGGCACCCTACAGGTAAAGCTCGATCGGCTGCGGCTCCTGCGGCCCGAGGACGTCTCCGAGGAAGACTACCTCCCTGCCTCGGAGCTGGATCGGCGGGCCCTCTCGGCGGAGCTCGAAAGCGCCGGACGGGAACTCGAGAACGAACACCTCAGAGCGCTCTTCGAGAAGATGGCCTCCGACGAGGATTTCTGGACGACGTTCTGCGAAGCCCCGGCCGCGAAGACCATGCACCACGCCAGGATCGGTGGCCTGCTGGAGCACTCGGTGAACTGCCTGCGGATCGCCCGCATGCTGGCCGAACTGTACCCTGTAGACCGCGACCTGCTCGTCTTCGGCGCCATCTTCCACGACGTCGGCAAAGTTCGGGAGCTGTCCTGGGACAAGGGAGCCTTCGCGTACACCACCGAAGGCCGCCTGTTAGGCCACGTCGTGCTCGGGGAGCGTCTGGTGGCATCATACGTCGCCACCCTGCCGGAGTTCCCCGAGGAACTGCGACTCAGGCTCGCTCACGTTCTGATCTCACACCAGGGCGAGACCGAATACGGCTCCCCCGAGCGCCCGAAGACCCTCGAAGCCCTGCTCATTCACCTCGTAGACAACCTCGACGCGAGAGCCGCCATGTACATCGAGACCACGAAGAACGTGTCCCCCGGCGGCTGGAGCCACCACGAAAACCCACTTGGCCGCGCCCTATTCGTTCCTGAAGAGAGCTAGTCAGCACGCCGCCTAAGGCAGCTTGTCAGCCCGGCGCCAGGCTTCGCCAGGCGCCTCCTCAGCACGCTGCGGGCTTTTTGAGGCCCTCGCTTCTCAGCTTGTCAGCTTCTCCCGCTTAGGGCCTCGCCCTGCAGCGCACGACACACCGCTGCCCGCGACGGTCGGGTTCGACCCTCATGGCAAGGCAACGGGACGACTTGCTGAAATGCTGAGAAGCCGCCGAGCAAAGCGAGGCGGCGTGCTGACAAGCGAAGGCGAAGCCTGAACGTGCTGAGAAGCTATTTTTCGTCGTCTTCGTCTTCGCCTGCTGCGGTGATCTCTTCCTTGAAATCGTCGATGGCGCGGCGGGCCTCGGCCACGAAGCGTCCCAAGTCCTTGGCCATCTTGGGCAGTGAGCCGGGACCGAAGATCACCAGGAAGATGAGCCCGATTATCACCATCTCTTGAGGCCCGACGCCGAACATGAGTCAGAATATAACCCGCGGACGGGTGCCTTACAAATAGCGCAGACTCGCCAGCCTCTGCAACGTATATACTCACTGTATGTCCTCTTTCGCAAGAGACGGCAGATGATCTCCTGGGGCGCGGCCCGGACGATAGCCGTGACGCTCGCCTCCCGCACCGAGCGGGGGCCCGCGGGCGACTTCGACTACGTGCGCGCTGTCGGGGCTACCATTGACCCGCTCTCGGAGTTCACGGGTATCGAGTTGCCGCAGGGGCCGCCGGGCGGACGCCAGCTCAGGATCGCCAGCAGGGCGGAGTGGATAGACTTCAACATCGAAGGCTTCGGAAGGCTCATGGAGCCCGTAGTGCAGCGTGCCGCAGCCGGCGCAAGCGACCTTACGTGGGCCGTGGGCGGCGTCACGCTGACGGCCCAGGTCGGTCTCCTGCTCGGGTTCCTCTCCTCGAGGGTTCTGGGACAGTACGATACTGGACCGCTGCTCACACCGGAGCGGGCCGGTGAGCCAGGCAAGGTCTTCTTCCTCGACGGGAACATCGTCTCGGCCGCAGGAAGGCTCGGGGTGCCCGTCAACGGGCTGCGGCTCTGGATCGTGCTGCACGAGATGACCCACGCGCTCCAGTTCGAGGGATATCCCTGGATACGCAGGCACCTCGGAGAGCTTCTGGAGAGCTTGATCTCACCGCTCGCCGACCGCCTTGGCTTGCGTGAGACACTACGACGGCTCTCGGAGAACCTGAAGACCGGCGGCCGGTCGGTAGAGCTTCTGATGAGCCGCTCCCAGCGTGAGTCCTTCGACAAGATGCAGGCTGCCATGTCGGTGATCGAAGGCTACTCGGACTATGTGATGCACCACGTCGGCAAGGGTCTGGTACCCCACTACGAGGATCTGAAGGAGCGCATGGCGAGAAGCAGGGCCCACCGCCCGCCCCTCGAGACCGCCGTGTTCCGCCTGACAGGCCTCGACGTCAAGCTGGAGCAGTACAGGCTCGGCGAGCGCTTCGCCGACGCCGTGGTCAAACGTCAAGGGATGGAGGGCCTGAACCGTATCTGGGAGAGGGCCGAGAACCTCCCCTCGCTCGAAGAGGTCCGCGACCCCGGGCTCTGGATGTCGAGGCTCGGAACGTCCTGAGATGGAGAGAGGGTCAGGACCACACCCATCTACCTTGGGCTACGAGTTCGCCCGCGAGGAGGAGGCCAGGGCCGCAGCCTCAGACCTCGACCGGCGCTTTACTCAAGACGAGCTCGCAGGCCTCCGCATCTACCGCGTCCGCTGGAACGGCAACTACCTGGTCGAGGCCGCATTCTCCGATGGAACGCCAGAGACACGTCTACAGGACGCCAGCGCCATCCTCGGCGAGTCTGGCATCCCGGTACACCCCGACGACCTGGCCGACTACAAGCGGGCGACCGACGAAGGCGCGGGGCTGCCCGACTGGCTACGCCGCTTCTTCGGAGGGCGCCAGTAGCTGGCGCCAGCGTTTCAGCCCGCTCCGGCTGACGCCTCCGCTTGTCAGCACGGCGGCTGCGCCGCCTTGTCAGCACGCTTCGAGCCTACGGCTCTCGCTTCTCAGCACGTCAGCTTTCTCCCGTTCCAGACCTTGCCATGCCGCGCACGACAAACCGCTACCAGCGGCAGTGGGGTTTGACGCTCGTGGGGAAGCCACGAAACGACTTGCTGAAGTGCTGAGAAGCGAAGGCCAAAGGCCTGAGCGTGCTGACAAGCCTGCGAAGCAGGCGTGCTAATCTATTCTTTGCTGCAGGCGAGCGATCTGCTCTCTGAGCTCGTCGATCTCGTGTTCGAGATACTTCTCACGCCCGCGAATGCGGGTGTAACCGGATTCCACAATGGATCCGAGGCCATCCACCGCCCGGACCACGGTCCTGCCCAGAAAACGCACGGAGATCTCCAGCCCGCCGAGCGCCGATTGGCGGGCTGAGCGCGCGGTCGTGGTGGTGGCGAAGGCTCCCACGACGAAACCTCCTGCGGCCCCGACGGTCGCCCCCAGCACGAATTTGGTGGTTCCCTGGCCCAAGACCAGCATCCTTCCGGCGCTTTCGAGCTTCGACGGCGCAAGTTTAGCACAGCACCCAGGGTGCAAGGTTATACTTGGCAGCGCATGATGGAGACGGGGAAGAGGGATCTACTCAGGAGCCTTCCCGCCGTGGACGCCGTGATGCGCGACCCGTCGGGACTGACGCTCGCCGCCCGCCACGGCCACGCTTCGGCGACGGCGGCCGTCCGCGAGGCGCTCGAAGGCCTGCGGCGCAAGATCGTCGCGGGTGAGAGTCCAGAGGCCTCAGAGAGCGCCGTCATCGAAGCAGCTTCAAGGCTCCTCACCGGTAGAGGTCTCAGGCGCGTCGTTAACGCAACCGGCGTAGTTCTTCACACCAACCTGGGGCGCTCGGTCCTCTCCGAGCGGGCGGCACGCGCGGCCTACGAGGCGGCCACCCGCTACTCCAACCTGGAGTACGATCTCCGCTCCGGCAGCAGGGGATCTCGCTACGATCACGCCGTGGTGCTCCTCAGGGAGCTGACCGGCGCCGAGGATGCGCTCGTCGTCAACAACTGTGCTGGGGCGACGCTGCTCGCTCTCACTGCGGTCGTTGCGTCGAAGGTCTCTGAAGCGCCCGAGGTGATCGTCTCGCGCGGCCAGCTCATCGAGATCGGGGGCGGATTTCGTATCCCGGAAGTGCTCGCCCTCTCCGGCGCCCGCCTGAGGGAGGTAGGAACCACGAACCGTACCAGGCTCTCGGATTACGAGAACGCCAAGAACGAGAACACCACCGCGGTCCTCTGGGTCCATCCCAGCAACTTCCAGACGCTCGGCTTTACAGGGTCGGTAGGAGTCCAGGATCTCGCATCTCTGGGACTCCCGCTCATTGCCGACGTAGGTAGCGGAGCGCTGCTCTCCGTCGGTGAGGAACCAAGGGTGCAACAGACCCTCAGCGACGGCGCGGATCTCGCCATCTTCTCGGGAGATAAGCTCCTAGGCGGGCCGCAGGCGGGGATAGCGGTGGGTGCTTCGCGTTGGATCTCCGCCATGCGCAACCATCCGCTCGCCCGCGCCCTCCGTGCCGACAAGCTCTGCCTCGCCGCCCTGGAAGCGACCCTGAACTCCTACCTGGAGGGCACCGAAAAGGAGGATCTCCCCACCCTCAGAATGATAGGGGCCACAGCCCCCGAGATGGAAGACAGAGCCGCCAACCTCGCCGAGAACCTGAGACGCGAGGTGCCCGGCCTCGAGGTAGACGTGGCACCCTCGGTGGCCCGCAGCGGCGGCGGTACGCTGCCGACGTACGAGATCCCCTCCTTCGCCGTACGGCTGGGCGGGACCGACCCGGAAGCCCTGGCCGAGAACCTGCGCTCCGCGGACCCGCCGGTGGTCGGCCGTGTGCGCGAGGGGAGGGTGTGGCTGGACGTGCGGACGCTCCTTACTGGTGATGAGGAGGCTGTAGTCGGGGCACTCAGGGAAGCGAATGGGTGATGCCGGAGAGCACAGGATCTCCCTCACCATAGGGACGGCGGGCCACGTGGACCATGGCAAGACCACGCTCGTCAAGTACATGACGGGCACGGATACCGACCGTCTGGAAGAGGAACACCGCAGGGGCATCTCCATCGTGCCAGGGTACGCGGAGCTTGATCTTCCCAGCGGTAGACGGGCCAGCCTGATCGACGTGCCGGGCCACGAGCGCTTCGTCAAGAACATGGTCTCGGGGGCGACGGGGGTCGACGCTTTCCTGCTCGTCGTCGCCGCCGATGACGGGGTCATGCCCCAGACCCGCGAGCACCTCGACATCTTGCAGATCCTCGGCGTGGAGCAGGGCATCGTCGCGCTCTCGAAGGTCGATACCGTAGATGAGGAGACCGTGGAGCTGGCCGCCCTGGAGGTCGAGGACCTGCTGGAGTCGAGAGATATCGGTGCTCCTGTAATCCAGGTAAGCGGCATGACCGGCGAGGGCGTGGGGGATCTGCTGCTGGCATTGGACGCGCTTACTGAGGACCCTCCGGACCGGCGCAGGGATGATCTGGCGCGGCTTCCCGTGGACCGCTCTTTCGTGCTCAAGGGCATAGGTGTGGTGGTGACGGGGACGTTGTGGAGTGGAGAGATTCGCCCTGGCGACGTTCTGTACACCGCTACGGGCCTGCACCCGCGCGTGCGTGGCGTACAGATCCACGGTCATCCCGCCGAGGTCGCTTACGCCGGGGCACGGACCGCTCTCGACCTCACTGGCGTCGAAGCCTCGCAGATCGAAGCGGGCGACGTTCTGCTCTCGTCCCCCGTCCCCACGAGCCGCGACCTCGACGTTCGTGTCTGCCTGTTGGAGAATTCGAAACCTCTCGCCCACGGCAACCGCGTGCGGTTGCACCACGGGACAAGCTCCACGAACGCCCGCCTACGCCTGGTGGATTGCGAAGAGCTCCAGCCCGGAGCCAGAGCTTTAGCCCGCCTGAGGCTCGACGAACCGTTCGTCACGCTCAGGGGCGATCGCTTCGTGCTGCGCTCGATGGACGGGGTCACGATCGGCGGTGGCACCGTGCTCGACCCGACGGCGATGGGCCGGCGCCCGGATCCATCATGGCTCGAGGCCCTCGAAAGCGGTGACGCTACAAAGGCAGTCCCGCTCGCGCTGGCCCGCAGACCGGATCAGGGCATGACCACAGAAGAGCTCTCGCTCGTCCTCGGGTTCTCACCGGACGACGTCTCCCGCGCGGTCGAGACCAGCGCCGGAGTAGAGACTCTTGGAGAGATCCACACCCTGGCAGACGAGGTCGCTGCGGCGAGAGACCGGCTCCTGGAAGCCCTAGAACACCGGGCCGCCGAACGTCCCGAGAGCCCCGAACTCACCATAGCCGAGGCCCGCACCGCCACCGGTCTTTCAGCCCGTCTTGCCGACGCCGTGCTCGCGGATGAGACGTTCGAAGCGGTCAGGGTGACCGATACAGGTGTCAGCCTGCCACATGGAGGAGCGCCCCCCGAGCTCGAGCGCGAAGCCGAGCGGTTACTGGAAGCCCTGGAAGCCGCTGGCCCCCAACCTCCGTCGATGGACCCAACACCGGCGATGCGTCTGCTCGTCAAGCGCGGAGACGCCGTGGAGCTGGGAGGTTCGCTCTTCGTCGCCAGCGAGGCAGCCGAGTCGGTCCTGGAGCGGATAAAGACCATCTGCAGGGCGGAAGGCGAGATCTCCCTGGCCGAACTCCGCGACAGCCTCGATACCAGCCGCAAGTACGCCCAGGCCTGGCTCGAGTACTCCGACGCCTCTGGCGTCACCAGCCGCACCGGCGACGTAAGGGTACTCACCCGCCGCCACAGGCAGACGATATAATAAACTCTACCCGCTGTATAAGGAATGCGTGGGCCTGGTGGCCCGGCCGGTCTTCAAAACCGGTTTGCGGCCGTGATACGGCCGCGGCGGTTCGATTCCCCCGCATTCCGTAATAGCTGGTCAGCACACCGCCGGCTTCGCCGGGCGGCTGGCCAGCATTTCAGCCGGTCAGCTACGTGTAGTTAGGCGAGACGCTCGTGCGCTTGAGAGAATTTCAGAGGGGCACATACTCAGGGAGTCAGCTCCGACCACGAAACCTGACAAGCTGAGACGACCGAAGGGAGGCGAATGACATTCTCTCACCTCGATAGCGAGGGCGCGGCGAGAATGGTCGACGTGGGGGAGAAAGCTGTGGTGCGCCGCACCGCTGTTGCTGGAGGCTTCGTACGCATGTCCCCCGAGACGATAGAGCTGTTGCAGAAGGCGGCGTTACCCAAGGGGGACGCGTTGAACACGGCCAGAATCGCCGGGGTGATGGCGGCCAAGAAGACGCCAGAGCTCATACCATTGTGTCACGGCTTGAATCTGACCTCCGTTGGTGTCGAGTTCGAGGTCGGACGCGATCGCGTTTCCATCACAGCCACAGTTCGTGCGAGCGACCGTACGGGCGTGGAGATGGAGGCCCTCACCGCGGTTAGCGTGGCCGCGTTGACCGTCTACGATATGTGCAAGGCCGTCGATAAGGGAATGGTGATCGGGGAGGTCAGACTACTGGAGAAGACCAAAGAACCAGCCCGTCCGTGAAGGCTTATACGGAGCCTTACGGTGGTGCATGCAACACTTTATCGGGCAACGATGCCAGGATGGTGCTTATGCTAGACTTTCAGGCTAATCCACGGGCCATTCGCTAGGTCAGGAGCAGAGATCAAGGGCGACAACAACGTTCTTTACCCCATATTTCTGAACCTCTCCGGCAGGCGTTGCGTGGTAGTCGGGGGTGGGGCAGTGGCGACCAGGAAGGTCGCCAAGTTGTTGCGATCGGGCGCCGGGGTCGTCGTGGTCTCCCCCGAGGTCAGCCCGGAGCTTGCAGGTATGGTCGCCGAGATCCACCGTCGCCCCTATGAGTACGGCGACCTCGAGGGCGCCCACCTGGCTTTTGCGGCGACGAACTCGCGGGAGGTCAACGCGGCGGTAGCGGGGGAGGCTAAGGAACGCGGGATACCTGTCAACGTCGCCGACCGTCCTTCTGAGGGGGATTTCGCCGTGCCTTCGACGCTGCGGAGGGGTGGGCTCCAGGTCGCGGTCTCCACCGGCGGCGCATCGCCCACGCTGGCGCGGCGTATCAGGGGCGAGCTGGAGGAGGCTTTCGGGCCGGAGTGGGCGGATGTCGTCGAGGAATTCGACGCGGCCCGTCGCGGTGGAGGGGCGCCGGTCGAGGATCTCGAAGAGGAGGTGGGCCGGTGCTTGTCGCGGTTGCGGGGATGAGCCACCGCTCGGCGCCGGTCGAGGTGCGCGAGCGCGTCGCGTTCCCTCCGTGCGCAAGCCGGAGCTTCCTCACGCGCCTAAAGGATGAGGGCATCGTCTCCGAGGCCGTGCTGCTCTCGACCTGCAACAGGACCGAGGTCTACGCCGTTGTCGAGGACGAGGGTGCGAGGGAGCGGATGCTCGACCTGCTCGCGGAAGACAGGGGCGTCGAGCGGATGTCGCTCGAGCAGGATACGTACTGGCTTACAGACGCTGAGGCCGTGCGGCACCTTTACAGGGTCGCCTCTTCGCTCGATTCGATGGTCGTCGGAGAGGGTCAGATCCTCGGCCAAGTCCGCGAGGCTTACAGGGCGGCGACCGAGGAGCATTGCGCTGGCCAGATCCTCAACCGACTCTTCCACACATCGCTCAGGGTAGGCAAGAGGGTCCGCTCCGAGACGGGGATAGGCGACAGCTCCCTCTCCGTCCCGCGCGTCGCCGTGAAGCTCGCCGAGGAGGTCTTCGGTTCGCTTGCTGGAAGACGGGCCCTGGTCCTCGGAGCAGGCGACATGAGCGAACTCGTGGTCAAACACCTCAAGGACAGGGGGGTCGCCGACCTCCTCATCACCAACCGTACGCCCGAGCGCGCCGGACTGCTCGCCCGGCGGGTAGGGGGCAGGGCCGTCCCGTTCGACGCCTTCGCGGCCGAACTGCCGGAGGTTGACGTCGTCGTGAGCTCCACGGGCTCCGGTGAGTGGGTCGTTCAGAGCGAGACAATCGAAGGGACGCTCGCGTCGAGGAGTGAGCCGCTGTTCTTTATCGACATCGCGGTGCCCAGAGACATAGATCCTGTGGTCCAGACCCTGGGAAGCGTCTACCTCTATGACATAGACGACCTCCAGGCCGTAGTCGAGCGTAACGCGGAGGGCCGCCAGGATGCGGCGGAGGAGGGGGAGGACATGATCTCCTCTGCGGTTCTGGAGTTCATGGGCTGGCTCTCGACGCTGCACGTAGTCCCGCTCATACAGGAGCTTCGCGACGGGGCCGAGCAGATTCGCCGTCACGAGCTCGCCCGCGCCCTCGAAAGGTTGGAGCTCTCGCCCGAGGAGGCTGCTTCCGTCGAGCGTATGAGCTATTCGCTCGTCAACAAGCTGCTCCACGGGCCCATTCAGGAGATAAAGGCCCGCGCCGAAGCCGGCTCCCCGATCGAAAGCTCCGAGGTCAGGCGGCGCCTGATGGCCCTGGACGGCCTCGACGTGGAGCTGCACCGCCCGCGTCGCAAGTCCTCGTGACCTCGAAAAACTCCGCTATCCTCGGTACCCGTGGCTCCAGGCTCGCCCTGGTGCAGGCGGAACGGAGCGCCGCAAGCCTGCGCGCCGCAGGCATCGATGTCCAGGTTCGCACCATCAGAACGACCAGCGAGCACCAGCCCGACATGCCTCTCGCGGTGATAGACCAGCGCGATGTCTTCACCCGCCAGCTCGACGAAGCCCTGCTCTCGGGCGAGATAGACCTCGCCGTGCACTCGCTGAAAGACGTGCCCACGGAGCTGCCGGTGGGAATATCGCTCGCGGCCGCCACCCGCCGCCGCGACCCGGCGGACGTGCTTGTGTCGGATGAGCGATACACGCTGGACGGGCTGCCGCACGAAGCAGTCGTCGCTACATCGAGCCTGCGGCGGAAGGCGCAGCTCCTGCACCACAGGCCCGATCTCGACATCATCGGTATCAGGGGCAACGTGGACACGCGCGTGCGCAAGATGCGTGAGGGGGCGGCCGACGCGGTCGTGCTGGCCAGGGCCGGCCTCGAACGCCTCGGCCTCGACGCCCCGCACACCGTCGTCCCCGTTGACCTGGTGCTTCCCGCCGTCGGCCAGGGGGCCCTGGCTGCGGCGACGCTACACGATCACCCCCTTCGCGGGTCTATCAGGGGGGCCCTGAACCACGAGCCGACCGAGAGGGCCGTGCTGGCCGAGCGGGCCATGCTCCGCGCGCTCGAAGGCGGCTGCCGGGTACCTGTGGGGGCGAGCAGCACTGTGAAAGGTAGCGTGGTGCGGCTCAGGGGCGTTGTGATCTCCCCGGACGGGGCGCTCGTGTATCGTGGTGAGGCTGAGGGCGAAGAGCCCGAGGAGGTGGGCCAGAGGCTGGCGCGGGACCTCCTG
>Ga0126312_10001933_pt1 | contig 13746 bp, 12 predicted proteins | sample Plot104A_FD_92537 | JGI IMG/M metagenome (GOLD analysis project Ga0126312, IMG submission 92537) | Serpentine soil microbial communities from UC McLaughlin Reserve, CA, USA - Plot104A | ecosystem: Environmental > Terrestrial > Soil > Grasslands | place: USA: UC McLaughlin Reserve, Lake County...
GCTCGGCACCGCCGAGAATCCGATCGTGACGACGTGAACGCGCTTGACGTCGCCGCCGTCGTCCTCCATCACGGCGCGCAGCACGGCCGGATCCGAGGGCAGGCCGGAGACCCCGACCCTGCGGCCCTCGAGGTCGCGCGGGCGTCGTACGTCGTCGCGGGTGATGATCGCCGCGAGCGGCCGCTGGACCAGCGCGCCGACGCCGACGAAGTCGCGCCCGCGCTCGCGCGCGAGACCGAGATCGTGGATGTCGAGGACGGCCACGTCAGCCCGTCCGCCCGCCAGCAGCTTGAGCGCGTCGGGGGCCGACCCGGGCGGCCGGATGCGCAATCTGATGCCGTGCTCGCGGTCGTAGCCCTTGCGCACCGCGGCGTAGATGGGGGCGTGCACCGCGTTCGGGGTGAAGTCGAGCGCGAGAGTTACCGGCTTCTCCCCGCCCCCTCCGCCGCCTCCACAACCCGCGCTGAGCACGACGGCGAGGAGGGCAGCCAGTGTCAGGCCGCGCTTCACGGCGCGGAAGCCTATGGCGGCCAACCCGTCGTTAGACTGCCGCGACTCTCGAACGCTCCCAGGAGGTCGCTCGTGCAGGACAGGGGTCCAGCCGCATACATCGCGGAGTTCGTCGGCACCGCGGCGTTGGTGTTCTTCATCACGGCCGCGGTCTCGCTCTTCGTGGTCCAGCCGACGCCCCAGAATCCCACGCCGTTCATCGACTGGTCGGTGATCGGCCTCGTTCACGTCTTCGCGCTCTTCGTGCTCATCCAGACGCTGGCCCTGGTGTCGGGGGCACACTTCAACCCCGCGATCACCGTGACCCTCACGGCGCTCCGCCAGATCAAGCCGCCGGACGCCGGGATCTACATCCTCGCCCAGCTCTCGGGCGCGGTTGCGGGCGCACTCCTGACTAAGGGGCTGCTGCTCGACGAGGGCAAAGCCGTCGACTACGGGGCGACCGCGGTCGGTCCCCGCCTCGACGGGGCCATCTTCCCCGGGATGGTCGCCGAGGCCGTGGGCACCTTCTTCCTGATGTGGGCAGTCATTGGCGTTGCCGCCAACCCGAGGGCTGCCAAGGACTGGGCGGCCCTCGCGATCGGCGGCGCGCTTGGCGGCGCCGTGATGATCATCGGCCCCATGACCGGCGCCGGCCTCAACCCCGCGCGCGCCTTCGGGCCCGCGCTCGTGGGCGACGCGTTCGGCGGCTTCGACGACTTCATGCTCGTCTACGTGCTCGCGCCCATCATCGGCGCGCTGGCGGCCGGCTTCCTGTACGCGCGCGTCCTGACCGCGCCGGGGGCGACGGGCGAGAAACCGATGGAACCCGTGGGCTGAGGTCCGCTAGGCGCAGCGAGGGCGCGGGCCGCGCGAGCACCGCAGCCATACAATCCGCCGGGCATGCGCCGCGTCACCTTCTCGCGGAACTTCACGCTGTCGCTCTCGCGGACGTGTCGCTGCTACTGCAAGTACTGCGCCTTCGCCACACACCGCGCGCATCTCTATTCGCCTGAGGAGGTCGAGCGACTGCTCGACGACGCCGCGCGGCGCGGCGCCAAGGAGCTGCTCGTCCTCACCGGAGAGCGGCCCGAGCTCAACGACGACGTGGCGGCGCGCCTGTCCGAATACGGCCACGACGGCTTCACCTCGTACGTCGCCTGGGCCTGCGAGCGCGCGCTCGAGCGCGGCATGCTGCCGCACACCAACGTCGGTGTGATTCCGCGTGCCGACCTCGAGCGCCTGCGCGAGGTCTCCGCGTCGCAGGGGTTGATGCTCGAGTCGGTCAACCCGGACCTCGACGTGCACCGCGGCTCTCCGAGCAAGCGCCCGGACACGCGGCTCGCGATGCTGCGCGAGGCCGGCGAGCTGCGGATCCCGTTCACCAGCGGGATCCTGGTCGGGATCGGCGAGTCGCCCGAGGAGCGAATCGCGGCGCTCGAGGCTCTGGCCGAGGTGCACAGCGACCACGGCCACCTCCAGGAGGTGATCCTCCAGAACTTCGTGCCGCACCCGCGCTACTACGGCGCGGAGCCCGCGGAGATCGCCGACGAGGCGCAGAGGCGAGAGGCGCCGCGCGCGGCCGAGGTGCCGCTGCCAGGGTGGGCCGATCCGATCTCGCTCGAGGATATGCGCGAGCTCGTCCGAGCCTCCCGGCGGCTGATGCCGGACGTGGGCGTCCAGATTCCGCCGAACCTGTCCGACTGGTGGCTCCCGCTCGTCGACGAGGGCGCGACCGACCTCGGCGGGCTCTCCGCCAACGGGGATCACATATCGCCGGAACATCCCTTCCCCTCGCCACACCGGATGCGCAAGCAGCTGGCGCCACGCGGTTACGCGCTCACGGAGCGGCTCTGCGTCTACCCGCAGTACATGCGACCGGAGTGGCTGGAGCAGGGCGTGCTCGACGTGATCAAGCTGAAGTACTGGAGCTTCATCCCGCGGCGGGGCTCCGGTCGCCGTCAGGAGCGGGCGATCCACCGGGATCTAGCCGCCGCCGCGGTGGCGCGCGCCCGCGACGGCGGCTCGCTCTCCGGGGAGGAGCTGACGGCCCTCTTCGCCGAGACGCGGCCCGCGGCGATCGAGGACATGCGCCAGGCCGCCGACGAGCTCCGTGCCGAGCTGGCAGGCGAGACCGTCACCTTCGTCGTCAACCGCAACATCAACGTCTCGAACGTCTGCATCGTCGGATGCGCGTTCTGCGGCTTCGGGCAGGGCAAGCGCTCGCCGGACGCCTATCACCACGACCGCGACGAGTTCGTCCGCCGTGTGAAGGACGCCGTCGAGTTCGGCGCCACCGAGATCTGCATGCAGTCGGGCATCCACCCCGACTGGCGGCTCGAGGACTACGAGGGCTGGCTGCGGCTGGCGAAGGCCGTCGCGCCCGAGGTTCACCTGCACGCCTACTCGCCGATGGAGGTCGACTGGATGTGCGAGACGTCCGGGCTCGCGCCGGCGGCGGTGTTCGAGCGGCTTCACGAGGCGGGGCTCGGCTCGACGCCCGGCACGGCGGCCGAGGTGCTGCACGACGGCGTTCGCGAGCGGATCTCGCCGAACAAGCTGCCCGTGGGGCGCTGGGTCGAGATCATGGAGGCCTCGGCGGCGGCGGGGCTGGCGACGAGCGCGACCGTGATGTTCGGCCACATCGAGGAGCCGTGGGAGCTGGCCGAGCACATGCGGGTGGTGCGCCGGCTCCAGGAGCGGACGGACGCCTTCAACGAGTTCGTGCCGCTGTCGTTCATCCCCTTCCACACGCTGCTCGGCCGCACGCACGGCATCGAGGAGATCTCGCGCGAGGAGAACCTCAAGCACACGGCGGTCTTCCGGCTCGCGCTGGGTAAGACGCTCCGCAGCGTTCAGGCGAGCTGGGTGAAGATGGGTCTCGACGCCGCCACCGAGGCGCTCGACTGGGGCGTGAACGACCTCGGCGGCACGCTGATGGAGGAGAACATCAGCCGCCTGGCCGGCTCGTACCACGGCGTCAGGCTCGAGCCCGCGGACCTCGTGGCCGCGGCGCACCGGGCAGGTCGGCCGGCGGCGGAGCGCACGACGCTGTACGGCATCCGGCGGCGCTACGAGCCCGCCGCGGCGGCCTGACGCACGACCCCGTCCGCCGGTCGCTAGCGCGTCGCTACGCGTAGCCGTTGAAAAGCTGCGGCGGCCCCGCCTCCCGCGGACCTTTGCGTTGCGTTCAGTTAATTGAACGCAAAATGGCCGGGCGGCTCATGGACAGCTGCCCGCATCGCACACAGGCTGGGTTCCGCCCCGACCGGCGGGGCAGGGCCATGGACTTCGAATCACTCCGATCACATGGCTGGACACTCGGGTCGCCGAGGGTAACGGCGTCGCATCCTGGACGGGCGCCCGTTCCGCGCAAGGCGGCATGTATTCGCGGAAAGGGGGTGAACCCATGCTGAACCTCATCCACGCTTTCATGAGCGGTACGCAGATGCAGTCGCTGGTGCGGCGGGTGCGCGAGCGCGAGGAGGGCCAGACGTTCGTGGAGTACGCGCTCGTCATCGGTGCGGTCTCGATCGCGCTGCTAGGCGCGTTCGCGCTACTCGACGATGCGCTGGCCGGCGTTGTGAACGACATCACGAACGCGCTCTAGCCAACTCGAATCGACCTGTGGCCCGGCGCGTCCGCGAGAGGCGCCGGGCCCGAGTTGACGGCTGATGTTCTCGAAGCACGACACGCAATAACCCAAGCGAGCCAATCTAAAACGGGCCAATCAAAGCGACCAACGATGCAGCGACTTCCCGAGAGGTACTCGCGCGCGCGGCTGACCGCCGGCGTGCGCGCGCGCGGCGTCCGCCTGCGCCACGCCGAGGCGGTGCGCCGCTCGCCAGGCGGGCCGGAGGGGGGCGCCTCCATGGTCGAGTTCGCGTTCGTGGTCCCGCTCCTCATCCCACTCTTGGTCGTGGTGGTGCAGCTCGGCATGGCCTTCAACTACAAGAACCACCTCACGCAGCTTGCGGGCGAGGGCGCACGATTCGCGGCGGTCGACCGCAATCCCGGGTCCGGCACCCTCCAGGAGTACATCAAGAGCCAGGCGTGCCCTTCCGAATCTCCCAATTGCGAGCTAGCGGTTGGCGGCAGCTCATCGGTGCCGAATCCCATCCAGGTGTGCATCGACTTCCCGGAGCCCGGGTCCGTACGGGTCAGCACCAACGTGACATACGACTGGCTTCCGATTGTGGATTTCCTAAACGACGGCGCGCCCCTCGCGTCGGCCACGGTGAAGGGCTCGGCCACGATGCGGCTCGAGAAGGCAAACCCGACCAACTACTCGGCGGGCTGCTCATGACAACCCAGGCAAGGAGATAGAGCAGCACTATGCAACTGACCCGACCCAGCCCCCCTTCCGGTCGCGGACCGGGGCCGCTCTCGACGCGCGGGGGAACGCTCGCCGTTGCGGCGATCGTGGCCGTGCTCGCGGCGGCGGCCCTGCTCCTGTTCTTGAACTCCTACCGGGACAACCTGACCAAGTCCGACAAGGTCGATGTGCTGGTGGGCCGGAGCCTCGTGCCGAAGGGCACGCCCGGCCGCGTCGTCGCCGACGATCACCTCTACAGGCTGGAAAAGGTCCGGAAGTCGCAGCTCGCGGACGGCGCAATCAGGGACCCGAACTCGCTTGGTGACAAGGTCGTCGCGACCGACATCTATCCCGGTCATCAGATGGCCGGCAAGGACTTCGCGTCCGCGGACGACCGGGTGCTCAGCCGCCTGGCCGGCTTCCAGCGCGCGATCTCCGTGCCCGTCGATACCGCGCACGGGCTGATCGGGAAGGCCCAGGCGGGCGACCGGGTGGACGTGCTGGCGTCGAACGGCGACGACGGCGCCGCGTCGCAAGCGCAGGTCGTCGTCCGGAACGCCCTGCTGCTCGCGATTCCCAAGAAGGCCAAGACGCGCGGCAGTACTGAGAACGCCGCCAACCAATCTGCCACCCTCCGGGTGTCGGAGGAAGCGGCGATTCGGTTGGCCGCAAGTGCTGACGGCGGCGGCGAGATCTGGCTGGTGCTGCGTCCGGCGGTTGGCGCCCGCTCGCCGGGGGTGGGCCAATGAAGGCGGCTATCAAGACCCTGGTCGCGGTCGACAGCGGCGCCGCCCGCGACGCCGTGGAGGCCGTCCTCCCTGTCACGCCGGCGCTCGACGTGACGGGCGTGGTCGAGGGGCTTGGACTGACCCGGGACGCGCTGCAGCACGAGCGTGTGGACGTGGTGCTCCTGGCCTGCGCGAAGGACAGCGAGCGGGCGCTCGCCTTCCTTGCGGAGTTCTCCGAACAGGAGTCGGAGCATCCCGTGATCGTGCTCCATCCGGGCAGCACGAACGGGTTCATGTCGCGGGCGTTCGCAGCCGGTGCGGAGGACGTGGTTTGGATCCCGGGGGCCGACGGTTCCGCCGGCTCGACGGCCACGCGCGAGCATGTGGCGGCCGAAGTCCTCACGGCGATCGAGAAGACGGTCGCGCGCCGCGAGCGGGTCGCGCAGCCGGCTCAGCAGACGCAGAGTCGAATCGTCTCCGTGCTCGGCCCGAAGGGCGGTGCGGGCAAGACCCTGGTCTCGTGCAGCTTGGCGGTCACGCTCGCCGAAGCGGGCAAGCGGGTAGTGCTGGTCGACCTCGACCTCCAGTTCGGCGACGTCGGGCTCGCACTCGGCCTGCACCCGGGCAAGAACGTCTACGACCTCGCGACGTCGGGCGGCTCGCTCGACGCCGAGAAGCTCTCTGCGTATCTGACGGGGCACGACTCGGGTGTGCGCGTCCTCCTCGCGCCGGCCCGTCCCGATCACGCCACCAGCGTGAGCGTGGAATTCCTGCGCGACCTCTACGACGTCCTGCGGGGCAGCGAGGAATGGGTCATCGTCGACACACCGCCCGGCTTCACGCCCGAGGTGATCGCCTCGATCGATGCCTCCGGGGACGTGTGCATGGTCGGGATGCTCGACGCCCTGTCGCTCAAGAACACCAAGCTCGGGCTCGAGACCCTGGACAGCATGGGGTTCGACCCCGGGCGAGTGAAGCTCGTGCTCAACCGCGCGGACAGCCGCGTCGGCATTAGCCGCGAGGACGTCGAGGCGGTGACCGGGCGCTCGGCGGACGTTCTCATCCCGAGCCATCGCGACGTCCCGCGCTCGATCAACGAGGCGCGGCCGCTGGTGCTGAGCCAGCCGCGGTCGGAGACCTCACGCGCTCTGCGTTCGCTCACGGGGTCATACCTCGGCGCCGATGCCGGCCGGCCGCGCCGGCGGCTGTTCGGCAGGTGGCGCTGATGGACCTGTCCGAACGCCTGGCCAACGGTAAGCCGACCCAGCCGGCGGTGTTCGTCGACCCGTTCGCCGAGGTCAAGGACCGCGTCCACAAGGCCGTGATCGCCGGTCTCGGTCCGCGGCTGTTCAACGCCCAAACAGACGTGGCCACACTCCGCGATCGCGTGGAGGCCGACGTTGCCGAGCAGCTGCGTCAGGAGGCGGAATTGTCGCGGCTCGACCGCGAGCGCCTCGCAATCGACATCGCGGACGACATCCTCGGCCACGGGCCGCTCGAACGGCTGCTGGCCGACGACACGATCACCGAGATAATGGTGAACGGGCCCGCCGAGGTCTGGATCGAGCGTCAGGGTCAGCTCCACCAGACCACCGTGCGGTTCAGCGACGACTCGCACCTACGCCGGATCATCACCAAGATGGTCGCCCAGGCCGGGCGTCGCGTGGACGAGTCGCACCCCATGGTCGACGCGCGACTGCCGGACGGGAGCCGGATGAACGCCGTGCTACCGCCGCTTTCGCTGTCGGGGGCGCTCCTCACGATCAGGAAGTTCCCCAAGCGGAGGCTCGACGGGAACGACCTCATCCGGCTCGGCAGCATCAGCAGCGAGGCCATGGAATTCGTGAGCCGCTGCGTCAAGGCCCGGCTCAACGTCCTGATCTCGGGCGGCACAGCGTCCGGGAAGACGACGCTGCTCAACATCGCTTCCGCCTCCATTCCGGAGGAGGACCGCGTGGTGACGATCGAGGAGACGGCCGAGCTCCAGCTGCACCAGCAACACGTCCTGAAGCTCGAGACGCGGATGCCCAACGCGGAGGGCAAGGGAGAGGTCACGATCCGCGAGCTGGTGCGCAACTCCCTCCGGATGCGTCCGGATCGGATCATCGTCGGCGAGGTGCGCGGCGCCGAGGCGCTCGACATGCTCCAGGCGATGAACACCGGCCACGACGGCTCGCTCTGCACGCTTCACGCGAACACGCCGCGCGACGCGCTCTCCCGGCTCGAGACGATGACCCTCATGGCCGGGTACGAGCTCCCCATACGGGCGATCCGGCAGCAGGCGTCGTCGGCGTTCGACGTGATCGTGCACCTCGAGCGGATGCGCGACCGCTCGCGCCGCATCACCGCTATCAGCGAGGTCCAGCGGATGGAGAGCGAGATGATCACGCTCCAGGATCTCTACGTCTTCGAGCAGGACGAGATCACCCCTGACGGCGCCGTGGTCGGCAAGCTCGCGCCCACCGGTCTCCGTCCAGCATTCCTCGACCGTTTCCACAAGTACGGCGTGCCGCTGCCGACCAGCCTCTTCAACGAGGACGTCGGCCCGACGCCGATCGCCGGCTTCGGCAGATGAGACGGCTGCTGGCAGCCTGCGTAGCCGCAGCCTGTGCGGCTGCGCTGCTGACCCCGGCCGGTGCATTCGCTTCCGGGCCCTCGCTGAGCGCTACCGGCGGCTCGCGATTCCCGGAACGCTCGTTCCTGCTCACCCTTTCGCAGCGCTTGCGCCTCGACCGGAACGACATTGCCGTTACGGAGAACGGCGGCCCGGTGCACGCACTGCGCGTCGACGGGTTGCGCGCGGCGCGGCGCGCGCGCTTCGGCGTGCTCCTGGCGATCGATGCGAGCCCGAGCATGCGAGGAGCTCCACTGCGCGGCGCGATGTCGGCGGCGCGGGCCTTCGCCGCGGAGCGCCAGCAGGACCAGCCACTGGCTCTGATCGCGTTCGGCGGCGAAGCGCCTCTCGCCATGCCGTTCACGACAGATCCGTACGAAATCCGCTCGGTGCTCGGACGAACCCCCCGGGTGACGTCGGGCACCCACCTCTATGACGCCGCCGTCGCGGGAGTGAACCAGGTGCGACGGGCGCACATGCCGGGCGGGTTCGTCGTGCTGCTCTCGGACGGCGCTGACCGGGCAAGCGACGCGACGGCCACCCACGCGGCCGCGGTCGCACGGGCCGCCCGTGTACGCATCTACACTGTCGGCCTCCACTCCGGCGCGTTCGACGCCGGCCCGCTCGAGCGGCTGGCCTCGGCAACGGGCGGCAAGTACGCCGCCGCGTCGTCGACGGCCGAGCTGCGCGCGATCTACACGGCGCTCGGATCCGAGCTGTCGAATGCCTATGCGCTCAAGTACCGGTCCTTGGAGGGCCCGCGCCGGCCGGTCGAGGTGCGGGTGGACGTCCGGGGCGTCGGCAGCACCACCGCGTCCTACACGAGCCCGACCCTCCACGCCGCGAGGGCCGGTCCAGCGTCGGATAACAGCGCGTGGGACTCACCGCTCGTCCGTGTCCTGCCGGCGCTCCTGCTCGGCGCGCTCGTGGGGGTGGGGCTCGCGGCGGCGCTCTCGAGCCGCCGGCCGACGGTGCGAGACAGGATCGCCGAGTTCGTCGCCGCGGGTCGCGAGGGCAAGGACGAGGAAGCACCGCGGGGCTCGCTCGGCGAGCGGATCGCCGCGTCGGTCGAGGGCACCGTCTCCCAGACCGTGTGGTGGCGGTCATTCGAGGAGGACGTCGACATCGCGGACGTCGGCTGGTCCGCCGGGCGCCTGGTCGCGACGACGGCCGGTGCCGCGCTCGCGCTGGCGTTCCTGTTGGCCGTCGCCGGGGCGCCGCTTATCGGGCTGGTGGTCCTCGTGCTCTCGCTGCCCGCCATGTGGCTGGTGGTCCATACGCGGACGGACCGCACGCGTCGCGAGTTCGCCGGCCAGCTGGCCGACTATCTCTCGCTCGTGGGCGGCGCCACGCGCGCGGGACGGAGCCTGTCCGCGGCGGTGACGTCGGTAATCGATGACGCATCGGAGCCCACCCGGCGCGAATTCGGGCGGGTTGCGGCGGACGTTCGACTCGGAGCGCCGCTCGAGGACGCGCTCGACCGCTTGGCGAAGCGCATGCAGAGCCGCGACGTCGAACAAGTCGGCATGCTGGCGGCGGTCCACCGTCAGACGGGCAGCGACAGCACCGAAATGCTCGACCGCGTGGTGGCAACCATCCGCGACCGGCAGGAGCTCAGGGGGACGGTTCGGACCCTGACCGCGCAAGGACGACTTTCGCGCTGGATCCTGTCACTGCTGCCGCTCGTGGTGCTGCTGCTGATGACCGCGATCAACCCGGTCTTCATGGAGCCGCTCTACCACACGACCACAGGACACGTGCTGATCGCGGCGGGGGTCGCCATGGTCGTAGCGGGTTCGCTGATTATCAAGCGGATCGTGAGCTTCGAGGTCTAGGGAGCGCGTTCGTGGTTCTCGTCGCCATCGTTGCCGTCACCGCCCTCGGTACCGCCTTGGCGCTCGGGGTTCGCGCTGCGCTGATGCCGCGGATCAGGGCCGGCGAGAGCGTGAGCCGCATTCAGGCCTACGGCATCAGCGGCGACGTCGCGGTGGCCGAAGGCGAGCCCGTAGCGTCGGCCTTGTCCCGGGCCGCCGCCCGGGTCGCCCAGCTCCTCTCGTTCGGCGAGAAACGCCAGGAAGAGGCCCGCCGTCTGCTGCTCTCGGCAGGTATCTATGAGACACGGCCGGGCACCTTCCTCGGCTACCGCGTCCTCGCCGGCGTCGTCGCCGGCGCCGCGGCGATGTGGCTCCTGTCGTTCACGGACTTGTCGCCCGTCCTCGTCGTGCCGCTGAGCGTGTACGGCGGCTTCACCGGCTGGATGATTCCGCTCGTCGTGGTCAAGCGACGCGCGCGCGACCGGCTGACGCGGGTCGAGCTGGAGATGCCGGAGCTGATCGACCTCCTCGTGGTCACCCTGGAGGCCGGTCTCGGGTTCTCCAGCGCGCTCCAGCGCTCGGCGGAGCGCATCCGCGGCCCCTTGGGAGAGGAGCTGGCGCTCGCCCAGCACGAGTATGGGTTGGGCCTGACCGTGGAGCAGTCGCTGCAGGGCATGGCGCAGCGCTGCGACGCGCCGGCCGTTCGCTCGTTCACGAGAGCCATAACGCAGGGCCAGGCGCTCGGAGTCTCCGTCGGCGACGTCATGCGGGGACTCGCGGCGGACCTCCGCAAGCGCAGGCGCCAGATCGTCGAGGAGCGCGCCCAGAAGGCCCCGATCAAGATGCTGTTCCCGCTTGGGTTTCTCATCCTCCCGGTCATCTTCATCGTGGTCCTTTATCCGGGGCTGGCCAACGTCATCGACACGCTCGGAAGCTGAGATGCGGGCCGTCGTGCTCAGCGCCGACGGAGAGGTGGTGTGCGGGAACTGCTCGGTGGCGGACTCCGCCGCCGCTCGGATGCGGGGCCTGCTCGGCCGGACGACGCTCGAGCGCGGCGACGGGCTTCTGTTGCGCCCCGCAGGGAGCATCCACACCGCCTTCATGCGCTTTCCCATCGACGTGGTCTTCCTCGACCGCGAGATGAACGTGGTCAGAGTCGTTCCCGGGGTGCGGCCCTGGCGCGCGGCAATCGCGCATGGGGGCAAGGCGGTGCTGGAGCTTCCTGCCGGCGAGTGCGAGCGACGAGGGATCGTCCCCGGCGTACGTCTGTCGGCCACCGAGCACGAGGCTCGCCGCGAACGTTCGGGCATGCCGAGAGCGGTTCCCGCCGGCGTGGGCGCCGCGCTCGCGGTGGCGGCCGTGCTTCGGTTCGGTTTCGGCGGCTACGGATTCGTCGCCGCGCTGTTCGCGGCTGTCCTCGGTGTTCTCGCGGTCATCGATCTCGAGCGACGGTTGATTCCCAACCGGATCGTGCTGCCGGCCGCCGCGGCGGTGCTCGTCGCCCAGTGCGCTCTGTATCCGCAGCACGCCGCCGAGTGGGTGCTGGGCGCTCTTGGCGGGGCGGGAGTGCTGCTGCTGCTCGCGCTCATCCGGCCCGGCGGCCTCGGCATGGGCGACGTCAAGCTGGGGCTGCTGATGGGCGCGGGGCTCGGCCTGAACGTCGTCCCGGCGCTGGTGGTGGGGTCCCTGGCCGCTTGGCCGGGCGCGCTCTACATGCTGGTGCGACACGGCCGCGCCGGGCTCAAGCGGACGATTCCGTTCGGACCGGCGCTCGCGCTGGGCGCGTTGATCGTGCTCTTCGTCTCGGAGGCGCCGAGCTGATGGGCGCCTCCGAAGACCCGCAGCCGCCCAGCCAAGACCGCTTCAGGTCGCAGCGCGGCCAGACCATGGTCGTGTTCGTGATCTTCCTGCCAGTGGTGTTTGCGCTGCTGTCGTTCGTCGTCGACCTCGGCAGCGCATGGGTGAAGAAGCGCGAGGTCCAGAACGCCGCCGACGCGGCCGCTCTCGCAGCAGCATGGTGCGCCGCCAAGCCGAGCGCGACGGGCTGTTCGGCCGGCTACGTCGCGGTCGGCAACAACTACGTGACCGACAAGAACGGCCTCAGCGGTGCGAGCGTGGAGGTCAACAGGCCGCCAACGTCGGGGTCGCACACGACTGATACGAGGTATGTGGAGGTCAAGGTCACGGCCGGCGCGGGGCTCTTCATGCCGAGCAGAAGCGTGCCGGTTCATGCCCGAGCTGTCGCGGCCGCGATCCCGCCGGCCCCGGAAATGAACCTCTTTGCGTTCGCGATGAGCACCAACTGCAATCCGGACAACTCATTTTCCATCCGGGGCAGCCGCAACGTCTTCCACGGCGCGCTTTGGAGCAACGGGGGGTTCGGGGCCCCCGGGGGGAACAACGTCGCGGATGAGCTGACCATCGGTCCCGGTTGTACTCCTAGCGGCCTCAGCGATGACAGCTTCCCGACGCCGAAAACCGGCAGGACGACCGAGTGGCCGGTGCCGCCACCGCCGCTGCTCACGGTGGACGGAGTTCAAAATTGCATCGCCGGCGGCAAGAAGGCTTCCACGAGCAGTCCGACACAGGCATGGAAAGCGGCGAACCCTCCCGGTGTCTACTGTAGGGACGATCAGTTCACGCTCAGCAGCACGTTCTTGGGTTACACCTGGGTCGCGCCGAAGACCATCGTTCAAGGCAGCAGCCCGTCGCTGAGCCCTGCGAGCACGCAGCCCGAGCAGATCGTCCTCTACGCCACGGGCACGCAGAGCGACGCAATCTCTGTGTCCGCATCCAACTTTCACTTCACCGGCGGCCTCGTCGCCCCGAATGGGGGCATCAACTTCAACGGGTCAGGGACCACGACTGGCGAGGGGTTCATGGAGGCCCAGACGATCGCTATCCCGGGCGCCAACACGACCTTCACCGGCACCGCGCCGAACCCAACGCCGCAGGATCCAGTCATCTCGTTGGTCGAGTAGACCGTCCCAGTAGACGGGATGGCTGTGGCGGCTCGCTTTGCTGGGACAGCCATTGCCGCCACTGGCGCAAGTCCCCTTCCTGGGCTAGGGTGGTTCCCATTCTGGCCGCAGGCATGCGGGAAAGGCACGGAAGCCGACTCGGTGGCATGCAAGGGCAATCTGCAACCGCACTGACGCACACGCTCAGGCTCCGGCCGGGCCCCGAGGGCCTTGCGCAGGGCCGGGGCGCCCTCGGCGGCCTCGAGCGCGAGCTCAGCCCTGGCGTGTTCTTCGACGTCTCGCTCTGTGTGAACGAGCTGATCACGAACACGATCCGTGCCCTGGAACCGGAGCGCACCGAGACGGTCGACCTAGAGCTCTCCGTCGAGGACGGGACCCTCCGCGCGGCCGTCAAGGACCACGGGGCGGGGGCACGCCGGCTCGAGCGGATCGTCAGCGGCGATGGCGAGCGCGACTTCGGCCTCTACATCATCAGTCGGCTCGCCCACCGGTGGGGCGTCGACCGCTTCGAGAACTGCGTCTGGCTGGAGTTCGGCCTCGGCGACGACTCGTTCCCGCGCCGGGCCGCGTTCGAGCGCGAGCCCGCGGAGGAACGCGTCCAGCCCAGCCGCCAGCCCCCACCCGCCGGTCGCTTACCGTTGAGCGCACAGTGAGCGACCCCTTCCGCGTGGTCCTGGTGGACGACCACGACTTCTTCCGCAGCGGGCTGCGGGAGCTCCTCATGGAGCACGGAGGCATCGAGGTGGTTGGAGAGGGCTCCGACGGCGGCGACGCGGTGAAGCTGGGGGCTGAGCATCGGCCCGAC
>Ga0126312_10001934_pt1 | contig 13745 bp, 17 predicted proteins | sample Plot104A_FD_92537 | JGI IMG/M metagenome (GOLD analysis project Ga0126312, IMG submission 92537) | Serpentine soil microbial communities from UC McLaughlin Reserve, CA, USA - Plot104A | ecosystem: Environmental > Terrestrial > Soil > Grasslands | place: USA: UC McLaughlin Reserve, Lake County...
CGTAGAAGCGGTAGTTGATCAGGAAGAGATCCGGCGGAGAGCCTCCCGCGAACGATGTCGAAAGGCGCGCGATCAGGTCATCGCGGTCGCTGGCCTCGATCAGCCGCACGTACGCGCCGTCGTTCCGGCGCTCGTACTCGGAGATGATGTTGCGATACGCGCGCAGCTCCTCCGGGTCGCCGAAGACGAGGAAGTCGACATTAGCCCTTGGCGCCCGAGTCGGAGCCGCCGCAGGAGGTGCCGAGCGCGAGCGTCAGCACGACGAGCGCAAGCGCTTTCAGCGTCCGAGCCATCCCACACCTTTGTTTTCGTGGAGGAAGAACCGTTGTGCGACGACGAACGCCGCGATCACGGGCGCCGTGGCGAAGACCGCTCCCGCGAGCAGCACGGGATAGTTCGCCGCGTCGAGCTGTGCCAGCGACCTGAGCCCGAGCGGAAGCGTAAAGAGGCGCGCGTCGAAGAGATAGATCAGTGGGTCGAGGAAGTTGCCCCACGTGAAGATGAAGGCCAGCAGAGCGACCGCTGCCGTCGTGCCGCGAACGAGGGGCATCGCGACGCTGCGCCACGTCTCGAGCGCCGTGCCGCCGTCGACCGCAGCCGCGTCGAAGACCTCGCGCGGCACGCGTCGGAAGGTCCACCAGTACACGAGCACGTAGAACGGCGACGTTCCGATCAGCGCGGGTGCGATCAGCGGCACGTACGTGTTGGTGAGCTCGAGCGTCCGGAAGAGCGCGAATCGCGGGACGAGGAGCGCCGTCGCCGGGACCATCAGCGCGACGAAGGACAGCGCGACGAACACTTTCTCGATGCGGCCTCGGAGCTGTGACAGCGCGAAGCCCGCCCATGACGCCACGAGCACCGTCAGCGGCACGACCAGCGCGGCGACGAGCAGCGAGTTGAGCGTGTGGCGCGCGAGGTCAACCACGTCGAGCGCCCGCCCGTAGTTCGCGAACGAGATCGGTTCGGGGACAAGCTCGGGCGTCCGCGGCGGCGGCGCGCCTGCGCGCCTGAGCGAGCCGCTCACCATGAGCGCGAGCGGGATCAGGAACAGCGACGCGACCACAGCGCCGCCAAGTCCCCGCACCCTCCCTCCCACCGCCATCGACGCGCGCAAGCATGCCAGCCGCCGACAGCGACGCCGCAAAAGCGGGCTACCATGCGCGCGGCGTCGGTACGAATTCTGGGGGTTAGGTCATGTTCGAAAACGTCGTTGCGCTGAGGCGGCTGGTCTGCTGCTCGCTCGGCGCGGTGGTGATCGCCTTTGCGGCAGGCCTCGCCGCGTCAACCGCGTCGGCGGCGGGAACGCAGCGGCCCGTGCCGTCGCTGCAGCCGGCAAAGACCGCAAAGCTGTGGCGGCAGCTCGTCGACCGGCCCCGTGCGCTGACCGCGCGCCGAGCCGCAGATTGCCGGCCGCTCCGCGCCGTCTTCTACACGGCAAGCGACTGGCTCCGCCTGGCGACGAAGCTTGCCGGCGCTGCGTCGACATGCGCCGAGTACTACATCTCGATCCCGCCGATCGTCGCGGACAAGACGACGTTCCGGTACGACCAGCCGTGGCGGATCCGCGCCCTCGGCCCCAACTTCCACGTGCTCGCGGAGATCCACATGAACGCGTGGAGCACCTGGGTCGCGAACAACGGCGGCAGCTGGTACGCCGCCGGCGTCGAAGCTCGGCGGCGGATGGCCGCATCCGGCTTCGACGTCGCGAGCGGGGACAGCTGGTCCGTCAACGAGCTGTCCTCCGCAGTCCGTCGCGGCGACGGCGACGCGCGCGCAAACGTCCGCGACCTCATCCGCGGGCTGTACGAAGGCGACGGAACTGGCCCGCGCGTCACAGGCGCCGTGCTGGTCGCCGGCTTCAGCCAATCCGGGACGTACCTCTCGGTCTACAAGTCGAACCTGCAGGCGTGGTTCGAAGACACGGCGTTCTGGAACGACATGTCGTCGTACGTCAGCGACTGGGCGCAGGAGGTCTACGGAGACGTCCGCAACTACGCCGCCGCAGACGCGACGCTCCCCGAACGGCGGGACGCGCTCGAGGCGTACCTCGCCCACGAGCTGACGCTTGCCAACGCGGGACCGGACGAGGTCGCACCGGCGAGATCGTTCCTCCGGTCGGCGTACAACCCGCTCGCGAACGCGGCTTGGCAATGGGATTCGGCCTACGGCTGGACGGCCGTGCCGTACGCGCAGATGCAGGACTTCGTCTCCGCCCAGACGTACGCGCTCCGCTCGCTGCAGCCTCTGAGCGGCTCGCCGATCGACCGCTTCGGCTTCGCGTGGGCTCCGAAGGTCCCGGCGACGATGACGTCGGCGGACTTCGCGACGCAGTCGGGGTACGTCCTCGACCGGCTCGCGGCGGCGATTCGTGATTCCGGAACGCCCGCCGATCCGGCCGACCCGGGAATCGGAGCGTGCTCGCCCGAAGGCTGGAACGCCTGGTGCTCGACCGTCCTCGACGGCGCGTGGCTGAACCACGCGTGGAACACGTTCACGACGTGGGCGCCGCCCGCGCTCGGCTTCACCGGCCCGCCCACCACTGCCACGGCAGGCGCGCCAACGGCGCTGACGGTGCAGCTCCAGGTCGCCGGCGTGGCGCGCAACGCGCAGGCGCCTGTACCGGTAACGGTCTCGACGAGCTCGCCAGCGGGCGCCTTCGCACTCGACCCGGCGGGGCCATGGACGAGCTCCCTCGACGTGACGGTTCCGGCCGGGGCAGCGGAAGCCGGCTTCTACTACCGCGACACACGCGCGGGCACGGCCATGGTCTCGGCGACCTCGCCGGGGAGAGTTCCAGCCGGCCGGACGGTGACGGTCTCGGCGGGGCCGGTCGTGCAGCTCACGCTCTCGCCTCCGTCCGCGACCATCGCGGCGGGCGCAACGCAGGCCTTCAGCGCCGCCGGCGTCGACGCCTTCGGAAACGATGTCGCCGTCGATCCGACCTGGACGCTTTCCTCAGGGACTCCGGGATCGCTGTCCGCATCCACCGGCGCGTCGACGACCTTCGCGGCGAGCCCGGCGACCGGCGGTGTCGGCAGCGTCGTCGCGAGCGTCGGCAGCATCACGGCGTCGGCACCGGTAACCGTCCTCGCGCCAAAGCTCCGTGTCGTGTCCGTTACCTATGCGGTCCCGTGGAAGCGGCTCGTCGTGACGTTCACCGTCGTGCGGACGAGCGACGGCGCCGGCGTCCCCGGGGTCTCGATCCGGTTCACGACGTATCGCAGCGGCTGGCCGTTCGCCTCGTCGACCGTGGAAACGGGCCTCGACGGCCGCGCGCTCTACACATCGGCCGACCAGGCCCGACGCGATTGCTACACGACGACGCTGGACGACGTCTCGGGCGCCGGCCTCGGCTGGGACGGCTTCACGCCGCCAAACCAGTACTGCGACTGAGGCGGGCGTCGCCGGCCCGCCGCACGACACACGGCGCCAGCCTCGGCCGCGGCCGCACGCTGCGGGCGAACGCAGGAGACCGGGCTACGATGCACACGGCGTCTGATCGGTTCATCGGGGGTTGTGGTCGAGAAGGATTCGTGATGATGCGAGCGGCTCTCCTATCCGTCGTCGCGCTCGTGGTCGCTCTTGCCGCCGCGTCTCCGTCACGTGCCGCTTCGGACCGACCGGTGCCGTCGCTGCAGCCGGCGAAGACGGCGAAGGTGTGGCAGCGCGTCGCCGAACGGCCCCATGCGTTCACGGCCCGGACGACCGCGGACTGCCGATCGCTCCGCGCCGTGTTCTACACCGCGAGCGACTGGTTGCGCCTAGCAACCAAGCTCGCCGCCGCGGCGTCCCCGTGTGCCGAGTACTTCATCTCGATTCCGCCGGTCGTGGCCGACAAGACGACGTTCCGCTACGACCAGCCGTGGCGCATCCGCGCCCTCGGCCCGAACTTCCACGTCCTCGCGGAGATCCACATGCCCGCGTGGAGCACCTGGGTCGCCAACAACGGCGGCAGCTGGTACGCCGCCGGCGTCGAGGCGCGACGCCGCATGGCCGCGTCCGGCTTCGACGTCGCGGGCGGGGACAGCTGGTCGGTCAACGAGCTCTCCTCCGCGGTGCGACGCGGCGACGGCGACGCGCGCGCGCAGGTTCGCGACCTCGTCCGAGGCTTGTACGAAGGCGACGGGACCGGTCCCCGGGTGAAGGGTTCCGTCCTGGTCGCCGGTTTCAGCCAATCGGGCACGTACCTCTCGGTCTACAAGTCGAACCTGCAGGCGTGGTTCGAAGACACGGCCTTCTGGAGCGACATGTCGTCCTACGTCAGCGACTGGTCGCAGGAGGTCTATGGGGACGTCCGCAACTACGCGGCACCAGGCGCGACGCTGGCCCAGCGGCGAGACGCGCTGAAGGCCTACGTCGCGCACCAGCTGACGCTCGCCAACGCGGGACCGGACGAGGTCGCATCGGCGAAATCGTTCCTTCGGTCGGCATACAACCCGCTGGCAAATGCGGCTTGGCAATGGGATTCCGCCTACGGCTGGACGGCGGTGCCGTACGCGCAGATGCAGGACTTCGTCTCCGCGCAGACCTACGCCCTCCGCTCGGCCCAGCCGCTCAGCGGCGCGCCGGTCGACCGCTTCGGTTTTGCCTGGGCGCCGAAGGTCCCGCCGACGATGACGTCGGCCGACTTCGCGACGCAGTCGGGGTATGTGCTCGACCGCCTCGCGGCGGCGATTCGTGATTCCGGAGTCGCGGCCGATCCCGCCGACCCCGGAATGGGCGCGTGTGCGCCGGCAGGGTCTAACGCCTGGTGCTCGACCGCGCTCGACGGCGCGTGGCTGAACGGCGCGTGGAACACGTTCACGACGTGGGCTCTGCCGGCGGTCGGCTTCACGGGCTCCCCCCCGACGGTCACGGCAGGCGTCTCGCAGTCGCTGACGGTGCAGCTGCAAGTCGACGGGGTGGCCCGCACCGCGCAGGCCTCAGTGCCCGTCACGGTGTCGACAAGCTCGCCCGGCGGCGCGTTCGCGCTCGATCCGGCCGGGCTGTGGGTGAGCGCGCTCGAGGTCACGGTGCCGCCGGGCGCCGCCGACGCGGGCTTCTACTACCGCGACACGCGCGCGGGGTCGGCCACTCTGTCGGCATCCTCGCCTGGTCGCGTCTCGGCCGGCTACACGCTGGCCGTCGCACCCGGCGCCGTTGCGCAACTGACCGTCTCGCCCACGTCGGCAACGGTCGCCGCGGGCGCAAGACAGGTGTTCACGGCAGCCGGCGCCGACGCATTCGGAAACGGCGTCGCCGTCAACCCGTCGTGGACGCTGTCGGCGGGGACGCCGGGAACACTGTCTCCGTCCACTGGCGTCTCGACGACGTTCGCCGCGAGCCCCGCGGCCGGCGGCGCCGGTGCCGTCGTGGCGAGCATGGACAACGTGACGGTAGCCGCACCGGTAACGGTGGTCGCACCGAAGCTGCGGGTTCGATCGATCAGCTATGCAGTCTCGAAGAAGCGCCTTGTCGTCAAGTTCACGGTCGCGCGAACGAGCGACGGCGTGCGCGTCCGTGGTGTCTCGCTCCGATTCACGACGTCTCGGAACGGCCGGGCGCTTGCAACGGTCACCGTGCGCACGAGGCCGGACGGGCGTGCGGTCTACATATCGCGGAAGCAGGTGCGACGAGGCTGCTATTCGACGAGGCTCCGCAGAGTCTCGGGCGCGGGCCTCGTTTGGAACGGCTCGACGCCCGCGAACCGATACTGCCGCTGAGGTGACCACGCCGCACGCCGCGCCAACTTCGGGTCGAGCCGGCGGGGGCGGCGAGAAGCGAGCCGTCGACCGGGGGACCCGCGGTGTGCATCGGGCGATTCTCCCAACCGCCCTCCCTTCGCTCCAGGGCGGCGAACGAGCGGCAGCCCCTTGCGGGGCTGCCGCCTACTTGAGGTGCGCGTGCCTACGAGCGGTCGCGCGCGCGTTTGATCGCGCGCTCGAGCTCTGCCTTCTTCATCCGCGAGCGGCCCTCGATCTTCAGCCGCGTCGCCTGACGGTAGAGCTGCTCCCTCGTCCGGTTGCTCGTCGACGACGACCGGGTCGATCCGCCTGCGCCGGACGAGCGTCCACGCGAGGACGACGACCGCGACGACGATGTCGTGGAGCGCGCTGACCGCGACTTCGGCGCGTTGCTCGACGATCTCGTCGAGCTCCGGGAGCTGCCTCCCGAGCGGGAGCTTGGCTGCGACCCGCGCGATGACGAGGTCGAGCGGCCGCCCGAGCCTCTTGTCGAGCTCCGGCTGGAGGTCGACCCGCCGCGGGACGACGAACCGCCGCTCCGGCTGGAGGTCGACCCGCGGCGGGACGACGAACCGCCGCTCCGGCTGGACGTCGAGCCGCCGCGCGAGGACGAGCCGCCGCTGCGGCTGGAGCTTGACCGGGCCGCGCTGCTCCGCGACGACGAGCCGCCGCTACTGCGCGACGATGAACCGCCGCTCCGGCTCCGGCTCGAGCTCGACCCGCCGCGCGGCGACGAGCCGCCGCTCCGGCTGGAGCTCGACCGGGCCGCGCTGCTCCGCGACGACGAGCCGCCGCTACTGCGCGACGACGAACCGCCGCTCCGGCTCGAGCTCGACCGGCCCGAGCTGCTCCGCGATGACGGCGCGCCGCTACTGCGCGATGACGACCCGCCGCTACTCCGCGACGAGGAGCCGCCGCTCCGGCTCGAGCTACTCCGCGGCGATGAACCGCCGCTCCGGCTCGAGGTCGACCCGCTGCGTGAGCTCGACGACTTCCGGCCGCTCGAGCTGCTCCCGGAGCCGCGCGAGGACGAGCCGGACGACCGGCTGCCGGTGCCGCTCGAGCTCGAACGCGTCGCACGCGTGGCGCCGGACCGCGAGGAGCGCCGGCCACGGACCGCGGCAGCTCCGCCTTTGCCGCCGTCCACGCCTTCTGACGACTCGTCGCCGCCCGCCTCGGCGGAGCGTTGTGACGACTCACCGCCGCCCGCCGCTTGGGGCTCGCCCTCGCCGCCGCCGTCATCGCTGTCGGATTCGTCGTCCCCGATCAGCTTCTTGGCGACGCCGACCGCAGCCGGGATCGCGACACCGAGCGCTGCGCCGGCGACGACCTTCTTCGGCACCGACATCCCCTCGTCGTCCGACGATTCGTCCTCGGTCGAGGCCGTTTCCTCTTCGGTCGACGAAGCTTCGTCTTCAGTTGCCATCGTTCACCTCCCGCGCGCCGGTCGCGCTGCGTCGGTGCGCAGCGAAATGCGACGCGTCTGTCATCCCTTTGCGTTGTTGAACGACTCGATGAATCGCGGCACGATCCGATCCTTCACGAAATCCGGGCCGCTCTCGGCGAGATAGCGCCCCGCGGCATCCGCCGCGTCCTCGGCGAGCGGAACGAGCGCGTCACGCGCAGCGTCCAAGCCACCGGCCGCCGCGGATGCGAACAGCGACTGGCCGGACTGGGCCACCTTCTTCCCGGACTGGGCCACCTTCTTCGGCGACTTCGACGGCTGGTCGCCGGCGCCCTCGCCGCCGCCGTCGCTGCCGCCGCCGTTCGAGCCGTGCGACAACGCCTTCCGCACCGCGAACGTCGCGGCAGCTCCGGTCGCGGCCGCCGCCGCCGCCGCCTTCAGCGCAGTGGCGCGCCCACTTCCACCGCCACTATCACTGCCACTTTCCTGCTCAGTTTCGTCCGTCTGCTCTTGGTCGGCAACAGGCATGTATCTCCTCCAGATGTGACGTAGTTACGAGGACGAGGACGAGGACGAGGGCGAGGACGCGGTCGAGGTCGCACTCTTCTGGCGCCTTTGCGCGCCGCTCGAGTTCGACTTCTGACCCCGATCCCCCTTGCCGCCGATCTCGTCGATCCGCGACATCAGCGTTTCGTTGATGCTGTTAAACGTCTGCGCTGCGTTGTCGGCCTGCTCGCTGATCGAGTCCGCAATCTGCGTCAGCTTCTCGAAGTCCGGGCCGTCCTTCAGCTCTGAACGAAGGTCGCCGAGAAGACCCTCGAGCTGATCGGCAACCTGCTCAACGTCTTTCAGTGACGCCATCGAGTTCCCCTTTCGTAAGACATCTCGCCCGAGGGTTCCCAAAAGTGTCGCTTATTAGTCCTCGGCGTCTCAGAGGAGGTTTCCGAGCGGTCCGAGGTTCAGATTCAGGTCCTCGTCGCGCAGCCCGAACTCGTCCTTCAGCTCGTCCATGCGTTCGGCGAGCTTCATGAACGTCTCGCCGAGTCGCTCGACTTGCTCGTCCGTGAGCGTCCCCTGTTCCATCCGCCTGAGCGCCTGTCGCTCCATCAGCTGGCGCAGGAGTTCGATCAGCGTGAGCACGAGTTGTGCCAGCCCGCGCTCCACGCTCTCCGGGTCGGCGGTGACACGACGTGGGAACGCGTCGCGGATCTGGTCCAGCTCGCGCGCCAGGAGGTCGAGGTCGCCGTGGGCGTTCTGCAGGCGGGCCGCGAGGTCGCCGTTCTCGGTCACGGCCGCGCCTCCGGCTCCGCGAACGTGTAAGGCGCCCACGGCCCCGTGCAGACGACTGTGATCTCGGGGTGGGCTGCGCCGAAGCGATCGACGATCGACCGAAACGTCGCGGCGTCGTCGCGTGCGACGAGGTAAGCCGCGTCATGGGCGAACCCGCCGAGGGGGCGCCTGCGAACGCTCGCGTGCGCTCGCCGCTCGAGCGGGTCATGCAGCGCGGACACCAGGCGCTCGGTGAGACGACGCTCCTCGAGCTTGAGCCGCATGTAATCGGTGCCGTTCGCGGCGCGTTCGGACTCCGGCTCGCGAGGATCGGCCAGGCACACGCCGAGCTCGACGCATCCCTCGACGGCCGTCAGCCGGCTGCGGAGTTGGTCGAGTCGTGGCGAGATCTTGGCGACGAGTTCCTCGTCGTCGCCGAACCGCTCACCGAAGCGGACCGGGAGCACTGCGTCCGCGACCTCGGCCAGCGCCTCCACCGCCAGCCCGTGCTCGAGCGGCGCATCGCGGTCGGACGTCTCGGGCAGGTCATCCCCGACGACTGCCACGACGTCTTCGATCGGCACGGCTCGAAGGGATGCACCGCCGATGCCGCCTCGCGGCGGAAGCGCTGCGAGACCGCGCACGAGGGCGTAGAGGTGGATCATTTGCTGTCGCCCGTCGCGGCGAGTCGATCGAGTGTCGACGCGGACGCCAGCAGCACGCGCAGGCCCACGTAGACAAGATCGACGTCGGCGACGGCGAGCGTGATGTCACCGTGAACTACGACGCCCGCGTTCAGCACGCGGTCGACGAGCTCGATCAGCGTGATCTGTTCTTCGAGCGGCCGTGGCCGAGGCTCGATGACGCTCACTCTGGTTCCTCGGCGCCGACGAAGTTGTACGCCGGCCACGGGCCCGTCACCTCGAACGTGATGCCGTGGTCGCGATGCTCGTCGGCGAGCCGCCGCACCTCGGCGCTGAGGCGGCCGTCGCCGCGCGCGACGAGGTACGAGGCGTTCAGGAGCATCCTGTCGCTCCGCCCGCTCAGCTCCGGCGGCTGAGGACGGTTCACGCGCGCGGCGTCCGCAACGGAGCGCAGGGCTTCGTGGGCTCGCGCGACGATTTCCGTAGACAGCGCCTCCGCTTCCGCCTCGAGCCGCCGCTCGCGCTGCCGCCGGAGAAGGTACGCGGTGCCGGCGCCTCCGCCCTCGTCGCCGGCGTCGTCGCCCGAACGGTTGCGCAGCGACTCCTCGACGCGAGACCGGTCGGCGAACGCCTTGACGCCGAGCTCGACGCGCCCCTCGATCCGCTCGAGCGCGCGCTCGAGCTCGTCGCGCCGATCGTCGAGCATCGTTCCGACCTCGGAACGGTCGAGGTAGATCGTGCCGAACCGAAACGGGACGACGCTCGCGTCATCGAGCACAGCCTCCAACACGTCGTCGTGGGCGCGCGCGTTCCGCTCGAGCCAGTCGGGGTCGTTGAGCCGCTCCGGGAGGACGTCGTCGCCGAAATCGTCGAGCGGAACCTCGCTCGCAAGCGCGGCCAGGTTCCCGGCTCGGATGACGCGCACGCCGTGGCTTCCGACACCGGAGCGCGTCATCGCTTGCGTCTCGGCGGACGCGGCCGCGCTTTCGCCGACGACGCCGTAGACGTACCAGCCGGTCCGCGCTGGCGCGGAAATCACTCCTTCTCGTTCTCCTTCTCGTCGACCGGCAGTCCCGCTGACTGCTCCAGCCGCCGGAGGCGGTCCTCCAGGCTCGGACCGCCATTGTCGCGGGCGCCGCGCGAGAGGAACGGGTCGCCCTCCCACCAGTCGATCCCCATCTCCCGCGCCTTGTCGGCCGAGGCGATCAGCAGCCGGAGCTTGACCGTCAGCAGCTCGATGTCGAGCAGGTTGATCCGGATGTCGCCGGCGATGACGATCCCCTTGTCGAGCACGCGCTCGAGGACGTCCGCCAGCTGCGCCGGCTGTCCCGACCGCTGACCCGCAAGCGCGCCGGTAGCAGCGAGGTCGCGGCTACTCACAGTCACCTCCGTCGTCTGCCTGCGCGCGGTAGTAGCGCCGCACGCGGCGGTAGGAGCGCAACCCCTTGTTCGCGTCCAGATCGAGCTCGTACGACGCGAGGACGTCCATCGTGTTCGGCACGCGCGACAGCTCGAGCACCTCGAGCCGCACCAGCCATCCGTCCGCGGTGCGCTCGAGCGACGACACCGACTCGGCCTCGACGCCGTGCAGCGCGTGAAGGTAGCGGCGGGCCTGCCCGACGGCGTCGTCGACGTCGGTCACCGGCACGCCCTCGACCTGCTGTTGGGGGCGATCGTTCTCCGGCGACCATGGGGCGGCCGAGCGGGCCCCCGCACGGTCGCCGCCGTCGGGCTCCTCCTCCGTCTCGTCCTCCTCGGTCACGTCGACCGGCCCGCGGGCCTCGGCCTCGCCGTCGGTCGCGTCGTCAGGCTCGGTCGTCGTCGCCGCCGCCGGATCGTCGGGGCCGTCGGCGTCGTCGGCTTCGTGGGCCACTGCCGACGGCGCGGGCTCCGAAGCGTCGTCCTCTTCGGGCCGACCGCTCGCGTTGTCACGGCGGCTCGCTAATGCGCGCACCGCGCCGACCGCAGCGCCGACGGCGGCCGCGGCCGCGGCCGCGCGCGCGGCGTCGCGCACCGCTTCGGGGACCCTCCTGCCGCCCGACTCGCGATCGTCGTCCGAGCTCGAGTCGTCAGCGCGGGAGTCCTCGTTTCCGGCGCGTCGCTCGTCGCGGAGCTTGGCGCGTCGCTTCTGCGACTCGCTCACGTCACTCGCCATATGTCACCTCCTCTAGCGCGCCTGAGTCGGCCAGGCGCTCGAGCCGTTGCAACAGCTCGTCCTCGACGGCCTCGTATTCCTCTTCGCTGAGCTTGCCCGACTCGAACGCGATCTCCGCTTCGACCAGCAGGCGTCGGATCGTGTCGGCGTCGCCGAGCTCGCGCTCGGCCTCTGCAAGCAGCTGCTCCGCAATCCAGATCGTCCCGCGGAGCGGCGCGAGCGGAAGCGTCAGCAGGCCCGTCAACAGTCCCACGGCCGCCTCCTCATCCGGCACCGACCGCAGAGACGAAGCTGTGCGGCGGCAGCGGGCCGGTGTACTTGAACAGGATCTCCGGCTCGCGCTCGCGTGCGAGGTCGTTCATACGCTCGTCGAACGCGTCGACGCGCGCGCGCTCGACGAGGAACGCGGCGCGCACCACCTCCATCGCCGCACGGTGCTCCTGGACGACGACGTCGTTCGCGAGCGGCACGAGCGCAGCGACGATCTCGTCGGCCGCGGCGCGCCGACGGCGGTCGAGCTCAGCCGCGACCGCTTCTCCGAGCTGCACCTGCAGCGGGTGGCTCGGACCGTGTTCCTGCGCCGCGGTGCGCAGGCGGGCGATTCGGGGCGTGCTGCGAACGATCTCGGCCAGGACCGCCTCCTCACGGAAGAAGGCGCGCACGCTCAGCTCGACCCGCCCGTCGAGTCGCAAGAGCAGACGCTCGAGCTCGTCGTGGCGCGGCTCGAGCAAGTCCGAGACGACGTCGGCTTCGCTGGCGAAGACGGTCCCGAAGCGGAGGGGCAGGACGGTGTCCGTCTCGAACGCGGTCTGCAAGACCTCGCTGTGCAGCAGCAGGTCGCGCCGCCGTGCGCGCACGGGCGGCGTGACGCGGCTCGTAATTGCCGCCAGCGATCGATGCACGACCGGCTCGACGCGTGCGCCGACGACGCCCGACCCTCCTCCGCGGGCAGTCGAGGCGCGACCGACGCCGTAGACGTAGACAGCTGTCGAGAGCGCTTCCTCCGCCGGCGGGTCAGCGTGTTGTGTCGACATCGCCTAGCGGTTCTCCGAGCGCTCCTTTTCTCCGTCGCCGGAGGAGAACGCCTCCTTCGCTCCCTCGAGAATCCCCGTCGCCTTGCCGTCGGAGCCGCCCTTGCGCAGCTCCGCCAGCCCTGCCGCCTCCGTCTGCGTCAGGTCGAGGCGGTTCACGGCCTCGGCGAAGCGCAGGTAGGTGTCGACGCTCGCGATCACGATCCGCGCATCGATCGTGATCACTTCGATGCCGATCACCGAAACGCGCACGTACGCGTCGATCACCAGGCCCTTGTCGAGGATCAGATCGAGGACATCCGCCAACCCGCTCGGGCTCGGGGCCCGCTGCAGGTAGTTGCTCGCCGTGCCCTGGGTCGCGATTGCCATTCGGTCCCTCCCTAGGTCGATGCGGACTTGCGCCGCGCGGCACGAGCCTCCGCTCGCCCCTGCAGGCGCTCCTTCAGCTCTTCGGGTGAAAGCTGCGGGTATTCGTTGCCGTTGCTCTTGCCGTTGCTCGAGCCGTTCCCCGTAACCGACCGCGCGCGTTCGGTCACTTCATGGCCGACATCGCCGGCGCCGTCGGCCACCGAGCGCACGCGCTCAGGAACACCGAGGGCGACATCGCCCGCACCGCTTGTCGCCTCCCGCAGCTTCGGCAGAACCCTCTGCTCGAGGAATGCCGAGCCGCGCTTAGCGACGAAGCTCGCGAGGGCACTCGCCGCAGTCGCGGTGATCGGGACGATGATCTTCTTCGCCAGCGAGCTCTTCAGAGAGTCGCCGCTTCCATTCGCGGTCTTTGCGGACATCGTGTCCTCCCTTGTTCCACCTGCGGCGTCGACGACACCTTTTCGAGTCAAACGCGCGAGCCCCGCAGGCCGTCACGGCTGCGGCGGACCGTTGTGACCAGGTGCTTCAGCGTCAGCGCCTTCACGATTCGTCGCTCTCGCTCGAGCCCCCGTTGCTCGACTGCGTCCGCTGTGCGAGCTGCCGTGCGGCCGCCGCGGCGGCGCCGAGTGCCGCAGCCGCCGCTGCGCCTTTGGCCGCCGTCCGCAGGGTCGAGCTGCTCGGAACCACCTTCTCCTCGACCGCCTCGATCGCGCCCTCTGTCGTCTTCTCCGCAGCCACCTGCTGGAGCTCGGGAAGCCCCGCAATCGCCGTTTCGGTCAGATCGAGACGGTTGACTGCCTCCGCAAACCGCAGGTACGTGTCGACGCTCGCGATCACGATCCGCGCGTCGATCGTGATCAGTTCGATGCCGATCACCGAAACGCGCACGTACGCGTCGATCACGAGGCCCTTGTCGAGGATCAGATCGAGGACGTCGGCGAGGCCGCTCGGGCTCGGCGCCCGCTGCAGGTAGTTGCTCGCAGTTCCTTGCGTCTGGATCGCCACAGTGCTCGCGCCTTTCCCGCTCGCAGGTATTCGAATCACGTTTTCGGCGCGGGCGGCGGGGGGACCGTCGGTGGACGAAAACGGCGACGCACGAAAGGAGCGAGCATGTCCGAGGACGAGAAGCCCGAGGAACCGCAGGCGGAA
>Ga0126312_10001937_pt1 | contig 13718 bp, 13 predicted proteins | sample Plot104A_FD_92537 | JGI IMG/M metagenome (GOLD analysis project Ga0126312, IMG submission 92537) | Serpentine soil microbial communities from UC McLaughlin Reserve, CA, USA - Plot104A | ecosystem: Environmental > Terrestrial > Soil > Grasslands | place: USA: UC McLaughlin Reserve, Lake County...
GCCGCCGCGTCGAGGCTTGCGGTCCGCGGAAAGATCACCATCTGCAGGCCGTGCGGCAGCACCCAGGCGATGCTCGTGAGCGTGAGCGCTACGGAGTACACGCCGACCTCCGCGGTCGCTGCGAAGGCGCCGAGGATCATCACGTCGAAGCGGTAGTTGACCTGCTGGAGGATGTTCGCCACCCACGCGAGCAGGCCGAATCGGAACGCTTCGCGCAGCGGTGCTCGGTCGGGCCCCTTGGGCTCCTCGATCCCCCCGTGGGCGCCACGGCGCAGCAGGGCCGCGCCCACCGCCGCGGTCACGAGACCGGACCCGGCGAGCCCCAGCACGGCGCCGGTGAGCCCATAGGGCACGGCCAGCCCGGCGCCGACGAAGAGCATCACCGCCGAGCTCGTGAGCTGGAGCGACGCGTACCCCTCGTAGCGATCCGATCCCAGGAGGATGGCCACGGCGAACTGCCAGGCCATGAAAGCCGGGATGGTCGCCAACGCGATCGCCGCCAGCGGCGGGTCGACGGAGCGCATGATGCTGTCCTCCGTCAGCGCGTAGAAGCCGAGGCCGGCGCCCGCCCCGGCCACTCCCAGCAGCAGGGCGGCACGGTAGCTCTGCGCGAAGGCGCGCGCGACCGGCCAGCGGCCCCGGCTCACCTGGTAGGTGATGCCGGTGCCGAGGCCGAGGGAGAACACGAGGATCGCGACGTTCACCAGGGTGAGGAGCAGGGCGAAGGCGCCGTTTCCCGACGGCCCGATGACTCGCGCGAGCACGACGCTGAGCACCCCGGCCGAGGCGAGCGGGCCGATGTCGGCGATCACGGACAGGGCGGCGCCGCCGGCGAGGTGGCGCCGGGGCGCGCCGATGGAGCGCGGTTCGGGCTCGCCCACGGCGGCTGACGGTACCTGAGCCGTGCCGACGGCTCGTGTTCAATTCAGCGCGAATGGACCACAGAGCCCGGGAGCTCGAGCGCATCCACGCCGCGTACCGTGAGCGCGATGCCGCCGGGCCGCCGGGGAGGTCCCCGTGGCTCGATCCGGGCTACCGCCTTCAGATCCAGGAGCTCGAGTGGGCTCTGCTTCAGGAGCTGGCCCGTGCCGGGATCGAGCTGACGCGGGCGCGCGCGCTCGAGGTCGGCTGCGGCTCCGGCTACTTCCTCGGCCGCCTGCTCGACTACGGCGTGTCGCGGGCCGCCGGGATCGACCTGATGGACGAGAGGATCGCCCGGGCCCGAGAGCGCCACCCCCGGCTGGAGCTCGTCGTCGGGGACGCCTCACGACTGCCCTGGCCCGACGAGTCGTTCGATCTCGTTACACAGTTCACGTGTCTCAGCTCGGTCCTCGACCCCGAGCTCCGCCGCAGGATCGCGTCGGAGATGTGGCGCGTGCTGGCTCCCGGAGGCGTGGTGGTCTCCTACGACGCGCGCCCCACCCCGTGGCCCATCCGGGCCCTTCGCGCTCTCGCGGGACTCCGCGCCGGCGGCGATCGGGCGCCCCAAGGGACGCCCACCGCCCCGGTCGAGACCGCGGAGCTTCGTGGGTGGTTCGCCGCCGCCGAGGTCCGATGCCGATCCGTCGGCCTCGACGCCGACCTGGGGCGCGTGCTCGGACGCTTTCGGCTGGCCGGGCGCATGGCCGCCGGCATCCCCGCGCTGCGCGTCCACACGCTCGCGGTTGCGAGGAGGGCCCCGCTCGCGGACCCACACCGCTGAGCTTGGACCCCCTCGCCGCTACGGTCGACCCGGTAGGGCCCGGCTTAACGGCCGGTAGCGCGCGGCCAGCCGCCGCAGGCGCGACGGGCCCCCGAGCGGAGAGCTTGCGCGCGACGCGTAGACGGTCATGACGTTCCCGAGGCCCACCATGCTCGCCGCCCGGCGGGCACGGCGTGAGGCGAGTGGGCCGCCCATCGCAACGGCGCCGTCGTAGACGATTCGGCGGAGGCGGAACCCCGTCTTCGCCAGCAGGAGGTCGATCGTCCGCGGGGAGAAGAAGAACAGGTGGTACGGGGGCGTCATCAGGTTCCACTCGCGGAGCCCGCGCCGAGCCAGGGGCCCGGTCACGTCCCCCGTCGACAGGACGAGCAGGCCGCCCGGGCGGGCCAGGGCCGCGATCGCCCGGGCGGCAGCGAGCGGGTCGGCCAGATGCTCGATCGTGTTCCACATGGTCACGACGTCGAACCGCTCTCCCTCCAGTCCGACCTCGGTGACGTCCCCGGTGAGGACGCGGAGGCCGAACTCGCTGCGGGCGTACTCCGACGCGAACGGGGACATCTCCGCGCCCGTGACGTCGTAGTGGCGGGACGCCGCCTCGAGGAAGAACCCCGCCGCGCACCCCACGTCCAGCAGCCGTCCCTCGGGGACGATGCCGGCGAGCGTCCGGGCGCGCGCGGCGCCGCTCTCGAGCCGGATCGAGCGCTCGGCCACGTAGTCGTGGAAGAGCTCGTCGTCGGTGAAGTACTCCTCGCCGTAGATCCGCTCGAGCTCGTCGCGGCTCAGCTCCGCGTCCACCTGGATCAAGCCGCACGAGAGGCAGCGAGCTATGGGGTAGCCGTCCTTCTCGAAGAGCCGGCTGCGCTCGACCGTCCCGCAGAGCGCACACGCCCCTCGTCCCTTCCCGGGCAGGTCCGCCCGCACCTAGCCGGCTGCCTCGTTCAGCACCGCGGCCAGCCTGCCCGTGAGGGCTCGCCGGGAGAAGCGCCGAACCGCGCGCTCGCGGACCCCCGGCAGGTCAGCGAGGAGACCTCGCTCCCAACGGCCGTACATCTCCAGCACGGCGCGCTCGATGGCCGGTCCGTCGTCGGGATCTGCGCACTCGCCGGCGTCCCACTCACGCACCACGAGACGCGCGAGGTTGTCCGGGCGGGCCACACAGAGGATGGGGCGCTCGCTCGTCAGGTACTCGTAGAGCTTTCCGGAGGGGGCTCGGCTCGCCCCGCCCACGTAGAGCAGCAGGGTGGTCGCCCGCCGCATCTCGACGAGCGCCTGGCGGTGGCTCACGTATCCGGTCTGAGAGATGCCGAGTGGAAGGTCGAGGCCTCCGCCCGGCAGGAGGACCTTGCCCACGATCCGGAGCTCGACCCGTGCGGGGTCGAGCCGGCCCCGTTCAAGCAGCCGCCGCAGCGCGGCGAGCACCCCGGCACAGTCCTGGTCGCCGTAGAGGGTGCCCACGTGCGTCAGTCGGAAGCGATCGGGGGGTGGGTGAGGCGCCGGGAGGCCGACCAGATCGTCGGGGTCCACGCCGTTCGTGATCGTGATCCGGTTCTCGGGAGGCGCGCCGTCGATGTCGAAGTAATCGCCCACGACGACGACCCTGGCTCGGGACGAGACCGCCCGCTCGGCGCGGCGGCCAAGCCGGCGAAGGTACGGCGGCACCCCTTGCAAGTGCGGGTTCGCGGACCACTCGTCGCGGAAGTCGGCCACCCACGGGACCCCGGTGAGGCGGTGGACGACGAGCCCGGCGAGGTGGGCCACGTAGGGCGCCGAGGTCGTGTAGAGGACCTCGGGCCGGCGGCGGCGCACCTCGCGCAGCGCGCGTAGCACGGCCGCGGGTAGCCAGCCCTGGGAGAGGTCGGGCCAGGCAATGAGGTGGCGGGCGCGGTCGAGGTGCAGCCTCGCAAGCACCATCGCCAGGTAGGGCGTGAGCGGCAGCTCGGTCGCGCGCAGGACCCTTACGCCCGGCGGCAGCTCGTCGGCCAGGGCTGGGTCTCTCATCGGATAGGGACTCCCCCGCACGGTCAGGACGGTGGGCTCCCAGCCGTGCTCCGGCAGGTACTTGACGAACTTCAGGGTGCGCTGCACGCCGCCCCCGCCGAGCGGCGGGAAGAAGTAAGCGAGCATCAGGACCCGGCGGCGAGCGGCCACCGTCAGCTTGGGGCCATTCGACCGGCCACCAGCGCTTCCGCATACGTCCCGCCCGCCACGGCCGCGTACAAGTCGCTCAGCCGATCCATGTGGACCTCTCGGTCGTGGTGTGCCTCGACCAGGGTGCGGGCCTCGGCGGCGAGCGACCCGGCCAGCTGCGGGTCGGTCAAGACGCGCTCGAGGGCCGTGGCCACCGCGTCCGCCGCGGGAGGCACGAGCAGGGCGTGGCGACCGCCTTCGATCGACTCCCGGGTCCAGGGCAGGTCCGAGAGCACGCAGGGGCACCCGCATGCCATGGCCTCCCAGACGGACCGCGGGGAGCTGTCGGAGCCCGGAATCGAGAGGCAGACCTCGGCCGCGCGGAAGTAATCCCCCATGCGCTCGTACGGGACGTGGCCCACGACCCGCACCCCGGCCGGGATAGCGCGACCGTCGAGGACCGGTTCCCCGGGGCTCGGGTGCTTGAGGACGAGCTGCGCGTCCGGGACGCGCTCGCGGAGCCGCTCGAAGGCGGCGAGGACGACGCCGGGGTTGTAGACGGGCGTGAGGGCGCGGGGGCTGAGGATCACGGGGCCCTCCCCCAGGCCGAGCTCTCGCCGTGCCGCCGCGCGGTCCACAGGCGGCGAGAACGTGTCGAGGTCGACTCCCCACCGCATCAGGTACACGCGGGCGGGGTCCGCGCCCAGCTCCACGAGCCGCTCGATGAGGACGCGCGAGTCCGCCATGGCCAGGTCGGAGCGGCGCAGGGTGTAGCGGCACTGAAAGAGCCGCCTCCGGTCGACCGCGTATACGTCGGAGCCCCAGGCCATGGCTATCAGCGGCCGGGCGCGCACGAGCGCGGCCATCAACGCCAGGCCGGGCAGCCAGTTGGCGTGGACGACGTCGGGCCTGGTCTCGCGCACGGCGCGACGCACGGCCCGGAGGTCCCTGCCCCGGATCTCCCTGATCGCTATCCCCGCGGCGGGCAGCGCCGGGTCGGGCAGGAGCTTCGATACCTCCCCGGCCGCGACCACCTCGTGACCCCGTGCGCGCATCGCGAGGGCCAGGTGCTCCACGTGGGGGCTGTTGAGCGTGCCGAGCAGGAGGAGTCGCGGGGGGCGGGACTCCGTGGTGGCTTGGCCGGGCACGACCGAGGAGCGTAGTGGCTAGTCTGGCGCAAACCGTGAGGGGCTGGCTGCCGCTCTACACGCTCAGCGTCCGCCTCGGGCTCCGCTACCTCCTGACGCGGGGCTACCTGCGTGAAGCCCTCATCCGGATCGCCGTCCCCCTCGACCCGAGCCGCTACCTCGAGCTGCCGGACGCGCTGCGCGAGCTCGGTGCAGCACCGGGCCAGGCGGTGCTCGACCTGGCGAGCCCCAAGCTGGCGGCGGTATTCCTGGCGCGGCAAGGGGTGCGGGTCACGAGCGTGGACGCGCTTCAGTCGGAGGTCGAGTGCTGGCGTAAGCTGGCGGCGGGGCAGGAAGGAGTCGAGTTCGTGCTCGCCGACGGCCGCGAGCTGCCCTACGGCGAGGCGAGCTACGACCACGCCTACAGCATCTCGGTCCTCGAGCACATCGAGGACGACGGGGATCAGGTCGCGTTGCGGGAGCTGGCGCGCGTCGTCCGCCCCGGCGGCCGGGTGGTCGTGACGCTGCCCTACGCCGACCGCTACCACGAGGACTGGCGCACCCGCCCCGTGTACGGAGCGGGTGCGGCGCGTGACGGCCGCTACTTCTTCGAGCGCTGGTACGACGAGGGGCGCGTCGAGCGACTGGCCGCGGGCGCGCCCGGCCTACGGCACGTGGCCTCGCGGGTGTCGCGCATGAGCCCGAACTGGCACCGGCTCTACGTCCGCACCTTCCCCTGGCTCGTGGCGCTAGGGCCGCTCTACGGGGTGCTGGGCCGCGAGCGGGTGGGGCCGCCGGGCGACGTCGTCCGGCTCACCTTCCTACGCCGATGAGGCCGCGCTCCATCCTCATCGTCACGCAGTTCGCGCCTCCCGCCGGGTTCTCCGCGGCCAGGCGCGTGGCCGGCCTCGCCAAGTACCTGAGCCGGCTGGGGCACCGCGTCACCGTCCTGACCTCCGTGGCCTCGGGCCGCGGCCCGATCCAGGGCGCGGACCGGGTGGTTCGCAGCCGCGACCTGATCGTCAGCGCCGTCAACTGGCGCAGGGACCACTTCGAGTCGCTCCGCGACGGGGACGGCGTGGCCTACGAGGGTCGCCCGAGCCGCCTGGCCTCGCTCGTGGTGCCCGACCTCTCGCTGGTGGGATGGGTGCCCTTCGCGCTTCCGGTCGCGATGCGGCTCGCGCGGGAAGGGCGCTACGACTGCGTCCTCACCACGTCGCCCCCGGAGTCCGTGCACCTCCTGGGCCGGGCCCTGCAGCGCCGGGGGATCCCGTGGATCGCGGATCTCCGCGACGGCTGGGTGTTCGAGACGACGCACCCGCATTGGCCGCTCGCCTGGCAGCGCCTGCTCGACGAGGCGCTCGAGCGCCGCGTCCTGCGCTCGGCCCACCTGGTCGTGACAGTCACCGAGCCGATCAGCGAGGACGTGCGCGGCCGCCTGGGTGCGCGGGCGGTGACGGTTCCGAACGGCTTCGACCCCGACGAGGTAGTGAGCGCCGCCAAGGGCGAGGTGGGTCTCTCCGAGGCACGCAGCTCGCTCGTCCACACGGGGCGCATGGCGTTCGCCGGGCGCTCACCCGAGCCGCTGCTGCGGGCCGTGAGCCTCTTGCGCGCCCGCGACTCGAAGCTCGCCGACCGGCTCGAGGTGGTGTTCGCGGGCCCGCTCACGGCGACGGAGCGCGAGCTCATCGAGAGGCCGCCGCTGGCCGGCGTCGCGCGCGCGGTGGGCACGCTCACGCGCGAGGACACCCTTCGCCTTCAAAGCGCGGCCGACGGCCTGCTGCTGCTCACGGGGCGCAATCGCCGGAGCGAGGCGACGGCGAAGCTCTATGAATACCTGGCGACGGGAAAGCCGATACTCGTGCTGGGCGAAGCGGCCGCGGCCGCTCGCGTGGTGGAGGAGACCGCATCGGGGATCGTGACCTCGGCCACCGACCCGGAGGCGATCGCGGCCGCGCTCGGGCGACTCCTCGACGGCGGCCCCGCACGCGAGCGGCGAGTGGCCAGCCGCCAGCGCTACTCGTACCCGACGATCGCGGAGCAGCTCGCGGGCCACATCGAGCGGCTCCTGCCCTGACCGCCGCGGCCCGCCTCGCCCCTCGGCCCGGGCACGCTCAATAGGCTGAGCGGCTCGTGAGACGCCTCGAGACCAGGCTCGACGGACCGATCCTCATCGAGCCGATCCTCCACGAGGACGAGCGCGGCTTCTTCCAGGAGACCTACCGGCGGAGCGCCTACGAGGAGCTCGGGATCGAGGACGATTTCGTGCAGGAGAACCACTCGCGCTCGGGGCGCGGGGTGGTGCGGGGGATGCACTTCCAGGTCGGCCAGGCCAAGCTCGTGCGATGCGCGCGAGGGGAGATCGTCGACGTGCTTGTCGACATCCGCCGCGGGTCTCCGAGCTTCGGCGCCTGGGAGGCATTTGCGCTCTCCGACCGGAACCACCACCAGCTCTACTGCCCCGTCGGATTCGCCCACGGATTCTGCGTCACGAGTGAGTCGGCGGACGTGCTCTACAAGTGCTCGTCGTACTACGAGCCGCGGCTCGAGCGGGCCATCGCCTACAACGACCCCGACGTCGGGATAGCCTGGCCGCGGCTTCGGCTGACGGTGTCCGAGCGCGACGCGGCCGCACCGCTCCTGCGCGAAATCGAAGGCGAGCTCGCCTTCCGCTACTGACTAGCCGCCGCGGCGCGCCCGCAGCCGAGAGGGGACCAGGCCCCTCGCCACGTCGAGTACGAGCCGCTGCTCGTCGGGGCGCAGCCACACGGCGTAGAAGACGAGCCAGTACGCGAGCGGCCCCACGAGGGCCGCGCACATCACGCTCGGAGCCGTGGTCGGGTCGGCGACCAGCCGCAGCCCGACGAGGGCGGCTGCCAGGACCGCGCCGAGCGACCAGGTCGGAAGGAAGGACTCCCGCGCCAGCACCGCGCCGCCGAGGGGAGTGGCGCTCAGGGCGGGGACGATCAGGACCGGGAACAGCGCGGCGTATGGAACGGCCGTGGCAAGGGCCACCCCCTCGAGGCCGAAGGGCGGCGTGAGCGCGAGCGCCAGGACGACGTTGCCGGTGGCCACCCCCATCGCGTAGCGCGCAACCTCGCGCGCGCGCCCGACCCCGACCAACAGCGACATCGCCACCCCGCTGCAGCCGTTCAGCAGCCAGTGGCTCAGGAGGATCGCCATCGCGGGGCCCGCTCGTCGAAAGTCATCACCCAGCCAGGCGCCGAGGATCGGGCCGGCGAGCACCATGCCGGTGACCGTGAGCGGCACGATCAGCGCCAGCGTGTAGCGCGACCCTCGCAGGAGCAGCTCTCCCAGCCGGCGAGAGTCCGAGCTCGAGTAGTACCTCGCCGCGCTGGGCAGCACGGTCACGGTCACGGCCGCGTTGAGCGCGCGGATCAGGTTGTGCGCTCGAATGGGACCCTCGTACAGCCCCACGGTCCTCGCGGACCGAAAGAGACCCAGGATCACCCGGTCGATCGCGTAGATCGCGGCCGCGGCCGCCTCGGTGAGCGAGAGGTAGCCCGCGGTCCCGAGGAGCTCGCCTCGGGCCTGGCGGGTGACGGCGTCGCGGCCAAACGACACGGGCACGTCCGAGGCGCGCGCGACCGCCAGCGAGCCGACGCCCACGAGGAGGGGAATGCTGCCGCTTGCCGCGATCACGACCGCAAGGCTCGCGCCGGCGTACACGAGCGCGAGCACCAGCGCCACGTACGTGGCGAGGGCAGCCATCTCCGTGGAGGCCGCCCGGACGAATAGCTGGCTCGCCCGAAGCGCATCGCGGTAGATCGTCATCGGCCAGCCGAGGGCGGTGACGACGCCGAGCAGGGCCGCGCCGAGCCTTGCCTGGCGCTCCACGTCGTCCGGCAACTCGAGCCCCGCGGCGATCAGCACCCCGACCAACGCGAGGACGGCGCCGGTGAGCAGCCCGGCAACGCCGTAGAGCGCCAGAGCAGTCGAGAACGCCGCCCTGCGAGATGAGGGGTCGGGGGCGGCGGCCATCGTCCGGACGGCCGCGCCGGCGGCCGCGTTCTGGACCAGGAGCAGGTACCCGGCGAACGAGGTCAGAAGCCCGTACACACCGAACTCGCTGAGCGAAAGCCGACGCGCGAGCACGGTCACGATCGCGAACATCGCCACCAGCCCGGTGACCTGCGCGGCCTGCTGGACGAGCGAGCCCGAGGCGAGCAGGCGCGCGTGTCCGACGCCGCCCCCCGGCGCGTCCACGCTCATCGCGGTCTCAGGCGGCGCGCGCCGCGCAGCGCCCGGTACACCGCCACGATCAGGCGGCTCATCAGCGCGTTCACCGCCACGGCGCCGCCGTGCCCCGCCCCGTGGAGACGCGCGACCTCGGCGTGCTCGCTGAACTGACGCTCGAAGCCGGACATGCTGAGCGTGCCCTCGACCATGCGGAAGCTCGACAGGTAGCGGCGGAGCACGAGCGGCTCGTGACGGCTCCCCACGCGCAGCCAGAGATCGTAGTCGTGGGAGATCAGGTAGCGCTCCTCGAGCGGCCCGGCCTCCTCCAGCGCCCTCCGCCGGACGAAGGTGGCGGGATCGGAGACGAAGTTCTGCGTCAGGTAGAGCCGGTAGGTCCAGTGGCGGAGCAGAAAGTTCTTCCACGCCGTGACCGGCCGGCGAATCTCCTCCCCCGCGCCGTCGATGATGCGGCAGTAGCCGGTCACCCACATCGCATCGGGCCGGGCCGCGGCGGCCTCCCCCACGGCGCGCAGGGCGCCGGGCTCGTAGCGGTCGTCGGCGTTCAGGAAGCCGACGAGCTCGCCCGAGGTCAGCCGTACGCCCTTGTTCGCGGCGTGGACGCGTCCGCGATCCGGCTCGGAGACGAAGCGCACCCCGGAGCGCTCCAGGATCGCGATGGTCCCGTCGTCAGACCCGCCGTCGACCACGAGGTGCTCGAGGCGCGGGTAGTCCTGCTCTCTCACGCTCTCGAGCGCCTCCTCGACCGTGTCGGCGCCGTTGTACACGGGGGTGACCACGCTGATCGTCGGGAGCTCCACGGGGGGCGAGTGTAGGTTCTCGCCCGTGCACGTCGGCTTCGCGCTCCTGACGCTCTTTCCGGGGCGCGTCGGCGGTTCCGAGACGATGGTGCGGGGGCTGCTCTCGGAGTTCGCGGACGGCCGCGGACCCGAGCGCGTGACTGTGCTGGCGAACCGTCAGGTGGCCGCGGCCTACGGAGAGTACGCGCGGGGGGCCGTGGGCCTCCACGAGGTCCGGTCCTACCGGGCCGGCGACCGGGACCTCACGCGCGCGCTGGCGATGGCCACGGCGCGCCTCCTGCCGCGGCGAGCCGCCCGTGACGTGCCGGCCGGCCTCCAGGTGGTGCACTACCCGGTCACCGTGCCGATCCCGGTCACGGCGGCGCCGCGCGTGGTGACGCTGTACGACGTGCAGCACCACGACCTGAGGGCGTTCTTCTCCCGGGCGGAGCGCGCGTATCGCCGATGGGCGTACGACGGAGCGGCCAGGCGCGCCGCGGTGGTCGTCGCGACGAGCGAGTTCACGAAGGGGCGGATCGTGGACCTGCTGGGCCTGCCGCCGGCGCGCGTGGAGGTGGTCCATCTGGGAATCGACCAGCGCCTCTTCACGCCCGACGGCACCGATGCGCTCCCCGGCGCCCCGGCCGGCCCCTTCGTCGTCTATCCGGCCAACCTGTGGCCGCACAAGAACCACGCGCGCCTGATCGAGGCGCTCGGGCGCGCGCGGGAGAGCGAGCTCTCGCTGGTGCTCACCGGACAGCCCTACGGGCGCCTGGAGGGGCTCCTTGAGCGGGCGCGGCGGCTGGGCCTTCGGCACCGGGTGAGGCACCTGGGTCACCTGTCGGCCGACGCCATGCCCGTCCTCTACCGCCGGGCGAGGGCGATGGTGTTCCCGAGCCTGTACGAGGGGTTCGGCGCGCCTCCCCTCGAGGCGATGGCGTGCGGCTGCCCGGTGGCGGCGTCCGACCGCGGGTCGCTGCCCGAGGTGTGCGGGGACGCGGCGCTCCCCTTCGACGCCGAGTCGGTCGAAGGGATCGCCGAGTCCATCGATCGGGTCGCCTCCGACGGGCCGCTGCGCCGGCGGCTGCGTGACGCCGGCCTTCGCCGGGCACGATCTTTCACGTGGGGTGCCGCGGCCGACCGACACCGGTCAATATATGCCCGCGCGGCCGCAACTCGGAGCCAGGGGCCGTGATTCAGCGATGACCCCCGTGAACCCAGACAGGTCATACCTGGCCGTGGTCCCGGCCTACAACGAGGCCGCCACGGTCGGGCGCGTGGTGCGCTCGATCCGCCAGCGCGCGCCGCACTTCGACATCGTGGTGGTCGACGACGGCTCGACGGACGCCACCGGACCGATCGCCGAGGACGCGGGCGCGCACGTACTGCGCCACCCGTTCAACCTGGGCATCGGCGGCGCGGTCCAGTCGGGCTTCGTCTACGCGCTCGACAACGGCTACGACTACATGGTCCAGGTCGACGGCGACGGCCAGCACCTGCCCGAGGAGATCGCCGTGCTGGCGGACGCCATGGCCGCGGACCCGCGCGTCGACGTGGTCTGCGGGTCGCGCTTCCTCGGCGACCACGGCTACCCGGCGCCGGTCAGCCGGCGCACCGGGATCCACATCTTCGCCTTCCTCTTGTCGCGCCTCATCGGTCAGCGCGTGAGCGATCCCACCTCGGGCTTCCGGCTCTACAACCGCCGCAGCATCGCCCTGTTCGCCCGCGACTACCCGCACGACTACCCCGAGGTCGAGGCCGTGCTCATGGTCCACCACCATCGGCTGCGGATCCGCGAGGTTCCGGTGCGGATGCTCGAGCGGGGGGGCGGCGTGTCGTCGATTCGCTCCGGCAAGTCCGCCTACTACATGATCAAGGTGCTGCTCGCGATCTTCGTGGGCCTCGCCCGCGCCCGCCCCGTGGTCGAGCCGGGAGACGACGCTCCGGTGGTCGCGGGGCAGAGGATCTAGCCGTGGAGCTGAAGATCCAGGTCCTCGCCATCGTCGCCAGCCTGGGGCTGCTCGTGGTCGTGCTCGAGCTGGTTCGCCGACGGCGCTTCCTCGAGCGCTACGCGATCCTATGGCTGCTCTCGGGAGTGGTGCTGCTGGCGCTCTCCGTGTGGCAGGGGCTGCTCTCCACCCTGGCCTCGGCCGTGGGGATCATCTATCCGCCGAACGCCCTGTTCCTGATCGCCTTCGGCTTCGTCCTCGTCCTGCTGCTTCACTTCTCGCTCGCGGTGTCGCGCCTCTCCGACCAGTCCAAGCTGCTCGCCCAGCGGCTGGCGATGCTCGAGAAGCGCCAGCGAGACACCGAACGCCGCCTCGAGGCTGGCGACGAGGAGACGCTGGAGCGGGTGGCCCCCCCGCGATGACCGACGGCGCGTCCGCGCACCTGACTCCGGCCGCGTCTCCGGGGCGCCGGCCCTTCGTGGCGCCCACGCCCAAGCGAAGGATCCTGGGAATCCCGATCGCGATGATCGACTACGACGGGACCATGGACCTCATGGACGAGATGGTCGAAAGCCGGAGGCCGGGCTACGTGTGCTGCAGCCCGGTGCACGCGATCATGGTGGCCCAGGACGACCCGGAGACGTGCGCCGCCCTGGAGCGCTCGACGCTCACCGTGCCGGACGGCATGCCGCTCGTCTGGTCGGCGAACCTGCTCGGGGAGAGCCTTCCCAATCGCGTCTACGGGCCGGAGCTCATGCGCCGCTACAGCGAGCGCTGCGCCGAGCGGGGTCACCGCGTATGGCTCTACGGCGGGCGCGACCAGGGCGCGCTCGCCCAGCTCGCGCTCAGCCTGCGCCACCAGCACCCTGGCATCCGCATCGTGGGCGGGTTCTCGCCGCCGTTCCGGGAGCTGACCGAGGCCGAGGAGGGCTCGCTGGTCGAGCAGATCAACGGGGCGCGCCCGGACGTGCTCTGGGTCGGCGTCGGCGTGCCGAAGCAGGAGAAGTGGATGGCGCGCCTTCGAGGTCGGCTCGAGGTGCCCGTGATGTGCGGGGTAGGCGCCGCGTTCGATTTTCACGCGGGGCGCATCTCCCAGGCCCCCGGCTGGATGCAGGAGCGCGGCCTCGAGTGGATCTACCGGATCGCCCAGGAGCCCCGCCGCCTGCTGCCGCGCTACCTCTACCACAACCCCCGCTACGTGCTCGCCTTCGCCCGGCAGTTGCTGCGCGAGCGCCGCAGGGGCGCCCCGTAGACTCCCCCCGGTGACTCCCACGGTGGCCGTCATCGGCCTGGGCCGCGTCGGTCTGCCGCTCGCCCTGTCGTTCGCCGACCGCGGGCTCGAGGTGATCGGAGTCGAGCGCGTGCCCGCCACGCTCGAGGCGCTCGAGTCCGGGCGCATGCCCTTCCACGAGACGGGGACGCAGGAGCTGCTCGAGCGCGTGCTCTCGCGCGACCGTCTGCGGCGCACGCCGCACGTGCGCGACGCGGCCGAGGCCGATCACGTGGTCCTGACGCTGGGCACGCCCGCCCACGTGCACGTCGAGATCGACATCTCGCAGGTCCGCCACGTGATCGACGACCTCCTGCCGCTGCTGCGCGAGGGCCAGTCCGTGGTGCTGCGCTCCACGGTGGCCCCCGGCACGACCGAGTGGGTGGCGGGCTACGTCGAGCAGCGCCGCGGCTTCTCGATCGGGCGCGACCTGTTCGTCTCGCACGTCCCGGAGCGGATCGCGGAGAACCACTTCCTCGAGGAGATCGCCACGCTCCCGTGCATCGTCGGCGGCGTCGGCGAGGGCTCGGGGGCGAAGGCGGCGGA
>Ga0126312_10001938_pt1 | contig 13710 bp, 13 predicted proteins | sample Plot104A_FD_92537 | JGI IMG/M metagenome (GOLD analysis project Ga0126312, IMG submission 92537) | Serpentine soil microbial communities from UC McLaughlin Reserve, CA, USA - Plot104A | ecosystem: Environmental > Terrestrial > Soil > Grasslands | place: USA: UC McLaughlin Reserve, Lake County...
CGGCCGACGCGCCGTTCGGCACGATCGACGTGCGCTCCGAGGGGTTCGGCGTGGATGACCCCGCGGCGACCGAGACGCAGAACGACTCCGGCCAGCTGAGCGGCAACCTCGGCACGATCGCCTTCGAGCGCCAGCGCAAGGACTGGGGCGCGGTCCCGCGCGCCGCCACGCGCAACCGCCTGCTGATCGACGCGAGCAACATCGCCACTGTGACGATCGACGCGCGGCGCGCGCGCGTGAACTGCAACGCGGAGCTGGTAGTCACCTCGGACTCGCCGCTGACCGTCAAGCTGGCCGGCTGCCCCGGCAACCGCCGCACGTTCGGCCAGTCCGCCGCCTGCGGGAGCCGCGCACTGCCGCGCTCCAGCGTCTCCCGCAACGGCCTCAGGGCCAGCCGGCGCCGCGGCATCAGCGCGACCGGACGCGCGGCAGCGTTCCGCTGCGTGCGCAGCAAGGTGCGCCGCGGCACGGTCGCCCGGGTCGAGGTCGCGGTGGCGCGGAAGAGCGGCAAGCGCTGCCGCTACCTGACGAGCCGCGGCCGGCTGGGCAGGCCCCGGCCCTGCGACAAGAACGACTGGCTGCGCGCTCGGCTCGGGCGCCAGCGGCTCGGCAAGGTGCCATGGACATTCCGCACGCGGGCGCGGCTGCCGCGCGGAACCTACGAGCTGCGCGTGCACGCCGTCGACAAGACGGGCACGGTGGAGAAGCAGCCGCGCCGCCAGGCCCGCAAGCGGTTCCGGATCCGCTGACCCCGGCCCGCGGCGGGCGTCGGCGGTAGCCTCCTCCGCCGGTATGGCCTCGCGCCGCGACCAGATCCGCATGACCGATGACGAGTTGCAGGCCTTTCTGGCCGAGCAGAAGATCGTCTCGGTGGCGACGGTCGGGCCGAACGGCCGCCCGCACCTGGTGCCCCTCTGGTACGTGGTCGAGGGCACCGAGCTGCGCGGCTGGACCTACGCGAAGTCGCAGAAGGCGAAGAACCTCGAACGCGACCCGCACGCGACGCTCCAGGTCGAGGAGGGCGTCGACTACGCCGAGCTGCGCGGCGTGATGTTCGAGTGCGACGTCGAGATCGAGCGCGATCCCGAGAAGGTCGCCGGGTACGGGATCGCGCTGTTCGCCCGCTACGGGCCCGGTCCGGACGGCGAGGTGCCCGACGAGGTGCGGCAGATGGTCCTCAAGCAGGCACAGAAGCGAATCGGCCTGCGGTTTGTTCCCACCAGGACAGTGAGCTGGGACCACCGAAAGCTGGGCGGCACGTACTGATGGCCGCCAAATCCCTGAAGGGCCTGATCCTCTCGGGCGGCAAGGGCACGCGCCTGCGCCCGATCACGCACACCAGCGCGAAGCAGCTGGTGCCGGTGGCCAACAAGCCGGTGCTGTTCTACGGGCTCGAGGCGATGGCCGCGGCCGGCATCGACGAGGTCGGGATCATCATCGCCCCCGAGACCGGCGGCGAGATCCGCGCAGCGGCCGGGGACGGGTCGCAGTTCGGCGTGCGCATCGAGTACATCGAGCAGGAGGCGCCGCTGGGCCTGGCCCACGCCGTGCTGACCGCCGAGCCGTTCCTGGGCGACTCGCCGTTCGTGATGTACCTGGGCGACAACCTCCTGCGCGACGGCATCACCGAGCTGGTCGAGGAGTTCCGCGCCGAGGCGCCCGACGCGATGATCCTGCTCACGCCGGTGCCCGACCCCGAGCACTACGGCGTGGCCGAGCTCGACGGCAATGACCGCGTCACGCGGCTGGTGGAGAAACCCAAGGACCCGCAGACCGACCTGGCGCTCGTGGGCGTCTACATGTTCACGCCGCACGTCTTCGAGGCCGCGCGGGCGATCGAGCCGTCCTGGCGGGGCGAGCTGGAGATCACCGACGCGATCCAGCACCTGGTCGACCGCGGGCTGCGCGTCGACCCGCACATCGTCCGCGGCTGGTGGAAGGACACCGGGCAGGTGCAGGACATGCTCGACGCCAACCGGCTGATCCTCGACGACCTGACCGAGCGCATCGAGGGCGAGCTGATCGACTCGCGCGTCGAGGGCCGCGTGGTGATCGAGCCGGGCGTCGTGCTCGAGCGCGCCAGCGTCCGCGGCCCGGCGATCATCGGCGCGGGCTCGCGAATCACGGACGCCTACATCGGGCCGTACTCCGCGGTCGGCGAGGACGTCACGATCGAGCGCGCGGAGATCGAGTACTCGATCGTCCTGGGGGGCTCGTCGGTGCGGGACCTTCAGGGCCGGATCGAGGCAAGTCTGATCGGCCGGAACGTCGCGATCGGACGGTCGCCGGCGCTGCCCAAGGCCTACCGGTTCGTGGTAGGCGACAACGCCGAGATCGCGATCCTGTAGGGCTCTAAGACGACAGAGGCCCGGCCGTCGCCGGCCGGGCCTCGGAACGTCACGCTTATCGACCGATCAGCTGATGATCCCGCCGCCGTCGCCGCCGGTGTCACCGCCGCCGTCGCCGCCGTCGCCGTCGCCGTCGGTGCTGGTCGGGCCGCCGTCACCGGCGCCGCAGACGGCCAGAGCGGGGGACTGCTCGGCTGCGTTCAGAAGGCCGGAGTTGACCTGGCCGTGACCCACGGCCATCGCCTCGCCGGGGCCGCCGTACAGCCGGGCCGGCGGGTTGGGGTCCTGCGAGCCGGTCACCGTGTAGCCGTCCTGCCACGACGCCTCGGCCTCGTTGCAGACCGCCACGTCGTCCGCCTGGGCGGGAGCCGCGAAGGCGCTGAGCGCTGCGGCCGCGCCGGCGACCGCCAGAAGCTTGCGCTTGTTCAAGGTGCGCTTCCTTTCATCGGGGAGGTTCATCGCTTCGGCGCGAACGGGCCTGGCCTCGTGTCCAGGCCGCCGAGCGCGGACGAGAGTTCGAGCCGCGGCCGCAACAACGGTGACGCCCCTGGTATTCCTCTAGCGCGATGAAGGTGCTCGTGACCGGGGCCGGCGGCATGCTCGGCCAGGACGTCGTGCGCGCGGCCGACTTCGTGAACCACGAGGTGGTCCCGTATGCGCGCGCCGACCTCGACATCACCGACCCGCGCGTGGTGCGGCGGGTGCTGGACGCGGAGCGCCCCGATGCGGTCATCAACTGCGCCGCCTGGACTGACGTGGACGGCGCCGAGGAGCACGAGGACGAGGCCACGGAGGTCAACGGCGCAGGCGCCGGGATCGTCGCCGCCGAGGCCGCCGACGCGGGCGCCGCGGTGATCCACGCGTCGACCGACTACGTCTTCGACGGCACGGCGCGGCGGCCGTACGTCGAGTCCGACCGGACCAACCCCGTCCAGGCCTACGGCCGCTCCAAGCTGGCCGGCGAGATCGAGGTGGCGGCGGCCAACGAGCGCCACTTCATCGTCCGCTCGTCGTGGCTGTTCGGCGCGGGCGGCGGCAACTTCGTGGAGACGATGCTGAGGCTGGCCGGCGAGCTCGATCAGATCGTCGTGGTCCGCGACCAGGTCGGGGCGCCTACCTACACGGGCCACCTGGCCGACGCGCTCGTCCGGCTGCTGGACGGCGAGGCCTACGGCGTCCACCACATCGCCGGCAGCGAGCAGTGCTCCTGGTACGAGTTCGCGGTCGAGATCTTCGGCCAGACCGGCGCGGACGTGCGGGTCCTGTCCTGCACCACCGATGAGTTCCCGCGGCCGGCCGCCCGCCCGGCCTACTCCGTGCTCGGCACCGAGCGCGACTACCCGATCGTCCTGCCCGAGTGGCAGAAGGGGCTGGCCTCCTACCTGCGCGAGAGGGCGCCGATCTCGTGAAGCTGCTCGTGACCGGGGCCGCCGGCTTCATCGGGTCGACCTACGCGCGGGTCGCGCTCGAGGCCCGGCCCGACGCCGAGATCGTCGTCCTGGACAAGCTGACCTACGCCGGCCGGCGCGAGAACCTGGCCGACGTCGAGGACCGGATCGAGTTCGTGGAGGGCGGGATCGAGGACCGCGACGTCGTGGCTCAGGCGATCGACGGCGCGACGCACGTCGTCAACTTCGCCGCGGAGTCGCACGTCGACCGCTCGATCGCCGACCAGGACGCGTTCGCCCGCACGCACGTGATCGGCACCTCGGTGCTGCTCGACGCCGCTCGCGCGCAGGGCGTGCAGCGCTACCTCCAGGTCTCGACCGACGAGGTGTACGGCTCGATCGAGGACGGCTCGTTCACGGAGACCTCGCCGCTCAACCCGTCGTCGCCGTACAGCGCCACCAAGGCCGCCGGCGACCTGCTGGTCTCGTCCCATGCGCACACCTACGGCATCGAGGCGGTGATCTGCCGCGGGTCGAACAACTACGGGCCCCGGCAGTACCCCGAGAAGCTGATCCCGCTGTGCGTGCTGAACGCGCTGCACGCCGACCCGCTGCCGGTCTACGGCGACGGCCGCCAGGTCCGCAACTGGCTCTACGTCGAGGACTTCGCCCGGGCGATCGACCTCTGCCTCGAGCGCGGCCGGCCGGGCGAGGTCTACAACGTCGGCGGCCCCTCCGAGGCCGAGAACATCGAGGTGGTCAGGCGCATCCTCGACCTGACCGGGCAGGACGAGTCGCTGATCGAGTACGTGACCGATCGCCCCGGCCACGACCGCCGCTACTCGCTCTCGTCGGAGAAGCTGCGCGGCGCGCTCGGCTGGGAGCCCCGGGTGGGCTTCGACGAGGGCTTGGCCCAGACAGTCGACTGGTACCGCGACAACGAGTGGTGGTGGGGGCCGATCCGCTCGGGCGAGTACCGCGAGTACTACGAGCGCCAGTACGGGCGCGCGCTGGCGGACTAGCGTGGACGCCTCTGCGCCCGCCCTGGACATCCGGGGCCTCACCAAGCGCTACGACGACGGCACGGTCGCTCTCGACTCGTTCGACCTGACCGTGCCGGCCGGCGCCTTCTTCGGGCTGCTCGGGCCGAACGGGGCCGGGAAGACCACGCTCATCAGCGCGGTCTGCAACCTGATCCGCATCACCGGCGGCCAGGTGCTCGTGTTCGGCGAGCCGGCCGACTCGCTGACCGCGCGCCGCTGGGTCGGCCTGGCCGAGCAGGACGTGAACCTGGACCGCTTCCTGACCGTCGAGGAGACGCTCGTCTACCACGGCGGCTACTGGGGCATGGACAAGGACGACGCCGAGCGCCGGGCGGCCGAGATGATCCAGGTCTTCGACCTGAGCTCCAAGGCCGACGTCCGCACCCCCAAGCTGTCCGGCGGCATGAAGCGGCGCCTGTTGCTGGCCCGCGCGCTGATGCACCGGCCCCGGCTCGTGATCCTGGACGAGCCCACCGCCGGCGTCGACTTCGAGCTGCGCACCGAGCTGTGGCGCTACATCCGCCGCCTGCACGAGGCCGGCACCACGATTCTCCTGACGACCCACTACCTCGAGGAGGCGGAGGCGCTCTGCGAGGAGATCGCACTCATCCGCGGAGGCCGCCTGATCGCCCGCGACAGCGCGGCCGGGCTGCTCGAGCAATACGCCGCCGATTCGCTCGCGGACGTCTACCTCAAGGCAATGGCAGCCTAGGCAAGCCTTTTTTCTCGTACGGGCGTTTCACCTGCTGGAGAGGGGGGAACGACCGACTTAACCGCAGAGACGACAGCGCGGAGGGTCACAGGGGAGGTGGATCCGACCGTCGTCTCACCAGAGGGGGCCACCAAGGCTCTACGGAAGGGGACTCCGATGGTCGCTGTCGAGCGCACCAGCCGCTACGCCGATCTCTCGTGCGCGATCTGCCACGAACGCTTCAAGCCCGGCGACCTCGTCCTTCCGTCGTTCCGCAACGGTGAGCGCCGCGCCATCCACGCGCATGTCTGCAAGCGGGCCCACGAGGTGCGGCCGGGCCGTGAGCCGCAGGCCCAGGTCAGCGCGGTCGCCTGACTGATCCGCCGCCCAGCTGGGTAGACGGCTCGCATGGGGACGTGGCGACGGTCGGGCTGCGCGGCGATTGCGGCCGCGCTGGCGCTGGGGCTCGGCGCCTGCAGTGGTGACAACGACCCCGCGGGCGAGCCGCCGACGACGTCGCCGCCCGAGCCGGCCGAGACCAAGCCCATCTCGCCGCAGGAGAGCTCGTTCCCGGCCGAGTTCCGCAAGCAGGTCGACCCGATCTGCGCCGGCGCGCAGAAGGAGATCGACAAGCTGGCCGGCACGGAGATCCGCGATCGCCCGACGCTCCAGAAGCTGGGCGGCGTCTACGGCGACACCGCCTCCAAGCTCGAGAAGCTCGAGCCGCCCAAGCAGAACGCCACCGCGTACAAGCAGTTCACGGACGCCTTCCGTGACGGGCAGGACCTGGTCAAGCGCCTGGACAGCGAGGTCGGGCGCGGCGACAGCTCGGCCTACCAGCGCGTGCGGAGCATCCTCGACCAGGTCGACACCAACGTGACCGACCTGGCCGGCCAGTACGGGTTCACGGGCTGCGCCGGCGACTGACCGCGCGCGCCGTGTGTGGGCAGCGCTAGCCTCGCTTACGTGTCGTCAGTGGAAGAGGCAGTCAAGCCGGTAGCGGCCGGCGGCGCGCCGGCGGCCGACGTGCTCGGTGGGCGCCGCGGGCTCGTCTGGCTCATCAAGCGGGAGACGCTGCGCGTCTGGAAGCTCTGGACCCAGACGGTGCTCGCGCCGATCGTCTCGGCCAGCCTGTTCATCGTCGTGTTCGGGCTGTCGCTCGGGGGCCGCATCCGCGAGATCGACGGCGTGCCCTACAAGCAGTTCATCGTGCCCGGCCTGATCGTGATGGCGATGGTCCAGGCCGCCTACTCGAACAACTCGTCGTCGGTGTTCCAGGCGCGCTCCGACCGCTATATCCACGACGTCCTGTCGGCGCCGATGCGCCCCTGGCAGGTGAACCTGGGCTTCAACGTGGGCGGCGTCCTGCGCGCGCTGGCGATCGGCCTGGGCATGGCGGCGGTGGCGATCCCCATCACCGACGTGCCGATCCGCGAGCCGCTCGTCCTGATCCCGGCCACGATCCTCAGCCTCACGCTGTTCGGCGCGCTGGGGACGATCGTGGGGATCTTCGCGGAGACGTTCGACCACCACACGTTCGTCAACAACATCGTGATCCTGCCGCTGGCCTTCCTGGGCGGAACCTTCTACTCGATCGACTCGCTGGGGCAGCCCTGGCACGAGCTGTCCCACTTCAACCCGGTCTTCTACCTGGTCAACGCGATGCGCTACGGGTTCCTGGGCACGAGCGACGCGAACGCCTGGCTCTGCGTGGGCGTGACCGCGGGCCTGGCGATTCCCACCTACCTCTGGTCCCAGTGGCTGTTCACGAGCGGCCGGAAGCTCAAGGCCTAGCCGCGCTCGAGCAGCGTGTGGTCGAGTGCCGGCGCTGCCCGCGGCTCGTCGAGTGGCGCGAGCGCGTGGCCCGCGAGAAGCGCGCCGCGTTCCGCGACCAGGTCTACTGGGGCCGCCCGATCCCGGGCTTCGGAGACCCCGCCGCGCGCCTGTTCGTGCTCGGGCTGGCCCCGGCGGCGCACGGCGGCAACCGCACCGGGCGCATCTTCACGGGCGACCGGTCGGGCGACTGGCTGTTCGCGTCGATGTACCGCACCGGCTTCGCCAACCAGCCGACCTCGGTGCACCGCGACGACGGCCTCGCGCTCCGCGGCGCCTGGATCGGCGCCGCGGTGCGCTGCGCGCCGCCGGCGAACAAGCCGCTCCCTTCCGAGCGCGACAACTGCCTGCCCTACGCGGCGGCGGAGCTCGGGCTGCTGCCCGGCGTCCGAGTGATCGTGTGCCTGGGCGCGTTCGCCTGGGAGGCCGCCTGCCGCCTGTACGGCATCAAGCCGCGGCCGAAGTTCGGCCACGGCGCCGAGCACGAGCCGGCCGGCGGCGGGCCCGTGCTCCTGGGGTGCTTCCACCCGAGCCAGCAGAACACGTTCACCGGCAAGCTGACCGAGCCGATGACCGACGCCGTCTTCCTGCGCGCCCGCGAGCTCGCGGGCTACGAAGAGGTCTGACCGGCGCCTAGCCTGGCACGCGCTCGCGCAGCTCGCGGTTCTCGCGCTGGAGCGCGGTCTCAAGCGAGCGCCGCAGAGTGCCGATTGAGCGAGTGTGCTCCGAAACGACGTCATGCCCGACCCGACGAACGTCGTCTCGAACACGCACATCGTGCGCCAGCCGATCTACGACGCGAGCGTCAGGGTCGTGGGCTACGAGCTGATCGTCCACGGTGACTCCATCGGCCCCGAGGCCGACGTCGCGGCCGCGGGCACGGTCGCCCAGATCGGCCTCAACCTCGTGGCCGGCGGAACCGCCTGGATCCCGCTGTCCCGCGCCTTCCTGTTCGGCGGCCACGCCGGCGCCCTTCCGCCCGAGCGGGTGGTCTTCGAGGTCGCGCCGGAGCTCGGCGCCGACTCCGCTGCGCTGGCCGCCGCCGGGCGCCTCAAGGCCGTCGGCCACCAGCTCGCGATCGACCCGTTCGCCGGCGGCGACGACGCCCTGCCGCTGCTCGGCCTGGCCGGTGCCGTCAAGGTGGACGCCGGCCTCGACCGCGCCACGCTGGGCGAGCTCATCGCGCTGGCCCGCCGCGCCGGCGCCCAGGTCGTGGCCAAGAACGTGGAGACGCACGAGGCCTTCGAGACGTGCAAGGCGCTCGGCGCCGACCTCTACCAGGGCTACTTCTTCTGCCAGCCGCGCGCGGTCGAGGGCCGCGGCATCGAGGTCAACACGCTCAACAAGCTGCGCCTGATCGCCGAGCTTCAGGACCCCGAGGTCGACATGGAGAAGCTGGGCGCGGTCGTCCAGCGCGACGTCGGCCTGTCCTACAACCTGCTGCGCTTCGTCAACTCGGCGTTCTTCTCGGTGCCCCGCCGGATCGAGTCGATCCGCGACGCGCTGGTCCTGCTCGGACTGAAGAACGTCAAGCGCTGGGCCACGCTGATGGCGCTGGCCGACACCAACGACAAGCCGCACGAGCTGATCGTCACCGGCCTGGTCCGCGCCCGCATGTGCGAGCTGGTGGCCACGGCGCGCGGCGAGAAGCGCGACGCCGAGGGCTACTTCACGATCGGGCTCTTCTCGGTGGTCGACGCGCTGATGGACGTGTCGTTGATCGAGCTCCTGCGCCAGCTGCCCTTCTCGCAGGAGATCATGGACGCGCTGCTGCGCTACGAGGGCCCGAAGGGCGAGCTGCTGCACGGCGTCCTGGCCTACGAGCGCGGCGACTTCGGCGAGCTCATCAACCTGATGCCGGCCGGCACCCCGCCCGCCGACTTCTACGCGCAGGCCGTCGACTGGGCGACCGACGCGGGCGGCGGCCTGGTCGCCGTGCCGGACGCGCAGCCGGCCGCTTAGCCGGCGACCGGGACAGGCACGCGCTCGTCGGCGTACAGCTCGGTGACCGGCAGCGTGCCGGCGTCGCGCACCACCTTGGCGTCGGCTCCCGGCAGCTCCGCGACCGTGGTGTAGACGACCTCCTCGGGGTCGACGCCGATCCGGCGGCCGTCCTCGACGGACAGCCGCTCCACCAGGGCCTTCGAGGCCAGCAGCGCACCGTCGCGCGCCGCCTGCTGGATGCGCGCGCCCTCGTTGACCTCGTCGCCCAGGGCCGTCACCTCCAGCCGTCCGCCGGTCACCACCTGGCCCATGAACAGCGTGCCGCCCCAGTGCAGCCCGATGTTGATCGCGCAGTCCGCCGCGTCGAACAGCCCGGTGCGCTCGGCCAGCTCCTCGGCCACGCGGCACGCCGTCATGCGCACCTCGTGGGCGGCCTCGATCGCCGCCGCCGCGCAGGACGAAGGCGTGGGGAAGTCGTCGACAAGGAAGAACGCGGTGACCCCGTCGCCGGCGTGCTTGCCCACGATGCCCTGGTGGCGGATCACCGCCTGGTCCATCTCCGTGGTCAGGTCGCGCACGAGCTCGAAGTAGGCCGCGCTGGGCAGGCGACGCGACAGCGCGCCCGAGGACTGGAGGTCGGCGAACAGCACGGCCGCGCTGCGGCGGCCGGGCTCGACCAGCGCCGCCATCCGCTGGAACATCTCCTCGTTGCCCCGCGTCACGAGCGCGATCAGCCGCGCCGGCAGCGTCGAGCCGTAGAAGTAGGCGGTGCCCGCGAACGTCCCGTCGGCGGAGTGGACGCGGCAGGCGATGTACTGCACCGGGAACGCCGGCTGGCCGGGCAGCGTGAGCGTGATGCGTGCGCTCCAGATCGGCGGCGGTTCGGCGGGCTCGAGGTCGGGCGGTGGCCGCCGGCCGGTCGCCTTGCGGTAGAGCTCCTTCACCGCCTCGATTCCCCCGGGGGTGTCGTGCGCGATGTACGGGAGCTCGAACTCGATCAGCTGCCTGCGCGACGCGTCGTCGACGGTGCTCAGGTACGGCTCGGCCCAGCGCGCCTCAAGCACGTGCTTGCCGTACCCGAAGTCGCCGTCCTGGAGGTTGCCGAGCACGGCCCGCGACTCCTTCGACACGTAGACCAGTCGCCAGTCGGCGTCCCACAGCTCGGCGCCCCAGCGCGTGCCCTCGAGGGCGTCGGCGACCGCGGCCAGCTGCGGATTAAGCGGTTCGGTCATCGCAAGGGGCCACGGTAGCCGAGTGGTCACCGGTCGCGCGAGCGGCGTCAGCCGCGGCGAGTCGAGAGCCGCAGCAGGGTACGGCACTCCGGCGGCAGCGGCCGTGCGCGACGGCGCTGAGCGAACCGGACGCGGCCCGCGACACGCAGCTTGTCGGTGAGAGTCACCGCGAACGACCCGCTGCCTCCTACCCGGGCTCCTGCGCCCGTGCCGCCGATGACCGAGAGCCGCCCGTCGGCCGGGCGTCCTAACCGGAAGGTCGCCCTCGTCGCGGTGCACACGCGCACGCCGCGGCCGAAGTCGAAAAGCATCTGTCCTTCGACCGCGAACCGCGCGTCGGCCACGGGTCCGCGCTGCTTGATCATGAAGCGGGTCGTCCAGCGCGGCGTGCGCGTGCGGGCCAGCGGCGCTCGCAGCCTGCGGGCCAGTGTCAGCCTGCCCCGGGCCGTGGCGCCGGTCCGTAGCAGCGCTCCGTTCGTCACGGTCGCCAGGCCCTCGCTCGTCAGGGCGGACGGATCCAACACGAGGGCGAACGGCGACCCTCGGGTGGCGCCGGCCGCCGCCGGGGCGACGATCCGCGGCGAGGGCGGTGTTCCCGCGATCACCTGGACCATCCGGGTCGTCTCCGCAGCCAGGCCGCTCTCGTCGAACACCCGCAGGCGGGCGACGTAGTCCCCAGAGAAGTCGTACCTGTACGACGCCTTGGGGTTCTTGGTGGTCAGCGTGTCCTCGTCGCTGTGCGTGTCGCCGAAGTCCCACTCGTAGGTGAGCGGTGTGCCCTCGGGGTCGCTCGAACCGCTCGCGTCGAACTTGACCGGGGTCTCCGCATAACCGGGATCCGCGTCGTGCTCGAACGCAGCGTTGGGCGGCTGGTTGGCCGGCGGCTGCCCAGGCTGCGGCTGGGAGGCGACCACCGTGACGCCGCCGGTCGCGTAGTCGTGGAGGAACACCTGGATCCCCGCCAACCTGAGCACGGCGAGCGCTCCGAAGCCCCCCGGATAGCCGAGGTCGATCCCGACGCCGTGGAAGCCCGGCGTGGAGTAGCCGGCAGACGCCACGAGCGCGGAATCACCGGTACCGGTGAACGTCTCGAACCTCCCGTCTCCGTCGAGGTCCCAGCTGACCTTCGTGCCGTCGGGCACGGTGTCCGTACGAGGCGGCTGACGACCGCTGAAGGTTACGGTCTGCCCTGTCTCGGCCGGATCCGGGCTTGCACTGAACCCGGTGAAATGTATTTCGTCGGCGGGGCTGATGCAGCCGCCCAGCGCCACGCCCGCCGCGACGATCGCGACTGCTCGGGCCGGCCAGCGGAACCCTCCCACGTAGCCCAAGCTACCCGATTCCCCGCAGCTAGTCTTGACTGGTTATGCCGCACGACCCTCTCGCATCGTTCACACCGCAGGTCCGCGACTGGTTCCTGCGTGCCTTCGAGGGCCCGACCGAGGCGCAGTCGCAGGCCTGGCCGGCGATCGCCGGGGGTGACAACGTGCTGCTCTCGGCCCCCACCGGGTCGGGCAAGACGCTGGCCGCATTCCTTTGGGCGCTCGACCGCCTCGTGGCCAACCCCCTGCCCGAGGGCACGCGCAAGACGCGGCTGGTCTACGTCTCGCCGCTCAAGGCGCTGTCGTACGACATCGAGCGCAACCTGCGCGCGCCGCTGAAGGGAATCGGCGGCGACATCGACGTCGCGATCCGCACCGGCGACACGCCGCAGAAGGAGCGCGCGCAGATGCTGCGCAAGCCGCCCGACGTGCTGATCACGACGCCCGAGTCGCTCTACCTGATCCTCACCTCGCGCGCGCGCGCGATGCTGACCGACGTCGAGTGGGCGATCGTCGACGAGATCCACGCGGTCGCCCAGACCAAGCGCGGCGCGCACCTGGCGCTGACGCTCGAACGCCTGGAGCACCAAGCCCAGCGCTCGGTGCAGCGCATCGGCCTGTCGGCCACCCAGCGCCCGCTGGAGGAGGTGGGCCGCTTCCTGGTCGGCGCGGGTCGCGACTGCACGGTGGTCGACACCGGCCTGCGCAAGCCGCTCGACCTGAAGATCCAGGTGCCGGTCGAGGACATGAAGGAGCCGGACGAGGGCGCCGACCTGAACGAGCTGACGATCGACGGCGCGGCGACCCGGCGCTCGATCTGGCCGGCGATCTATCCCGAGCTGCTCGAGCTGGTGCAGCAGCACCGCTCGACGATCGTCTTCGTGAACAACCGCCGCGGGGCCGAGCGTCTGGCCGTGCGGCTCAACGAGCTGGCCGGCGAGGACGGCGAGCCCGCCGACATCGCGCGCGCCCACCACGGCTCGCTCGCGCGCGAGGAGCGGCTGGTCGTCGAGGAGCTGCTCAAGTCCGGCGAGCTGCCCTGCCTGGTCGCGACCTCGTCGCTCGAGCTGGGCATCGACATGGGCGCGGTCGACCTGGTGCTGCAGGTCGAGTCGCCCAAGTCGGTCACCGCCGGCCTGCAGCGCATCGGCCGGGCGGGCCACGGCGTGGGCGAGACCTCGAAGGGCCGCATCTTCCCCAAGTTCCGGGCCGACCTGCTCGAGTGCGCGGTGGTCACCAAGCGCATGCGGAGCGCAGAGATCGAGACGACCGTCGTCCCGCGCAACCCGCTCGACGTGCTGGCCCAGCAGATCGTGGCGATGGTGGCCACCGGCGACGAGTGGCGGGTGCCCGAGCTGCACGAGCGCGTCCGGCGCGCCTACCCGTACTCCGACCTGTCGCGCGAGCTGCTCGACCAGGTGCTGGACATGCTCGACGGCCGCTACCCGAGCGAGGAGTTCGCCGAGCTGCGGCCTCGCATCGTGTGGGACCGCGTCGAGGACGTCATCCGCGCGCGCAAGGGCGCCCGCCAGCTGGCCGTGACCAACGCCGGGACGATCCCGGACCGCGGACTGTTCGGCGTGCACCTGCCCGACGGCCGCCGCGTGGGCGAGCTCGACGAGGAGATGGTCTACGAGGCGCGGCCGGGGCAGGTGTTCATGCTCGGCGCGTCGACCTGGCGGATCGAGGAGATCACCCGCGACCGGGTCATCGTGACGCCGGCGCCCGGCTCGCCCGGGGCGATCCCGTTCTGGCGCGGCGACTCGGTGGGCCGGCCGGTCGAGCTCGGCCGCGCGATCGGGGAGTTTGCCCGCTGGGCGGTCGACCGCGAACCGGCCGAGCTGATCGAGGCGGGCTACGACCTGGACGAGCGCGCGGCCGGCAACCTGGTCGCATTCCTGCGTGAGCA
>Ga0126312_10001939_pt1 | contig 13706 bp, 10 predicted proteins | sample Plot104A_FD_92537 | JGI IMG/M metagenome (GOLD analysis project Ga0126312, IMG submission 92537) | Serpentine soil microbial communities from UC McLaughlin Reserve, CA, USA - Plot104A | ecosystem: Environmental > Terrestrial > Soil > Grasslands | place: USA: UC McLaughlin Reserve, Lake County...
CCGGTGCGGACGATCGCGGGCAGGATGAAGCTGCAGAGCGGCGGCACGTCGACGACGTTGCAGAGCATCGCCCGCCGCTCCGCGCCCTCGAACACCGAGATGTTCACCTCGGTCACGCTGGTGGCCGCGATCGCGAGGTACTTGCCGTCGAGGTCCGAGTCGCGAAATCCCCGCCGCTCCCAGCGAATCGAGCCCTCGCGCGCGTACTCCTCGAGCTCCGGCACGGCGTCGGGCGCAACGAGCGTCACCTCGCCGTCGCAGGCGAGCAGGCCCTCGACCTTCTCCAGGCCGACCTCGCCGCCCCCCACGACCAGGCAGGGCCGCCCGCCCAGCCGCAGGCACGCCATGTAGAGGGGCGTCTCGAGCAGCCCGGCCACGCACGACTGGTCGCAGATCCCCTTGCGAAGCTGGCAGACGCATTCCTTGCCGGCATAGGCCTGCGCGGGCATGCCGGGAAGGTTAGTGGCGCCGAAGCCCGGCCGAGCGCGCAGGCGAAGCGCGCGGTGAGCATGCCAAGAAGTCAGTGCCGGCGGGCGCGCCGCTTGCGCGGCGGGCATGCCGAGAAGGGTTGGTGCCGGCGGGCGCCCGCTCGCGCGGCGGGCATGCCGAGAAGGGTTGGTGGCGGCGGGCGCGCCCCTATCGCCGCTGTGACGCGGCGCCGAAGGCGGGCCGAGCCCGCAGGCGAAGCGCGCGGCGGATCCACTCCGGCAGGTACCAGTTCCAGTCGCCGAGCAGCTTCATCAAGGACGGCACCAGCACCATCCGGACCACGGTCGCGTCGAGCAGGATCGCGGCGGCGAGCCCGACGCCGAACTGCTGCAGGCCGACGAAGGAGCCGAACATGAACCCGGAGAAGGCGGCGATCATGATGATCGCCGCCGCGGTGATGATCCGGCCGGTGCGCTCGAGGCCGCGGGCAACGGCCGCCTCGTTGTCATGGGTGCCGTCCCACTCCTCCCGCATCCGGGAGAGCAGGAAGACCTCGTAGTCCATCGAGAGCCCGAACAGCATCGCGAAGAGAAAGATCGGGATCCACCCCTCGACCTGCGGGGACGATTGGAAGCCGAGCGGGCCCCCGAGCTCGTCCGCGAAGAGCAGTATCAGCACGCCGTAGGTGGCGCTGACCGAGAGCAGGTTCATGAGCACCGCCTTCAGCGGCAGGATGACTGACCGGAAGGCGCGCAGGAGCAAGAGATAGGAGATCACGAGCACGGCGGCGATCAGCCACGGAAAGGCCGCATACGCCTTGTCCAGGAAGTCGACGCCGAAGGCCGCGGCGCCCGTCACGTACGTCGACGTCGGAAGCCCCGAGTTGGGGACGTACCTGTCGCGCAGGCGGTGAACCAGGTCGACGGCCTCGCTGGTGCCGACGTCATGCTCACCGGCGACGCGAAACTGGAGCACTCGCCCGGTGGGATCGACGAGGCTGGCCTGAACGAGCTTCGCGAGGGTGCTGGCGTCCGGACGGCCCGGCCCCTTGGTCAGCAGCCCCGGGCTGACGATCGTGTCGGGCTGGGCCTCGGCGTCGGCATTCAGCTCCGCCGCAAGGCGGCGCTGGTCACGCACGATCTCCGGCGTCCAGGCGCCCCCAGCGCGTCCCGTGTCGACGACCACGACGTTCGGCTCGAGGGCGCCCGGTCCCAGGGTCTGGCGCAGGAGCTCAAGGCCCTTGGTCGACTCGGTCGTGGTCGGAATCCCACGGTTGTCGCCGCTCGTCAGGTGGATCCGGGACGTCTGGGCGGCGAAGCCGAGCATGATCGCGGCGGCGACCACGAAGTAGGGAACCGGGCGCCGCATGATCGAGCGAGCGAGCGTGCTCCAGAAGCCGCCCTCCTCATGCGCGCGCTTGGCGAGGAAGCGCCGCGGCACGAGGGGCAGCCGGTTCACCTTCGTGCCCATGACGGCCAGCAGCGCGGGGAGCAAGGTGGCGGCCGCCGCGATCGAGACGAGCGGAATGAGGACGCCGCCGACGCCCATCGATCGCATGAACGGAAGCGGCATCAGAATCAGCAGCGCGAGGCCGACCGCCACGGTCATCCCGGAGAAGAGCGCCGCCCGGCCCGCCGTGGACATCGTCGTAAACAGCGCCTCGCGGGGCTCATCGCCGGCGTCGAGCTGCTCGCGGTATCGGAACACGACGAGCATCGAGTAGTCGATCGCGATCGCCAGCCCGATCAGGGTGACGATGTTCTGGACGTAGATCGCCATGTTCATGTAGTGCGCGAACACCCACACGAGGCCCAGGGTCGTGGGGATCGTCGTGATCGCGAAAGCGAGCGGCACGGCGACTCCGCCGAGAGTGCCGAACATGAAGAGCAACACGAGCAGGGCGATCGGCACTGCGATCGTCTCCCCCTTCTTCAGGTCGTCGTTGTAGATCTTCTCGGTGTCGTGGTTGACCGCCGGGGCGCCGGAGAGGTAGGTGGTCACGCCGGGGACGTCGCCGATCGCAGCCCTCATCGCCGTGGTGTGGTCCGAGGCGTCGTCGTTCTCGAGGGGAGTCGTGATCTGGACGTAGGCGAGCTTCGGCGACGCCTCCTGGACGAGCCCGGCCTTGGCGCCGTCGATCTCGCTCGCGGCCCGCTGCGCCGCGGCCGCGAGCTTGCGCTCGAACGCCGGCCTGGCGGCGGAGCCGCCGCTCGCCTCGCCGACCAGCGTGAAGTCGCCGTCGCCGCGCTCGTGAAAGTAGGTCGCCATCAGATCGCGACCGCGCTCGGCCTCGGAGCCGGGCACGCTGAAGCGGTTCGTCAGCAGGTCTCCGAGCCCCGAGACCGCCGCGCCAGCGAGCACCACGACCACGATCCAGCCGAGGATCACCCGCTTTCTGTGCCTGAAGATCCAGTCGGTCCAGGTCCTCAAACGCAGCCCCCTTACCGGAACTCGACAGCGCGTCGGCGAGGTTAGCGCCAGACGGCGCCGGGCCGCGGTCCGCCGGCGAACGCGGGGGTCTCCTCAAACCCCCCTGCTACCCTCGCCGTCCGGTTCGGGGGGCATCGTTGCTTCCCGCGCTCCACGTATATGGAGGGCCAGAGCTAAGCGACCAAGAGGCACGCATGCGGCTCATCGTCACCGAGAAGAACAACTCAGCCAAGAAGATCGCGGAGATCCTGTCCGGTGGGGAGGCGAAGCCGGACTCCACCTACAAGGTCCCCTTCTACACCTGGTCCGACCCCGAGGGCGATCACATGGTGATCGGCCTCAAGGGCCACGTAATGAACCCGGCGTTTCCGGAGGACTACTCGAACTGGCAGCAGACGGACCTCCACGACCTGATCGATGCCGAGCTCGTCAAGGAGCCCACCGACAAGAACGTCCGGCGCGCCATCCGCAAGGTGGCCAAGGACGCCACGGACATCGTGATCGCAACCGACTTCGACCGCGAGGGCGAGCTGATCGGCCTCGAGGCGCTCGAGCAGATCCTCGAGGCGAATCCGGCCGTGGTGAGCGACGGCAACGTCGCTACGCGCCCCAAGGTCAAGCGGGCCCGCTACTCCGCCCTCACGAAGTCCGAGATCGAGCGCGCCTTCAGCCACCTGGACGATCTGGCCTACGAGCTCGCCTACGCCGGCGCAGCCCGCCAGGACATCGACCTGATCTGGGGGGCGACCCTGACCCGGGCCGTCTCGCTCGCCACCCGCCGCTTCGGCTCCAACTTCCTCTCCGTCGGACGCGTGCAGAGCCCTGCCCTGGCGCTCGTCGTCGAGCGCGAGCTGGAGCGCCGCGCCCACGTCCCGAAGCCGTACTGGGAGCTCCTTGCCCGCTTTCAACATCCGGACGGGGCCTTCGACGCACACCACGCCACCGACCGCTTCTGGGATCGGGCCGAGGCCGAGGCCGCCCTGGCCGGAACGAGGAGCCCGGGCGTCGTCAGGGAGGTCTCCTCGAGGCGTTCCTCGCGCCAGCCGCCGGCGCCCTACAACACGACCGCCTTCACCACCGACGCCGCAAGCCGGCTCGGGATCACGCCGCGCACCGCGATGTCGATCGCCGAGGACCTCTACATGGACGGCTTCATCTCCTACCCCCGCACCGACAACACCGTCTATCCCCGCTCCCTGAACGCGCGCGAGCTGGTGAGCTCCCTGGCCAGCATCGCCGAGTTCGAGGCCGCGGCGCCGCTCCTGGACGGCAAGCTGAAGCCGACGCGCGGCAAGAAGGAGTCGACGGACCACCCACCGATCCATCCCACCCAGGCCGTGCATCCGAGCGCGCTCGATGGCACGAAGCGGCGCGTCTACGAGCTCGTGGCGCGGCGCTTTTTGGCGACCTTCGCGCCGCCGATGGTCACCGAGTCAACGCGGGCCGACATCGAGGCGGGATCGGAGACCTACTTCGTGCGCGGCTCGGTGGTGGTGGATCCGGGATACGCGGCGATCTACACCTACGCTCGCTCCCCTGACGAGGAGATCCCGAAGCTCGAAGAGGGCCAGACGCTCGAGCTGGACGGCGAACCGTGGCTCACGGGCAAGGAGACCCAGCCCCCGCCGCGGATCAGCCAGGGGAAGCTGATCGAGATGATGGACGAGCGCGGCCTCGGCACCAAGGCGACCCGCGCCGAGATCATCCAGAAGCTCTATGACCGCGGCTACGTGTTCGACAATCCGCCGCAGCCGTCGGAGACGGGGATTGCAATGTACAAGGCGTTCCGCGAGTACGTGCCCCGGATGGCGACGCCGGAGATGACCGCCGAGCTGGAGCAGGACATGGACGAGATCGCCGCCGGCGAGACGTCCAAGGACGACGTCCTGCGGATCAGTCGCGAGATGCTTCACTCGACCACCTCGGATCTCGAGGAAAGCCGCGAGGACTTCGCGAAGCAGGTTTGGGCCGGCATGGACGAGGACAAGTTCCTGGGGCCGTGCAAGGCCTGCGAGGAGGCCGGCCGCAGCCGCGACGACGGCTCGCCCAACCGGCTTCGAATCATCGAGCTGAAGGGCGGCAAGCGGATGTACGGCTGTGAGGGCTGGAACCGGGACGATCCCGAGGCGCCCGGCTCCTGCCAGGTGAGCGGTCCCCTGCCCGGCCGCGGCTACGAGCTGTGGCGCCTGGAGGAGCGCTGCTCGATCTGCGGCGAGATGCCGCGCCTTACGGTGAGGGGCTACCGGGGGCGCCCCTGGAAGCTGTGCCTGAACGACGAGTGCCCGTCGATGGTCGAGATGCGCGAGAAGCGTGAGGAGCGCGAGCGGGCGCGCGCCGGTAGCCGGGGCGAGGGAGATGGCGCCGCTCCCGGCGAGCGCGGCGACGGAGCGGAGGCCCCGGCGGGCCTCTCCGAAGACAATGGCGCCAAGCCCAGGCGCCGGAAGCCGTCGCCGCGCACCGCGAGAACTCGGCGAGCTGGCTCACGTACGCGCTCGAAGAAGGGCTAGCTTCGCCCGCGTGTTCGTGACCCTGGAGGGGATCGACCGCTCGGGAAAGACGACCCAGGCGGCGCTTTTAGCCGAGGCACTGGGCGATGAGACGCTGCTGCTTCGCGAGCCGGGCGGGACGGAGGCCGCAGAGAGGATCCGCGTGCTGCTGAAGGACCCGACGATGGAGCTCGACGCCCGTGCGGAGCTGCTTCTCTTCTGCGGCGCCCGGGCGGAGCTCTGCGCGCGGGTCATCCGGCCGGCGCTCGAGCAGGGGCGTCACGTCGTCTGCGATCGCTTCGTCGACTCCACCGTCGCCTACCAGGGCGGGGCCCGTGGGCTAGGCATCGAGGTGGTGGAGCGACTCAACGAGCTCGCGATCGCCGGCTGCCTCCCCGACGCGACCGTGCTCCTGCGCCTCGATCCACGGCGCGCCGAGGCGCGCGGCCAGCGGCGGCTCGCCGCTCAAGAAGCGGACGGGGCCGACCGCTTCGAAGGCGAGGGACTGGAGTTTCAGCGCCGCGTCGCCGCAGCCTATGAAGAGCTTGCCGCGCGCCACCGGGAGCGGATCTTCGTGGTCGACGCGGAGGGCCCGAAAGAGCAGGTCCACCGGCGGGTGATGGAGGCGGTAAGCGGTAAGCGGTAAGCGGCAACGGGCTGTTCACCTGCTTACTGCAAACTGTGAACTGCTTACTCACCAGGACAACGGCACGATGTCCTCCACGCGCGCTCGACTACCCGAAACGCTTCTCGGCGCCACCGAGCACCAGCCCGCCGCTCGCGCGGCCCTCGCTGCGGCGCTCGCGACCCCGCTCCACGCCTACCTGTTCGCCGGCCCCGCGGGCTCCGGCAAGCGGGCGACCGCGCGCGCGTTCTGCGCGGAGCTGCTCGCCGACGGCGCCCCGGATCCCGACGATGCCCGCCGCAGGGCGCTCGACGACCCCTCGCCCCATCCTGACCTGGTGTGGCTCGCCCCGCCGGGCACCCAGCATCTGGTCGAGGAGGTGCGCGGGCGGGTGATCACGGCCGCCGCCTACCGACCATTCGAGGGCAGTCGCCGGCTGTTCGTAATCGAGGGCGCGCACGCGATGGCCGATGAGAGCCAGAACGCGCTCCTCAAGACGCTCGAGGAGCCGGCGCCCTTCGTCCACCTGATCCTCATCACCTCTGAGCCGGCGGCGCTGCTCGAAACCGTGCGGTCGCGCTGCCAGCTCGTGCGGTTCGCCTCGCTTCCGGAGGAGGCCGTCGAGGCGAGGCTGGCGGCTCGTGGCCTCGGGGCAGGAGAGAAGGAGCGGCGGGCCGCCGCGCGCCTCACGCGCGGCAATGCAGAAGGGGCCGCCTTCTTGCTCGAAACCGACGGCCGTGAGCTCCGGGATGCCGCGTCTGCATGCGTCGACGCCGCGCTCTCCGGCGAGCTCGGCGAGGCGCCGTGGCGGCGGCTCCTGGATGCCGCCGAGGCGGCCGGGGCTCGCGCCGGCGCGGAAGCGCGAGCGGGCCTCGCGGCGCTCGCTGCGGCGGTCGGAGAGGAGGAGGGTGCGGCGGGCCGCCGCCGCACCCGCGAGGCCGACGAGGCGGCGAGGCGCGCTGCCCGTCGCGGTCGCACCGAGGCACTCGATCTCGGCCTGGCGCTGATCGGTTCTTGGTTGCGGGATCTGGCCGCGGTTGCGGAGGGCGCGCGGGATGTCATCCTGAACGTCGACGGCTCCGACCGCCTCCAGTCCGTCGGGAGCGGGCTGGATGCCAGCCGAGCCTGTCGGGCCGCGGAGATCGTGATGGAGACGCGGCGGCGGTTGCAGGTGAACGTAAGCGAGGAGCTCGCGCTAGAGGCGCTCACGTTTCGCCTGGAAGCAGCGTTAAGGGACGCTTAGACTCACACGGTCTTGAGCCGCCAAGCTGCGATGGGGGAGGCGCCTCCCGCCGGGCGCGCGAAGCGCGCCTTCGGCGTTCGCCTGTACCTGACCCTGGGGTTCGCCGCGGTGACGGTGATCACCGCGGGGCTCGCCTACCTCCTGACGACGGGATCCAGCAACGAGGCCGCCAGCCAGCGCGCGGCCGACATCACCGTCGGCCGCACGATCCGGCTGGCCGAGCGCATCCGAGCGCATCCCCTCGCCGCAGCGGACGACGACACGAACACGATCGCCGACCCGGGCTTCTCGGCGTGGGTGTTCGACTCCAGCCGGCGGCTGATCACCTCACGGATCTCGCGCGGCGTCAGTTTCGGGACCGTCCCGGGGCGAGCCGAGGCGCTCGCCACCGCCCTGCGCGGCGCGAGGACCGTCGACGAGCTTCCCGGGATGGCGACCGTCGTCTCTACGCCGCTGGTCTGGAACGAGCGGGTCGCCGGGGCGCTGCTCGTCCGCGCCGAGCCGCCGGAGGCGATCTCGCGTGCGATCGCGTCCCTGCGCGGCGATCGCCTCGCTGCCGCAGCCATCGCGATCGGCGTGGCCGTGCTGATCGGCTTCCTGATCGCGACCGCGATTACCTCGCGCATCAAGAGGCTGGCGGCGAGTGCCGCGCGGATAACCAAGGGACAGCTCGATGAGCCGCTCGAGGGGACGGGTGGACGCGACGAGATCACCGACCTCGGCGCGGCGTTGGAGACGATGCGCATCGCCCTGGGCGAGACCTTCGGCGCCCTCTCGTCCGAGCGTGACCGCCTCGCTGCGATCTTCGACGCGCTCGACGAGGCGGTGATGGTCGTGGGGCGGCAGGGGGAGGTCCGCTACTCGAATGCTTCGGCCGCCCCCCTTATCACGGCGGAGGGCAACGTGATCGAGGCGCTCGAGCCATGGCTGAACCGCGCAGGGCAGTTCGGGAGCGCCCGGCACGACGGTCTGCGGATCGGTGACCGCGTCTATGCGCTCGGAGCTCGCGAGCTCCCCGCCGAGAAGGCGGTGCTTGCCGTGATCCGTGACCGCACCGAGGCGCTTCGCCGCGACGTTGCCGAGCGCGAGTTCGTGTCGAACGCGGCCCACGAGCTGCGAAACCCGATCGCGGGGATCTCGGGGGCGGTGGAGGTGCTTCGGGCGGGCGCCAAGGACGATCCGAAGGCGCGTGAGCACTTCCTCGCCAGGCTCTCCGAGGACGCCGAGCGGGTGAGCCGGCTCACGGACTCGCTGCTCACGCTGGCCCGGATGGAGGCCGTAGGGGAGGCGACCGCCGAGGCCCTCGACCTGACGGTGGTGATCGAGACGGCGGCGGAAGCGGTCGCCTCGCCCGAGGGACTCGACGTCAAGATCGAGGTGGAGCCCGAGCTGGGCGCCCTGGGCGACCCGGTGCTGCTCCGTCAGGTCCTGATCGGCCTGCTGACCAACGCCTTCAAGAACACGCCCCCGCCCGGCACCGTTACGCTTCGCGCGCGCGCCCTGGAGGAGACGGAGGTCCTGATCGAGGTGAGCGACACGGGTACAGGAATCACCGCTGAGGAGGTTGGCCGCGTGTTCGAGCGCTTCTACCGCGGCTCGCGTGTTTTCGAGCAGGAGGGATTCGGCCTGGGCCTCTCGATCGCGCAGCGAATGGTGGACGTCATGGGCGGCGAGATCGGGGTGGAGTCCGAGCTCGGCGTCGGCACCACGTTCTGGGTCCGTCTTCCGGTCGCGAAGCCGGCCAGGACGAAGGTGGCATGACGGACCGGCGGATCCTGATCGCGGAGGACGAGACCTCAGTGAGGGACGCCGTCGGCTACGCGCTCGAGCAGGAGGGGTTTGACGTCACGCTCGCGGAGGACGGGAGGGACGCGGAGCGAAAGCTCGACTACGAGCGCCCGGACTTCGACCTCCTGATCCTCGACATCATGATGCCCGGGCGCAGCGGACTCGACATCTGCCGCGACGTGCGCGCCCGGAGCCCCGTCCCGATCATCCTGCTGACCGCGAAAGACGCGGAGGTCGACAAGGTCGTCGGCCTCGAGGTGGGCGCCGACGACTACGTGACGAAGCCGTTCTCCGTGCGCGAGCTGCTCGGCAGGGTGCGTGCCCAGCTTCGCCGCCGCGAGCTCGACCGGACCTCGTCGGTGCGCGAGGGAAAGACGATCGAGGAGGGTTCGGTGAGGATCGACCTCGCGCGCCACCTGGTGACGATCCGCGGCGAGCCCGTCAACCTCACCCGGTCGGAGTTCCAGGTCCTGCGCCTGCTCGCCGAAAAGCCAGGGCAGGTCTTCAGCCGGCTCGAGATCATGGAGGAGCTATGGCAGTCGGAGTTCTCCGGCGACGTGCGCGCCTGCGACGTCCACGTCTCGAACCTGCGACAGAAGATCGAGCGCGATCCCCAGGCTCCGGAGCTCGTCCTCACCGTCCGCGGGGTCGGCTACCGGTTGGCGGAGGCTGGCGAGGCCGCCTGAGGGCCGCTCGCCGGCGGACGAATCCGCGGCCTAAACTGACCCACGAAGCCGGCGTAGCTCAGTTGGCCAGAGCACTTCACTCGTAATGAAGGGGTCCCCGGTTCGAATCCGGGCGCCGGCTCCTCCCGGTTGACGCTCGCGCCACCCCCGCAATAGGGTTGCGGCCTCTCCAGGGCTGAGGTGAGGAGCGAGGAGCGAAGAGCATGACGCTGGACAACGTGGACGTGGTGCAGTCGGCGTGGGACGCCTTTGCCCGCGGCGACATCGACGCCGTGCTCGAGACGATCGCACCCTCCGCGGAGACCAGGGTTCCGGAGTCCTTGCCCTGGGGCGGCACTTACTCGGGCCCGGAAGGATTCGACCAGTTCCTCGCCAGGCTCCGGGACAGCTTCGACGAGTTCAGCGCCACGCCGGACAAGGTGCTGGGCGCCGACGACAACCACGTGGTGGTGGTCGCGAGGACGAAGGGCCGCACGAAGGCGGGCGGCACCTTCGAGGGCACCACGGTCTGGCTCTACCAGCTCCGCGACGGCAAGATCGCGGACGCGGAGAGCTGGGGCGACACCGCGCGCCTTCTCGAGGCGCTCGGCTGAGCCCGGAGCCGTCGAGCGCCGATTTAGTCCGTCTGCGGCCGAGGGACTCGACACTCGACCGGACGTGCCTATGATCGCCCGGCCTTGAGCGCAGAAGCCGAGTCGAGTGCGGCGCGGATCTCGGTCGTCATCGTCACCCACGATCATCGCGATGCGGTGCGCGAGGCGCTTCCCGCGCTGAGGGCGCAGCTCCGAAAGCAAGACGAGCTGATCGTGGTCGACAACCACTCCTCCGATGGGACCGTCGTGGCGGTGCGCGACGTCGCCCCCGATGCCACCGTCGTCGAGGCCGGGGCGAACCTCGGCTTCGGCGCTGGATGCAACAGTGGAGCGCGGGCGGCGACGGGCGAGCTGCTCCTTTTCCTCAACCCCGACGCCGTCCCGGCGACGGGCTTTCGAGAGGCCATCGGGCGGCCTCTCGTCGAGGGGCGCGGCTGGGCGGCCTGGCAGGGCCTCGTCACGGCCGCGGGCGGCAACGTCATCAACACGAGCGGCGGAGTGATCCACTTCACCGGCATCGCCTGGGCAGGCGACGCGGGCGAGCCGCTGACGGCGGGCGGAGGCCGCGAGGCAGCCCATCCTCCTCCTGAAGAACCGACAGCCACGGCTTTAAAAAAGGCAGCCACGGCTGCCCAAACGCCAGCCACGGCTGTCAAAAAGGCAGCGATGGCTGCCCAGGCTGGGGCGGATACCGTTACCGCGGCACCCGGCGAGCCCGCATTCGTCTCCGGTGCCTGTCTCGCGATCCCCCGTGAGTGGTTCCAACGCGTTGGGGGCTTCGCGGAGGACTTCTTCCTCTACCACGAGGACGTCGACCTCTCGCTGCGGCTGCGGCTCGCGGGGGGGCGGCTCGGCGTCGCCCGCAACGCTGTCGTGGAGCACGACTACGAGTTCGCCAAGGGCTCTGCGAAGTGGCGGCACCTGGAGCGCAATCGCTGGGCGACCCTCATTCGCACCTACCCCTCCGCGCTCTTGGCCCCGCTTCTCCCGGCGCTTCTCGCGACCGAGCTGGCGCTCGTTCCGATCTCGATCTCGGGCGGCTGGTTTCGGGAGAAGGTCGCCGCGTGGGGCGAGGTCCTCGGCTCGCTGCCGCGGCTGCTTCGAGAGCGGCGCGCGATCCAGGCGACGCGGACGATCCGCGCCGGGGAGTTCGCGAGGGCGCTCTCGCCCGACCTGAAGTCGCCGTACCTCGGTGGTCCCGCGGGGTCGCGGGTCCTGCGAGCCGTGCTGCGCGCCTACTGGTCCGCGGTCCTGGCGGCGCTCGGTGGCTCCCGCTCTCCCGTCGCCCCCGGAGCCGGCGATTCCGGCTCGCGGGCGGCCGGTTGAGGCGGGCCGGCCGCGGTCCCGGCCCGATCGCCGTTCGTCACCGCCTTCTGGGCGGCGCGGGCCTCGGCGTCCAGGCGCGCCACCTCCTGGGCGAGAATCTTCGTCTCCTCGGAGAGCCGCGAGGTCGCGATCGAGAAGTGGAGGAGCAGCACGAAGATCACCCCCAGCGCGATGAGGAACAGCGCGTTGGGCGGTGAGATGACCCCGATCAGGTCGGCTAGCTCGCCCAGCGCGCCCCGCCAGATCGCGAGCACCAGCAGAGCGACGGCGGCGAGCATCCAGAGGAGCGCGTAGCGCTCGACCAGTCGCCGCCGGCGAACCAGCTCGAGGACCACCCCGAGGAAGATCCCCGCCACGATCACCGCGACGACCTGGGCCTTGGTGCCGACCTGACTGTTCGCGGCGAGGGGGAGCAAGCTCATCGCGCCGGCCCCCCGCTGGTGGCGGGGTCCTGGGCTGGCGGCTCGACCAGGTCCTCCTCCCCCGTGGCCTCGACAGGGGTGGGCCGGCGCCTGAAGAGCCCCACGAACAGCGCCAGGAGCACCTTCGCCATGTAGTAGGCGCTGCGCGGGTAATCGATCGAGCTTCGCCCGTAGCCCCGCGCGTTCATCCGCACCGGCACCTCGTGGATTCGCAGCCGGTTGGCATGGAGCATCAGGATCGCCTCCACCTCCGGATAGTCGTGGGGGTAGTCGCGTGCGAACAGCTCGATCCCGCGCCGGTTGGTCATCCGGAAGCCGGACGTGGGGTCGGTGATCCGCTGGCGGCAGATCGCGGTGAGCACCACGGAGAAGACCAGGTTCCCGAGCCGCCTTCCCAGCGGCACCTTGTAGCCGGGATCGCCGCGGAAGCGGCTGCCGCACACCATGTCGGCCTCCTCGCCGGACGAATGGAGCTTTGCGAGCAGGTCCTTCAGGTGCGCGGGCTTGTGCTGCCCGTCCCCGTCCACCTGGGCGGCGACGTCGTAGCCGTGGCGCAGGGCGTACTTGAATCCGGACTGCATCGCGCCCCCGATCCCGACGTTGAACGGGTGCCGCACGACCGCGGCGCCGTTTGCCTCCGCCTCGGCGGCCGTGGCGTCGGAGGAGCCATCGTCGATTACCAGCACGTCGAAGTCCGGGGCGTGCCGCTTGATGTCGCGCACCACCCGACCGACCATCCCCTGCTCGTTGTATGCGGGGACGATCGCGAGCTTTCCCAATTGTGCGGATTCAGCCATGTGCGGCTGCACCCAGCGTAGAGGCACCGGCGGGCGCGCGTTCCGAGAGGAAACGTTGCCGGCACTCTTCGCTGCAGAAATAGTGGGGGCGCCCCTCGACCGTGGCGGTGAGCGCCTTGGCGCGATCGACCGTCATCCCGCACACCGGGTCGCGCGCGCCGCCCCGCACCGTCAGGTACATGAGGAGCGCGAACACCGCCGTCGCGACGGCGTTGAGAGCGAGCTTGTAGTCGAGCTCGATCGAGCCGAAGACGTCGGCCCGGCTGGGGCGGCTGGACGGGACCAGGTCCGCGAGCGAGAAGAGCCCATCGACGATGAGCGCCGCGATCACCATGGTCACGAACATCAGCGCGGTGATCCTGAGCGCGAACTCGAGCCCGTAGTACTTGCGGTAGCCGGCCAGGATCGGAAGCACGATCAGGTCGGCGAAGATGAACGCCACCACGCCGCCGAACGAGATGCCGCCCGACCACAGGACCGCGGCGAGCGGCACGTTTCCGATCGAGCAAACGAAGCTCAGCACGGCGATCACGGGGCCTGCGACGACGTTCTCGATCGTCCGCAGCGCCGGGGGAGCGTCGGTGACGAAGATTCCGTTGAAGAAGTCGTCGCCCAGCAGGGCGATGAAGCCGGCGAGGAAGAAGCCGATGCTGACCTCCTTCCAGAGCATCTGCCAGTCGCCGCGGAAGTTGTGAGCCACGTCCGACCAGGCCTCGGAGGAGCGCAAGCGCTCCCGCCAGCCCATGTCCTCCACGCTCGCCGCGCGGTGCTGGTGCCGCGCGACGCTGCGCTCCGCATGCTCGCGCGCGCGCTCCTCGAGTCGCGGCGAGACGAAGGCGCGAAGGAAGGCCGCCATCAGTGCGATCAGGACCAGCCCGCCG
>Ga0126312_10001940_pt1 | contig 13696 bp, 15 predicted proteins | sample Plot104A_FD_92537 | JGI IMG/M metagenome (GOLD analysis project Ga0126312, IMG submission 92537) | Serpentine soil microbial communities from UC McLaughlin Reserve, CA, USA - Plot104A | ecosystem: Environmental > Terrestrial > Soil > Grasslands | place: USA: UC McLaughlin Reserve, Lake County...
AAGGATAAACGGCCAGATCAGGGCCCGCTCGGTGCGCCTCATCTCGGAGAGCGGAGAGCAGCTCGGGATCAAGCACATAAGAGAGGCGATGGATTACGCCGAGAGGCTCGACCTCGACCTCGTGGAGGTGGCGCCGAACTCGGACCCGCCGGTGGTCCGGATCATGGACTACGGCAAGTACAAATACCAGAAAGAACAGGCTCGAAAGGCCGCCCGCAAGAAGCAGGTCAACATCAACGTGCGGGAGATAAAGCTCCGGCCAAAGATAGGCGACCACGACTTCAACACCAAACGCGGGCACGTCGAACGCTTCTTGCGCCACGGCGACAAGGTGAAGGTCACTATTATGTTCCGCGGGCGTGAGGTGCAGCACCCGGATCTGGGCGAGAGGCTCTTGACGAGGCTCGCCGAGGATCTTTCGGATCTCGGGCGCATCGAGAGCCAGCCTAAGCTCGACGGGCGCAACATGGTTATGATCATGGCCCCGAACAAGGATGCGGCCGCGAGCGCGTCCTCGAAGGGCGAGGCGCGCGGCCAGCGTCAGGAGAGCGCGGCCCGCGGCTAACGTAACTCTTTGATACAATAGCGCCCGATTTTGAGGCGAAACGGCTACTCCCGTGCCGCGAGCCTGGTTTGTGGAAAAACGAAACGCGGAGGAAAAGATGCCGAAGATGAAGACCCACAAGGGCGCCTCCGGGCGCTTCGCGGTCACGAAGAACGGCAAGCTCAAGCGGCGCAGGAGCGGGCACAACCATATCCTCGAGAAGAAGAGCTCCAAGCGCAAGCGGCGCTTGAACACCGAGACGACGGTGCACCAGTACGACGAGAAGCGCATCAAGCGCCTCTTGGGGGTGAAGTAGATGGCCCGTACGGCGCGCAGCGGTCATGCCCGCAAGAAACGAAGGAAAGTCCTCGCGCAGGCCAAAGGCTACCGGGGGACGAAGAAGAGCTCGTACAAGCGGGCCAAGGAGCAGGTCTGGAAGAGCGGTGTCTATGCCTACGCCGGGCGCAAGCAGCGCAAAAGGGACTTCCGGTCTTTGTGGATCCAGCGGATCAACGCCGGCGCTCGCGAGCACGGGCTCTCGTACTCCCAACTCGTGCACGGTCTCAGGCTGGCCGAGATAGACTTAGACCGCAAGATACTGGCCGACCTCGCCGCCACCGAGTCGGAGGCCTTCGCGGCGGTGGTGTCCCAGGCCAGGAACGCTCTCAACGGAGATCCCGTCCAGAAGCGCATCGAGAGCTTTAGGCTCAGGCAGCAACCTGTAGAGCAGACCACCGAGCCCGAGGGCGAGAAGCAGGATACCGAGGTGGGGGCTACGGAGGCCGCCGAGCGCAAAGCCGAGGAGCTGGACGTGGAACTCTCCGAGGTGGAGGGCACAGGCTCGGAAGGACACATCCTGGTCGAGGACGTGGAAGATGTGGCCGGTAAAGTAAAGGTTACCGACGCCGCCGAGCGCAAAGCCGAGGCCCTGGGCGTGGACCTCTCCGAGGTAGAAGGCACAGGCTCGGGCGGGCGCATCACCGTCAGAGACGTGGAGAGGGCAGCCAAAGAAGTGGGCGAGAAAGCCGGTTAGAACCCTGGCGCCCTAGCCGTTGACTCGGAGGCTCTCCGCTCCACGCCTGATCGCCCTCGGGTTTGCGGTTCTTATGGTCTTTGGGACCCTGCTGTTAAAATTGCCGGGGTCCAGCTATGGGGGGATCTCCTGGGTGGACGCCCTTTTCGTCTCGGTCAGCGCCACAAGCGTCACTGGGCTCTCGTCGGTGGAATACCCGGTGACGTTCACCACCTTTGGGAGCGTCGTGGTCATGCTCCTCATCCAGGTTGGGGGGATAGGGATCATGACCTTCACGACATTGGGCGCCTTGTTGGTCGGACGAAGGGTGGCTTCAGGGACCTGCTCGCCGCTCGCGAGGAGCTTGCTAACGGGGACTCGCCACGCAACACTGTGAGGCTCATAGGCCAGATAGCCGGAATCACCCTCGTCGTCGAGGCCCTGGGAGCTGTCGTCCTCACCTTCGGCTTCGTAAGGAGAGGCCTGAGCCTCGGCGAAGGCTTGTTCCAGGCAGTCTTTCACGCGGTCATGGCCTTCTGCAACTCTGGATTCGCCACCCTGTCGGGAGGGGACCTCGCGCCCTACGCGGGCGATCCATCCGTAAATCTAGCACTCGTCGCTCTCATATTCATCGGGGGCTTGGGCTTCCCGGTCCTCGTGAACCTATGCTACTACCGGCAAACCGGGTGGCTGACTTTGCACTCCAAGCTCGTCCTTGTCACTACGGCGGCGCTCGTCTTGATCGGATTTCTGGGCGTGGCGTTGTTTGAGTGGTCGAACCCCGCTACGCTAGGAGGAGAATCTACTAGCACTCGGTTGTGGATGTCCTTCTTTCAGGGGGTGACACCACGCACGGCGGGGTTCTCGACCGTGGACTACGCCCAGATGCGCGAGACCACGTTGTTCGTGCAGGTCGGGCTGATGTTCGTCGGGGCCGCGCCGAGCTCGACCGGCGGGGGGGCAGGGTCACTACACTGGCTCTCCTGGCGCTCGTCGTGCTCGCGCTGTCGCGGGGGCAAGAGGAGGTAAGCGCCTTCGGTCGCCGCATCCCGCGGCGGCTCATCCAGAAAGCGCTCGCGGTGCTCTCGGCGTCGGCGCTCCTGGTAATCGTGGCAACGCTCACGATAATGGTCTCCGACGGCCTGGCGCTCCTGCCGGCCATCTTCGATGTCACCTCCGACTTCGGGACGGTGGGGCCTCAGCATGAACACCACGCAGGAGCTCTCGCCTTTCGCTAAACTGGTCGTCGCCGGGGTAATGTTCCTGGGGCGGGTGGGTACGATCACCTTGATACTGGCGCTCGCGGCCCGGCAGAAGCCGCCGAGCTACACCTACCCGCAGGAGGACATAGCGATAGGATGACGGTTTGGGCAAACACTTCGTAGTTATAGGGATGGGACGGGTCGGCGCCTCCTTGGTGAGGACCCTAGACTCTTTGGGTCATGACGTTCTAGGCATCGACTGCGGGGAGGATCGGATCCAGGACCTCTCGACGTCGCTACCCAATGCCAACCTGGTCGCGGCGGACGCCACAGAGCCTCAGGTCTTGAGCGACCTCGGGGTCGAGCAGTTCGATGGAGCGGCGGTAGTGATCGGCGAGAGCATCCAGGACAGCATGCTCGTTACCCTCATTCTCAAGGATTTGGGTGTGCCGATGGTCTTTTCGCGGGCCAACAATGAGCTTCACGCCAGGGTGCTCGCAAGGGTAGGGGCGGACTACGTGATCCAACCTGAGAAGAAGTTCGGCGAGTTCCTGGCACGTCAGATGTCCTTGCCTGGTATCCAGGACTATCTGGAGCTCGGCCAGCACGAAGCGGCGATCGAGATAGAAGTGCCCCATGAGTGGATCGACAAATCTCTCAAGGATCTCCAACTCCACCGCAAGAAACATCTGACGTTGTTAGCAATCAAGCACGAAGGTCAGGAAGGTGCCTTAACTTGCCCCGATGAGCCACTCCAAAAAGGGGACGTCCTCGTTATCGGAGGTCCCAAAAAGGAGCTCGACAAACTCGAACCCTCCGAAGTGTGATCTCCACGACTACCCTTAAGCGGCTTGCCAAGCTCAAGCAAAAGAAATACCGTGAAGCCGAGCACCTCTTCCTGGCCGAAGGCCAGAGCCTTATAGAAGAAGCTACCGTACCGCCTGCGCATTTCCTCACCGACCACGAGGCTGTCCGCAGACTCTCGACGCTCACCACCTCTACGGGTCCGGTCGCTGTCTTCCCGTTCCTCGACGTCTCTGCTGCGGAGCTGTTGCGCGAAAACGATCGGATCGTCTTCCTGCATGGCGTTCAGGACCCGGGCAACGTCGGCACCGCGATCCGGGCCGCCCACGCCTTCGGAGCCGGCGTCGCCCTCGCCAGGGGCACGGCCGACCTCTACAACCCAAAGACCGTACGGGCCACTATGGGCTCGATCTTCCACGCCCGCGTCGCCCGAGAGCTTCAGACTTTCCCGTTCCTCGAAGAGGCGAAGGTTTCGGGGTTCACTCCGGTTGCGGCGGTCCCGCGTGGCGGAGAACGGCCTTCCGATATGCCCGCCGAGAAGCTCACGATCGTCGTGGGAGCGGAGGGCGGAGGGTTGCCGAAGGATCTGGTCTCGGCCTGCCAGAGAACGGTCTCGATCCCGGCTCTCGCGGCCTCTCTGAACGCCGCGGTCGCCGCGTCGATCCTGCTCTACGAGGCGTATATGCGTGTGCTACCATAGCTCCTCGCATGATGACTTCCGGTCGCATAGAGGAGCTTCGCGACGAGGCGCTCTCCGCCGTCGAGTTGGCGGGTTCCACGTCCGAGCTCGAGTCCGTTCGCGTTAAGTACCTGGGTCGGTCGGCCGGACTAACCGAGATAAAGAAGGGCATTCGAAACCTTCCGCCAGAAGACCGCCGCGAAGTCGGTGGGGCTGCGAACAGGGCCACCAACGAGATAGAAGCCGCCCTTACCGAACGCCTCGCGTCGGTCGTGGCCGCCGAGCGCGAGGAGCGCCTGCGCGCCGAGGCTGTGGACGTGACTCTCCCCGGCGTGCCGTACCCGAAGGGGAGCCTCCACCCCTCGATGCGCATCATAGACGAGGTCGTAGACTTCTTCGTTGGGCTGGGCTACAAAGTAGCCGAAGGGCCCGAGGTCGAGACCGACTACTACAACTTCACTGCCCTGAACATTCCGCCGGGGCATCCGGCGCGGGGGGAGCACGACACCTTCTTCTTGGATGAAGGTCTGGTCTTGAGGACCCACACTTCGCCCGTGCAGATCAGGACTATGCTCACGCAGGAGCCGCCTGTCTACGTCGTCTGCCCGGGCCGGACCTACCGGCGCGACTCCGACCCGACGCACACCCCGATGTTCAACCAGATCGAAGGCCTCGCGGTCGACGAAGGGCTCACCCTGGCTCACCTGAAGGGTACACTCGCTGCGATGGCTCGTCACGTGTTCGGGGAGGGCGCCAAAGTCCGTCTGAGGCCGGGCTACTTCCAGTTCACAGAGCCGAGCGTCGAGTTGGACGTGAGCTGCTTCGTCTGCGGCGGGACGAACCCCAACTGCAAGGTGTGCAAGGGGGCCGGGTGGCTCGAGATGCTCGGGGCCGGGATGGTCGATCCCGCGGTGCTCGTAGAGGTCGGCTACGACATCGAGCGCTACACCGGCTTCGCTTTCGGCATGGGGCCGGACCGGATGGCGATGGTCAAGTACGGTGTCCCGGATTTGAGGCTCTTCTTCGAAGGCGACCTCCGCTTTCTGCGCCAGTTTTAATCTCTAGAAGGGGATACTTTTGCGCGTTCCTCTCACATGGCTCCGCGAGTATGTAGACTTCGACCTCTCGGCCGAAGAGCTCATCGACCTCATCACCCTGCACAGCCAGGAGATCGACGGCGTCGAGCATTTCGGCGTGCTCGACGGCGAGGTCGTTGTCGGCGAGGTCGTCGAGTTCAGGCCACACCCGGACGCCGACCGGCTCAACGTCGCGAATGTGGACATCGGGGGGGAGACCGTCCAAATCGTGGCCGGCGCGCCGAACCCCTACCCCGGCGCCCGCGTGCTTGTGGGCCTCCCCGGCAGCACCCTGGCCGACGGCCGCAAGCTCAAAAAGGCGAAGCTCAGAGGCCTCGAATCGTATGGGATGATGATGAGCGAACGCGAGCTCGGCATCTCGAACGACCACGAGGGCATACTCCTCCTCGACAATAACTACGAAGTCGGGCGCCCGCTCTCGGACTACTTCCCTACCGGCGAGACCGTCCTCGACGTAGACGTCACGCCGAACCGGCCCGATCTGTGGGGCATGATCGGGGTCGCACGCGAGCTGGCCGCCATCCTGAAAACTACCTTCCGTATCCCCGAGCCGCGCTTCGAGCCCACCGGGAAGCCAACAGAAGCCTACACCCTGCAGGTCGAAGCCGAAGACCTTTGTCCCCGCTATGATCTCAGGTGCGTCTCCGGAGTCCGGCCTGGCGAGAAGGCTCCTATGGAGGTGCGGCGTCGCATCCACGCGGCGGGGATGCGCCCCGTCAACGCGGTCGTGGACGCTACGAACTACGTCATGCTCGAGACCGGCCAGCCCATCCACGCCTTCGACTCCCGTAAGGTCCACGGCGGCATCGTCGTCCGGCGGGCGCGTCCCGGCGAGACGATGACCCTCCTCGACGGCACTACCCGACGACTAGACGAGGAGATGCTCGTCATCGCCGACCAGGAGCGTGGCCTCGTCATCGCCGGCGTCATGGGCGCTGAAGAAGCCGAAGTCGGCGACGAGAGCACAGACGTCCTGGTAGAAGTCGCGACCTTTGCCGGGCGCAACATCCTCGAAACCTCCCAGCACTTGGGGCTCCGCACAGATGCCTCCGGACGCTTCGAGCGAGGTCTTGACCCCGAGATGGTCTCCTACACGATGGACCGTGTGTCCGGCCTAATCTCCGAGACCACCGGCGGCAACCCCGCGCCCGACACCTTGAGCCACTACCCCGAGCCCGTGGAGCCCAGGAGCGTAACCATGAGGATACCACGGGCGGAGCTTCTGCTCGGTATGCCGGTGAAGGCGAACGAGGCCGTGGAGAGACTAGAGCTCTTGGGGTGCGAGGTGCGGCGGGAGGATGACCGTCTCCTCGCCACCGTGCCGACCTTCCGCCGCGACCTCGAACGCGAGGCGGATCTCATCGAGGAAGTCGGGCGTCTCGTCGGCCTCGAGAACGTGCCGGAGAGGCTCCCGGGCGTCCCGCTCCCCGGCGGCCTGACCCCGGAACAGAACAAGCTCCGGCGGCTCAGGTATCTCCTGGCCGACCTCGGGCTCGCCGAGGCCGTAACCTACCCGTTCGGCCCCGACCACTGGAGAAAGGATCTCGGCCTCGAAGACAGAGACGCCGGGCAGACTGCTCTGAAGCTGCGCAACCCGCTGAGCGTGCAGGGAAGCAGCCTGCGTCCGTCGCTTCTGCCGGGCCTCCTCGATGCCGCGGCCCGCAACCGCGCCTTCGGCGCCCGTGGCGGCGCTATCTTCGAGGTTGGGCGTGTCTTCGAGCCAAAAGAGCAGCCCCCCGAACTGCGCGAGGCCGCCCTCCGGTTCCGTATGACCGGCCGAACCGACGGCGACGCCCTGGCGGATCTGCTCATGGGCGTTTCGGAAGTCCAAAGGGTAGCGGGCCTCCTCGCGGGGACCGTCCGCCCGTCCGGGTGGAACGTCCCGGGTTTGATGGCGGGCTTTTTCGAGGCGAAGGGCCTGGTCGAGCGGATCGTCCCTGGGGCTCTCTTCGAGCCGCGGGTACTTCCCTTCCTTCATCCAGGGCGCGTCGCCGCCGTGATCTCGCGTGGCGCGGAGGTCGGCTGGGTCGGCGAGCTGCACCCAGAAGTGGCCGAGAGGTTCGGGCTCGAAGGATGGCCCGTCTCCGCCTTTGAGCTGGATCTAGTAGCCACGGACCCCGATCCCGCACCACGCTTCGCGCCGTTCTACAACGTGCCGGCCGTTTCGATGGACCTCGCCGTAGTCGTGGGCGAGGAGGTCAGGGTCGGCGACATGCTAGAGGTCGTGGCCTCTTTGGGGAGCCCGATCCTGTCTGAGTGGCGAGTATTCGACGTCTACGAGGGGGCCCAGGTGCCCACCGGCAAAAAGAGCGTCGCGCTCAACTTCACGTTCCGGGCAGAAGAGACACTAAACGACGTGATAGTCAAGGAGGAGCTCGACCGCATCTCTGAGCGGTTGCGCGAGGCCTTCGACGCCGAGGTGAGGAGCGGCTAAGGTTCGCGCCACTCGGACGCGAGCACCCTCATGAGGATCGCATCGTGGAACTCCCCGTAGCGCCGGATCGCCTGCCGTATCCGCCCCTCCCTCTCGAACCCTAGCTTCTCGTAGGCGGCGATCGCCGGTTCGTTGAAATCGAAGACGCTCAGGCCCACGCGCTCGAGGCCCAAAGTCTCGAACGCGTACCGGAGGATGACCCTGATCGCCTCCGTGCCCAAGCCCTTGTTGCGGGCCTCCTCCGTGCCCACGATCACGGAGAGGTCCGCCGAAGCTTCTGCCTCCTTGATGTTCGTCAGGCTGATCACGCCGATCGGCTCCTCCTCGCTCTCCCGATGGATGGCGAAGGAGTCGTCTGTTGCCGACTTCTCCCGGTCCTCGAAGAGCTTCTCGACCGCCGCCCGCCGCATCGGCTCGGCCGTCCAGCTAGTGAGACGCCAGATCTCCTCGTCGCCGTACCAGCGTGCATACAGGGGGTAGTTCTCTCGGGAGTGCCGCCGCAGCTCGACGCCATCCCCGACGAGCCTTTGTGCTTTTTCTGACGCCCTCACGACACCAAATATACTCGTTAGTTAAGCCACGCGCTATGTTAAAATTTTGCCATTATGAAAGTTATTTCAGACCGATTGGTGCCTTTAGGGTTCGGCAAGTACGTCCGAGCCGACAAAATAGTGGCGCTCGTTCCCATCGAGGAGGACCGCGGCAGCGGACGCCGGACCCTCGTCTACGTCGACTGTTTGCCCGAGCCCCTCGTCGCTGGCAGAACGGAGGGCACGATGTTGCGCGACATGGTCGGCCCCGAGAGCGGCTCCGTAGAGCTGTTGCGAGAGCTCCAGCTGCAGATCGGGCAGGTTCGACCACTCCTGAAGTCTTCCATACGCTCCGAGGCCGGGCTCGACCTCGACCAGCTCTCCCGCCGCATCTCGGACCTCACGGGAGAGCAGTGAGCCCAGGGGAGGTTCTCCCGACCGCCTTCTACGACCGGGATCCGCGGCAGGTCGCCGTGGACCTCTTGGGTTGCTCCCTCGTCCACGAGACCGAGGGGGGCATCACCTCCGGCGTGATCGTCGAGACCGAGGCCTACCTTTGCGTTGACGATCCGGCCTGCCACGCCTACATGTACCCCAAGATGCGCAACCGCACGATCTTTGGCAGGCCTGCTCTCGCCTATGTGTACCTCGCGTACGGCGTGCACAAACTGCTCAACGTCAATTGCGAAGAAGAGGGGAAGGGAAGCGCTGTCCTGATCCGTGCTCTCAACCCTTCGGAGGGCCACGAGCTTATGGCCGAGCGTCGAGGGAAGATGGACCTGTGTACCGGTCCTGGCAAGCTCGCGCAGGCTTTGGGCATAGATCTCTCCCTAGACGGCCACGACGTAACGCGCGACCCACTAACCATCAGATGGGGAGAGTCCCTAGAAGGTGAGATCGTGTCCACCACCCGCATTGGTATCAGCCGCGGCGCCGAGCTCCCCTACCGCTACCTTGCATCGAAAAACGCCAACGTCTCTGTCCCGCCCAAGACGATCGTCGAGCGTGGCCTCAAACGCGTGGAGCGTATCTCTTAGTAGCCGCCGGGGTAGGCCCGGCCCGGCTTACCGGGAGGATTAATAAGGAGGACCCGGGACCCCGGAGGGGTTTGGAGAATGGTTCGCGGCCGCACCACCTGGCGGATGAATAACCTGCTGCTGCGCAGTTTCGCCGGGTAGACTCGTTACAGGGGAAGATGCGCTGGTAGCCCTGGTCGAGCCCGTCATGCTCACGCTGGTGAGGGTTTGTGGGACCGCGCTTCCTTCGAACTCCTTTATCGGTTCGTCTTTGAGAACTTGCTGCATGTAGGTCCGCCAGATAACCGTCGGTGGGGCGAGGGGGCCGTTCTGCTGGCCGCCCAGGTTCAAGAGACCATCCAGGGTCTGCTCGCCCCCTTCGTATCCTATCCAGACACCGGTCACTAACTGTGGGGTGAAGCCGATGAACCAGGAATCGAAGAAGTTCTCCGTGGTACCGCTCTTGCCGGCGGCGGGTCGGTCGCCCAGAGACGCCTTCTCCGCGATGCCCTGCGTGATGTCCCCGATCATGATCTCCGTGGCCTTGTAAGCTACCTCGGGGTCTATGACCTGCTCGCCTTGCGGATTCTCCGGAGCGGTATAAAGAACCCCCTCGTCTTCCTGCCCCTCGTTTTGCACCACCTTCTCGATGCCCGTTGGCGTCACCCTCTCTCCACCGTTGGCGATCGTGGCGTAAGCGGTCGCCATGTCGAAAGGCGAGACCTCTCGAGTGCCGAGGGCTATGGACGGGTGCGTGGCATCGAGATTTGCCGAGACCCCGAGCCTCTTGGCGACGTCCGCGACCGCTTCCGGGCCGTTCTCGATGCCCCGGTCGTCGACGTTCAAGACTAGGTCCGTAAAGACCGAGTTGTCCGAGAGCCAGAGCGCCTCCTCCAGGCTGATCGAGCCATGCTCCCTATTCTCGTAGTTTTTGACCTGCCACTCCTCCGGGTTGCCGTACGCGTTCTTCACCACGTACCGCTTGTTCTCCGAGACGAACCGGGTCGAGGGGTCTATCCCCTGCTCTAGCGCGGCGACGAGCGCGAACGGTTTGAAAGAGCTTCCCGGCTGGCGACGGGCCTTCGTGACCAGGTTGAACTCGGACTCCTTCCTGTCCCGGTTGCCGACCATCGCCGTTACTCGTCCCGTGCCTGGCTCTATCGACACGAGCGCCGCGTCCGGGTCCTCGGGGTTGCGCAGGTAGCCGTTCGGTTCGTACAAAACCTCCTGGGCTGCCTTTTGGTCTTCGAGGTCCAAAGACGTGTAGACGCTCAAGTTCCCCGCGAGCACTGTATTCGCCCCGTACCGGTTCACCAGCTCCTCTTGTACAAGTTCCGCGAAGTCCCTTGTGAGTGCCGGACCGGTAAGGCCGGTCTCCTCCATCGGGGCCTTCGGCCAGGGGTCGGGGAGCGCCTCGTCGAGCGCCTCGTTGTGTTCCTGGCGGGTGATGTAGCCTAGGTCCCACATGCTGTCGAGTACGATATTCCGTTGGTTTGTCGCATCCTCGCGGTTCGTCCCCAGCGTTGATGGAGAGATGGGCAGCCCGATCAGGGTGGCTGACTCGCCGACGGTGAGGTCCTTGGCCGACTTGTTGAAGTAAGTCTGCGCAGCGGCCTCGACCCCGTAGGCGTTGCTGCCGAAGTACACTGTGTTCAGGTACGAGCCGAGGATCTCGTCCTTCTCATACTTGCGCTCGATCTCTACGGCTATCGCCGCCTCCTTGAGCTTCCTCAAAAGCGTTCGGTCCCCCGAGAGGTACGCGTTCTTCACGTACTGTTGGGTGATTGTGGAAGCCCCCTCGACGGCCTCGCCCGACCGGATGTCTATCCACAGAGCGCGTATGATGCCCCAAAGATCCACACCGCCGTGCTCCCGGAACCGCTGATCCTCCTGGGCGACCAAAGCGTCGAGCAAACCGGGTGGCATGTCCTCGAAAGAAGCCGTCCTCCGGTTCTCGCCCTGGAAGACCGCCCCGATCACCCGCGTGGTCTCCTCTGTTTCCCCGAGTGGCTTCGAGTATATGTAGGTCGGATGCGAGGCCGTTCCCGAGACCTCGTTCAGGCTAGCCACACCCCTAACGAGGCCCAAATATCCTCCCGCAAAGAACGCGAGCGTCGCGACTGCGCAGCACAAGAAAAAAACGCCGACCCAGCGCAGAACCCTCGGCTTGAGGCTCCCTTCCCCGAAGCTGCGATTTTTCTTTGTGCCCGCAGGAGACCTCTGACCCTTCTTGGGCGTCGGACGCGCGGTTCTCGTGCCGTTAGGTCTTTGGAAGGTTTGGGCCATCGGTGCGGTATAGTACACGAGACGTATGACGATCACATTGATGCCATAGTTTGGTTGAGATCAATTAATGAGCGCCGTCTCGAACACCGAGAGAATCTATGCGAACGCCGTGGACGTTATTCCTCGCGAAGAGTTCGAACGCTGCCTGAGGAGCGGCGAGACGTTGAGGGTCAAGCTCGGCATCGACCCGACCGCTCCCGACATCCACTTGGGCTTCGTCGTCGTCCTCAAGAAGCTCAGGGTGTTCCAGGATCTCGGTCACACTGCCGTGCTCGTGATCGGGGACTACACCGCGAGGGTGGGAGACCCTTCGGGTCGCTCAAAGACCCGTCCCATCCTCTCACCGGAGGACATAAACAAGAACACCGAGACTTACCTCGACCAGGCCTATTTCGTCCTCGACCGCGAGAGGACCGAGGTACGCTTCAACTCCGAGTGGCTGGCGCCCCAGACGCTGGCAGACATAATAGGGCTCACCAGGGCCACCACCGTCGCCCGCATCCTCGAGCGCGACGACTTCAGCAAACGGTACGCTGCGGGCGACCCGATCACGCTGACCGAGCTTCTCTATCCCCTCATGCAGGCTTACGACTCGGTCGCCATAGACGCCGACGTCGAGCTCGGGGGCGCCGACCAGCTCTACAACCTCCTTATGGGGCGCCAGATCATGGAGTACTACGGCAAGACGCCCCAGTGCGTCCTCACCACACCCTTACTCGTCGGTACAGACGGCGCGGCGAAGATGAGCAAGTCCCTGGACAACTACATCGCTGTTACCGACCCACCTCGCGTCATGTTTGGCAAGGCCATGAGCATCCCAGACAAGCTGATGATGGACTACTATTCGCTCCTCCTCGACAGACCGCTCCCCGAGACCGAACCCGTCGAGCAAAAACGCGAGCTCGCCCGTTCCCTCGTTCGCACCTTCCACGGCGATAGCGCCGCCGCCGACGCCGAAGAGACCTTCGACACCGTAGCGCGACGCGAAGTCCCCGAAGACGCTCCCACGGTCGCCGTGCCCGAAGGGAGAGAAAAGATCTGGATCGTCGACCTCATCGTCCTCGCCGGCTTCGCGAAGACGAACGGCGAGGCTCGCCGCTTCATCATAGGCGGCGCCGTACGGCTCGACGGGAAGCCTGTCACCGACGAGGGGCTCAATCTTCCCGTGAAGAGGCTGCTGGGCAAGATCCTCCAGGTCGGCAAACGTCGCTATGCCCGACTTGTCGCCTCGCGCTGAGACATGGAAAAGATGCCCGAAAGAGCTCTCTCGGTTCTCTTGACGTTCCCTAGGGCAACGCTATAATAGCCGGGTTGACACCTTAGGGGACGCCAAGCCACAGGTGCTGGCGGCGGAATCGAAAGAATTCTGACAACCTGGAGGCATCGCCCCGCCGAGAGGCGAGGGGCTTGGGTCGGCGCAAAAAGGGTGGAGTACCACAAAAATCCTCCGGTCGGGGTTTGAAACCTCGAGGCGAGGTGGTATAATCCCTTCGTTAATGATCGGAAGCGACTTGACAACCGAGGCGGTGCGATAGGGTAGCTTCCCGACAGATTGGGACGACACCCGAAGCCCACTCACTGAGTGGGTTTTTCTTCGCCCACGAGGATGTCAATCTCCGGTCCGGCTCTGCCGAGAGGCAAGGGGCTTGGAGGCTTTGAAAACTGAATAGTAGTGATAGACCTACAGCAAACAGGTAAACCTGTCAATTAACGTCGGGACCGACTCTCCGCGATCCGAGAGTAATCTAGAGATCGCCGACGTGGGTAGCGCCCACGACCAACTTAGCTTATACGTCGCCTTATGGCGGCGGTAGATAGCTAGTTCGGAGAGTTTGATCCTGGCTCAGGACGAACGCTGACGGCGTGCTTTAGACATGCAAGTCGAACGAGAAAGCCCTTCGGGGTGAGTACAGTGGCGGACGGGTGAGTAACACGTGGGTAACCTGCCCCTCGCAGGGGGATAACCGGGGGAAACCCCGGCTAATACCCCGTAAGCTTACAAAGCGGCATCGCATTGTAAGGAAAGGTAGCTTCGGCCATCCGGCGAGGGATGGGCCCGCGGTGCATTAGCTAGTTGGTGGGGTAACGGCCC
>Ga0126312_10001941_pt1 | contig 13693 bp, 12 predicted proteins | sample Plot104A_FD_92537 | JGI IMG/M metagenome (GOLD analysis project Ga0126312, IMG submission 92537) | Serpentine soil microbial communities from UC McLaughlin Reserve, CA, USA - Plot104A | ecosystem: Environmental > Terrestrial > Soil > Grasslands | place: USA: UC McLaughlin Reserve, Lake County...
CCGTGGCGCTCGTGTGGCTCGCCGTCGAGCGCCGGGACTCCGACCCGGTACCGGCCGCGGTGCTCGTGGGCCTCAATCCCGCCCTGCTCGTGCACGTCGTCGGCGGGGCGCACAACGACGCGCTCGTCATGGCGCTCCTCGCGGGATCGCTCCTCGCGCTTGCCGGCGGCCGGAGTGGATGGGCGGCCGGCCTCGGGACGGCGGGCGCGGCCGTCAAGGCGTCGGTCATCGCCGCGATGCCGTTCCTCGTGGCCGGCGCCCGCCGGCGCGGGCGAGCCGTGCTCGCGGCGGCCGCGGTGGCGCTCGCGGCGGCCGCGCTCGGCGTCGCGGGCTTCGGTGGGCACGCGCTCGGGTGGCTCGCGGCGCTCGGGGAGAACCAAGCGCACGCCTCGAGACTCTCGCTTCCCTCGTTGACCGCCGGTCTCCTCGCCGCCGGGCTTCCCGGCGACCGGGTCGATCTCCTCGCCCCCGTGCGGCTCGCCTACGCCGCCGCCTTCGTGCTCGTGTTCGCTTCGCTGCTGCGACGAGCATGGCGCGGCGCCGACCCGATCGCCATGGCCGGCTGGGCGACGCTCGCCCTGCTCCTGTGCTCGGCGTGGCTCGTCCCGTGGTACGTCGCCTGGCTCCTGCCGCCGGCGGCGCTCGCCGGCAGCCGGCGCCTCGCCGCGGCCACCGTGGCGCTTACCGCGTGGACGCTCGCGGTGGCCATCCCGTTCTGACCGCCATCGCCGGAGGCGAGGCGCGCGTCACACTCCCCGTGTGTCCGAGCTCGCCCTGATCGCGGCGATCGAGCGCCGCCTGCGCGCCCGCGGCCACCGGGTCGTGCGCGCGCTCGGCGACGACGCCGCCGTGGTCCGGGCGAGCCCGCTCGCGGTCAGCTCGCTCGACACCGTGGTCGAGGGCGTCCACTTCCGCCTCGAGACCCATTCGCTCGCCGATATCGGGCACCGGGCGCTCGCCGCCGCGCTCTCCGATCTCGCGGCGATGGGCGCCGCCCCGGGCGAGGCGCTCGCCGGGCTCGTGCTGCCGCCGAAGCTGGGGGAGGAGGACGCGGTCGCGCTCATGGAGGCCGCCGAGGCGCTCGCCGAGCGCCACGGCGTGACGATCGCCGGGGGCGACGTCTCGAGCGGCCGCGACCTCACCGTCACGTTCGCGGTCACGGGCTGGGCCGAGCGGGCCGAGGACCTCGTCGGCCGGGACGGCGCGCGCCCGGGCGACCTCGTGGGAGTGACCGGCGAGCTCGGGGGGTCGGGCGCGGGGCTCGAGTTGCTCGAGGGTCGCGCGGTCGAGCTCCCGTCCGACGTACGCGCGGCGCTCGTGCACCGGCACCGCCGCCCCGAGCCCCGGCTCGACGCCGGCCGCGCGCTGGCCGCGGCGGGCGAGCACGCGATGATCGACGTGAGCGACGGGGTGGCGGCCGACGCGCGCCATCTCGCCGAGCGGAGCGGTGTGGCGATCCGAGTCGAGCTCGACAGCCTCCCGCTGGCCGCCGGGGTCGCCGAGGTGGCCGCGACCGCGGGTACCGACGGGGCCGAGCTCGCCGCGACCGCGGGCGAGGACTTCGAGCTGCTCGTGTGTGCCTCGCCCGATCTCCGCGCGCGGCTCGAGCGCGCCGCGGCCGCGGCCGGCACGCGCCTCACCTGGATCGGGACGGCGCACGCGGGCGAGGGTCTCGAGCTCGCGACCGCCGGCGGATCGCTGCGGCGCCTCGCGGGCTACGAGCACCCGGCGGGCGCACGCGCCACCTCCGACGATCGCCCTCAGCGCCGCAGCGCCGACCGCGTCCCGCCGAGCGAGCCCGGACCGGCGTAGGTGGCCGGTCCGCGCAGGCGCCCCTCGCCGTTGCGCGCGGGCGGCGTCACCGCCTCCTGGGCCGCCCGCGCCGCGAGCACTGCGAGCAGCGACAGGAACGCGCCGGCGAGCACGCACGCGAGCACGGCGGTGACGAGACTGGCCTGGCCGCCCGCCACGAGCAGGACGCCGTACCACAGCCCGCCGATCGGGTCGAGCCCCAGCCGGGAGACGTAGAAGACCGCCGCGGTCAGCGGCAGGACGAGTCCGCCCATGGCGAGCAGCAGCCCGGTCCGCGGCCGCGCGCTCACCGCGGCGGCCGACCACAGGTGGGCCGCGGCCAGGAAGAACAGGGCGGCGAGCGGGTCGAGCGCCCACAGGCCGAGGATCCCGAGGCCGGTCAGGAGCGCCACCGCCGCCCCCGCGCCGGGGTCGGAAGGCCTCGAGAGCCAGGCGAGCCGGCGGACGATCGCGCGGCGGCCGAGCGCCCACCCGGCCGCGACGAGAACCGCCAGCGCCGCGAGCAGGACGACTCCCCAGGTGGTGACCGGCTCGGATACGGGCGCCGCCGCCGCGCTCATGCCCGGCACGAGGCCGGCGAGGTCGAGCAGCCGCACGAGCAGCACCGCGACCACGAACGGCATCGCTCCCGCCAGCGTCCACACGACCCAGGCGCCGACGCCGCCGCGCCGGCGCCCGACGCGCGCGAAGCCGTCGGCGACCGTGACGAGCGCGGGCACCAGCAGGGCGATCGCCACGAGCGCGATCGACCAGCCCGGAATCAGCTGGCGCGGCCCGAGCAGGTAGGTCGCCGGGCGCTCGCCCTCGGGGATGCCCCGGCCGTCCAGCGCGGAGATCGTGCGCAGCATCGCCCGTCCGAGCGCGGCGAAGCGGGCGCGGTCGAGCTGGTCGAGCCGGGTCTCCTCCGAGGGCAGCTCGCCGCTCCCCGAGAGCCGCACCGACTGGAGGCCGTGCTCGAGCATGATGCCCTGGGCGCCGATGCCGAGCGGGAAGGCGAGGCGCAGCAGCTGGCCGGGAATGGTCTCCCGACCCGGCAGCGTCCCGAGCTCCTGGCGCACGGCGTCGCCGGCGGTGCGCTCGAGGCGGACGCTCGCGCGCGTCGAGTCGTTCGACCAGGGGATGACCGGCGCGTCGAGCCGGCCGCGCCCACCGAGCGACGACACGGCGAGCACCGCCTCCACGCGCCGCGGGTCGAGCCGTTCGGCGAGCCGCCGCGCGCCCGCCCCGTCGAGCCGGCCCCCGTCGAGCGACACGAGCGTGATCGTGCGCCGCGAGGAGCGCCCCTCGAGCGAGCGCGCGAGCTCGAGCAGGCCGCCGGTGTCGGCGGCGCCGCGAGCGTCGCCGCCCCGCCCGGGCGCCTCGCGCTCGGCGACGACGACGACCTGCCCTTCGGTCGCGTCCGTGCCCGGGCGGCGGCCGAGCACGTTGGCGAGCCGCTCGCCGCGCGCGTCGAAGCGGTCGATGCGCGTCTCGAAACCGCTCCTGGCGAGCGACTCGGCGATCAGCGTGGGCGGGTCGTCGTCGGAGCCGCGGCGGCCTCGAGCCGCTTCCGCGCCGAGGATCGTCCGCGCGTCACCGAGCGCGCGACCCGGCTCGAACAGCTCGTCGGCGGCGAGCCCGCGGGGGAGCGCGGACGGAGGGCTCTCGACGGCGAACATCGCCACGAGGACGGCAAGGAGGGCGGGCAGCAGAGCGGCCCGATAGATGCGCGGCTCGATCACAGGGCGGAGGTCCTCGGCGCCGAACCTACAATGGGTCGAAGAGGGAGATCAGATGGCGTCGCAGCCCCCGCGCATCCTACTCGTCGACGACGAGGAGTCAGTCCAGAAGCTGCTCGCGTACCCGCTGCGCAAGGAGGGATACGAAGTCGTCCCCGCGCGCGACGGGGAGGAGGCGCTCGAGCGCTTCAACGATGACGCCTTCGACCTGATCGTGCTCGACGTGATGCTCCCCAAGCGCGACGGCTTCGACGTCTGCCGTCGACTGCGCGCGCGCAGCACGGTGCCGATCATCATGCTCACCGCGAAGGCGGAGGAGTTCGACAAGGTCCTGGGGCTCGAGCTCGGCGCCGACGACTACATCACGAAGCCGTTCTCGATGCGCGAGTTCCGCAGCCGGGTGAAGGCCGCCCTGCGGCGCGTCGAGCTAGTGCGCGAGCGCGACCGCGACGGTGCCGGCGAGCCGCTCGAGCTCGGCGACCTGAGGATCGACTTCGGGAAGCGGGCGGTCACCGTTCGCGGCGAGCCCGTGCGGCTCACATACGTCGAGTTCGAGATCCTCGCCACGCTCGCGCGCAACGCCGGTCGCGTGTTGACCCGCGCCGCGCTGCTCGAGGGGCTGTGGGGGGACTCGGCGTACCGCGATCCCCGCACCGTCGACGTACACATCCGCCACCTCCGCGAGAAGGTGGAGCGCGAGCCGCGCGAGCCCGAGTACATCTTCACGGTGCGCGGCGTCGGCTACCACTTCCGCGACGCGCCGTGAACGCGCGCGGAGCCGAGCGCTCGCCGGCCTATCGCCGCCGCCTGAGCGACCTCGCCAGCCCGCGCCTGCGCTCGCTCGGCAACAAGCTCGCGCTGCTCTTCTCGGCGATCATCGCCATCGCCTTCGCCGGCGTCCTCCTGTACGTCGTGCCCGACCTGCGCTCGAACCTCGAGGAGCAGGCGCTCCGCGACCTCGAGCGCGTCGCCCGCGTGACCTCCGAGCCGCTCGGCCGCGCGATGGGCAGCGACATCACCGAGGAGCAGCTCAACGAGCTCGTGCGCGCCGTGTCGGACCGCTCCGACGCACGCGTGATGCTGCTCGGGGTCCAGCGCTCGGTCGGCGTCCCGGGGCAGCCCGAGCGCCCCCCGACCCTGTACCGGATCTCCGACTCGCGCGTCGAGCCGGGCGGAGAGGTCGGCTCCCGGCTTGTGCGGCGTGCGGTCGCCCGCCGGGCGACACAGTCGGCGGTCCGCAGCGAGCCCGAGGCCCCGGTGGCCCGCGTCGCCACGCCGCTCTTCTTCCGGGGGCGCGCCGACTGGGTGGCCGTCTACTCGCGCGACCTGTCCGAGGTCGCCGAGACCGTTGGCCTGATCCAGCGGCGCGTGCTCGTCGCCGCCGCGGTCGCGCTGTTCGTGGCGAGCTGCGGGGGCTACCTCGTCGCCCAGGCGCTCGCGCGCCGCGTGCGCCGGGTAGAGTCGGCCGCCCAGCAGGTCGCCGCCGGTCATTTCGTCGACCCGCTTCCGATCGACTCCGCCGACGAGATCGGCGACCTCGGTCGCGCGTTCAACGAGATGCAGGAGCAGCTCGCCCGCCTCGACCGCGCGCGGCGTGAATTCATCGCCAACGCCTCGCACGAGCTGCGCACGCCGATCTTCTCGCTCGGCGGGTTCGCCGAGCTGCTTCAGGACGAGGACCTCGACGCCGAGACCCGCGACGAGTTCCTCGGTCAGATGCGCGAGCAGACCGAGCGGCTCAAGAAGCTCGCCGGCGACCTGCTCGACCTCTCGCGGCTCGACGCGGGGGTGTTGGAGCTGAGCGTCGAGGCGGTCGACCTCCCCGAGCTCCTGCGCGACGTCGCAGCGGAGTTCACTCCCCGGCTGGCGCGCCACGGCTCCGAGCTCGAGCTCGCCGTGGCCGACGAGGCCGCGGCGCTCGCCGACGGGGAGCGCCTCGCGCAGATCGTCCGCGTCCTGCTCGACAACGCCCTGCGCCACACTCCGCAGGGCACGCCCGTCCGGCTGACCGCCCGCTTCGACGGCGGGCGAGCGTGCGTCTCGGTCGCCGATCGCGGTCCCGAGCTCGCGGGCCGCCGGGTCGAGCACGACGTCGCCCGGCAGGCCTTCGACCGCTTCTACACGGGCGACGCGGCGGGCGGGTCGGGGCTCGGGCTCGCGATCGCGCGCGAGCTCGCCGAGCGCATGGGCGGCGGGATCCGCCTCGACGCGACGGCGACGGAAACCGCGTTCACGGTCGACCTGCCCGCGGCGTCGGCGCCGCATCCGCGACCGCCCCGCACGACCGCCGCCGAGCCGGCCGAGCGCACGGGCGCCGGCCTCGAGTCGGCGACCCGCGCCGCCTGAGCCCGCGTGTGACGGCCTGGACCGAGGCCGAGCGCGCTCGCCTGCGCTCGCTCGTCCGAGAGCTCGCGCTCGGGGTGCGTGCGGCCGTGCTCCCGCGTCTCGGAGCGCACAGCGGTCGCGCCCACGGTGACGAGCAGGCCGCGGGCGGCGACGTCACCTTCGACATCGACGCGACCACGGAGGTCGCGCTCGCGGAGCTCATGGCGCGCGCAGGGCAGGGCGTCGCGTTTTTCTCCGAGCACCGGGGTCTCGTCCTGCCCGACGCGATCGACGGCGCCGGGGGAGTCCAGGTGGCCGTCTCGCGCGAGACCGCGTCCGCCGAGGTCACGAGACCAGACGCCCACGCCGTGCCGCGCGATCCGCCCGCGGTGCTCGTCGTCGACCCGATCGACGGCACGCGACCGGCGCTCGCCGGGCTCGAGTCGTGCTGCGTATCGGTCGCCGCGGCGCCGCTCCGCGAGGGGGTGACGATGGGAGAGGTCGAGCTCGGATGCGTGGTCGAGATTCCCGCGGGGACCGTCTTCCGGGCCGAGCGCGGCCGCGGGCTCGTCGAGGGGCCGCGGGCCGCGGGGCCGGCCACCGACCGGATCGAGCGGATGCTCTGGACCTACGGGCTCCGGGGTCGGCCGGCCCGGGCGACCACCGAGGTGCTCGCCGAGCTCATCGACCGCTCCTCGGTCGGCGGAGGGGCGTTCGAGCTCGGCTCGGCCGCCTACGACCTTACGCGCGTCCTCACCGGCCAGCTCGACGCCTACGTCGAGCCGGGCCCGCGGCTCGTCGAGCAGGTCCCGGGCCTGCGGCGCGAGTTCGAGCGCGTCGGCGGCGGAGCGGTGCTCAACAACACGCCGTACGACCTCGCGGGCGCGTGGCTGTGCCTCGTGGAGGCGGGCGCCACGGTGACCGACGCGACCGGCCGGCCGCTCGATGACCGGCCCTTGCTCGGATCGGGCGCCGACTTCCAGATGTCGGTCGTGGCGAGCGCGAGCCCCGAGCTGCACGCGCGGATCCTCGCCGCGCTCGACCGGGGCACCGAGCGCGTGCGCGCGCTCGAGTCCGAGGGACGCCTCCGAGCCGCGGTCGATTAGCCGCTCGGCGCACCGGGAAGGAGACGGCCGATGGAGGATTCCGACGAGAGCCGAACGGTCTCGCTCGTCGTCCCTCCCGATCCGGACTTCCTGATCTTCGCCCGCCTCGCGCTTGGGGCCATGTGCCGGCTCACGCCGCTGCGCCCGGACGAGATCGTCGACCTCAAGCTCGCCATCACCGAGGCGGCGGCCGGCGTCCTCCACGACGGCGAAGAGCCTCCGCCCGTGCCCGAGCGCCTCGGGTTCACCTTCCGGCTCGAGCCGGACCGCCTCGTGCTCGAGGTCGAGGGCTCGCTCCCTCCCGAGGTGCCGCTCGAGGAGCGCCGGCTCGGCCGCGCGATCCTGGAGGCGACCGTCGACGGCTGCGAGAACCTGGGTCACGGGGTGCGGCTCGAGAAGCGGCTCACCGACGGCCACGAGCTAGGGTGATCCCGGCGCGGTGGCGGCGGGAGCCCCCGCCGAGCCGCCTCCCTCGATCGTCAACCTCGAAGCCCCGGAAGGAGTAACGCCTTGCTGCAGCCGGTAGGCGTCGGTCACAAGGCGCTCGCCGACTACACGCACCTCGTCGGCCGCTCGCTCTACGATGAGATCGCCGGCCTCGCCGAAGGCCTCGAGGGTCTTAAGGTCCTGCACCTCTCGGCGACCGCGTTCGGCGGCGGCGTCTCCGAGTTGCTCTACTCGGTCGTCCCGCTCATGCGCGAGGTCGGGATCGACGCGCACTGGAAGGTGATCATCGGGCGCGAGGAGTTCTTCAACGCGACGAAGCTCCTCCACAACGCGCTGCAGGGCAACCCGCTCGACCTGTCGCCGACCGAGTGGCGCACGTGGGAGGAGTACAACGAGATGAACGCCGACCTGCTCGACGGCGGGTGGGACGTGGTGATCGTGCACGATCCCCAGCCGGCTGCGGTGCGCCGGCACGTGCCCGACAAGGCGCGCAACTGGGTCTGGCGCTGCCACATCGACCTCTCGGCGCCACACCCGCCGACGATCGACCGCCTCGTGCCGATCATCGCGGACTACGACGCCTTCCTCTTTCACATGCCCCAGTACGTGCCCGAGAGCCTCGACGGCGACAGCGAGGCGGTCCACATCGTTCCGCCGGCGATCGACCCGCTGTCGCCCAAGAACATGGCGCTCTCACCCGAGGACGCCGCCTTCGTGTGCGATCAGTTCGGCGTCGACGTCGACCGGCCGCTCATGTGCCAGGTCTCGCGCTTCGACCCGTGGAAGGACCCGATCGGGGTGATCGACGCCTACCGCGAGGTCCGCGAGCAGCGCTCCGACGTCCAGCTGGCGCTCGTCGGCTCGATGGCGACCGACGACCCCGAGGGGTGGGAGTTTTTCAACTCGACGATGGAGCACGCCGACGGCGATCCCGACATCAAGATCCTCAACAACCTCAACAACGTCGGCGCGATCGAGGTCAACGCCTTCCAGTCGCAGGCCGACGTCGTCATCCAGAAGTCGACGCGCGAAGGCTTCGGCCTGACCGTCTCGGAGGCGCTGTGGAAGGCGCGCCCGTTCGTCGGCGGCCACGTGGGCGGCATCCCGCTCCAGATCGACGACGGCGCGTCGGGCTACCTCGTCTCCTCCCCGGCGGAGTGCGCGGACCGTACGCTTCGCATCCTCGCCGAGCCCGAGCTCGGCAAGCGACTCGGCCGCGCCGGCAAGGAGCACGTGCGCACGCACTTCCTCACCCCGCGGCTCCTCCGTGACTGGCTCGGGATCTTCCGTAAGCTCGCCTAGCCAAGGCATGAGCACCCAGCCGCCCATCCTGCTCGTCTCGAACCGCGGGCCCGCCGCGTTCGAGTACGACGACGCGGGCCAGCTCGTCGCCCACCGCGGGGGCGGGGGCCTCGTGACCGCGCTCACCGGGCTCGTCCATCACCGCGAGGCGCTGTGGATCGCCTCGGCGATGAGCGACGCCGACGTCGAGGTCTCGCGCCGGCACGACGGGAGCAGCTTCGACTGCCGGGTCGACGACACGACCTACCGTGTGCGGCTCGTCGAGTCGGACGCCGAGGCCTACGACGGCTTCTACAACGTGGTCGCGAACCCGCTCCTGTGGTTCATCCAGCACTACCTGTGGGACCTCTCGAACGCGCCCGACATCCGGCACAACGAGACCGAGGCCTACGAGCGGGGCTACAAGGTCGTGAACGAGGACCTCGCGCGCGCCGTGCTCAGCGAGATCGACCGCGGCGAGGAGGCGGTCGTGATGCTCCACGACTACCACCTGTACCTCGCGCCGCGCTTCATCCGCCGCGCGCGCCCCGACGCGACGCTCCACCACTTCGTGCACATCCCGTGGACGCAGCCGGACGCGTGGCGCGTCCTCCCGCGCGACATCCGCGAGGAGGTCTACGAGGGGATGCTCTCGAACGACATCATCGGCTTTCACACGCACTCGTACATGCGCAACTTCCTCATGTGCTGCCACGAGCTGTTCGGGCTCGAGGTCGACCTCGAGGCGGGGAGCGTGGTGTTCGAGGACCGCGACGTGTGGGTGCGCTGCTACCCGCTCCCGATCTCGGCCGAGACCTTCCGGCGGCGCGCGGCCTCGGACGAGGTGCACGTCTACGAGGAGGAGGTGCTGCGCCGCCGCCGCGAGCACCTGATCGCGCGCGTCGACCGCGCCGACCTGTCGAAGAACGTGCTGCGGGGCTTCACCGCCTTCGACCTCTTCCTGTCCCAGCACCCCGAGTTCCGCGAGCGGGTGACCTTCGTCGCCCATCTGGTCCCCTCGCGCCAGGACGTCCCCGAGTACGTCGAGTACCTCGAGCGGATCGAGGCGCTCGTAGCGGTGGTCAACCATCGCCACGGGACGACCGACTGGATGCCGATCGACCTCAAGCTGCGCGAGAACCTGCCCGAGGCGATCGCCACCTTCAAGCACTACGACCTGCTGATGGTGAACGCCATGTTCGACGGCATGAACCTGATCGCCAAGGAGGGCCCGCTCGTCAACGAGCGCAACGGCGTGAGCCTCCTGTCCGAGAACACCGGCGCGCACGAGGAGCTCGGCGAGTTCGCGTTGTCGGTCAACCCGTTCGACGTGCAGGAGCAGGCCGATGCGATCCACCGCGCGCTGACCATGTCGGACGCCGAGCGCGAGTGGCGCGCGAGCGGGCTCAAGCGACTCGTGACCGCGCGCGATCCCGGCGACTGGGTCGACGAGCAACTCCGGGACATCGAGGCCAAGCGGCGCGAGGTGTCGCTCACCACCGACCTCGGCTGAGCTCGTCCGGGGACGCCCCGAAGGAGCCAGTGGCGGGGCGCGGTCGGCATTGCCGTGGCGTCGTTCGCCGGCTTGCTCGCGCTACGCCGTGAAGGGCGCGCGGCGCTCGACGCGGGGTTAGGGCCCGGCGGCGACCGGCGCAGGCGACCCATCCTGACGTTCCCTCGCCGGCGGCCATCGGCCGCTCGGCGCGTTGCCGGCCCGCCGCCCGGGCCCTTGTGGGGTTAAGTCACACGGTCGGAGCTCTCTCCCCCGCAGGTTGATGCCGGCGGGATTCACGGGAGCCCGCTGATATGGTCGCCGCCGCCATGGCCCTCTACGACCTCACGCTGATCCTCGACGCCGATGCGCCCGAGGAGGGACGCAACGAGATCGTGGACGGCGTGCGCTCGGCGATCGAGGCCGACGGCCTGCTCCATGGGGCGCACGACTGGGGAGTCCGCCGGCTCGCCTACGAGATCGACCACCACGGCGACGGCCACTACCACCTGCTCCAGTTCGAGGGGTCACCCGACCTGATCGAGCGCCTCGACCGCACGCTCAAGATCAGCGACGCCGTCCTGCGCTTCCGCTTCGTCCGCCTGCGGCCCGGCTCGGCGTCCGACGCGCCCGCGCGGCCGGAGGCGACCCGCCGCGACGAGGAGCGCACGGGCGCCCCGGCGCAGGTCGCCGCGCGCGCCGCGGCCGACGCGCCGCCGAGCGACGAGAGCGAGTAGGTCGCGGGTCAGCGGCCGGTCCGGCCCCGGCCCCCGTCGCGGCGGCTTTCCCCCGCCGGCCGCCGCGTTCCTTCCGTTACGGGCGCGCGACGAACGGCACGGCGGCGCGAAAGCTCACCCTCTTTGGTGGAACTTCGCCCGCCGACGACCTTGTTCCGGGTGCGCCCGCCGGTACAGTCGCCTCGAACGAACTCCCGCGACCGTCCGCCGATCAGAAGAGAAGGAGCACCATGGCAGCCACGAACATCAACCGGGTCGTCCTCACCGGCAACCTCACTCGCGATCCCGAGCTGCGGTCGACCGGAAGCGGGACGCCGGTGTGTAGCCTGCGCCTCGCGTGCAACACCCGGCGCCGCGACGCCTCCGGCGAGTGGGTCGACAAGCCGAACTACTTCGACGTGACGGTCTGGGGCGCCCAGGGCGAGAACTGCGCGACCTACCTCCAGAAGGGCCGTCCGGTGGCGGTCGACGGGCGGCTCGAGTGGCGCGAGTGGCAGGACTCCCAGGGCAACAAGCGCCAGGCGGTCGATATCATTGCCGACTCCGTGCAGTTCCTGGGCTCGCGCGACGGGGCCGAGAACGGCGGTGGGCGCTTCTCCGCCCAGAGCGACGTCCCGACCGACACCGGGGACTTCGAGCCGGCCGGCGCGGGCGCGTCCGACGACGACATTCCGTTCTGATCCAGACCAGGTAGGGAGCTTCGAGCGTGGCAAGGCAGCGTGGCCGACAGCCGGCAGGTCGCCGGCGCGACAGAGGAAGGCCGGGGGGCGGCGGTCGCCGCAAGCCGTGTCCCTTCTGCCGCGACAAGGTCGAATTCGTCGACTACAAGGACACGGGCGCGCTGCGCCGCGCGATAAGCGACAAGGGCAAGATCCGCTCGGCGCGCATCACCGGCTGCTGCCGGCGCCACCAGAGCCAGCTCGCGCGCGCGGTCAAGCGCGCGCGCGAGCTGGCCCTGTTGCCGTACGTAGCGGAGCGCTGATGGCGCAGGCCATCCTGCTCCAGGACGTCGACACGCTCGGGTCCCGCGGTGAGGTGATCGACGTGGCGCCGGGCTACCTGCGCAACTATCTGGCGCCGCGCAAGCTCGCCCAGCCGGCGACGGCCGGGGCGATCGCCGAGGCGCAGCGGCGGCAGGAGGCGGCCGAGCGCGCCATCCGGGAGGCCGCCGAGCGCGCGCATGAGACCGCCGACCTCCTGCGCCGGACCGTGCTGACCATCCCGCACGCCGCGGGGGAGGACGGTCGGCTGTTCGGCTCGGTCACCGCCCAGGAGATCGTCGAGGCGATCGGGCAGGCGCGCGGCGTCCGAATCGACCGGCGCAAGGTGGACCTCGAGCAGCCGATCCGGGCCACCGGCACCTACATGGTCAGCGTCGAGCTGCACGACGGCGTCACCGCCGACGTGAAGACCATCGTCACGCCGCAGTGACGTGGCGCTCGCCGCCGCGCCCGAGACGAACGGACGCGTACCGCCGCACAACCTCGAGGCCGAGGCCGCGGTGCTCGGCGCGATCCTGCTCTCCGAGAAGGCGCTCGATCCCGTACTGATCGACGTCCGGCTCGGGCCGGAGGACTTCTACCGCGAGCGGCATCGCCACATCTTCCGGGCGATGATCCGGCTGAAGGAGCGCACCGAGCCGGGGCCGATCGACACGGCCACGGTGGCCGCCGAGCTCGAAGGGCAGGGAGTCCTCGAGCAGGCCGGAGGGCGCGAGTACGTCCAGTACCTCCCGAGCTACGTCCCGGTCGCCGCGAACGCCGCCCACTACGCCCGCATCGTCAAGGACCACGCGCTCGAGCGGGGCCTGCTCGACGCCACCCGCGAGATCCAGGATCGCATCTTCGACGCCCACGGCGACGCGCGCGAGCTCGTCGAGGAGGCCGAGGCGAAGCTGTTCCAGGTCGCCCACGACGGCCCCGGGGGCGAGGTCCGGGCGCTCGGCGACGTTCTGTACGAGGAGGTCGATCGGCTTGAGCGCCTCTCGCGCGAGAGCATCGCCCTCACCGGCACTCCGTCGGGCTTCCGCGACCTCGACGAGCTCACGGGCGGGTTCCAGCCCGGCAACCTCGTCGTGCTCGCCGCGCGCCCGTCGATGGGGAAGTCGGCGCTCGTGGTGAACATGGCCGAGAACGCGGCGCTCGATCACGGGCGCGGGGTCGCCCTCTTCTCGCTCGAGATGGCCGAGGCCGAGCTCGCTCAGCGCTTCATCGCCTCGCGGGCGAAGCTCAACGGCGAGGACCTGCGCAAGGGCCGCGTCAAGCCCGAGAGCTGGCCGAAGGTCGTGCGCGCGACCCAGCAGCTCGCCTCCGCGCCGTTGTACGTCGACGACTCGAGCGACCTCGGGATCCTCGATCTGCGCGCCAAGGCGCGCCGACTGCACGCCAAGAAGCCGCTCGGGCTGATCATCGTCGACTACCTCCAGCTCATGCGCCACGAGGGTGCGCGCGAGGCCAACCGTGTCGAGCAAGTCGGCCAGTTCAGCCGCGGCCTCAAGATCCTCGCGCGCGAGCTCGGGGTGCCGGTGATCGCCGTCTCGCAGCTCTCGCGCGCGGTCGAGTCGCGGCCCGACAAGCGTCCCCTCCTCTCGGACCTGCGCGAGAGCGGCCAGATCGAGCAGGACGCCGACCTCGTGATGATGATCTACCGCGACGAGTACTACCACGACGACTCCGAGCGCCCCGGCGAGGCCGACGTGATCATCGCCAAGCACCGCAACGGGCCCGTCGGGAGCATGTCGCTCGCGTTCATGGCGCGCTACCCGAAGTTCGCCGA
>Ga0126312_10001942_pt1 | contig 13693 bp, 9 predicted proteins | sample Plot104A_FD_92537 | JGI IMG/M metagenome (GOLD analysis project Ga0126312, IMG submission 92537) | Serpentine soil microbial communities from UC McLaughlin Reserve, CA, USA - Plot104A | ecosystem: Environmental > Terrestrial > Soil > Grasslands | place: USA: UC McLaughlin Reserve, Lake County...
CGACGCTGCTGCAGCCGCTGTCCTCGGCCAACCGGGTACTCATGATCGGCATGTCGACCACGGAGCTGACCCCGATCGAGCAGTCGGTCATCGCGCGCTGGACCGTACGTCCGCGCCTCATGGGAGTACCGGGCGTTGCCAACGTGTCTATCTGGGGCCTACGTGATCAACAACTTCAGGTGCAGGTCGACCCACAGGCCTTGCGTGATCGTAACGTCACCCTGAACCAGGTGATCAACACAGCCGGAAATGCCCAGGTCGTATCACCCCTCAGCTTCCTGGAAGCTTCCACCCCCGGCACCGGCGGATTCATCGAAACCCCGCAGCAGCGTCTGCAGGTCAGGCACTTGCTGGAGAAGCTCACTGACCCTGCCGAGGTTGCCAAGGTTCCGGTGGAGGGTGCCAGCAATCTGACGCTCGGCGACGTCGCCCAGATCAAGGTCGATCACCAGCCACTCATCGGGGACGCCGTGGTCGACGGTGGACCGGGATTGATCATGGTCGTTGAGAAGTTCCCCGGGGCCAACACCGCCGAGGTGGCCCAGGGCGTCGAAGAGGCCCTCAACGCGCTCCGTCCTGGACTCACCGGCATCAAGACCGACACATCGTGGTTCGCACCATCTGATTACGCCGCGGCGGCCGGAGACAATCTCGGCCTCGCGATCGCTCTCAGTGCCGGCCTGTTGCTTCTCACACTGTTTGCACTGCGCTTCCACTGGCGCGCGGTGATCGTCGGCGTGATCACGGTGCCGTTGTCGGTGATCGGCGCCGCCCTGGTACTCAACCTGCTTGGCTATGGGCTGAACGCACTGGTTGTCGCTGGTCTGGCGGCCGCCGTCGCCATCGTGGTGGACGAGGCTGTCTCACCACAGGCTGCAGTGCTAGGTCGATTGCGGAGTCGCAGCGCCAGCCCGGATGCTGAGCCGCCATGGGTTGCCATTCAGCAGGCGCTGGCCACAGTGCGCCGCCCGTTGATCTATGCCGGCATCATCGCGCTGCTGGCGATTCTTCCGGTGGCGGTGCTCGCGGGCCGGCCCGGCGCGTTCTTCAGCCCGATGGTTGCGGCGTACACGACGGCAGTCCTGGCCGCCTTGATTGTTGGCCTGACGGTAGGTACGGCGTTGAACAGCCTGGTGTTCACTCGTTGGCAACCTAAAGCCGGGTCCCCTTCCGGACCTGTGCAATGGCTTGGCGCGCATTACCGCAGTGGCCTCCAACGATTCTCCGGCAGCCTTCGCCCAGCTCTGCTGGTGACCGCCGCTTGCGGTGTGGTGGCAGCCGCGACTCTGCCGTTCATTAATGCGGCGCCGACGCCCACGTTCCAAGACCGGAACGTGGTGGTCAGGTTGCAAGGCGCGCCTGACGCCTCTGCAGAAGCGATGAGCCAGCGGGCTACCGACATTGGCAACTCGCTGCGATCACTGCCAGGGGTCACCGGGGTCGGCGCGACCGTCGGCAGGGCGATAACCGGCGATCGCGTAGTCAATGTGAACTCCGGCGACGTCTGGGTCGCCATCGCCGGCGATGCCGACTACGACGCCACGCTGTCCTCGATCAAGGACGCGGTCCGCGACGTGCCAGGCGTTACCGCCGAGGTCGTCCCCTTCTCGACCCAAGAAATGCGAGACGTCGGAAGCTTGCAGACCGGCACCAATACCGTGACCGGCAGCGGTCTGGACGTCCTGACGGGCCTGAACACCCCAGTTGCCGTCCGGATATTTGGTGAAGATCCTCAGGTGCTTGCTGCCGAAGCCGCAAAGGTGCAGCAGTTCATGGCCGGAGTCGACGGCGTTGTAAACCCGCGTGTCGAAGGCGGGACCACCCAGCCGACCATCGAGATCGAGGTCGATCTCGACAAGGCCCAGAAAGTCGGCGTCTCGCCTGGTGATGTACGCCGTGCCGAAGCGACATTGCTGCAGGGCATTCAGGTGGGCAGCGTCTTCGAGGACCAGAAGGTCTTTGACGTCATCGTGCTGGGTACGCCTGCCACTCGAAGCAGCGTCTCTGCAGTGCAATCGCTCCTCATCGATCGGCCAGGCGGCGGCCATATCCGGCTCGGCGACGTTGCCGACGTACGGATTGCGCAGACCCAGCCGGTCATCCGTCGCGACGCTGTTTCGCGTCGCCTGGACGTCGTCGCTGATCTTGATGGTCGCAGCGCCGGAGCAGTCGCGGCTGATCTCGAGCGGCAGCTCGCCACCATGAGCTTCCCGCTTGAATATCACGCTGAGGTGATCGCGAACTCGACCGAGGACGAAATTCAGCTCGGGCGGGTGATCGGCTTCGGCGTCGCTGCGATCATTGCCGCTTTCCTGCTCTTCCAGGCTGCGTTCAACAGCTGGCGGCTGGCGCTAGTGGCAACGGCGGCGCTGCCGCTGTCGTTGACCGGTGGCCTGCTCACCGGTCTCATCGGTGGACGCACGTTCGGTCTGGGGGCGCTGCTCGGCATGCTTGCACTTCTCGGTCTGGCAGCTCGCTACATCGCAATGATGATCACCACAATCCAAGGGCCCGACGGCAGGCGCCATGCGGACGACGACGCGGCCACTGTGTACGGCAGAGCCGGTGACACGTCCGGCTCCTTGATCATCAGTGCCGCCGCGCTCGCGGCCGTGGCATTGCCGTTCGTGGTGCTCGGCCCGCGTCCTGGGCTGGAGATCTTGCATCCGCTTGCGCTGGTGCTACTCGGTGGCTTGGTGAGCTCGCTGGTGGTCGCATTGTTCCTGCTGCCATCGGCGTACGTGCACCTGGTTCCGCAGCAGGCCGACGAGCAGCCGCCACCGCGTGAGGAAGAACCCGAGGCAGTAGCGGTGGGAGCGGGGTTCTGATGAGCAGGAAGACCACTCTCCGGAGAGCCCTGACAGGCTGTGCCATCACCGTCGCACTCGCAGCATCTCTGGCTGGCTGCGCGGAGATCGAGTCCGTGACGGTCGAGCCGTACGAGCCTGCAGCGCTGGAGTCGACCGGCCCTGACAAGCCGGCACGAGTCATTCTCACCGAGGAGGCCGAACAGCGAGTCGAACTCCAAACCACCGAGGTTCAGCCCCGCGGCACTGATCTCGCCGTGGACCACGCCGCCCTGGTCTTTGACAAGAAGGGCAAGCCGTGGGTCTTCACCGTCGCCGGCCCGCGGACCTACGTGCGTGCGCCGATAGGTATTAAGAATGTCGAAGACAACGTGGCGATCCTGAGCTCGGGCCCACCGGCGGGCACCCGGGTGGTAACTGTCGGCGCGATCGAGCTCTGGGGTGCAGAACTCGGCATAGCAGGCAAGCACTGAGGGGCGGCCGCTGATGCGTACCATCGTCAAAGCAAGTCTCCGGTTTCGCTGGATTGTCCTCTTCCTCGCTGCTGCCACGTTGGCTCTTGGCTTCGTTCAGCTCCCTGATACGAAGGTCGACGTCTTCCCGGAGTTCGCTCCGCCGCAGGTCGAGATTCAAACGATCGCACTCGGCAACTCCACCAATGAGGTCGAGGAGTTGATCACTGTCCCGATCGAAGATCAGCTGAACGGCATTGAAGGCCTCTCCGAACTGCGGTCTAAGTCGGTGGCCCAGCTGTCGTCGATCCGGTTGATCTTCGAGCAGGGAACCGACGAGCTGAAGGCTCGCCAACTGGTGCAGGAACGTCTGTCCCAGATCACTCCTACGCTGCCGACCTGGGCGAGCCCGCCGTTCATGATGCCGGCCTTGTCGGCCACCAGTCGCATCATGAAGATCGGCCTGACCTCGGATGCGGTCAGTCCCACCGATCTGTCAGAGATTGCGTACTGGAAGATCCGGGCACGCTTGCTCCGGGTGCCCGGGGTGGCCCAGGTTGCTATCTGGGGCGAACGCATCCCGCAACGCCACATCCAGGTGGATCCGCAGAAGCTTGCCGAACACAACGTCACACTGCGAGACGTCATGGATACCGCATCGGATGCCGTCGAAGCCGGCCTGATGCGCTACACCGAAGGCTCGATCGTGGGCACCGGCGGCTTTATCGAGGCCGAGGGTCAACGGTTCAACATCCGCCACGTCCAACCCATTGTCGGGCCAGAGGAGCTAGGCAAGGTGCCGGTCGTCGAGCGTGACGGCAAGGTCGTCCGACTAGCCGACTTGGGTCAAGTGGTGGTCGATCCAGGGCCACTCATCGGTGATGGGGTTGTCGATGACGGGCGCGGGTTGTTGCTGGTGGTGCAGAAGTACCGCGGCGCCAACACCGTTGAGGTAACCCGCGGCGTGGAAGAGGCCATGCTGGAAATGCAGCCCGGGTTGCCGGGAATCACGGTCGACACCACGATCTTCCGGCCAGCCACGTTCATCGAGATGTCGCTGGAGAACCTGCGTACCGCGATGCTGCTGGGCATTGCCTTGGTGGCATTGATCATCATCGCCTTCCTGTTCGAGTGGCGTACCGCCTTCATTAGCTTGATCGCCATTCCGCTGTCGCTGGTGGCTGCCGTCTTGGTGCTGGATGCTGCGGGGACCACGATCAACGTCATGGTGCTCGCCGGATTGGTCGTCGCCATTGGGGTGGTGGTGGACGACGCCATCATTGACGTGGAGAACGTGGTACGACGACTGCGGCAAGCTCGGGCAGCCGGTAGTACGGAATCGACCTTCAATATCGTGCTGAACGCCTCGGTGGAGGTCCGCTCGGCGATCACATACGCCACGGTGATCAATGTCATAGCCGTGGTGCCCGTACTGTTCCTGGAGGGCCTGTCCGGGTCCTTCTTCCGCCCGCTGGTGCTGTCGTACGGGCTGGCGGTGTTGGTCTCTATGCTCGTCGCTCTGACCGTGACGCCGGCCTTGTGCCTGCTGCTGCTGTCCCGCGGCAAGCTGGCCAATAAGGAATCGCCGCTGATGCGGGTGCTGAAGCGCGCTTATGCTGCGCTTCTGGTTCCGCTGATTCGGAAGCCCCTGCCGGCGCTTGCCATCACGGCAGCGTTGCTGATCGGCGGAGTGCTGGCAGTGCCCACGCTAGGCAGCCAGTTGCTTCCTAACTTCAAGGAACGGGACTTCCTGATGCACTGGCTGACCGAGCCCAGCACATCGGTTGGCGAGGAGACGCGCGTCTCGATTTCGGCTTGCAAGGATCTCCGGGAAATTGAGGGCGTACGCAACTGCGGCTCTCATATCGGGCAGGCGATGCTGGCTGATGAGGTCTACGGCGTGTACTTCGGTGAGAACTGGATCAGCGTCAGTCCAGAGGTCGATTACGACCAGACTCTGGAAGAGGTCCACCGCGTCGTCGAGGCGTATCCCGGGCTCTATCGCGACGTGCAGACCTACCTGCGGGAGCGCATTAAAGAGGTGCTGACCGGTAGCAGCGAGTCCATTGTGGTGCGCATTTACGGGCCGGACCTGGCGGAGCTGCAGAAGCATGCCAAGGACATCACGGGCCTGATCGGCGACATTCCCGGGATCGAGGACGCCCATGCCTCGCTGCAGACCGATCTGCCGCATATCCAGGTGGAAACCGATCTCGCTAAGGCTCGAGAGGTCGGCCTGACTCCCGGAGAGATCCGGCGCCAGACATCGGCCATGATCGCCAGCGAGGAGGTCAGCGATATCTTCTCCGGCGGCCGCGCGTACGACGTCCATGTCACGCTGATCCCGTCTGCACGCGACAGCGTCACCGACGTCGAAAAGCTGCAGCTCGACACGCCATCCGGTGGCCATGTCAGGTTGAAAGACGTCGCTACTGTCACGATGGGCCCGACGCCAAACGCCATCGAGCGCACGAACCAGTCGCGCCGCATTGATGTCGGCGCAAACGTGGCCAATCGCCCGCTGAACGAGGTGGTTGAGGACGTCGAGCAACGGCTGGAAGGGGCCAGCATCCCCTTGGGCTACCACTTCGAGGTCATTGGCGAGTCCACCGAGCTCGACGCAGCTGAAGACACACTGCTCGCCTTCGGCATTGCGGCGGGCGTCGCGATCTTGCTTCTGCTGCAGATCGCGTTCGGCAGCTTCCGGCCAGCTTTGTTGACCTTCTTCCTGCTGCCCATGGCACTGGTCGGAGGGGCGATCGCAGTCTGGATGAGTGGACGGGTGCTCTCGCTCGGGTCACTGGTCGGATTCCTCGCGGTCTTCGGCATCGCTGCCCGTAACGGAATCTTGATGATCAGCCACTTCGAGCGGCTGGAGCGTGAAGAGGGCGTGCCGTTCGGTCCGGGGCTGGTTATTCAGGGCGCCAAAGAACGTCTGGCACCGATCATGATGACCGCCTTGGCGACTGGTTTGGCGCTGGTGCCGCTCGTGTGGGCTGGCAGTATTCCTGGTCATGAGATCGAGCATCCGATGGCGATAGTGATCCTCGGCGGCTTGGTGACTGCGACCTTGGTCAACTTGTTCGTGCTGCCATCGCTGTATCTGGCGTTCGGCAAGAGCAAGCGCGAACGGCAGGAAGCGGCTGCCGAGGCTCCGGCTGCCGCTAGTTGATCACGTCGTGGAGCGGCGTACGGGCGGGCTGGGCAAACCTGCGGTTGCTTGAAGTGTTTGGCTGCGGCTTTGGCGGTGGTTCTGTTTCAAGCATCTTAAGTTTGCTGCGCCCGCCCGTACGCCGCTCTACGACTTTCACCTGGTGCTGTCTACGACCTTCAACAGCCCAGACCGCCGAGGGATGACGGCTGGGGACGTTTCGCAGCACACAGCCGTCAATATGACCCGCCGGTCGCGGAGTGCGTGCGCTCCTTCCCGCGAAAGTGGTCACAAATGACAGGCATCTGGCGACATCGGTTGTCGTTTCTGACCACTTTTCGGGGCAGCTCAGCCGCCAAGGAAGTTGGCGGGCTACTGGCTGACGCCGCACTCTTCGAATTGTCAGAGTTAGCGGCGCTGGGAGCGGTAGTAGTTGATCAAGGACTGCGTCGAGGAGTCTTGTTTGGCTAAGGCGTCCTCGTCTCCGGCCACGGCCGGATGGATCTGCAACGCGAGCTGCTTGCCGAGCTCGACGCCCCACTGATCAAAGCTGTCGATGCCCCACACCACACCCTCGGTGAAGGTGATGTGCTCGTAGAGTGCGATCAGCTCGCCCACGATGCGCGGGCTCAGCTCCGGCGCCATGATGGAGGTCGTGGGCCGGTTTCCAGGGAAGACTCGTGCCGGCACAATCGCCTGAGGAGTTCCCTCGGCACGCACTTCTTCGGCGGTCTTTCCAAAGGCCAGAGCCGCGGTTTGGGCAAAGAAGTTGGCCAGGAACAGTTCGTGTACGTCGTTGTCGCCGTCGACCAGCGGATGCGCGGGATTCGCGATGCCGATGAAGTCACAAGGGATCAGTTGAGTGCCCTGATGGATCAGCTGGTAGAACGCGTGCTGGCCGTTGGTCCCGGGCTCTCCCCAAAACACCTCACCGGTCTCGGTAGTCACCGGCGAGCCGTCGTACCGGACGCTCTTGCCATTGGACTCCATGGTGAGTTGTTGCAGGTACGCCGGGAATCGGTGCAGGAACTGCGCGTACGGCAACACCGCGTGAGTTGCCGCACCGAAGAAGTTCACGTACCACACATTCAGCAGACCCATCAGCGCGGGCACATTGCTGGAGAATTCGGTTTCGGCGAAGTGCCTGTCGATGGCATGGAAGCCGGCGAGGAAGTCGGCGAAGTTATCAGGTCCGATAGCGACGGCGACTGACGTACCGATGGCTGAGTCAACCGAGTACCGGCCGCCGACCCAGTCCCAGAACCCAAAGGCGTTCTCCGGATCGATGCCGAAGGCAGCCACCTTGTCGAGCGCGGTCGACACCGCAACAAAATGCTTGGCTACTGCCGCGTTGGCTGCCTCACCGCCCTCTTCGATGGCGCCGGATGCAAGTAGTCCATCAAGCAGCCAGCTGCGAGCGAGCCGGGCATTTGTCAGGGTCTCCAGCGTGGTGAAGGTCTTGGAGGCGACTATGAACAGCGTGGTCTCCGGATCAAGATCTTTTGTCTTCTCGGCAACGTCGGTTGGGTCGATATTGGAGACGAAACGGGCCTTCAGGCCCGGCTTCACGTACGGCTGCAAAGCCTCGTACACCATCACGGGACCAAGATCAGACCCGCCGATACCGATGTTCACCACTGTCGTGATCGGCTTGCCGGTGACGCCGACCCACTCTCCGCTGCGCACCTTGTCGGCGAAGGCATACACCTTCTTGAGCACGCTATGCACCTCAGGGATGACATCGACCCCGTCGACTACCAGGCTGGATCCCTCGGGCGCTCGGAGCGCGGTGTGCAGCACTGCCCGGTCTTCAGTGACGTTGATGTGTTCTCCGCCGAGCATCGCATCTCGGCGGTCCGCCAGGCCAACTTGATCCGCAAGATCAACCAGCGCGGCCACGATGTCGGAATTGATCAAGTTCTTGGAGAGGTCGACGAGCAGGTCGGCTGCTTGGAAGGTGAGGGACTTCGCCCGCGATGAATCCGCGGCGAACCAGCCGCGGAGATCGGGCTGCAGCGCCTCGTACAGCGCAGTCAGCCTTGCCCAGGCCGGAGTCGTCGTTGGATCTACAGGCTGGCTCATCGTGCTTCCCCTCGATCGTTGGCTGGTACCACGTCACACTACTGAGCCCTTCGGTAGCGTGCCAGCATGGACGCCCGGCTAGCCAGATCGCGACCAGAGCAGGACCGTCCCTATCCGCCGGGCGAGTCGGAGTTCCGTACCGACCTGGAAAGGATCCGCTTCGCCACCGCATTCTCACGGTTGGCTGACGTTACGCAGGTAGTCACGTCGTTGGCGACCAGTGGGGTAGTGCATAACCGGTTGACCCACACGATCAAGGTCGCCGCAGTCGCTCGAGCGATCGCGGTGCGACTGCTGCGCACCCATGATCATGGTCTGCTCCACGATCTTGGCGGGCTTGATCACGTCGTGGTGCAAGCCGCGGCACATGCTCACGATCTTGGCCATCCTCCATTCGGTCATCTGGGCGAGCGCGTCCTTGATCGATTAGCGCGGGAACGGTTCGGTTTGGCCGACGGATTCGAGGGAAACGCCCAAAGCTTCCGGGTGATCACCGAGCTGGAGGTGTTGGGACCCAGCGACCTCGGGCTTAACCTCACGGCGGCGACCCGGGCGGCGGTACTGAAGTATCCCTGGGCCTGTTTCTACTATCCCGATCCCCACCCCACGGAGTGGTCCGTCCCACCACGGGGTGCTGGGCATTCCCGTGGCAAAGGAGCTGCGAAGTTCTCCGCCTACGTCATCGATTTGCCCGAGATGCTCGATGCGCTGGCCGCTTTTCCCGATCTGCCACCTGGCCGGCAGACGCTGGAGTGCTCGGTGATGGACCTGGCCGACGACATCGCGTACTCGCTGCACGACGTGGATGATTTCCATCGTTCCGGCGTGCTGCAGTTCTCGCCGGTCTCCGGCGAATTTCGATCATGGGAGAACGGACGGGCAGAGTTCGCTGATCTTGATGACGACCAACTCGCCCGAGCTCGGCGGCGCCCGGGAGCGGGCCTAGAACGGCTCCGCCGACGGCTGCAAAGCCGAGACGGCTGGATTTTCGATGAAGAGATCTTCGTAACTGCCGTGCAGACCGTCGGTGAAGAGTTCGTCGATGGCGTCCTGGCCACGCCGTACGACGGATCAATGGCTGCCGACCGGGCCATCTCGGGATTCACCTCGCACTGGATCGACCACTTGATCAGCTCCGTCCAGCCCAACCCGCAACCCGAGGTGCGTTCAGGCTATGCCGCAATGGAGTCGCAAGCTTGGCATGAAGTCTCGGTACTGAAGTTTGTCAACCAGTACTTCATCCTGGACCGACCCGACCTCGCCATGTTGCAGCGCGGCCAAGAGCAGACCGTCGAGCACCTCGTCCTCGCCTTGGACGAATGGCTCTCAGATCGAATCGATGCCGGCCGGGCACCGCGACGGCTGCTGGACCTGGTGAATGCGGCGACCATCGGGTACGCCAACGTGGCCAAAGAGCATCCAGAGTGGCTCAGCGGGGACGTTTCCGACGCCGAGCTAGCGCGGATGGGCAGAGGCCGCGGGATCATCGATTTCGTCAGCGGTCTGACCGACGCTCAGACCATCGCCTTTGCCGCACGCTTAAGCGGTGCGACCGGCATGTTGTGGAGCGGCAGCCTCTAAATCCCTTTTCCGAGTTCTGCGGTTCACAGTCCCAAAAGCCGCTCGATCAATCGAATGACATGGATAGCGGTATCGATGTGCCAGCCCCAAGCGGCGGTCGCCAGGGCTGCTAGCCTCAATTGCCACTTCCAGTCAGCCTCAACGTCAACGTTGACCCCATCAGCGATGCTTGATGCCGTGGATCTGATAGCAGAGGTATGGCGACGAGCGATCGCTGTCCAGCCGCCACCCGCTCCAATCCTGGTCGTGCTGGCAGCTGCCACCGCAGGCGCTCTGGTGCTGCCGCGTGTTGCGTGGCAATACACCCGGATGCTGATCACGATCACCCATGAGGGTGCCCATGGCGTGGCAGCGCTGGTGACCGGTCGACGCCTGCAGGGCATCCGGTTGCACTCCGACACATCGGGACTGACCGTTTCCAGCGGCCGGCCCAACGGCCCGGGCATGGTCGTGATGCTCATGGCTGGCTACCTGGGACCGGCTGTCCTCGGCTTTTTAGCCGTCGGTTTGCTGATCGCTGGGCACAGCCTGGGCCTGCTCTGGCTCTTCGTGATCTTGCTGGCGTCGTTGCTGCTTCAGATCCGCAATTTCTACGGACTCGTCGTGGTTGTGGCCTGCGCTGTTGTACTGATCCTGGTGACGTGGTATCTGCCAGCGCCCATCCAGTCACTCCTCGCGTACGTGCTGACCTGGACCTTCCTGCTTGCCGCGCCAAAACCGGTCGTGGAACTGATCAGACAGCGCCGACAAGCGCGTACGCCGCACTCTGATGCCGATCAGCTTGCGAGACTGACCCGGGTCCCGGCGAGCGTCTGGGGCGCCGGATTCCTCATCGTCAATTGCGCCGGCCTCGTACTCGGTGCGGTGCTCTTGCTACCCGCCTTGGCCGAGCTTGGTCAAACCGTGGCAGGGCAGCTGGCGGCCGCATAACTCCTCACTGGAGATGACAAAAGGCTCTCATCCGATACGGATGAGAGCCTTATTGGTCAACTCTATTAGAAGACGTTGCCATCACGCTGAGCAGCCAAAATCAGTTCGTCGCGCTGGGCGGGGGTCGAGGCGTTGGCGATCGCGCGATTCAACTCCCGGCGCGCGCGATTGATCTCATGGCGGCTGCGGATTAATTTGACGAGGCGTGACATCGCGACCATCCTTTCGATCATTTGTGCTTTCGGTTGAATATCACTTGCGCAACGGCTTTTGCGCCTGAAATATTCCGGTCCGACCCTTGAGTCGCGCCAGCAATCAAACCGGATCGCGGCTACCCAACCTAGGCGGCTTGACCGTACCGGCGGTCGCTCAAGATCACGCCGGCGCGTTCCAGCTCGGCCTCGACGCGGAGGCGTTCGATGTCGCGCTCAAAGCCGATCGAGTCGCCGTCCAGCTCATGCTCAATTTCGAGCATCTCGCAGACCTGCCGTAGAAGTTTGTCGTACGCGAGGCGGTTCCCCATCTGATGTGCGGCAGACCGATGAGCATCAGAACCGAGAATCGCGCGCAACCGTCGCAAGTCCGCCGCGAGCTGCTCGATCGGGACGCCTTGCTGTCGACGCAGCTGTCGTACGGCCTGCCGATGTGATGCCGCCGTACTGCGTCGCTCCCGCCACCGCCGCAGTGAGTCGTCCCACCTTCCGACGAGCAAATCGTAGAAGACCACGCTCAGAATCGGAACGAGCACCATGATGGCGACGGCAATACCACCAAGTATCACTTGGTACAAGTCCACCGCCATGCAATAACACTAAGTCTGGCCTTCAGGCTTCACAAGCTGCGTCGCAAAGCGTGAAACAAGCCGTAACTTTTGCGGTTTGTGGACCTTCAAGGAGGCTGTCTCTTCGTCAAAGCCAGGTAAGAACCGCAACGTCGGTGCCTCTGCCATCGACACCGGCCGACGGACTAGAGAGTGCCGCTATTCCCGTAGACCGAGACGTGTACGTGATCCATGTGATTCGCGGTCGGAGAACCGCGGTCCTCCATCGGGCGCCAGCCCTCAGAACTGCGCTGCACCGTCCAGATTTGTTGCCGGTAGATGACCTCCATCGCGCCCAGTTCCTTTGCATGGGCTCGGACCCACTTCGCAATTTCCCAGCCGACCGTCGAGTCGGAGATCATGCAGTCGAGGGCACGGCCCTCTCCGTGGTAACCACTTGACGTCCGACGGCCGAGGAAGCTGGTGATCTGCGGGTAGCGATGACAGAGCGCGCGGTGGACACGGATCGCATCAGGCGTCAGCCCGGACTCCACGGAGGAGGAAGGGCACGGCGCAGTTGAGATGGTGCCACTACCGCTGCTGGAGCTCGGTTTCTTGTCGGCGAGATATTCGTCCTTCACCCACCGACCCTTGCTGTGGTAGGCGATGTACCGGAATCCGTCGGTAATGGTCGCGGTGGCCGACAACTTCGTGCCGGCGTCAACGACTTTCACAACCGATGCGTCCTCCTTCGCCTCGGCGCGAATATTCAGCTCCGTTGTGGCGTACTTGCTGCCGATCACCTTGAGCTTCGGAGTCTCGAGGGGAGAAATGGTGTCAGAGGCGGATGTTTTGGGACTCGACGTTTTGACGGGCGTTCTGGCGGTGCCACGACTGAGCTCCTGCTTTCGCGCCGTCGTCTCAAGTGAAGATGACTCTAGCGAGGCGGTCGAGGCTGGAGCGGGATAGGCAACCTGCGGCGTATCGCCTGGCATGACCGCCCCGGCTACACCTACACCCAATCCAGTTATGACAACTGCTGGCACCGCGATTCGTGCCGCACGTACCGCAAAAGCTGGCCGCATAGCCCGTCGTGGGCGCGGTTTAGACACGTGCTCTTGCCTCCCCCGAGAAAAATGAGACCAAAGCGTTATCTTCGGCTAGGAGTCTAAACATATCCGCGACGATTGCCCAACCCCCAGCCTCGGTTTGGACACAGCAATGTTTCTTTCGTGGCCGAGATTAATGTCGCCTTTGCGGAAGAGGTTTGAGCGTGAGCAGCCTGGACGTCCGGCAGTGCCCGGTTTGAGAGGCCGTCGCTACCTAGCCGTTAGGACGGGCGATGTAGAGCCGAAGCGTCTCCCGGACGCCCTTCAGTTCCACCGGCCCGATCTCGGTGAATGACACGGACCCTCGGTCCGCCGCGTCGACGACCTGTTGGCTTACCAGTACCTCGCCGGGTCTGGCGTACTCGGCAATCCTCGCCGCGATGTTAACGGTCCTACCGAAGTAGTCACCTTCCTGAAAGACCACCGGTCCGGCGTGAATCCCAACGTGCGCCAGTGGTGTTCGGCTTCACGATTGCTGAGGACAACATCATGGCGATCCAGTTGCTGGCCAAGCCTGAAACGCCCGATCAGCTAGACCCGTGCCGCTGAATGACCGAAAGTGCCCGTCGGTGATCTTGAGGACCCGGAGAACGCTCCAGATTGCTGAATGTGAGCAAGGACACATCGCTGGTATTCGCCCACATGTTCTAAAAGTGTCAGAGGTGGCTGCGACGATGAAACCATGACGGGGGAACACGACAAAGACCACGACCGTTGCGGGGCGCGGGAGACGGTGGCCGATGCCCGCCGCGACGCCGCGAAAGCCCAGGCGCGGCTCGCCGAGGCGGCGCTGCGCTACGCCGATCTGCGACGCGCCGAAG
>Ga0126312_10001943_pt1 | contig 13692 bp, 26 predicted proteins | sample Plot104A_FD_92537 | JGI IMG/M metagenome (GOLD analysis project Ga0126312, IMG submission 92537) | Serpentine soil microbial communities from UC McLaughlin Reserve, CA, USA - Plot104A | ecosystem: Environmental > Terrestrial > Soil > Grasslands | place: USA: UC McLaughlin Reserve, Lake County...
CGACCCGAACCGCAACGCACGGATCGCGCTGCTGCACTACCGCGACGGCGAGAAGCGCTACATCCTCGCTGCGACCGGTGTCGACGTCGGCGACCTGCTCAGCAGCGGCCAGGGCTCGGAGATCCGGCCCGGCAACGCCCTGCCTTTGCGCTACATCCCGGTCGGCACGACCGTGCACAACATCGAGCTCAAGCCGGGCGCGGGCGGCAAGCTCGCCCGCGGCGCCGGCGCCGCCGTGCAGCTCGTGGCCAAGGAAGGCAACTTCGCCACACTGCGCCTCCCGTCGACCGAGATGCGCCGGGTGGCGATCGACTGTCGTGCCACCGTCGGCCAGGTCGGCAACGTCGAGGCGGGGCTCGTCCAGCTGGGCAAGGCCGGTCGGAGCCGCTGGAAGGGCCGGCGCCCGCACACGCGCGGCGTCGCGATGAACCCGGTCGACCACCCGCTCGGCGGCGGCGAGGGCAAGAGCTCGGGGGGACGCCACCCCGTCACGCCGTGGGGCAAGCCCGAGGGCCGCACCCGCCGCAAGGACAAGCCGTCCGACAAGCTCATCATCCGACGCCGGCGTCGCCGCCGTGGCTCCCGGGGGAGGTAAGCGATGCCGCGCAGCTTGAAGAAGGGGCCGTTCGTCGACGACCACCTGCGCATCAAGGTCGAGGCTATGAACGCGTCCGGTGACCGGAGGGTCATCAAGACGTGGTCGCGTCGCTCGACGGTCACGCCGGAGATGGTGGGTCACACGATCGCGGTCCATGACGGCCGCAAGCACGTGCCCGTGTACATCACGGAGGCGATGGTCGGGCACAAGCTGGGCGAGTTCGCGCCGACGCGCACGTTCCGCGTCCACGCCGGTGCCGAGCGCTCGGCACGGAGACCACCCGGTGCCTGAGACCCGCGCATCGTTGCGCCACCTCCGCACCTCGCCCACCAAGGTCCGCGAGGTCCTCGGCCTGATCCGGGGACGCGAGATCGACGACGCCCGCGAGCGGCTGCGGTTCTCGACGCGCGGCCCGGCCGGCGAGGTGCTCAAGCTGCTCGACTCGGCGGTCGCCAACGCCGAGACCAACCAGAGCCTGCCCGAGGACGAGCTGTTCGTCGCCCGCGCCTACGCCGACGAAGGGCCGACCCTGAAGCGGTGGCGCCCGCGCGCTCGTGGTCGAGGCACCCGCATCCGCAAGCGGACGTCCCACGTGACCATCGTGCTGTCGCGATTCTCCGACGACGAGCTCGAGCGCCGGCGCGACCGCGAGGTGGCCACGGGGCCGACCCGCCGCCTGCGCCGCCCGACCCGGCGCCGCCGGGTGCGCGAGGTCGAGGAGGATCTCGAAGACCTCGAGGAAGAGGGGCACGAACACGAGCACGAAGAGGAGCTCGGCGAGGAGTTCGAGGAGGGCGGCGAGGACGTCGCCCTCGCTGACGTCCCCGATGTCGACGACGTCGACGCCCAGCCGCTCGGGGCCGCCGAGGACAAGCCGGCAAGGAAGGCGCCGGCGAAGAAGAAAGCGCCCGCGACCAAGAAACCGACGAAGAAGGCGACGACCGCCAAGAAGACGACCGCCAAGAAGCCGCAGAAGCCGACGAAGAAGACGACAAAGAAGAAGAAGGACGACTGATGGGCCAGAAGGTCAATCCCTATGGATTCCGTCTCGGGATCACCACCGACTGGAAGTCGCGCTGGTTCGCCGACAAGGCGGAGTACAAGGAGTCGCTGGTCGAGGACTGGAAGATCCGCGACTACCTGCGCCGCCAGCTGCCGCACGCCGCCGTGAGCCGCGTCGAGATCGAGCGGACGCGCGACCGCTTGCGGGTCGACGTGTATACGGCCCGGCCCGGCATCGTGATCGGGCGCCGCGGCGCCGAGGCCGACCGGCTTCGGGCCGGCCTGCTCCAGATCACCGGCAACCCGAAGATCCACTTCAACATCCAGGAGATCAAGCAGCCGGAGCTCGACGCCACGCTCATCGCCCAGGGCGTCGCCGACCAGCTTGCGGGGCGGGTGTCGTTCCGCCGGGCAATGAAGCGCGCCGTGCAGACGGCGATGAAGGCGGGGGCGCAGGGCATCCGGGTGCAGTGCGGCGGACGCCTCGGCGGGGCCGAGATGAGCCGCAAGGAGTGGTACCGCGAAGGCCGGGTGCCGCTGCACACCCTGCGGGCCGACATCGACTACGGCCAGGCCGAGGCCCGCACCACGTTCGGGCGCATCGGCGTGAAGGTCTGGATCTACAAGGGCGACATCCTGCCCTACAAGTCGGCGGCCGAGGACAAGATCGCCAAGGAGGCGGCCATGGCCGTCGGCGAGACCGCCGGCCAGGCCCCGAGCGGCCGGCGCGTCATCAGCGCCGGCGGCGGGCGGCGGCGCCCCGCCGAGGAGGCGGTGCCGGTCGAGGCTGCGCCCGACGAGGAAGTGCCGGCCGAGGAAGCCAAGCCGCTGGTCAAGGAAGCCGACCCGGCCCTCGAGGCCCTGCTCGCAGAAGAAGAGGAGATCGAGCGCCGCACCCGTCGCGAGCACCACGAGGCGCCGAAGTTCCACGGCGACGAGGAGTAGCAACGCCGCCCATGCTGATGCCGAAGAAGGTCCGCCATCGCAAGGCCCAGCGCGGCCGTCTCTCGGGGACGGCCAAGGGTGGCACGCGGGTGCACTTCGGCGACTACGGCATCCAGGCGCTCGAGCCGGGCTGGATCACGAACCGCCAGATCGAGGCGGCCCGAATCGCCATGACCCGCTACATCAAGCGGGGCGGCAAGGTGTGGATCAACATCTTCCCGGACAAGCCCGTCACGCAGAAGCCGGCCGAGACACGCATGGGCTCGGGGAAGGGCAACCCCGAGCACTGGGTCGCAGTGGTGAAGCCCGGCCGGGTGATGTTCGAGCTGTCGGGTGTACCCGAGGACGTCGCCCGCGACGCCATGCGGCTCGCCATGCACAAGCTGCCGATCAAGACGCGTTTCGTGTTGCGCCAGGAGGAGGCATGACCAGGGCGAGGGAGCTGCGCGAGTTCAACGAGGTCGAGCTCGAGCACCGGTTGTCCGAAGCGAAGGAGGAGCTGTTCAACCTGCGGTTCCAGAACGCGACCGGGCAGCTCGACAACAGCGCGCGCCTCGGCCAGGTGCGCAAGGACATCGCCCGGGTCGAGACGCTGCTGCGCGAGCGCGAGATCGCAGCCGCCGAGGCGCTCGGCACCGAGCAGGAGACGGAAGATGCCTGAGGCGACCGACGAGCGACACAACCCGCGCAAGACGCGTGAGGGCATGGTGGTGTCTACGAAGATGGACAAGACCGTCGTCGTCGCGGTCGTCGATCGGGTCCGTCACCGGCGGTACGGCAAGACGCTGCAACGCACGCGTCGCCTCTACGCGCACGACGAGGCCAACGACGCGCGCGAGGGGGACCGGGTCCGGGTCCAGGAGACGCGTCCCCTGTCTCGCCAGAAGCGCTGGCGGGTGGTCCAGGTCCTCGAGAGGGCGAAGTGATCCAGCAGGAGAGCCGGCTCAGGGTCGCCGACAACTCGGGCGCCCGCGAGGTCCTGTGCATCAAGGTCCTCGGCGGCACCCGGCGGCGTTACGCGGGCATCGGCGACATCTTCGTGGCGACGGTCAAGGAGGCCGTGCCGGGCGCGGCGGTGAAGAAGGGCGAGGTCGTCAAGTGCGTCGTCGTGCGGACCCGCAAAGAGCGCCGGCGCGCCGACGGCAGCTACATCCGCTTCGACGAGAACGCCGCCGTGCTCATCAACGACCAACTCCAGCCGCGCGGCACCCGCATCTTCGGCCCGGTCGGTCGAGAACTGCGCGACCGCCGGTTCATGCGCATCGTCTCGCTCGCCCCGGAGGTCCTCTGATGAAGATGAAGGACACGAAGGTGCACCTGAAGCTCCGGAAAGGCGATCGAGTCCGCGTGCTGACGGGCAAGGACATCGGGAAAGAAGGCGCCATCACTCGCGTGCTCCCGGACTCGAACCGCGTCATCGTCGACGGCGTCAACGTCGCGAAGAAGCACCAGCGCCAGAGCCGGGCCACGATGCAGGCCGGCATCATCGACAAGGACATGCCGATCAACGCCGCCAACGTTGCCATCCTCTGCGACAAGTGCGGTCCGACGCGCATCGGCTACCGGTTCGACGACGACGGCAAGAAGATCCGCGTCTGCAAGAAGTGCGGAGGCGATCTCTGATGGCACAGGCAACGCAACAGGCCCCGCGCCTCAAGCAGCGCTACGAGTCCGATGTGCGCCCGCAGCTGCAGCGCGAGCTCGGCCTCCGCAACGTCATGGAGGTGCCGCGTCTCGAGAAGATCGTGCTCAACTGCGGCGTCGGCCTCGCCACCCAGCAGCAATCATTGCTCGACGGGGCCGTGACCGACCTGACCGTGATCACCGGCCAGAAGCCGCTCGTCACCCGGGCGAAGAAGTCGATCGCCGGCTTCAAGCTCCGGGCCGGGAACCCCATCGGCGCCAAGGTCACGCTGCGCGGGGCGCGCATGTGGGAGTTCTACGACCGGCTCGTGAGCCTGGCCATCCCCCGCATCCGCGACTTCCGGGGGATGGAGCCGAGCTCGTTCGACGGGCGCGGCAACTACACGTTCGGCGTCACCGAGCAGCTGATCTTCCCCGAAATCGATTACGACAGCATCGACACGGTCCGAGGCATGGACATCACGATTGTCACGACCGCCAACTCCGACGACGAAGGCCGCGCGCTGCTCAGCGCGCTCGGCTTCCCGTTCCGTCGCGAGAGCGAACGCCAGAGCGAGGGGTAGTCCATTGGCGAAGAAGGCGTTGATCCAGAAGCAGCAACGGAAGCCCAAGTTCAAGGTGCGGGCCTACACCCGGTGCCGCCGGTGCGGCCGGTCGCGGGCCGTGTACCGCAGCTTCGGGCTATGCCGCATCTGTCTGCGCGACATGGCCCACAACGGCGAGGTCCCCGGCCTCACCAAGGCGTCGTGGTGATCGTATGACGATGACCGATCCCGTCGCCGACATGCTCACCCGGATCCGCAACGCCAACGTCGCGTTCCACGACGACGTCGTGATGCCGTCGTCGAAGCTGAAGGTGGCGCTGGCCAAGATCCTCGAGCAGGAGGGGTACATCTCGGGTTCGAGCATCGAGGACGACTCGTCGTATCCACGGCCGCGCCTGCGGATCGCGATGAAGTACACGCCTGATCGCAAGCGCACGATCTCGGGATTGCGGCGCGTGTCCAAGCCCGGCCTGCGGGTGTACACGCCGGCCGACAAGCTCCCGCGAGTGCTCGGCGGCATGGGCATCGCCATCCTGTCGACCAACCAAGGCCTCATGACCGACCGCGAGGCGCGCGAGCGCCACGTCGGCGGCGAGGTCCTGTGCCAGGTCTGGTAGCGGAGCAGCCATGTCACGAGTCGGGAAAGAGCCGATCACGATTCCCTCCGGGGTCGAGGTCGACCTCGAGGGTCGTCGGGTCGTCGTGAAGGGACCGAACGGAACGCTCGCCCACCAGTCGCCCGAGACGATCACCGTCAGCCGCAACGGCGACATGCTGGTCGTCACTCGGCCGGACGACGAGCGCGAGAACCGTGCGCTGCACGGCCTTACCCGGTCGCTGGTGCAGAACATGGTCGTGGGCGTGTCGCAGGGGTTCAGTCGCGAGCTCGAGATCGTCGGCGTCGGCTACCGGGCGCAGGCCCAGGGCCCGTCGAAGCTCGAGCTCCAGGTCGGGTTCTCGCACCCCGTTCGGTTCGAGGCGCCCGAGGGCGTGACGTTCGAGGTGCCCCAGCCCACCCGTATCGTGGTGCGGGGCGCCGACAAGCAGCTCGTCGGCCAGGTGGCGGCCGACGTCCGCAAGTGCCGCCCGCCCGAGCCGTACAAGGGCAAGGGCATCCGGTACGCCGACGAGCACGTGCAGCGCAAGGCCGGCAAGTCCGCGAAGTAGGACCAGTAGGCGAGATGACGAACAGCAAACGCGAAGCTCGAATCCGGCGTCATCGCCGGGTTCGCAAAAAGATCCGGGGCACGCCGGAGCGGCCGCGCCTGTCGGTGTTCCGCTCGGCGCGCCACATCTACGCCCAGGTGATCGACGACGTGCACGGCCGGACCCTGGCGACGGCGTCGACGACTGAGCCCGGGTTGCGCTCGGGTCGTGGCGGGACGGTCGACGCCGCCAAGTCCGTGGGCAAGCTCGTGGGCGAGCGGGCCAAGGCGGCCGGGATCTCGAGCGTCGTGTTCGACCGGGGCGGGTTCAAGTTCCACGGCCGGGTCGCCGGTCTGGCCGCAGGCGCGCGTGAAGCAGGACTGGAGCTCTGATGGCGGAAGGGCAACTCGAGGAGCGGGTGATCGCGATCAACCGCGTCGCCAAGGTCGTGAAGGGCGGCCGGCGGTTCTCGTTCACCGCGCTCGTCGTCGTGGGCGACGGCAACGGCAACGTGGGTCTGGGCTACGGGAAGGCGAAGGAGGTGCCCGCCGCCATCCAGAAGGGTATGGAGGAGGCACGCAAGAGCCTCTTCCCGGTCGCGCTGGCGGGCACGACGATCACGCACCAGACCGTCGGCGTGCACGACGCCGCCCGCGTCCTGCTGAAGCCGGCCGCGCCCGGTACGGGCGTGATCGCCGGCGGCGCGGCGCGGGCGATCCTCGAGGCGGCCGGCGTGGGAGACGTGCTGGCGAAGTCGCTCGGGTCGGCCAACGCGATCAACGTGTCGCGAGCGACGATCGCGGGTCTGCAGGGGCTCTACCGGCCGGACGAGGTCGCCAAGCTGCGCGGGAAGTCGCCCGAAGAGGTGTCGTCGGCCGGGATGCTGCGCGCATACCGCGAGCGGTCCGCGCCGAAAACCGAGGTGACCGAGGTCGCGTGATGGCACAGACCTTGCGGATCACCCAGGTGCGATCGGCCATCGGGATCAAGCCCCGTCAGCGCGGCACCTTGCGCGCCCTCGGCCTCCGCCGCATCAACCACACCGTCGAGCATCCGGACCGGCCCGAGATCCGGGGCATGGTCGGCACCGTGCCGCACCTCGTGAAAGTGGAAGAGACATGACGATCAAACCCCACGACCTCCACCCCGCCCCCGGCGCCCGCACCCGGGCGCGTCGCGACGGCCGCGGCATCGGCGGACACGGCGGCAAGACGGCGGGCCGGGGCATGAAGGGCCAACGTGCCCGTGACACGGTCAAGCCCGGCTTCGAAGGCGGTCAGACGCCGCTGACCCGGCGCACGCCGAAGGCCAAGGGATTCACGAACCCGTTCCGGGTCGAGTACGCGGTCGTCAACCTCGACGTGCTCGACGCGTTCGACGCCGACACCGAGGTGGACCCCGGGACGCTCCGGTCGCGCGGTCTGGTCGCCAAGCAGGGCCTCGTGAAGGTGCTCGGGCGCGGCCAGCTCACGAAGGCGCTCACCGTGCGCGCCCATGCGTTCTCGGCCGCCGCCATCCGGGCGATCGAAGGCGCCGGCGGCCGCGCCGAGCGCCTGCCGCTGCCGTTCAATCGGCGTCCCCCCGCCAAGGGGAACGCCCTCACCAACCGATAAGCTCGGCGACCCCGCCGCGAGAGGAGGTCGCGCTCCCCCATGCTCTCCCGCCTGCGGAACATGTTCCGGGTGCCCGACCTGCGCAACAAGATCCTCTTCACGCTGGTCATCATCGGGATCTACCGGATCGGCGCTCACCTGCCGGTCCCGTTCATCGACTTCAACGCGATCAAGGACCTCCAGAAGCAGTCCGAGAACACGGGGGTCGTCGGGTTCCTCGACCTGTTCTCCGGCGGTGCGATCACGAACGTCGCGATCTTCTTCCTCGGGATCATGCCGTACATCACGGCGTCGATCATCATGCAGCTCCTCGGGGTCGTGATCCCGAAGCTCGAGGAGTGGCAGAACGAAGGGCAGGTCGGCCAGAAGAAGATCACCCAGTGGACCCGATACCTCACCGTCGCGCTCGCGCTCGTGCAGTCGACCGGCTTCGTGTTCGCCCTGCACCAGGGCAGCAGCGGGCTGCTCGGGTTCTCCGGCTTCCAGGGCCGCGACCTCATCCCCGGCTTCAACACGCCGCGTGCCGCCCTCATCGTATTGACGTGGACCGCCGGCACCGCCCTGCTGATGTGGCTGGCCGAACTCATCACGCAGCGCGGCATCGGCAACGGCATGTCGATCCTGATCTTCGCATCCGTCGTCTCGCGCCTCCCCGCCCAGGGCTCGTCCATCTACAGCGAGGGCAGCAAGTTCCAGTTCTTCACGATCATCGCCATCGGCATCGCGATGATCGTCGGCATCGTGTTCGTCGAGTCGGGGCAGCGTCGCATACCAGTGCAGTTCGCCAAACGTGTGGTCGGACGACGAATGTACGGCGGTCAGAGCACCTACATACCGCTGAAGGTCAACCAGTCCGGCGTGATCCCCGTGATCTTCGCCAGCTCGATCCTGTCGTTCCCTGCGCTCATAGCGACGGCGACGCCGTGGGAAGGGCTGCAGGAGTTCATCAACGACAACCTCGTGCAGAACCAGAGCTGGTTCTACATCGGCATGTACACCTTGCTCATCATCTTCTTCGCGTACTTCTACACCGCGATCGCGTTCAATCCGGCGCAACAGGCCGACATCATCCGCAAGCAGGGTGGGTTCATCCCCGGCATCAGACCGGGGCCGCCGACGGAGCGGTACCTCGCGAAGACCTTGAACCGCATCACGCTGCCGGGATCGCTGTTCCTTGCCACGATCGCGATAGCGCCGTTACTGGTGTTCGCGTTGTGGGATATCAGACAGTTCCCGTTCGGGGGCACGGCGCTGCTGATCACCGTGGGCGTCGCGCTCGAGACGATGAAGCAGATCGACAGCCAGCTGATGATGCGCAACTACGAGGGTTTCCTCGCGTAATCGGAGTGCGCCGATGAGCCGAGGTCCCCGACTCGTCCTGCTCGGCAAGCAGGGCGCCGGGAAGGGCACGCAAGCCGGCCGTCTCTCCGAGCGGTACGGCATCGAGCACGTCTCGACCGGCGACCTGTTCCGGGCCGCTGCCGCCGTCGGGACGCCCGCCGGTCGCGAGGCCGAGGAGTACATGAATCGGGGCGACCTCGTGCCCGACGAGCTCACGCTCAGGATCGTCGAGGATCGCTTTGCCGAGGACGGCCTGGTCGATCATGGCTTCGTCCTCGACGGCTTCCCGCGCACGCTGCCACAGGCCGAGAAGCTCGAAGAAGCCCTTGACGGGCATCCGCTCGATCTCGTGATCAACCTCGACGTACCCACCGAGATCGTCCTCGATCGGATCGCAGGGCGCCGGGTGTGCGAGAAGTGCGGCACCACCTTCCACGTGAACGCGCCGCCGAAGGACGATTGGACATGCGACGTGTGCGGCGGTGCCGTCGTCCAGCGGGAGGACGACACCGAGGACGCCGTGATGCGCCGGCTCGAGCTCTACGAGGAGGAGACCGTCCCGATCATCGACTTCTACCGAAGGGTCGGAAAGCTCGTGGTGGTGGACGGAACAGGCGACGGCGACGACGTGTTCGCGCGGCTGGTGGCGCAGGTCGACCAGCGTCTCAAGCCACTCCAGACATGATCACCCGCAAGACCCGCGACCAGATCGCGCTCATGCGGCGAGCGGGCAAGGTCGTCGCCGAGATGCACGAGGTCGGCATCCGCGCCGCCAAGCCGGGGGCGACGACCGCCGACGTCGACGAGGCGGCGCGCGAGGTGCTCGACCGTCGCGGGGCGCGCTCCAACTTCCTGGGCTACGGCAACCCGCCGTTCCCCGGCGTCGTGTGCGCCTCCCCGAACGAGGTGATCGTGCACGGGATCCCCTCCGAGGACGTCGTGCTGCACGAGGGCGACATCCTCTCGATCGACTGCGGTGCGATCATCGAAGGCTGGCACGGCGACGCCGCGATCACCGTGCCCGTCGGTGAGATCGACGACGAGTCGAAGCGGCTGCTCGAGGTGACCCGCGCCTCGCTGGAGGCCGCGATCGAGCACGTCACGGCGGACAACCGCCTGGGAGACATCGGCGCCGCCGTGGAGAGCGTCGCCGAGCGGGCCGGGTTCTCGGTGGTGCGGGAGTACGTGGGTCACGGCATTGGGACCGCCATGCACGAGGAACCCCAGATCCCGAACTACGGGCCGCCCGGCCGAGGGCTGAAGCTCAAGGAGGGCATGGTGCTCGCCATCGAGCCGATGGTGAACGCCGGCGGGCCCGAGACCGAGCTCCTGGCCGACGGCTGGACGGTCGTCACCAGGGACCGGCGCCGGTCGGCCCACTTCGAGCACACGATCGCGGTGTCCGCCAACGGCCCCGAGGTCCTGACGCTCCCCTGGTGACCGGGGTGTCCGGGCAACGCCGGGGCCGAGCCCCCGAATTCTCAAGGGTTCCGGGGGTCGGGTACAATTCTTAGTCGCCCCAGTGGTGCGTCTCATTCGTTTGGCGCGCCCGACCCCCCCGAGCCCCGTAGGCGGTGGAAGCCCTGGCCAAGCCCAAAGACGACACGATCCTGGTGGAGGGAACGGTGGTCGAGCCGTTGCCCAATGCCATGTTCCGGGTCGAGCTCGAGAACGGGCACAAGGTGCTCGCGCACATCTCCGGGAAGATGCGCATGCACTACATCCGGATTCTCCCCGGCGACCGGGTGCAGGTCGAGCTCACGCCCTACGACCTCGGCCGCGGTCGCATCACCTACCGCTACAAGTAACGAAGAGACGAGTAGGGAACGGCACATGAAAGTCCGCCCCTCGGTGAAGAAGATGTGCGAGAAGTGCAAGGTGATCCGCCGCCACGGCACCGTGCGGGTCATCTGCACCAACCCGCGCCACAAGCAACGGCAAGGCTAGGAGTACAGATGGCCCGCATCGCCGGTGTCGACATCCCCCGCGAGAAGCGCCTCGAGGTGTCGCTCACCTATATCTTCGGCGTCGGCCGCACGACCGCGCGCACCGTCGCCATGGCGACCGACATCTCGCCCGACACGCGTGTCCGCGACCTCACCGACGAGGAGGTCGCCAAGCTGCGTACGTTCATCGACCAGAACGTGAAGGTCGAGGGGGATCTCCGCCGTGAGGTGTCGCAGGACATCAAGCGCAAGATGGAGATCGGCACCTACCAGGGCGTCCGGCACCGGCGTGGGCTCCCGGTGCACGGTCAACGCACCCGCACGAACGCGCGCACCCGCAAGGGCCCGAAGAAGACGGTGGCGGGCAAGAAGCGGGCGAGGAAGTAGCGATGGCGAAACCACCGGCAGGAGGACGACGACCGAGGCGGCGCGAGCGCAAGAACATCGCCTACGGCACCGCGCACATCAAGTCGTCGTTCAACAACACGATCATCTCGATCGCCGACCAGGAAGGGAACGTGATCGCCTGGGCGTCGGCGGGCAACGTCGGCTTCAAGGGCTCCCGGAAGTCCACGCCCTTCGCGGCGCAGCTCGCGGCCGAGACCGCGGCGCGCCGGGCGATGGAGCACGGCGTGCGCAAGGTCGACGTGGTCGTGAAGGGCCCGGGCTCGGGTCGCGAGACCGCCATCAGGTCGATCCAGAACACGGGCATCGAGGTCGTCGGGATCAAGGACGTCACGCCCATCCCGCACAACGGGTGCCGACCGCCGAAGCGGAGGCGAGTCTGATGCGCGGAGCACACGGCGGCCGGCAGCCGAACTGTCCCTACAAACTGAAGCGGAGGCAGGTCTGATGGCGCGCTACACGGGCGCCGTCTGCAAGCTCTGCCGCCGCGAGCGGATGAAGCTGTTCCTCAAGGGTCCGAAGTGCGACACGATGAAGTGCCCCGTCGAGCGCAAGCCGTACCCGCCCGGCCAGCACGGTCGGGGCCGCATCCGTGAGAGCGAGTACCTGCTCCAGCTGCGCGAGAAGCAGAAGGCGCGCCGCATCTACGGGCTCCTCGAGCGCCAGTTCAAGAACCTGTACGAGGAAGCCACGCAATCCGCGGGCATCACCGGCGAGGTCCTGCTCCAGAAGCTCGAGCTGCGGATCGACAACATCGTGTTCCGTGCCAACTTCGCCGCCAGTCGCAATCAGGCCCGCCAGCTCGTCCGCCACGGCCATGTCACCGTGAACGGGAAGCGGGTGACGATCCCGTCCCAGGAGCTCCAGAAGGGCGACGTCGTCGAGATCAAGTCGAAATCGCGCCAGATGATCGTGCTGCGCCACAACCTCGACACACTCGACCGGGCCGTCCCGGCGTGGCTCGACGTGAGCAGCGCCGACTTCAAGGCCACGGTGCGGGATCTGCCGCTCCGCGAGCAGATCGACGTGCCCGTGCGCGAGCAGCTGATCGTCGAGCTCTACTCCAAGTAGTCCACCGAGTCTTCCGCCACCCACCCCAAAGACCACGAAGAAGTGAGACCGCCATGCTGATCATCCAGCGTCCCGAAGTCGAAGCCGGCGACCCCGAGGGCAACGTCCAGACGTTCACGATCTCGCCGCTCGAACCCGGCTTCGGCCACACCCTGGGCAACTGCCTTCGCCGCACCCTGCTCTCGTCGATCCCCGGGGCGGCCGTGAGCCAGGTCCGGTTCGACGAGGCGTTGCACGAGTTCGACGTGATTCCCGGGGTCAAGGAGGACGTCACCGACCTCATCCTGAACCTCAAGGACCTCGTGCTCCGGTGCGAGTCGGAGGAGCCCGTCACGCTGCGGGTCGACAAGCGTGGCCCCGGCGACGTCACCGCGGGTGACATCCAGACGACGGCGGACGTCGAGGTGCTCAATCCCGAATTGCACCTCGCGACCGTGAACCAGCGGGGCCGGCTCGCGCTGGACCTCACCGTCGAGCAGGGTCGCGGCTACCTGTCGGCGGAGCGCAACAAGCGCACGTCGACGATCGGCGTGATCCCCGTCGACGCGATCTTCTCGCCCGTTCGGCGAGTCGCGTTCTCGGTCGAGCCGACACGCGTGGAGCAGGCGACCAACTACGACAAGCTCAGCCTCGAGATCGAGACCGACGGGTCGATCTCGCCCCGCGACGGCTTGGCGTCGGCCGGTGAGACGCTGCGCAACCTGGTCAGCCTGGTCGCCGATCTCTCGTCGGAACCCAAGGGCCTCGAGCTCGGTGAGGTGTCGCCGATCACGTCGGCGTCACCGGACCTCGAGCTGCCGATCGAGGAGCTCGACCTGTCCGAGCGGCCCCGCAACTGCCTGAAGCGGGCCCGGGTCGACACGATCGGTCAGTTGGTCCAGAAGTCCGAGGACGACCTGCTCGCCATCACGAACTTCGGTTCGAAGTCGCTCGAAGAGGTGCTGCAGAAGCTCGACGAGCGTGGGCTCTCCCTGCGCGTGAAGGAGTAGGGAGCCCGACCATGCCGGCACCGCGGAAGGGCCCGCGCCTCGGTTCGGGTCCCGCGCACGAGAAGCAGCTGCTGGCGAACCTCGCCGCGAACCTGTTCGAGGCCGGAGCGATCACCACCACCGTCGCCAAGGCCAAGGCGCTGCGCCCGTACGCGGAGAAGCTGATCACGAAGGCGAAGGGCGGGGGCGTGCACGAGCAGCGCCTCGTCGTCGCCCGCATGCACGACAAGCAGGCGGCGCACAAGCTGTTCGCCGAGATCGCCCCCCGCTATGCCGACCGCAACGGCGGGTACCTGCGCATCCTCAAGCTCGGTCCGCGCGCCGGCGACGCCGCCCCCATGGCACGCATCGAACTGGTGTAGCCCTGCTTTTGGCGTCGCTGACCTCGAACTTTTCGCGGTGAGCGACGCCAAAACGACGGAGGGCGAAACGTGACCCTCTTCGAAA
>Ga0126312_10001945_pt1 | contig 13685 bp, 11 predicted proteins | sample Plot104A_FD_92537 | JGI IMG/M metagenome (GOLD analysis project Ga0126312, IMG submission 92537) | Serpentine soil microbial communities from UC McLaughlin Reserve, CA, USA - Plot104A | ecosystem: Environmental > Terrestrial > Soil > Grasslands | place: USA: UC McLaughlin Reserve, Lake County...
GGCGGCGACCACGTCCAGGGCACCGTCGTGGCCGTCCGGCCCGAGCACGGCGCGCAGGGCGGCGTCGAAGGCGGCGACGCGCAGGCGGCCGGCCTCGCGCTCGTCGAGCACGGTCGCGTAGGGGTCGAGGCCGGCATCGAGCGCGTGGGCGCGCAGCAGGCGGGCGCAGAACCCGTGAATGGTCGACACGGCCGCGGCCTCGGCCTCCCGCGCCAGGTCGCGACGGCCGGCCTCGAGCAGCCGCGCCCGCACGCGCTGCTTGAGCTCTTCGGCCGCCTTCTCGGTGAAGGTGATCGCGAGGACGCGATCCACCGGCACGCGATCCTCGAGCACGGTCGCCGCGAAGCGCTCGACCATGACCGAGGTCTTGCCCGAGCCGGCGCCGGCGGCGAGCAGCAGCGGACCGTCGCGCTGTTGCACGGCGAAGCGTTGCTCGGGGGTGAGCGGCGGGCGCTTCGCGCTCATGGCTGCCCTCCCCGGCACACGCCCGGATACGCGCATCCGCGCGGGGAGCACGTCGCCGGGCATGGGCGCAGCTCGCCCGCCGCCAGCTGGCCGGCAAGCGCCGACGCTCGCGCCTCGGCCGCTTCGAGCGTCGCCTGGAACGCCTCGGCGTCCTTGACGTCGTTGGCGACACAGCCGCCCACGCGCTCGGCCGCGTCCTCGCGCACCAGACCGCGCGCCCGCAGGTCGCTGCCCGACAGCGGCTGGTAGAGGCCGGCGACCGGCCGCAGCCCCAGCAGCCGCTGCACGGCGAGCATGTAGAGGGCGACCTGCAAGCGCGTGTCGCGCTCCCACGCGTCGACGGGGTGCCGGTCGCGCGCCTTGTAGTCGCGCACGACCGCCTCGCCCCGCTCGCGGTCGACGTCGACGCGGTCGATCTGGCCACGCAGGGTCACGCGGCCGGCCGCGAGCTCGACCAGCGGCAGGTCGTGCTCCTCGCGCCCGAAGCCGACCTCGAAGTGCTCGGGCTCGAGCGCGGTGGGGCAGCGCGCCTCGTGCTCGAGCGTGCGCCGGAGGTCGGCTTCGACGCCGCGCAGCAGCGCGGCCCGCACCGCGGGGTCGGGATGGAGGGCGATATCGGGGGCGTGCTGGGCGAGGGCCTCGTCGAGCGCCTCGAGCGCATCCGGCAGGCTCGCCTCGTCCACCCGCGCCGACCCTCGCCGCTCGCGCACACGCTGGAACGCGGTGGCCAGGGTACGGTGGGCGAGGCTGCCTCGCAGCAGCGCCGGCGAGTCGGCCTCGAGCGCGCGCGGGCGCAGGTGGTGATCGACGAGCCAGCGCACCGGGCAGCCGGCATAGGACTCGAGGCCGCTGGCCGACATCGCCGGCTGCTCGACCAGGGCAGCGCGCGCCGCCTCGCTCATCAGGTTTCCGAGCACGGGCGGCGCCTGGGGCGGCCCCGCAGCAGCTAGGGCGCGGTCGCGCTCCGCCGGCGTCGGCGCGCTTTCGAGCGGCCACGCCACCTCGGCGAGCGGGCGGCGGCGGACGGCGAGGGGCTTGTCGAACAGGGTGCGCACGTCGTCGAGGAAGAACGACGGCGTGGCCAGGCCGCCCTCCTCGTCGGCCGTGCGGTGGCTGAGCACCAGCCGCTCGGTCGGCCGCGACGCGCAGGCGTAGAAGAGGTGACGCTCGTCGGCCAGGGCGTCGCGCGGGGCGAGCGGCAGGCCGGCGTCGGTCAGGCGGGCGCGAAGCGCGTCGTCGAGGAACGGATCCGGTGACGGGACCCGCGGCAGCTCGCCCTCCTGCAGGCCGGCCACGATGACGACGCGGTAGCGGCGCGCGCGAACCGAGAGCGGGTCGGTGACCTCCATCGCCCCCGGCCGCGGCCCCTCCCCCACCCTCACCGGCAGCGCCGCGAGCAGGTCGAGCGTCTCGGACGGGGAAGCGGGCGGCAGCGAGGGATCGACCAGCTCGGCGAGGGCGCCGCGGGCAGCGGCGGCCGCGCGGGCGTCGACCCGCTCGGGTCCGTCCAGTACCGCGGCGCCGCGCTTGCGCGGCGCGGCCAGCAGGCGGCCGATCGCACGGTCGAGGCGCTCGGCCAGCGCCCGCGGGCCGGCGGCGGCGGCGTCGGCGGTGCGGTCGAGCTCGTCGAGCGGGAAGTGGCGCTCCTCGAACCGCGCCCGCGCCGTCGTGCCGTCGCGCGCGCCCTCCCGGCGCAGCCGCGCCTCGAGCCCGTCCGCCAGCTCCGGGCGGTCGAGCACGCCGGGCGCACGCAGCCACGCCAGCATGTCGGCCACCTCGCCCTCGCCCAGCGCGCAGCGCAGCATGCCGCACAGCGCCCGGCCCAGCACCGTGTGCCCGAACGGCACCGTCCGCCGCAACACGAACGGCACGCCGTAGGCGTGCAGGACGCGCTCGAGCAGCGGGCCCGAGCGGTCGGGGGCGCGCACCACCAGCGCGATCTGCTCCGCCGGCACGCCGGCGCGGAGCGCGTCGAGGACCTCGGCCGCGACGAGCTCGGCCTCCGCTCGCTCGCCGCCGGCTTCGAGGAGGACGATGCCCTCGGGGTCCCCGACCGGGGCGGCACCGTCTTGGAACAGGTGCCGTTCGAGGTGATGGAGCGCCTCGCGCGCGGGGGCGGCGTAATGGTCGGCCAGTGCCGGCAGGGCGACGTGCTCGTCGGCGTCCGGAAGCAGGGCATGCGCGGCACGGTCGCGGGCGGCGAAGGCGGCGCGGCCCGCCTCCCAGGTCAGCGCCACCGTCACCTCGCACCCGGCTGCGAGCGCCCGGATCGCGCGCACCTGCAGCGGCGTGAGGTCGTCGAACCCGTACAGCAGCACCGGCCGGCCCGGCCAGCGGTCGGACGCGGCCTCGAGGCCCGCGACCGCGCGGGCGGCGAGCCGCTCGGCGTCGTCGCGCCCTAGCCGGTCCAGCCGAGCGTGGTAGGTGGAAACGAGCGCGCCCAGCTCCCGCGCGCGGCCCGGGAGCGCTCCGCGGAACGCGTCCGCCGAGACCCCGGCGCGCCCGAGCTCGGCGATCAGCGCGCCGGCCGCAGCGGCAAAGCCGCGCGACTCGGCCGATGCCCGCAGCTCGCGCAGCCCGGCGTCGCGGACGGCGGCGACGACCACCCGCTCGCGCGCAACCGGCCCGAGCGGCCGGCCCTCCACCCCGACCGCGTCGGCGATCGAGCGCACCAGCGAGCCGAACGGCACGACGCTGCCGCCCACCAGCGCCCCACCGGCGGCCAGCTCGCGCTGGAAGTGGTCGACGTCGGCCGCCGTGGGGACGACGAGCATCGGCGCCCGATCGAGCACCGCGCGGAAGCGGCCGAGGACCTCGCCCGCCTTGGCGGCGTTGGCCGGACCGGTGATGAGCGTGAGCGGCATGGGGACCGTTCATCGTCGCGCCCGGAGCGGACGGTGCGGCGGAGTGCCTTCGGTGGGGTCTCGTCGCCCCGGCGAACGGCGGGCGACGAAGGAGGGAGGGACCAAGCGAGTGGAAGGTTTTGGGCCTGTAGACCCCCAAATACTCCATTCAGCCGAGCGGGTGGAAGATTTGACACCCCATGGGGGTGCACAACCTTCCACTCTTGCCCGGATCCCCGCGGCCGGTCCTACCCCACCCTCGTCGCCGCCGTTCCAACCCGGCCCCGCCCCCAGCGGCGACAGACGGCCGAGCGCCACGCCGCGGAAACTCAGGCGGCGGCCGTGGTCTCCGTCGTCTCGGCCGCTTCGTCGGCCTCCTCGGCCGCCGGCGGCTTGGCGCCCTCACGCGCCCATGGCTCGTCGAACTCGACCCGCCACTTGCCGTCCTCGCCCTGCTCCAGCGCCAGCTTCGCGCGGAACGAGCGGCCCGAGCGGCCGCGGAAGCCCGTCACCGCCTTGGCGGTCTTGCCCGTGGTGATCAGCTCGCGCGCAACCGCAACCGGGAGCTGCTTGCCCGCCTTGCTCTTCCAGATCACGAAGCCGCAGCCCGGGTCCTCGCGTGACCAGCACGAGTAGCCCTTGCGGTTCTCGTTGATGTCGCGCCCGCAGACCGGGCACGGGCCGAGGTTGGCCCGGGGGATCCGGACGCCCTTGAGCTTGGCGTCGAGCTCCTCGACGGTGCCGGTCGCGAACTTGGCGATGTCGGACATGAACTTCTCGCGCGAGTCGCCGCCGTGCTCGATCTTGGCCAGGCGGCCCTCCCAGTCGCCGGTCAGGCCGGGCGAGGTCAGCGGGTGCTCGTCGAGCAGCCGGATGACGTTCACGCCCTTCTCGGTCGCCACCAGCGCCCGCCCCTCGCGCTCGATGTAGCCGACGTCGATCAGCCGCTCGATGATCGCCGCGCGCGTCGCCGGCGTGCCGATCCCCGAGTCCTTGAGCTGCTCGCGCAGGTCCTCCTCCTCCACGAACTTGCCGGCGGTCTCCATCGCCGCCAGCAGGGAGGCGTCGGAGTAGCGGCGGGGCGGCTGCGTCTCCTTCTCGGTCAAGCCGACGTCCCGGGCCTCGACGTCCTCGCCCTTCTCCAGCTTGGGGAGCTGCTGCTCGCGGCCGGCGTCGTCGTCGCGGCGGTCCTCGGGATCCGCGTCCTCGCCGTAGACCGCGCGCCAGCCGGGCTCGAGCAGGCGCTTGCCGCGCGTCCGGAAGACGCGCTCGGACACCGTCGTCTCCACGCGCGTGTTCTCGAACACCGCCTCGGGATGGAAGACGGCCAGGAAGCGGCGGGCGACGAGGTCGTACACGCGCCGGTCGTCGGAGTTCATCCGGTCCAGGTCGTGCTGCGATCGGGTCGGGATGATCGCGTGGTGGTCGGAGACCTTGCTGTCGTTGACGACCCGCCCGAGCGGCAGCAGGTCCAGCCCGGTGACGTAGTCGGCGCCGGCGCGGTACTGGGCGTTGCGGCCAACGAGTGCCGCGATCGGCTTGATCTCGCCGATCATGTCGCCGGTCAGGTAGCGCGAGTTGGTCCTCGGATAGGTCAGCGCCGTGTGCTCCTCGTAGAGGCGCTGGGCGGCGGCGAGGGTGCGCCGGGCCGAGAAGCCGTAGCGGGTGTTGGCCTCGCGCTGCAGCGAAGTGAGGTCGTACAGCAGCGGGGGGCGCTGCTTCTGGGTGGACTTGTCGAGCTTGGTGATCGTGCCGGTCTGGCCGGTGCAGGCCTCGACGACCGCGCGGGCCTCGTCCTCGGTCGGCACGCGCGGGTTGGCGCCGGCGTGGAACCGGCCCTCGTAGAGCCGCTCGCCCGGGGCGGCGAAGAGTGCGTCGATCACCCAGTAGGGCTCGGGCTTGAACGCCCGGATCTCCTCCTCGCGGCGCGCGACGATGGCCAGCGTCGGCGTCTGCACCCGGCCCAGCGACACCGCCCCGTCGAACGAGGCGCGCAGGCGGATCGTCGCCGCGCGGGTCGCGTTCATGCCCACGATCCAGTCCGCCTCCGAGCGCGATCGCGCCGCCGCCTCGAGGCTGGCCTTCGCCTCGCGCGGGAACAGATCGCCGAAGGCCTGCTCGATCGCCTGCTTGGTCATCGACTGCAGCCATAGCCGCCGCACGTCCTTGCGCGCGCCGGCCTTCTCGTACAGGTAGGCGAAGATGAGCTCGCCCTCCCGCCCCGCGTCGCAGGCGTTGATGACGGCCTCGACGTCGTCGCGCTTCAGCTGCCGGCTGATGACCGCCATCTGCTTTTTGGAGCGCTCGTCGCGGATGACGAGCTTGAAGCGCTCCGGCACGATCGGCAGGTCGGCCATTCGCCACTTCTTGTACTTGGGGTCGTACCCGTCGGGTTCGGCGAGCTGGACGAGGTGGCCGACCGCCCACGAAACAACGTATTCGGGTGCTTCAAGGTAGCCATCGTGCTTCGCGAACGCGCCCGGGAGCACGCGCGCCAGGTCACGACCGACCGACGGCTTCTCCGCGATGACGAGGGTCTTGCCCATCGCGGCGGGAGGGTAGCGGCAGGCCCAGGCGGGTAGCGAGACAGCAGATGTACCAAGTGGTCTGTCCCCAATGCGAATACGTGGTCGGCATCGGCACCTGGTCCGACCCGGGGACGTGCCCGAGCTGCGAGGTCCCGCTGATGCTCACGGCCGAGATGCGGGCACTCACCCCGGACGAGGCGCGCAGCCGGCGCGAGCGGCGCGTAGGCGCCGAGGCCGAAGCGCGCTCGTAGCCCTCAGTGGGCACATGCGCCGGTGCCGACCGGCGTGTCGGCCCGTGCCAGCGCCCGCCGCACGATGCGGTTGGGCACCCCGTAGCCCCCGTTCTCGCCGCCGCCGACGGTCGACGCGAACACCGTCGCCATCACCTGCCCTCCCGTTCCCACGACCGGCCCGCCGGAGTTCCCCGACCGCACGCGCCCCCGGAACGACGTGATCGAGCGCGAAACCGGCCCGCGCCCGTAGGCGTCCTGCGACGAGAACGTCTCGGTGGCGCCGAGGCGCGCCGCCGCGGCGTGGAAGGGCCCGTTCTGCGGGTATCCGAGGATCGCTCCCGCGTCACCGCGCTGCGGGTCGCCTGCCAGCTTGAGTGCCGGTCGATCGAGCCCCGGGACGCGCAGGACCGCGATGTCGTTGGAGGGGTCGAACCAGACCGCGTGGGCGGAGCGCTGCGGCGGCGAGCCGTCGGCCTCGACCGTCGTGTCGTCCTCGCCGGCGACCACGTGCGCGTTGGTCACCACCAGGCCGCGGGCCGCCACCCACCCCGACCCCTCGACGTTCAGTCCGCACGCCGTGCCCAGCAGCCGCACCACGCTGCGGCGGGCGCGGCGGACCTCGGGGTCGCGCAGGATCGCCGAGCGGGGCGGCGCGACGTCGGGCTCGGGGCCGCGGATCTGCGGCAGCGGGTCCAGGCGGGAGAGCGCGTTCAGGATGGGCCCGGTCGGCGGCAGGATCGCGTTGAGGTTGCTCAGGATGAGCGAGCGCTGGATGTCCTGGCGCAGCGACGCCGCGCCGGGCGCCTGCAACGCGGCCGCCCCGGCGATCCACGCCACTCCCAACGCGACGCATGCGGTCAGCACCGCGCCGAGCACGCCGTCGACCACGGCGAAGCCGGGGATCCGCAGCCGGCGCCGGACCGCGACCCCCACCCCCTCGAGCCCGAGCGCGAGGATCGCGCCCGCCACCAGAGCGCCCGCGAGCCCGAACAGCGGCGCGTAGGGCGAGTGGGCTCCTTTCGACAGGATCAGCGGCGCCACGCGCGTCCCGACGAACGCTCCGAGGGCGAACCCGGCCAGCGAGAGGGCCCCGACGATGAACCCCTGCGCGTAGCCGTACAGGGCCACCAGGAGGCAGACGCCGACGATGATCCAATCGATTGCGGTCACGCTCTACAGCTTTACGACGGCCGGACGCCGGTGTCGCCATCGAAACGTCGGCAGGATGCCGACAAGGGGACTACCCTCGCCCTCGGGTGGCACGGACGATCACACCGGAAGCGCCGACACGGAGGGCGGCACCTGCACGACGGGACCGCCTGACGCGCCGTCTGCTGCCCATCGTGGCGATCGCCGGAGGGGCCCTGCTCGTCGGTGTGATCGTAGGCGCCGGCCACGTGCCCTCCGAGCAACAGCTGGCCCAGAAGTTCGGCACCGCCTGGTCGGCCGGCGACTACCGCGCCATGTACCGCCTGCTCTCGGACGACACCCGGCGCCACGTCACCACAGCGCAGTTCACGCGCGCGTACCGGGCAGCAGCCGTCACCGCCACGGCCACGGGCGTGAGCACCGGCCACGCACCGGATCCGGACGGCGGCGTCGTGCGGCTGCCGGTCCGTGTCCGGACGCGGGTCTGGGGCACGGTCTCGGGCGTCGTGCCGCTTCCGTTCAGCGGCGACGGTGACGCGGCGCGGGTCGACTGGCACCGCAACCTCGTCTTCCCCGGCCTCGACCCGGGCGAGGCCCTGAGGCGTCAGACGGCCCTGGCCGAGCGCGGCGACATCCTCGCGCGCAATGGCGACCCGCTCGTCACCGGGCCCGGCCGCGCCGCCGCATTCCCGGCCGCCTCGGGGCTGGTGGGCGAGCTCGGCGCGCCCAGCCCCGCCCTGCGGCGCAAGCTGCGGCCGCTCGGCTACCCGCCCGATGCGCGGGTCGGCACCTCCGGCCTCGAGCTCGCGCTCAACGCGCAGCTCGGCGGCAAGCCGGGCGGCATCCTCCGCGCCGGTCGCCACGTGCTGGCCCGCAGCGCGCCGCGCGCGGGCGACGACGTGCGCACGACCATCGACCGCGACGCCCAGAGGGCGGCCGTCGCCGCGCTGGGCGACCGGCTCGGCGGGGCGGCGGCGCTCAAGCCCGACGGCCAGATCCTCGCCCTGTCCGGGATCGCGGCCAGCGACCTCCAGCCGCCCGGCTCGACCTTCAAGATGGTCACGCTGACCGCCGTCCTGGAGGCAGGCGCGGCCAGGCCTTCGACGGCGTTCCCCGTCCAGACCGAGACCCACCTCTCCGGCGTACGGCTCGAGAACGCCAACGGCGAGTCGTGCGGCGGCACGCTCGTCGAGTCGTTCGCCGAGTCGTGCAACTCGGTGTTTGCGCCGCTCGGGGCCAAGGTAGGGGCGCGCAAGCTCGTCGCGACGGCAGAGAAGTTCGGGTTCAACCAGCCCGTCGGCATTCCGGGATTCGCGGAGAGCACGCTCCCGGAGGCCGGCAAGGTGGGCGACGACCTGGCGGTCGGCTCGACGGCGATCGGCCAGGGCGACGTGCAGGCCAGCGCGCTGCAGATGGCCACGGTGGCAGCCACGATCGCCAACCGCGGGCTGCGGCCGAAGCTGCGCCTCGAGATTGATAGCCGTCCCCGTTACACGCGCGCGACGAGCCCCCGAGTCGCGCGCACCGTGGCGAAGATGATGGTCCAGGTGGTCCGCGAGGGAACCGGCACCGCGGCGGCGATCCCCGGCGTCGTCGTCGCCGGCAAGACCGGCACGGCCGAGCTCGGCAACACGGTGGACCAGGAGGGCAACAAGAACGACAGCGCCCCCGACACCGACGCCTGGTTCGCGGCGTTCGCCCCGCTGCGCAAGCCTCGGGTCGCGGTCGGGGTGCTGCTGGTCCAGGCTGGCGCGGGGGCGGACGTCGGCGCGCCGGCGGCCCACGACGTGCTCACGGCCACCCTGGGCAAGGGCTAGCTGAGTTGCCTACGTTCTTGGTGAACGGCTGACGGAGTTAGCCGGCCCCGATCGGACCCTGTTGGTCAGCGACGGCTGACAGCTCCGAAGGAGGGGCCGGACGTGGAAGACGGTCGACAGCCGCGGCCCGGTGGTCGCATCGCTGGCGGGTGCCACCGAATCCGGCAGCCATGCCGCGGCGCGTTCTTCCCGAGCCCGGCTCGGGGCGGCGGAGGCGCGCGCCCGGGGTGAACGGCGGGCGACGAAAGAGGGTGATTCGACCGCGCGGCGGGGACGTGGGCTGAATTTGGTCGCACTATGAGACCGAATCCGGCCCACGCCCCCACAGGGGACGTGGACCACGCTAGGTCGCTATGTCAGACCCAACGTGGTTCACGTCCCCGGCGCGGCCCGAGCCACCCGCTCTCGTTGCCGCCGTTCACGCGGCCCAGCGCCGCTGGCCGCCCGTCGGCGCAGGCCGCCGCGCGGTGCTCTTCGGCTCGCTGACCCTCCAGCCCGCTGGTTACGCGCGCACCTCACTCGGCGACCGGCCGCCGAACAGCCGCGTTCACCAAACCGCAGGCAGAACACCTAGCGCTTCGGCTCTGCGTCCCTAGACGTCGAGCTTGACGCGGCCCGAGTGCTCGAGCTGGTCGGTCACGACGAACTCCAGCGGCCGGTTGTCGAGCGTTGTCCGCGGCAGCTTGAACAGCAGGAGCGACCCGCCGATCACGCCCTCGCTCGCCACAGAATCGACCTTCGGGATGCGCTCGCCCGCCGGGACGACGCGGGCGTGGTACGTGAACGGGTTGCTCGGCGACTGCGGGATCGGCCGGTAGACGTGGTCCTGGGTGTCCTCGATGGCGAAGTTCGACGCCGCAAACTGGTCCTTGTCGCCCTCGTTGAGCGCCAGGATGAAGATCCCGAACCAGGTCTCGTCCGTGCCGAGCCTGGCCTGCGAAGGGACGATGCCCTGCAGGTAGGTCTGGTCCTCGGTGTCGCGGGGGTTGAGCTGCCGCGAGATCTGGACCTGGTAGGTGAGCGGCCCGACGTTGAGGTAGGTGCCCTCGGTGTCGCCCTCGGTCTGAGTCTCGGGCTTGTTGCCGCACGCCGCCAGCACCAGTACGGCGCCCAGGGCGAGCACGCTTGCGGTCACTCTTCGCAGATCCACGCGGCGCGCCATCTTAATCCGTACGCGTCAGCGGGCGAGCGTGGCTCGCCGGCCGCGCAGCTCGCCGTCCTCGAGGATCGCGCGCAGCCGCCGCAGCGCCCGCCGGTTCTGGCGCTTGACCCAGCCGCGTGCCCCGAGCCGCTCCAGCAGCTTGTCGCTGATCAGGGCCGGCTCGGTCTCGCTCGTCAACTCGATCCGCGTCGTGTCGCCGGCACCCTCGTACAGCCGGTACTCGGTCGTGACCTTGATGCGGTTGAACTTGCCCGCGCGACCGGCCTCGACGAGCCGGTAGGGCGGATCGAACTCGACGATCGTCGCATCCGCCCAGGGGAACCGGTTGAGCGGCATCGAAAGCCGGTAACGCGCGCCCGCCCCGCGGCCGTAGGACTGCTCGCGCGTGAGGCGGAAGTCCTTGAGGAAGTGGTCGGTGAACTCGGCGTGGTTGGCGATGTCCGCGAGGTACTCGAAGACCTCCTCGCGGGGGCGCGCGACAGTCGCGGTGACGGTGACGGGGTCCAAAGCGCGGCGGAGTCTACGCCGCGCGCGACACCCTCAGCACCGTGTGCCCGGACTGGCTCCCGCGCATGATGTGGACCTCGGTCGGCTCCTCCGGCCGCAGTGCGCCGCACAGCTCGCACACGGTGCGGCCACTCGCGTATACGAACATCCGCTCCCCGATCAGCGGGGAGCGATGGCAGTCGCGGCAACGGTCGCGACCGGCCTCGAGACGGAGCACGCTGTCACGCAGGAGGGCGCGTTCGAGATCGGTGATGGAAGCGGGGTCGCCTTCGCTCATGGGGACCTTTTTCGGTTCCCTTCAGGTGCCTCCTGCACGGTGCAGAAACCGTTTCGCGGCGGCGGTCTTCGGGGACGTTCCGCCACCCAAAGACCGATTGACCTCGTCGCTATCATCACGATCGACCGAGCGGTCCCCTCGGCCCGCCGGTCCTGGAGGAGACACCCAATGGACGCGATGACGTCGGGCACGCTGGCCGGGACCGGATCCTTCCGGTGCCTGGACTGCGAGTACGTCGTCACGCTGGCTGCCGACGATCGCCTGCCCACGTGCCCCGGCTGCGGCGGCGAGCGCTTCGCTCGCTCCTCGCTGTTCGGGGACCCGCGCCTGGCCGCGGCCTCACCTCCTTCGGCGGCGTCCGCCGTCGCCTCCGGCACCTGGCTGGCCGACGCGCGCGATGCCATCAGCGAGCCCGGCCAGTACCTCGCGTTCCGCGACGGCGAGGAGGTCCGGGTGACCCCGCTGACGCGCGAATGGACGCGCATCGGCCGCAGCCTGGCCGCCGACGTGCGCTTCGACGACCCCACCGTGTCGCGGCGCCATGCCCTCATCGTGCGGCAGGCCGACGGCGTACGCCTGCTGGACGATCGCAGCCTCAACGGGGTCTTCGTGAACGGGGAGCGCGTGGAATGGAGCGTCCTTGCGGACGGCGACGAGATCGTCGTCGGACGCCATGTCCTGCGCTTTGTCGACGTGCCGGCCACTGGGGCGAGCGAGCAGCCCTCCAACCGGCCGGCCACCGAGCCGACCGTCCTGTAGCACCCGACGGTCGAGCGAGGAGAGGGCGGTCCCCTTCCGGGGGAGGGGACCGCACGTCACGCGGGAACGCTGAGCTAGTCTCCACCGCTCGCGATGGCGGCGACGATCGCAGTCCTCTCCCAGAAAGGCGGCACCGGCAAGACGACGACGGTGCGCACGCTGACCGACGTCTTCCGGTCGCTCGGGCTCGAGGTCCTGGCCGTCGACCTCGACCCGCAGGGCAACCTCTCCGACTACCTCGACGTCGACCCCGAGATCGAGCCCACGATCGGCGACGTCCTCACCGGGCGGGCCAAGGCCGCCGACGCCGTCCACGACGGCATCGTCCCTGCCAACCTGCACCTGGCCGAGGCGGAGCTGACCGTCGGCGGCAAGATGGGCCGCGAGCTGACCCTGCGGAAGGCGCTCGCGGACCTGGTCGACGACTACGACCTCGTCCTGATCGACTGCCCGCCCGCGCTCGGCCTGCTGACCGTCAACGCACTCGTGGCGGCCACCCACGCGCTGATCTCGGCCGAGGCCCAGTACTTCGCCCTGCAGGGCGTCGAACAGGCGCTCGAGGTGGTGGAGCTCGCGCGCGAGACGCTCAACCCACAGCTCGAGTGGCTCGGGGTGCTGCTCAACATCGCCGACATGCGAACGATCCACTCGCGCGAGGCCTACGCGAACCTGCGCGAGCACTACACGGCCAAGGTGTTCCGCACGCCGGTGCGCGCCTCCATCGCCTACGCCGAGTCGGCCGAGCGGGCGGTATCGATCATCGACTACCGCCCCGATCTCGGCGCCGACTACCTGGCGCTCGCGGATGAGATCCTCGAGCGCCTCAAGCTCGGCGACGCGCGCAAGCGGCTGCAGCCGATGCTCGCGGCGGCGAGCTAGCTGGCGTCGACCTCGCGCAGCGTCCCGCTCTCGACCTCGTAGACGAGCCCCCGCACCGAGTCCTGGTTCGGGATGAACGGGCTCGCCTTGATGCGGGCGATCGACTGGCGCACGTCCTCGTCCACGGCGACCTTCTTGGCCGGTGGCAGCGGCAGGTCGCCCTTGTCGAAGCTGGCGGCATAGCGCTCGTGGTTGGCCAGCAGCTCGTCGGTGACGCTCATGCTATTCCTCGCTAATTGAGTACGGGTTAGGCGATTGTGCGCACGTCCGCGCCCTGCGGCTCGAACGGCACGCGCCTGACCTGGGCGTCGCCGCCCGCCGCGCGCCGCAGACCCTCGAGCACGCCGCCGGTCAGCTCGTAGTGCGTCCACACGAGCACGGTGGGCCCGGCCCCGGAGATCGTGGCCCCGAGGGCCCCGAGCTCGCGCGCCCGCTGCGCGAGCTCGAGCGAACGCGGATAGAGGTGCGCGCGGCGCGGCTGGTGCAGGCGGTCGTGGAGGCCCGCGGCGACGAGGTCCCACTCGCCCCGAGCGAGGCCGAGCGTCAGGAGCGCGGTGCGTCCGACGTTGTAGACCGCGTCGGCCATCGGCACCTCGGACGGCAGCGCCGCGCGCGCTTCCGCCGTCCGCACCGGCGTGTCGGGGATCACGAGAATCGCCTCCAGTCCCACCGGCGCGTCCAGGCGGGCGAGGTGGCGGTCGGCGCAGATCACGAAGCCGCCACGCAGTGCCGCGGCGACGTTGTCGGGATGGCCCTCGAGCTCGATCGCGGGCGCCAGAACGTCGGCGTCGAGCTCGTAGAGGTGATCGGCGGCGAGCAGGCCGGCAACGATCGCCGCCGCGCTCGAGCCCAGGCCCCCGACCAGCGGGATGTCCGAACGGATCGCGAAGCGCAGCCCGTCGGCCGGATGCAGGCGCTCGAAGGCGCGCACGACGAGGTTCGAGCGATCGCGCGGGACGTCGAGCTCGGTCACGACCTCGAACGTCCCCGTCTCGCGCACCTCGATCTCCATGTGCAGCGCGAGCGCGGCGGCCAGGGCGTCGAAGCCCGGCCCGAGGTTGGCCGA
>Ga0126312_10001946_pt1 | contig 13682 bp, 13 predicted proteins | sample Plot104A_FD_92537 | JGI IMG/M metagenome (GOLD analysis project Ga0126312, IMG submission 92537) | Serpentine soil microbial communities from UC McLaughlin Reserve, CA, USA - Plot104A | ecosystem: Environmental > Terrestrial > Soil > Grasslands | place: USA: UC McLaughlin Reserve, Lake County...
CATTGCACCAGCGACACGATCAGGCCGCCGAGGACGATCGAGATCCAGCGCGGGGAAGCGAGCATCAGGCGACGCGAGAAGCCACTCTCAAGGTCCGCTGCCAGCCCGAAGCCGTTGAAGGCGGCGACGAAGGAAACGCCCATCATGAGGACGAAGACCCAGATGAAGGCCGTGTAGTCGGGATAGTCGAAGCCCGGGCTCTCGGACACGGACGACAGCCCACCCGCGAAGGCGGCGAAGAAGATCAGCGGGAGCAGCAGCGGCGGAGCGATCTGAGCCGGGTTCGGGCTCATCGCGTACCGCCGCGCCACGGCGACTGCCACCGAGCCGAGGCGGTCGCTCATGTCCTGAGCACCCGCCTGCTGATCTGCGTCGCGGCGAGCGTGATCGCCACGACGATCGTGACGCCCGCGATGCCGCCGCCCAAGGCGAGAGCCTCGGCGTCCCAGCCGCTAATCAGCAGGCTGCGAACCGCCTCGATCATGTACGAGAGCGGGTTGTACGTCGCAAAGGTCTTGAACCAGTCCGTCTGGATCAGGTTCCGCGGCATCGCCATGGAGGAGAGGAAGAACAGGGCGAACAGAAGCGGGAAGACCGCCTCGACGGCCTCGCCGCTACCCGTCTTCAGCGCGACGAAGATGCCGATGGAGCCGAACGCGAGCGCAAACAGGCCAGTGAGCAGCAGCAGCACGAGCGCTCCTCCCACGCCGGCCTCGATCTTGGCCCCGAAGGCCAGGCCCACCACGATGTAGGTCACGGCGCCGAGCTCCGCGAGGACGACGGTCCCGGACAGGGAGCCGAATATGAGGGCGGCTCCCTTCATCGGCGTGAGCGACAGACGGCTGAGGAAGCCGTTGGAGATGTCCTGCGCGAGGGCGCCGCCGGCCGTTGTCACGCCGGCCAGCCCGGCCTGGACGAATGCGAACGCGAGCGAGAACGCCAGGTAGTCGTCCGTCGGGAAGCCCTTGAGCCTGGTTGTCGCCGCCTCGAGTCCGGGCACGTTGACCGCCAGGAAGAAGAGCGGGAAGATCAGCGTCGGGGTGATGATCAGCGGCTGCTTCAGCGTCGCCGCGATCGACCGCCGGGCCAGCGGGCCGACCTGCGAGGCGAGCGAGGGACTCACCGCTGCTGCGGCAGGATGGGGCTGCCGGGCAGGCTGATCTGCGTCCTCGAGGCCTGCTGCGCCATCTCTGTCTCCTCGACGGACTCCTCGAGCGAGCGGCCGGTCTTGGCAAGGAAGACGTCGTCGAGGGTAGGGGCGTGCAGCGCGAGGTTCCCGACCGACAGCCCCTCGGCGTCGAGAGCGCGCACTATGTCCGCCAAGTCGTCGACGCCGTGGTTCAGACGCACGGACACGCCCCTATGGCCGGCGCCCGAGTGCTCGCCGAAGCGCGAGAGGACCGAGCTCACGCGGGCGCGGTCGGTTTCGTTGGTGGGCACGACCTCCACCGTCGGGCGGCCGATCTCCGCCTTGAGCTCGGCGGGCGTGCCCTCGGCCACGATGTTGCCGCTCTCGATGATGCCCACCCGCTCGGCGAGGACGTCGGCCTCCTCGAGGTACTGGGTGGTCAGGAAGATCGTCACGCCCTCGTCGCGAGCGAGGCGCGCCACCTCGTCCCAGAGGTCGGTTCTGCTCTTGGGATCCAGGCCTGTGGTGGGCTCGTCCAGGAACACCACGCGCGGACGGTGGACGAGTGACAGCGCGAGGTCCAGCCGCCGCCTCATGCCGCCCGAGTAGCCGCCCGTCGGACGGTCGGCGGCGTCGGTGAGACCCACGCGCTCGATCAGCTCATCCGCACGCTGCTTTCGCTCGGCCTTCGGGATCCCCTGAAGGGCAGTCTGGAGCGACATGTGCTGCCAGCCCGTGAGAACGGGGTCGAGAGCCGCCTCCTGGAGCGCCACGCCGATCGACGACCGGACCCGCGGCCCGTCGCTCACGACGTCATAGCCGGCCACGCGCGCGGTGCCGCCGGTGGGCGGCAGCAGTGTGGTCAGCATGTGGACGGTGGTGGACTTGCCGGCGCCGTTCGGACCCAGGAACCCGTAGATCTCTCCCGGCTCAACGCGCAGGTAGATCCCGTCCACTGCCCGCCCCTTGCCCTTGAAGTCCCTCACCAGCCCCTCCACCTCGATGCTGTTCGGCGGCAGCGGCGCCGCGGCGGGCACCTGGACGGGCGCCGCCTCGGGCGCCGCGTCCACGGGCGCCGGCCCCTCGCGGACCTGCGTGGTCTGGACCGGGGTTCCCGTGTCGGCCACGAGCACCTGGCTCCCGCCTGCTTGTAGGACGTCACCCGGGCCCAGCACGACCGGCGTGGTGATCCGAGTGCCGTTGACGGCGGTCCCGTTGGTGGAGCCGAGGTCCTCGACCTCGAGCTGGCCGTCGGGGCGGCGGCTCAGCCGCGCGTGCCGGCGCGAGAGCTCGGGGTCGCCGCCCAGCGAGCCTCCAGCCTCGGCGCCGCGGCCGATCTCGAGCTCGCCGGTGAAGCGGATCTCCTGTCCCAGCGCCGGACCGACCGTGACGCGCAGCACGACCGTGGCCTCCTCGAGGCCCGGAACGGCCCTGGCGGCCGTCGGCTCCTCGACCGACGCCGCTGGCCCCGACAGCTCTAGCTCGCTCGAGCCCACCCGCAGGACGTCACCGGGGCTGAGCATCGCCGGCTCGGCGATGCGGGCGTCGTTGACGAAGGTTCCGTTCGTGGACCCGAGGTCCTCGACGAGGAGCCGGCCGTTGGCGCCACGCACGAGCCGGGCGTGCCTGCGGGAGAGCTCGTTGTCGCCGCCCAGGCTCCCCCCTTGGTCGGCCCCGCGGCCTATCAGGAGTTCGTCGCCGAACTGAATCTCCTGCCCGGCGGCGGGTCCACTCCTCACGCGAAGAGATTCGCCTGGCACAGCGGCGACGCTAGGCGATACGCAGACGCAAATCAAGTTTCCCGAGGTGCCGGGGAAAGCTAGGTTCTGCACTGGTGACGTCGCCGTGGAGTCCGCTCCGAATCACGCTTTTCCGGGCGATCTGGATAGCGTCGGTCGCCTCGAACCTCGGGACCTGGATGCACCTGGTCGCGGCGTCCTGGCTCATGACTTCGCTCAGTGGCTCCGCCGCGCTCGTCGCCCTCGTTCAGACCGCGACCTCACTGCCGGTCGTGGTGCTGGCGCTGCCCGGAGGCACGCTCGCGGACGTGCTCGATCGGCGGCGCATGATCATCGCCACGCAGGCCTGGCAGGTGCTCGTGGCGGCGGCGCTGGCCGTTCTCACCCTGGCCGACGCCACCACCCCGGCGGCGCTGCTGGCGCTCACCTTCGCCCTTGGAGCCGGCGCGGCGCTCGGGCTCCCCGTGCTCCTCGCGACCGTCCCGCATCTGGTCCCGAGGCAGCAGCTCGGGGCAGCCGTCTCCCTGAACAGCGCGGGATTCACGCTCGCCCAGGCGCTCGGGCCGGCGGTGGGTGGCGTGCTCGTGTCGTCGCTCGGCGCGGGGGCGGTGTTCGTCCTGAACGCCGTCTCGTTCCTGGGGGTGGCCGCGGTGGCGGCCGTGGGCCTGCGCCCAGCGGAGCGGAGCGGCCTGCCGCCGGAGCACGTGTTGGGCGCGATCCGCACCGGGGTTCGCTATCTCAGGCACGCGCGGCCGCTCCAGGTGGTGCTGGTGCGGGTCGCGTCGCACGTTCTCTTCTTCAGCGCCTTCCCCGCGCTGCTCGTGGTGGTCTCGCGGACGCGGCTCGGCCTCGATGCGAGCGCGTACGGTGCCATGTACGGCTGCTTCGGCGCCGGCGGCGTAATCGGCGCTCTGCTCCTCCCGCGGGCACGATCACGGATCCACATCGATCGGCTCGTGCCCCTCGGCGCGCTCTGCCTGGCGCTCGGGATCCTGGCGCTCGGGACGCTGACCACGCCCGCGGCGCTCTATCCGTTCATCCTCCTGGCCGGCGTGGGATCGATGACCGTGATCTCGTCCCTCACCTTGGCCGCGCAGTCCGTCCTGCCGGCGTGGGTGCGAGGCCGAGGTCTGTCGATCCACATCCTCACTTTTCAGGCCGGAATGGCGGGAGGAGCCGCCCTGTGGGGCGCGTTCGCCACGCGAGCCGGCCTCTCGACGGCGCTGGTGATAGCGGGCGCCGGGTTGATCGCCGTCCAGGTGGTGGCCCGGCTGGCCGGCCTGAGGCTCGCCGTGGCCGAGGACGTCGACCTGACTCCGGCGCCGTGGATCGAGCCCGAGTTCGCGTTCCAGCCGGACCTCGGCGAGGGGCCGATACAGGTCGAGATCGAGTACCGCATCGCCGAGGAGGACTCGCCCGAGTTCCTCGAGTCGATGGCCGAGCTGCGCCGCAACCGCAGGCGAGACGGCGCGATGCGCTGGTCGCTCTACCGGGACATCTCGGACCCGGAGCGCCACGTCGAGTCCTTCCTGGTGTCGTCCTGGGCGGAGCACGAGCGCCAGCCCGAGCGGGCGGTGACGGCCGACCGGGCGGCGATCGAGCGCGTGCTGGCGCTTCACCACGGCGAGGGCCCCCACGTGCGGCACCTGCTGAGCCGTGACGTGCCCTCCCGACGAAGGTAGGGTACGGACGTGGCGAGACCGCGGACCGCCGAGCTCGCCGGGGAGAAGGACCGCGCCGCATTCTCGACTCTGTCCGAGGAGGAGCTGGCCGAGCTCAGCCGCTTTGGCGCCGAGCAGGAGGCGGCCAAGGGCGACGTGCTCTTCAGGGCCGGGGACGTGTCCTACAGCTTCTTCGCGATTCTCGCCGGCACCGTGGCCATCGTGCACGACTACGGTGGGCCGACCGAGCACACGCTCGTCGAGCACGGGGCCGGCCACTTCCTCGGCGAGTACAACCTCCTAACCGGAGAGCCGGTCTACATGACCGCCGTCGTGCGCGAGCCCGCCCGCGTGGTCGCCCTCTCGCCCGACCAGCTCCGGGAAGTGATCGCGCAGGAGCCCGCGCTGAGCGAGATCATCCTGCGGACCTTCCTCCTGCGCCGGGGGATGCTTCTGGGGCAGGGGTTCGGCCTCCGGCTCGTGGGCTCGCGCTTCTCTCCCGACAGCAAGCGGCTGCTCGAGTTCTGCAGCCAGAACCGGCTCCCTCACAGCTTCCTCGACGTCGAGGGCGACGAGACAGCCGAGGAGCTGCTACGCGAGTTCCGGGTGCCCCCGGAGCAGACCCCGATTGCGATCACCGGCGGCGAAGTGCTACGCAACCCGTCGAACGCCGACCTGGCCGCAGCACTCGGGCTCGCGCCCCGCCGCCGCAGCACCGACGTCGTCGACCTGCTCGTCGTCGGCGCCGGGCCAGGGGGCCTCGCCGCGGCCGTGTACGGCGCGACTGAGGGCCTCACCACGCTCGCGGTCGAGAGCGTGGCCGTGGGCGGCCAGGCGGGAGCCGCGCCCAGGATCGAGAACTACCTCGGCTTCCCCGCCGGCATCTCGGGCGTCGAGCTCGCCGCCCGCGCCGCGCTGCAGGCTAAGAAGTTCGAGGCGAGGATCAGCACCCCGGCGGAGGCGGTGCAGCTCAGCGCGGAGCATGGCCTGCATGTCGTTCGGCTGTCATCCGGCGACGAGGTCGTGGCCCGGGCCATAGTGATCGCGACGGGCGCCAGGTATCGTCGCCTCGACGTCGAGCGCCTCGAGGAGTTCGAGGGCTTCGGCGTCTACCACCTTGCCTCTCAGGGCGAGGATAGGCTCTCCGCGGACGACGAAGTGGCGGTGGTCGGCGGAGGCAACTCGGCCGGCGAGGCGGCGCTGGCGCTAGCCATGCGGACGCGCCGGGTCCACGTCCTGATCCGCCGTGACAACCTCGAGCCGACGATGTCGCGCTACCTCGTGGAGCAGGTTCTGCGGCATCCCCAGATCGAGCTGTCTCCGCACACGCGGGTACGGAAGCTGATGGGCGACGGCGGGCTCGACGGCATCGAGGTCGAGGACAACCGCCACGGCGCCCGCCGCCAGCTCGGCGTGCGCGGCCTGTTCGTGCTCATCGGCGCCGAGCCGCATACCCAGTGGCTGGGCGGCCAGCTGGCCCTCGACCGCGCGGGTTACATCCTCACCGGTCGCGAGGCCGCACCCCGGGAGGGCCCTCCCGGGGTCGAGCGGCTGCCGCTCGAGACGTCGCTGCCCGGAGTGCTCGCGGTGGGCGACGTGCGGAGCGGCTCGGTCAAGCGCGTCGCCTCGGCCGTGGGCGAGGGCTCGATGGCCGTGCGCCTGCTCGGTGAGGAGCTCGACGCGCTTCCCGCGCTCACGAGTGGCGTGGCGAGGCTCACCCTGCGTTGACAGCCGCGGCGTGCCGCATGTAGGTTCGCTCCGTCCCCTGAGTGACGAGGAGCACACCCCGATGCCAGAGCAGACAGAGCACCCAAAAGCCGAGCGTGAGGCCGGATTCTTCTCGACGGACGAGGCGAACGAGGACACTCGCCGCGGCGGCGTCGTCCAGACCCTGCTCAGCCCCAAGACCGTCGGCTCGACCTCCGGCTTCATGGGCGTCGCCACGATCTCGCCGGGCGACCGCATCTCGGAGCACTACCACCCCTACTCCGAGGAGTTCATTTTCTGCGTCCGCGGCACTCTCACGGCCGACCTCGACGACGACCCCCACGAGGTCAAGGCCGGGAGCGGGATGATGATCCCGATGAACATGCGCCACCGCCTGCGGAACGAGGGCGGCGAGGAAGCGTTCATCGTCTTCCACCTCAGCCCGCTCGCGCCGGAGCCGCCGCTCGGGCACGTGGACACGGAGTAGCCGCGGCTTGAGGCGCACAGTCGTAACAGGGGTGGGCGTCGTCGCGCCCGGCGGCGTCACGCGCGACCAGTTCTGGGATCGGATCACCTCGGGCAAGCCGGCCACGCGGAAGATCACCTTCTTCGACCCGAGCGGGTTCCGATCCCAGATCGCCGCCGAGGCCGACTTCGACCCCGTCGCGGCCGGTCTCGAGCAGTGGGAGATCGAGCGGATGGACCGCTACATCCAGTTCGCCGCCGCGGCGGCGATGGAGGCGGTCGAGAACAGCGCGATCGACCTCGAGGCGCTGGACAACGAGCGCATGGCCGTCACGCTCGGCTCAGCGGTCGGCGGCACCATGGTCCTCGAGGACGGCTACGTCGCGGTCTCGAACCGCGGCAAGGAGTGGCTCGTCGACCCCGACTACTCCCCGCCCTTCCTCTACGCCGGGCTCGTGCCCAGCAGCCTGGCGAGCGAGATCGCGCTCAAGTTCCGCGCCCAGGGACCGGCCGTGGTCATCTCGACCGGCTGCACGTCCGGCATCGACGGCATCGGCTACGGCCACCACCTGATTCAGGACGGCGAGGCCGACGTGGTGATCGCGGGAGCGTCGGAATCCCCGATCTCGCCGATCTCGATGGCCTGCTTCGACCCGATCAAGGCCACCTCCTCGCGCAACGAGGACCCGGAGCACGCCTCGCGTCCCTTCGACGCGGACCGCGACGGCTTCGTGATGGGCGAGGGCGGCGCGGTGCTCCTGCTCGAGGAGTACGAGACGGCGCAGGCGCGCGGCGCGCACATCTACTGCGAGATCACCGGCTTCGGCAGCCGCGGCAACGCCTACCACATGACGGGCCTGCGGCCGGACGCGCGCGCGATGACCGAGGCGATCCGGGACGCCATGGAGCAGGGCGGCACGAACCCCGAGGACATCGACTACGTCAACGCGCACGGGTCCGGCACCAAGCAGAACGACAGGCACGAGACCCAGGCGTACAAGAACACGCTCGGCGAGCACGCCTACAAGGTCCCGATCAGCTCGATCAAGTCGATGATCGGCCACTCGCTCGGCGGCATCGGCGCGATCGAGATGGCGGCCTGCGCGCTCGCCATCGACCGCGGCATGGTGCCGCCGACCGCCAACTGGGAGACGCGCGATCCCGAGTGCGACCTCGACTACACGCCGAAGAAGGCAAAGTCGAAGACGATCTGGACCGCGCTCTCGACCGGCAGCGGCTTCGGCGGCTTCCAGTCGGCGATGATCTTCTCGCTGCCCGAGGAGCTCAGGGAGGTGTCGGCCTGATGGCCGAGCGCCAGGAATCCGACTTCTTCCCGGCGCAGACCACCGTCACGCTGCCGGACGTCTCGAAGCGCGCCGTGATCACCGGCGTGGGCGTAGTTGCGCCCAACGGCAAGGACACCGACTCCTGGTGGAAGGCGACCCAGAAGGGCAAGAGCGGGATCGACAAGATCAGCCACTTCGATCCCGAGCGCTACGACACGCAGGTCGCCGGCGAGGTGGACGGCTTCAACCCCGACGACCACATCGAGAAGCGCCTCCAGGTGCAGACGGACCGCTGGACCCACATGGCGCTCGCCGCCGCCCAGATGGCCTTCGACGACGCGAGCTTCGTCCCCGCCGAGCACGACCCCTGGACGCAGACCGTGATCACCGCGTCGAGCTCCGGCGGCAACGCGTTCGGCCAGAAGGAGATCCAGGCGCTCTGGCACAAGGGGCCCGGGTTCGTCGGCGCCTACCAGTCGATCGCCTGGTTCTACGCCGCCACCACCGGCCAGATCTCGATCAAGCACGGGATGAAGGGGCCCTGCTCTGTGGTGGTGACCGAGGGAACCGGCGGCCTCGAGGCGCTCCAGCACAGCCGCCGGATCATGCGGCGGGGCATCCAGTTCGCGGTGAGCGGCGGGCTCGAGGCGCCGATCGGCCCCTACGCCCTTACCTGCCAGATGCGCAACGGCTACCTGAGCAAGGAGAAGGACCCCGCGGACGCCTACCGGCCCTTCGACAAGCGCGCGAACGGCTACGTGCCGGGCGAGGGCGGCGCGATCCTCTTCCTCGAGACGCCCGAGGGCGCCTCCGAGCGGGGCGCGCCGCAGGTGTACGCCGAGATCGCCGGCTATGGCGGGACCAACGACGCCTATCACCACGGCAAGCCGGCGCCCGACGGCAAGCAGTACGCGCGCGCGATGAAGCTGGCCCTCCAGGACGCGGACGTCGAGGCCGGCGACGTGGACGCCGTCTTCGCCGACGGGCTCGGCGTGCCGGAGTGGGACACGATCGAGGCGGCGGCCATCAAGGACGTCTTTGGCAGCGACGTGCCGGTGACCGCGCCAAAGAGCATGCTCGGGCGCCTTTACGCCGGCGGCGCCTCGCTCGACGCCGCCACAGCGGTCTTCGCCATGCGCGACGGCGTGATCCCGCCGACGATCAACCTCGACGAGCCGGTCGACGGCGCCGACCTGAGCTTCGTGACAGGCTCGAGCAAGAAGGCCGACCTGAACACGGTCCTCATAGCCGCGCGGGGCTACGGCGGCTTCAACAGCGCTCTCGTCCTGCGCAAGCCGGGCTGAGGCGCGGCGGTCCAAGCCTCCATGGACCGCGACTTCCAGAGAGCGAACTCCTTCGAAGGGATCGCGGTTCCCACTGCCGTGCTCGAGCAGGCCGAGCTGTTCGAGGGCCTGAGCGGACAGGATCTGTTCGAGGTGGCGGCGGTGATGCGCTTCCGCTCGTTCGAGGCCGGTGCGGTCGTGTGCCGCGAGGGCCAGCCCGGCGACAGCATGTACGTCGTCGTCGACGGTCTGGTCCACCTGCTCAGGTCGCTCGCCCACGAGCCGGAGATCCGGACCCGGTCGATCTTCGACGAGGGCCGGCTCGTCGGGAAGCTCCGCAGCGGCGAGGTCTTCGGCACCGGCGCCCTCGTAACCGGCGAGCCGCGCTCCGCCACGGCCAAGGCCGCCGTCGACACCAACCTGCTCGAGCTCGGGCGCGACGACTTCCGCGCACTGATCGGGCGCTTCCCGCAGGTGCTCGAGAACCTCACGGCGATCCTCAGCCGGCGCCTGGCCGAGGCAACGTCGCGTCACGCGCACGGCGGCAGGCGCGGCGAGGCGGTGGCCCTGGTCGGCGGCGGCGCCGGCGCCACGGACGCCGCGGCGGCGGCAAGCCCGGGGTCGGTTGCCGTGCTGGACGGGGACGCGTCGCTCGCCGACGCGCTCGGCCGGCTCGATCCGCTGCTGCGCGACAACCGCACGGTGATCGTGACCTATGCGCTCGCGGGCGAGGAGCTTCCGCAGCTTCTGCGCCACGTCGACCGCACGGTCGCGGCGCTCGAGACACAGGCGGACGCCGACCGCCTCGCGCCCATAGCCGAGCGGCACGGCGTGATGGGGCAGCCGATCGAGGTGGTGCTGGGCCCGGGCCTCGACCTGCCGCCCGGCGACGCGCTCAAGACCGTGCACCGCGATCCCGACGACGACGACTGGCTCGGCCGCCACCTCGCCCGCACCAAGCTCGGCCTGGCCCTGGGGGCCGGCGGCGCCAAGGGCTACGCGCTGCTGGGCGCGCTCTACGTGCTCGAGGAGGCCGGCTACAGGATCGACTGCGTGAGCGGCAGCAGCATCGGGGCGATCGTCGCGACCTGGAAGGCCTTCGGCATGGACGCCGCCGAGATCGAGTCCGCGATGCGCGCCATGTTCGCGCCCGAGGTGGTGGCGGAGACGCTCAAGCTCTCGATGAGCGGCGGCTCGAGCGGCCACAAGAGGATGGTCGAGCTGCTGCGGGAGCTGGCCGCGGGGCGCAGCTTCGCCGACACGCAGATCCCGCTGGCGATCATGACCGCCGACCTGACCGATCGTGCCCCCCGCCCGCTGCGCGAGGGCCCGATCGACGAGGCGCTCCTCGGTGCCACGGCGCTGGCCGGCGTGTTCCCTCCGCACGAGCTCGACGGGCACCGGCTGGTCGACGGCCTGGCGCTCGATCCGGTGCCCACCGGCGCGGTGATCGAGGACGGGGCCGACGTGACGGTCTCGGTCAACCTGATCCCGCGAGAGACCCTTGAGGCGTGGCCCGGACAGGGCCCGCCGCAGGCTCAGGAAGAGCGCAAGCGGCGCCCCGGGATGCTGGATACGCTGCTCGAGGTGATGGACCTGGCCCAGCTCGACACGAGCGAGAAGGGCGCCGCCCTGGCCGACGTTCCCATCACCCCCCGCTTCGGCCCCGGCAGCTGGCGCGACTTCGAGCTCGCCGAGCTCTTCCTCACCGCGGGCCGCGAGGCCGCGAGCGAGCGCATGCCCGACCTGGCCACCTTCGCAAGGCCGCAGTTCGCAGGAGTGACCACTACGTAAGGAGGAGTCCGTTGGCGGAGCAATTCACGTTCGAGGACGTAAAGCGCATCCTCGTCGACAGGGTGGGCGTCCCCGCGGAGAACGTCGTCAATGACCCCGATGCGACCTTCGAGGACATGGGGCTCGACTCGCTGGCGTTCGTCGAGATCCAGCTCGCGATCCAGCAGGAGTACGGCTTCTCCATTCCGGACGAGGACGCCGAGAAGCTGACCACGCTCGGCCAGGGGATCGAATACGTCAACCAGCGCCTGGCAGAGCAGAACGGAGGGGAGTGACGATGGCGGCCCACACCGACAACGAGGTGGTCATCGACGCCCCGCGCGACTTCGTGTGGGAGCGGATGATGGACATCGAGAGCTGGCCGAACCTCTTCAGCGAATACGCCAAGGCGGAGGTGCTCGAGGAGGAGGGCAACAAGGTCACGTTCCGGCTGACGACGCATCCCGACCCGGAATACGACGGGCAGGTCTGGAGCTGGACCTCGGAGCGGGAGGCCGATCCCGACAACTACCAGTCGAAGTCGAAGCGGATCGAGACCGGCCCGTTCGAGTACATGAACATCGAGTGGTATTTCGAGGAGCAGGACGACGGCACGAAGATGCGCTGGGTCCAGGACTTCTCGATGAAGCCGGACGCCCCGGCCGATGACGAGACCGCCGAGGACTACATGAACAAGAACACGGAGGAGCAGATGGGCGTTATCAAGGAGAAGCTCGAGGAGGAGGCCTCCGACCAATGACGGGGCACGGGCGCGTCGTGTTCGTGATCAAGCTCAAGCCTGGGATGAGCGAGCAGTTCCTCCAGGCCTACGAGGGCGTCCGCCACGAGGTGGCGGAGGGTGTGAAGGGGCACATCGTCGACCAGGTCTGCCAGTCGCGCGAGGACGAGGACACGTGGCTGATCACGAGCGAGTGGGAGTCGGTCGACGACTTCTTCGCTTGGGAGGCGACCGAGAAGCACCGCGAGCAGGCCAAGCCGATGCGCGACTGCATGGCCGAGGCCCAGTCGTACAAGTTCGTCGTCCGCGAGGAGACCCGCAACCCGAGGGTGGCGGCATGATCAAGCGCGGCTGCATCATCGCCAAGATCAAGCCGGGATCCGAGGAGGAGGTCGCCAAGCTCTTCGCCGAGTCCGACGAGAGCGAGCTGCCTCGCATGGCGGGAGTCCGCCACCGCAGCCTGTTCGTCCTCGACGACGTCTACGTCCACTACGTCGAGACCGATGACGAGTTCGCCGAAGCCGTCGACCAGGTGCGCGACCACCCGCTGTTCAAGGAGGTCAGCGCGAAGCTCGACGAGTACATCACCCCGTACAACCCGGAAACCTGGAGCTCTCCGAAGGACGCGCAGGCAAACGAGTTCTACAACTGGGACCCACCCGAGTAGCGCAGGAGGCAAGCCGTGAACGCTCAGGCCATCCCCCAATTCACTCTCGAGCACATCGAGGGCCATGCCGTTTCGCTCAGCGACTTCAGGGGTCAGACCGTCGTAGTCGCGGTCTCCGACAAGAACACCGCCGACGAGATGGTGCACGGAATCGACGCGCTCCGTTCGCACTACGACCCCGACCAACTCCAGATCCTCGCGGTCGCGGACATGGGCGGCATCCCGCGGCCGGCGAGAATGATCGCCAAGAAGCAGATGAAGAAGGGGTTCGCGGAGGCGGTCGAGAAAGAATCCGGGCGGCTCCAGGCGGCAGGAAAGCCCGTCCCGCCAGCCTCACAGCTCGTCGTGATGCTGCCGGACTGGGATGGTGTGGTCGCAAACAGCTTTGGGATCTCGGACACGGACCAAGCGTCCGCATTCATTCTCATCGATGCTGACGGCAACGTCCGGGGTTACGGCCGCGGCACGGAAGCGGCAAAGCAGATCATGGAGCTGTTCACATGACGCTCAAACTCCGAGTAGTCGAGGGCAACGCCGCCGGTACGAGCATCGCGGTCGAAGATGAGCTGGTGATAGGCCGGACGGCCTCGATCGAGGGCCGGCTGGCCGACGACCCGGAGATCTCACGCCAACACGCGCGGGTGTCGCGGTCGGGTGGGGGCTACGTGGTCGAGGATCTCGGATCGATGAACGGCACGTTCGTCAACGGCAGCCGGCTCCACGCGCCGCATCAGCTCACCGACGGCGACAAGATCGAGGTGGGCGGCACATGCCTCATGGCCCAGCCCGAGCGGGACCTCGGCGCCACCCCCGGTCCGGGGACGGCCATCCCTCAGCAGGAAGAGTGGGGGGCGACCCGCGTCGCCGACGTGCCATCGGACCTCCCGGCCGCGCCGGCGGAGGCCGAGCTCGGGGCGCCCGCGCCGGCGGCGGAGGGCGATACGTTCGTGCCTCCTCAGGACGAGCGCGCCGCTGCCGAGCCGCAGGCGGCGGAGCCCCAGGCGCCCGCCGGACCGGAAGCGCCCCCCGAATCTCGGGCGCCCGCTCCGCCGCCGCCCCCACCGCCGGAGCCAGCGCCCGCGCCGCCGGAGCCACCGCCCGCGCCGGAGCCGCCCGCGCCACCGCCGCCACCGCCCGTTCCGGCCGACATGCCGCCGCCTACGGGGCTGCCGCAGGACACCGAGCTCCCTCCGCCGGTCCCGACGGAGGAGTCGCCCGCGCCGCCGTTCTCGG
>Ga0126312_10001948_pt1 | contig 13681 bp, 10 predicted proteins | sample Plot104A_FD_92537 | JGI IMG/M metagenome (GOLD analysis project Ga0126312, IMG submission 92537) | Serpentine soil microbial communities from UC McLaughlin Reserve, CA, USA - Plot104A | ecosystem: Environmental > Terrestrial > Soil > Grasslands | place: USA: UC McLaughlin Reserve, Lake County...
ACCTATGCGGCGGCCAAGTTCTTGATCTTCGGCCTGTTTGGCGGATTCGTGATGCTGGCCTCGGTGATCGGGCTGTACGTGTTGTCCGCTCGGGCAAGCGAGCCCAGTTACCTGCTCAGCACGCTAAGCCAGTTGCAGATCGGTACTGGCACTGAACGTTGGCTTTTTGTCGGGTTCATGTTCGCCTTTGCGATCAAGGCCCCGTTGGTGCCGCTGCATACCTGGTTGCCCGACGCCGCGGAGGAATCCAGCCCGGGCGGTGCGGTGATGATGGTCGGGGTCATGGACAAGATCGGAACCTTCGGAATGATCCGGTTCTGCCTTGGCCTGTTTCCGGAGGCGAGTCAGTGGGCGACCCCCGTCGTCCTGGTGCTCGCGGTGATCTCGATCATCTATGGCGCAATCCTGGCTATCGGTAGCCGGAATCTGATGCGGCTGATCGCCTACACCTCGATCAGCCACTTCGGATTCATCGTGCTGGGCATTTTCGCCTTCACCAGCCAGAGCCTGGTGGGCTCCACGCTGTACATGCTCAATCACGGGCTGTCCACGGCCGCCCTGTTCATAGCCGCGGGCTACTTGATCCGGCGGCGAGGCTCACGTGATATTCACGCCTACGGTGGGGTCGAGCGGACGGCGCCGGTACTGGCCGGCCTGCTGCTTTTCGCCGGATTGGCGACACTTTCCCTGCCCGGCCTGTCTCCCTTCGTATCCGAGTTCCTGGTGCTCGCCGGCACTTTCAGCCGCCATCCGGTGCATGCGGCTGTCTCAACGCTGGCCGTAGTGCTGGCCGCTCTTTACATCTTGATCATGTACCAGCGGACGATGACCGGAGCGGTACGCCCAGACCGTCCAGTCAAACTTCCCGACGTCACTGGCCGGGAGCGGCTGGCGATAGCACCGCTGGTCGTGCTTATTCTCGCCCTCGGGCTGTTTCCGAAGCCGATGCTTGCTGCGATCGAGCCCGCGGTTTCCGCGACCATGCAGCATGTCGGAGTCTCTGATCCGCCGCCTCGGGTCAGCGCGGAAGGAGGCCGCTGATGGTGCTGATCCCGATGGAGATCACCGCACCGGCCCTCGAGTACCGGCTGCTGCTTCCAGTGTTGTTGATCCTGGGTGGTGCATGCATCGGAGTGCTAGTCGAGGCCACGCTACGGCGAGCGGTGCGGAACGCCGTACAGCTGGTCGTCACCTTCGCCTCGCTCGCCGGAGCCCTGATCGCGACTGTGATCAACTGGCGGACCCAGGACGAGGCGATCACCGCCGTCGGCTCACTCGCGATCGACGGGCCCACCTATTTTCTGTGGACGATCTTGCTGATCTTCGGTGCTGCGTCGTTTCTGCTCTTCGCCGAGAGGAAAGTGGAGAGCGGGGCGAGCGTCTTCGCCGCTCAAGCGGCAGCCGTACCGGGCACGATTGCCGAACGGGAGGCGGTCCAGGCCAAGGTCGAGCACACCGAGGTCTACCCGTTGGGGCTGTTCGCGCTCTCCGGAATGATGCTGTTCCCCGCCGCAAGCGACCTGATCACTATGTTCGTCGCGCTGGAAATTCTGTCTTTGCCGCTCTACCTGCTCTGCGGCCTGGCGCGGCGTCGCCGCCTCCTCTCCCAGGAGTCGTCGCTGAAGTACTTCCTGCTCGGCGCGCTGTCCTCGGGATTCTTCCTGTACGGGGCCGCGCTGCTGTACGGCTACGCGGGGTCCTTCGACCTGAGCGCCATCGATGAGGCGGTCCGGATCAGCAAGCAGGGACCCGGCCTGCTGCTTGCCGGAGTTGGGCTGATCGGCATCGGGCTGCTGTTCAAGTTCGGCGCCGTTCCGTTCCATTCCTGGACGCCCGACGTCTATGCTGGCGCGCCGACACCGGTCACCGCATTCATGGCAGCATGCACCAAGATCGCGGCAATTGGTGCATTGCTGCGGGTCTTCTATGTGGCGCTCGGCGCTGATCGATGGGATTGGCAGCCGATGATGGCGATCATCGCGGTGGCCACGATGGCAGTGGGCTCGGTGCTGGCCATCACGCAGACCGATGTCAAGCGGATGCTTGCGTACTCCTCGATCGCCCACGCGGGATTCATCTTGACCGCTTTCGTCGGAGCGTCCCAGGCGAGCAGCGGCAGCTCGACGGGCTCGCTGACCAGCATCTCGTCGATCTTGTTCTACCTAGTCGCATACGGTGCGGCCACGATGGGGGCCTTCGCGATGCTGACCGCGGTGCGCGATCCGACCGGTGAAGCCACAATGTTGAGCAGTTGGGTCGGGCTGGGGCGGCGGTCACCGACAGCAGCCGTGGTGTTCTCGCTTTTCATGCTCAGCTTTGCAGGCATCCCGCTAACCAGCGGATTCATCGGCAAATGGGCTGTCTTCGCCTCGGCCTGGGCCGGCGGTGAACGCTGGTTGGTTGTGGTGGCCGTCGTGATCAGCGTGGTCGCCGCGTTCTTCTACATCCGGGTCATCGTGCTGATGTTCTTTGCCGATCCAGGACCTGGGGCACCGCAGGTCGTACGGCCGGGATGGACCACGCAAGCTGTTATCGGTCTTGGGGTGGTCGCTACTGTGGCCTTTGGCGTCTTTCCGGGCCCGTTGCTCGACCTCGCTCAGCAGGCCGGGGAGATGCTGAGGTGAGCTCAGGGGCAGTGGCCGCAGCTAGGAGAAGTGTGCTCGCAGGCATTGCGCGGGACGATGTCTTCGCGGCGAGCGTGCGGACCCAGCTCGACGTGGTCGAGACCGCCCTGCAGGAAGCTGCCCAGGCTCGTACGCCTACGGTGACCCAGGCGGCGCGGCATGTCATCGCGGCCGGTGGAAAGCGATTTCGGCCACTGCTAGTCGTTCTCGCCTCGCATTTCGGCAGTGCTTCCCGCCCCGACGACATTGTGAAAGCTGCGGTTGTCGTCGAGCTGACCCACGTTGCGAGCCTCTACCACGACGATGTCATGGATGAAGCTCAGGTGCGCAGAGGTTCGGATAGCGCCAATGCCCGATGGGGCAACACGATCGCCATCCTGGTGGGTGATTTCTTGTTCGCCAAGGCGTCAGACATCGTCTCCGAACTCGGGCCAGAGTTCGTCCGGCTCCAAGCTCGGACATTCTTCCGGCTCGTCCAAGGACAAATCGCCGAGACGATCGGGCCGGGACCGGAGCAAGATCCGCTCGAGCACTACCTCCAGGTCGTTGCCGACAAGACCGGATCACTGATCGCCACATCGGCTCTGTTCGGGTCCAAGATCACCGGCGCAGAGCCCTCCGTGCAGCAAACGCTGCGGAGGTTCGGCGAGGAGATCGGCATCGTCTTCCAGCTCAGCGACGACATCATCGATGTGACCAGTGACGAGACGGGAAAGACTCCTGGTACCGATCTTCGGGAAGGGATTCCCACTCTGCCCACATTGCTGGCGCGCCGCTCCACCGATCCTGCTGATGCCCGGCTGCTCGAGTTGCTGAACTCCGACCTGCACGATGACGCCGCACTTGACGAGGCGCTACGGCTCCTTCGCGGTCACCTCAGCATTGAGCAGGCCCGGGCGGAGGTGCGCCGCCGTGCCGAGTCCGGCCGTGCCCTGCTCGAGTCACTTCCCGCCGGCCCGGCCCGCGACGCGCTCCACGAGCTCTGCGACACGGTCGTCACCAGGGTGGCGTGACCGATCGCCTCGGCTGATCGGGCAGTCTCCAGGAGGCTGGACCCCGCACACGCCGCCACTCGTCCGAACCTTCGACCGTTGCGCCGTCGCGGTTAGGTCAAGCAAACTGAGCCAGGGGCCTAGTTCGGAGCTTGAGCACTCAGAGAGGGTGCCGCTGGCCATGTCCTTGCCGAGTGCTCAGGACCACAGCAGACTGCTGCGGGATTACGCCGACGCCACGGAGCAGTTCAAGGCCATTACTGAGGTGCTCAGCGCACTTGGCCGCTCGACCTCCGACCCTGACGCGGTTTTGCGGACTGTCGTGGAGAGTGCCCGACGACTCTGCCGTTGCCAGGCCGTAGTCGTCTACCTGATCGAAGGCTCCGAGTTCCGGCTTGCCTCGTCCGTCGGTGTATCGGAAGAGTTCGTCCGCTATGTCACCGAGTTCCCTCTTACGTTGGACCGCGGCTCCCTGGTGGGCCGGGCCGCGCTGGAACGCCGGATCGAGAAGGTCAGAGACGTGGCCGACGATACGGATTACGGCCGTTGGGACCTGCAGGAGATCGGCGGCATCCGAACGCTGATGTCGGCTCCGATGTTGCTTGACGACGAGGTGGTGGGCGCGCTCTCGGTGTACCGGACAGAGGTCGACCCGTTCGATGAACGCGAGGAAGCGCTGCTGGAAAGCTTCGCCGCCCAGGCGGCAGTTGTCGTGCGGAACGTCCACCTTGTGCGAGCGCTGGAGCACCGAAGTGCAGAGCTCGCCCTACGGGTCAAGCAGATGGAGGCATTGAGCGAAGTCGGCCAGACCGTCGGATCCAGTCTGGTGCTGGACGAGGTCCTGTCCAACATCATCAAAAACGCGGTGCGGTTCGCTGGCTGCGATGGCGGATCGATGATGGAGTACGTCGTGAGCGAGCGGAGTTTCTCGGTTCGCAGCGCGTACGGGAGCAGTCCGCAGCTACTGGCTCGGCTGTGCAAGATCAAGATCGAGTTGGAGACCACGCTTGTCGGCCGTGCCGCGCGTGACGGTCATCCGGTAGCCGTGTCCGACTTGTCGGAGGTCGATCTCGACCCCCACCTGCAGCTGTTGTACGACGACGGCTGGCGGTCCATGATGGCCGTGCCGGTGCTTCGCGGCGATAGCATCATCGGCGCCCTCGTGGTCCGTCGCCGCACACCGGGCGATTTCTCGGCGGAAACGGCCGAGTTCCTACAAACGTTCGCCAGCCAGTCGGCAATGGCGGTCTACAACGCGCAGTTGTTCCGCGAGCTCCAGGAAAAAAGCGCTGAACTTCAGGTGATGAGCCAGCACAAGTCCGACTTTCTGGCCAGCATGTCGCACGAGCTCCGTACACCCCTGAATGCGGTCATCGGGTTCTCCGAGGTACTGCTCGAGCGTCTGTTCGGAGAGCTCAACGAGCGCCAAGATGATTACCTCAGGGACATCTTGAATTCCGGCAAGCATCTGCTGGCGCTGCTCAATGAGATCCTCGACCTGTCGAAGGTCGAGGCGGGCCAGATGGAGGTCGCGCTATCGACCTTCTCGGTGCCGGCTGCTGTGGAACACGCGGTCTCCATGGTTCGCGAGCGGGCGAGTCGGCACAGCATCACGGTGAGCCAGTTCGTCGCCCCGTCGGTAGGCACGGTCACATCCGACGAGCTAAGAATTCGCCAGGTGCTGGTCAACTTGCTCAGCAATGCAGTCAAGTTCACCCCTGACGGTGGGCGCGTTGATGTTCTCATCGAGCCGATCGGCGAGGAACTCGCTTTCACAGTGCGCGACACCGGACCTGGCATCCCGGTGGAAGACCAGGAGCGAATCTTCGAGTCATTTCAACAAGGGCGGCGTGGAGCGCCGAAGGAGGAGGGCACAGGTCTCGGACTTACTTTGTGCCGCAAGATCGTCACTCGCCTCGGCGGTCGGATCTGGCTCGAGTCCGAACTTGGTCGCGGCAGCACCTTCCATGTGGCCATTCCGCTCATAGGCCCGGCCGATTTCGTCGATGCCGGCGTCGCCGATCGGGCCGAACGCCGTCGATCTGTAGTGATCATCGACGACGACAGAGCTTCGCTCGAGCTGCTTTCTGCCTACCTGACTGGCACTGGATTGTGGGTGGTTCGCGCTCGTGATGGCCGGGAGGGGCTCGCCGAAATCCGCCATCTGCACCCGGCAGTGGTCATCCTGGATATTCGTCTCCCCGGCATGGACGGTTGGGCGGTGCTCGAGACGATGAAAGCGGCGCCGATCACTCGAGAGATCCCAGTGATCATCGTGTCGATCTTGGACGAAGCGGCCCGGGGGCTGGCGGCCGGTGCCGCAGAGTACTTGACGAAGCCGGTCAGCCGAGACGACTTGACTGCGGCTTTGCACAAACTGCGGCTGCTGCCGCAGCCAGACGCCTCACTTCCATCGCATGCCTCCCGCGGGATTATCGGAGGGGGCTCGCAAGGCTGAAATGTCAACTCCAACTCGCGTCCTTGTCGTCGAGGACAATCCGCTAAACCTGAAACTTGTGCGGGACGTGCTGCGACATGCGGGTTTCGACGTGGTGGAAGCTCGCTCTGGCGAGGATGGCATTGCGCGCGCCCTTGATTGTCAGCCCGACATAATTCTGATGGACCTGCAACTCCCCGGCATCGACGGCACTCAAGCAATGCGGACGATCAGGTCGAGTCCGAAGCGATCGACTGTCCCGATCATCGCGGTGACGGCATTCGCAATGTCGGAGGACCGTGAGCGAGCGCTTAGCAACGGTTTCGACGGCTACTTGAGCAAACCGATCAGCGTTCGTGACCTTCCCCGCCAGATCACCGACTTCTTGTCGGAGGGGTCCGGAGATGACTGAGCCAGTGACCGTACTGGTGGTCGATGACCAACCGCCCAACCTGCGGCTGCTGCACGCGATTCTCTCCCCCAGGGGTTACCGAGTGATCACTGCATCCTCCGGTGAGGAGGCCCTCGACGTGCTGTCCTCATCGGCTATCGATCTGGTGCTCCTCGACATCGTGATGCCTGGAATCGACGGCTACGAGGTGTGCCAACGGATCCGCAGCGAGCCCAGCACGGCGTTTCTTCCGGTGATCATGATCACCGCAAGTGGGGACCAGGAGAAGACACGGGCCATCGAGGCAGGCGCTGACGACTTCATCACCAAGCCTTTCCACCATGGCGAGCTGCTGGCGCGGGTGGCCTCGTTGGCTCGGGTAAAGCAGTACCACGACACAATCACCCACCAGGCGGCTGAGCTGGCGAGCTGGAACGCCGAGCTGGAGGCTCGGGTTCAGACACAGTTGGAGGAGCTGCAGCGGGTGAATCGGCTGCGGCGATTCCTTTCCCCCCAGGTCGCGGACCTGGTGATCAACTCGGGCGACGAATCCTTTCTGCGGAGTCACCGCCGCGAAATCGTCGTGGTCTTCTGCGATCTGCGTGGGTTCACAGCGTTCGCTGAGTCAAGTGAACCTGAAGAGGTGATGACGGTACTAGCGGAGTACCACGCGGCGCTTGGCGAGCTGATCTTTCGCTATTCGGGGACCCTGGAGCGCTTCACCGGCGACGGCCTGATGGTTTTCTTCAATGACCCCATCCCGCTCGCGGAGCCCGCGCGACGTGCGGTGGAGATGGCGCTGGCTATGCGCGACCGAGTGGCAACGCTGGCTGAAGGTTGGCGGCGACTGGGCCATGATTTGGGCTTCGGCGTCGGCATAGCTCAGGGCTTCGCAACGTTAGGCCGCATCGGCTTCGAAGGGCGTTTCGATTACGCGGCCATCGGCAGCGTTACCAACCTCGCGGCCCGGTTGTGCGCCGAGGCGGGTGCGGGACAGGTGCTGGTTGCGCAACGCGTCTTCAGCGCGGTCGAGGGTCATGCGGAGGGCGAATCGGTCGGCGTGTTGGAACTACGAGGATTTAGCAGGTCGATCCGGGCATTCAATGTGTCTCACATGATCAACAGGTCAGTGGAGGTGCCTTCGTGACCGACCTGGACACCGAGCGTCCGACGACTGCACCCCGACTATCCGACTTGGCTGAGCCCGAACGGAACCGCCTATTCGCCCGGGTGCAGGAGCGGATGCCGGCCGTCTGGGAGGCCATGCGACTTGATCTGGAAGATGAGTCCGTCGTCGTCCTGCCTTCGGTCACCATTGACAGGACGGTGCAGGTCTCGGGGAGCTTGGAGCAGGCGTTCGAGGAACGGTTCTTGTTCTTGTTGCTGCTGCTCCGCCAGCCGCGGCTGCGCATGATCTACGTCACGTCGATGCCGATCAAGCCGAGCATCGTGGAGTACTATCTCGGACTGCTGCCAGGAGTGATCCCCAGCCACGCGATGGCCAGATTGACCTTGGTGTCGGTCGACGACTCATCGCCTCGGTCCCTGAGCGAGAAGCTTTTGGACCGTCCCCGGAAGCTGGCGAAGATCGCCGCCATGATCCCGAACCGGCAGCGCTGCCACATCATCCCCTACAACACCACCGGGTTAGAACGCGACATCGCGCTAATCCTCGGCATCCCGATGTACGGCGCCGACCCCCGGCTCGTCGACCTTGGTAGCAAGACCGGCTGTCGCAGACTGTTCGCGGAGGAGGGTATACCGCACCCACTCGGCGTCGAGGACCTGCACAGCTTTGAGGAGGTAACCGACGCGATACTGGGAATGCTGCAGGAGCGGCCCGGCATCCGCGAGGCGATCGTCAAGCTGAATGAAGGGGTGGCGGGAGCGGGCAATGCGCTGGTTGATCTGCGGGGCATTGCTGATGCAAGTACCTCGGTTCGTCGGTCCCAGGTGGCGCAGCGCGTCCGCTCAATGCAGCTGGAACTGGCTATTACGCCGCTTGCCGCATACGAGGCGAAGCTCGAGGAGAACGGCGGCATCGTCGAGGAGCGGATCGTAGGCGAGGAGTTGCACAGCCCGAGCGTCCAACTTCGAGTACTCCCGAACCGGAGCGTAGAACTGCTGTCCACTCATGATCAACTTCTCGGCGGCGCCAGTGGACAGATCTACCTTGGCTGCGTCTTTCCGGCGAACCCGGCCTACTCGCGACTGATCAGTAAGCCTGCGATCGCTATTGGCGAGCGGCTGGCAAGAGAGGGTGCCCTGGGTCGGTTCGCGATCGACTTCGTCGTGAAGCGGGACAGCGCCGGCCAATGGTCTGCCTACGCCATTGAGCTCAATCTGCGCAGGGGCGGCACCACCCATCCGTTCCTCACGCTGCAGTTCCTGACCGACGGCTTGTACGACGGTGCGTCCGGTCAGTTCCTGATCCCGGGAGGCGAGCAGCGGCATCTGGTGGCCACTGATCATCTGGAGAGCGAGGAGTTGCGTGCGCTGGCCGTCGAGGATCTGTTCGACATCGTGGCGCGGCATCGGTTGCATTTCGACGAGTCACGGCGGACCGGAATCGTTTTCCACATGATCAGCTCACTCACCGAGCACGGGCGAATCGGAGTGACTGCTGTCGGGAGGTCGCCTGAGGAGGCAATGCGCGTGTACGAAGAGGCGAAGCAAGTCCTGCTCGCCGAGGCGGCGGCTGCCCGCAAGGAAAGCACCCTGCCTGGGTAGCTAAGTGTTGTGAAGCAGATCTGGTACGTCGCCTACGGTTCGAACCTGTGCCGGGACCGGTTCCGTTGCTACCTTCGCGGTGGCCAACCTGAAGGCAGCGAACGTCACTACTCAGGGTGCCGGGACGCCAGTGAGCCTACGGACAGTTTCGGCCTTACGATCCGGGGTTGCGTTTACTTCGCCGGTCACTCGTCGGTATGGCGGGCCGGGATGGCGTTCTACGACCCATCTGCCGAAGGTGAGGTAGCCGCCAGGGCGTATCTAATTACCGCTGAGCAGTTCGTCGACATCCTCGCCCAGGAAACCCGACGACCACCCGGGATGACGGCTGACCTGATGCCCATTTTTCGTGGCGACCACTACGGCGAGGGTGTCGGGGGCTACCCGATCCTGGTCCGGGTCGGTGAGCGCAGAGGTGTGCCCCTTGTGACCTTCACTCGTGACCGGCATACGGTGCCGAGATTGGCCGCTCCGAGCGCTTCCTACCTGGCGACGATGGCGCTCGGACTGCGCGAAGTACACGGGTGGTCTCAGAGCGAAATCAACCACTACTTGTCGGCACTACCCGGTGTTGACTCGGGCACGCTTGGATAGCCCGCCAGACAGCGACCTATACATAGTCAGGGCCAGCCCTCTGGCATCCTTACGAGCACAGCGCTTGGCCTGCGCCTCCGCCGCCTTGATCGGATTCCACCACCTCCGGTGTGCCCGGCCCGCCCCAGCAGCACCCGCTCCGCCGAGGATTGGCTGGCCGGATGATGCACATCGGCCCACTGCGCGGCCACCACCACCAGCCTACACTCCGAGTCCAGCGCCATGCGGCGCCGCCGACACTTCGCGAAGCGTGGCCGCTGCATCCAATCCCCAAGTATCGAACATACGTTCACACTAAACCGCACCCTGACAAAAACTTTTTTGGCAGCACCACGTCTGGGCCCCCAGAATTCCGCCGAACACGTGCTGAAGCAGCCGCCGGCTCGTCCCGGTATGGTGCCGGCATGAGCGATTTCATGGAGAAGGCCAAAGACTTCGCAGAGGAGCACGACGAGCAGGTTGATCAAGGGCTCGACAAAGCGGGTGATCTGGCTGACGAACGTACGGGCAGGAAGTACGACGAGCAGATCGACAAGGGCGTTGATTTCGCTCAGGAGCGGACCGGGTCCGGCGATACCACGTTGGATCAGCCATGAGCCAAGTCGGTTCTGAGGGGCCAGTACCGGACGAGGGCGATACCGTTGACGTCACGCCTGGTCAGCAGGCCAAGGACACCACGGACGAGCTGCGCTCGGATGAGGGCAGCGCATCAGATGAGTCAGATAGTGGCATGAACCTGAAGGCCAAACTCTTCGGCTCGTCCAAACGCGGCAAGGACGACCAGGACTGAGAACTTGATCTTGTCTGGCAGCTAAGGGCGTTACTCCGCGACAACGCGCGGGGCGTGCCCGCCGTTCAAGATCACCAAATCTTAACCCGCAACTCCTCGTCCAGCCAGAGCCGATCAGCTTCGGTCACATCGAAGGCGGCAGAGAACTCGGGGACGTTGCGAACGATCTGGTTGCAGCGAAACTCCGCCGGCGCATGCGGATCTGTCGCCAGCCGCTGCAGCAGCATCTCGGTCCGAGTCTTGGCGCGCCAAATCGAGGCCCAGCTCAAGAACAGCCGCTGCTCGTCGGTGAAACCATCCAGTGGCGCCGGATGATTGTCACCAATGGCGATCCGGTACGCCTTCAACGCGATGGACAGACCCCCAAGATCACCGATGTTCTCACCGATCGTCAGGGCGCCGTTGACCTTGTGTCCAGGCGCCTGCTCTGGCTCAAGTTCGCCGTACTGGTCGATCAGTGCCTTGGTTCGCTCCTCGAACGCGGCCCGATCGTCCGCCGTCCACCAGTCGACAAGTGCACCGTCGCCGTCGCAGGTTGAACCTTGATCATCAAAACCGTGGCCGATCTCGTGTCCGATGACCGCCCCTATGCCGCCGTAATTAATCGCATCGTCGGCGTCTTCGGAGAAGAACGGCGGCTGCAGAATGGCTGCAGGAAACACGATCTCGTTTTTTAGCGGGTGGTAGTAGGCGTTGACGGTCTGTGGCGTCATCAGCCACTCCTCGCGGTCGATCGGCTGGCCGATTTTTGCCACGGATCGACCAACCTCGAAGCTGGCCGCTCGCATCACATTGCCGACGAGACCCGTACGATCGATCTCCAACACCGAGTAGTCACGCCACTTGGTCGGAAACCCGATATGCGGCCGGAACTTGCTCAGCTTGTCGAGCGCCCGCTGCTTTGTCACGTCCGTCATCCAGTCCAGATCGGTGATCGACTGCCGGTAGGCCTCGATGAGGTTGGCCACAAGTAAGTCCATCCGCTCCTTTGCAACCGGCGAGAAGTGGCGCTCGACGTAGATCTTCCCGACCGCTTCCCCCAAGGCACCCTCGACGAGCTCCACACCACGCTTCCAGCGATCCTTCAGTACTGGAGTGCCGGCCAGGATAGTGCCGTAAAAGCGAAATCGCTCATTGACGAAGGCAGACGACAGGTACGGGGACAGCGAGGAGATCAGCTTCCACTTCGCCCAGGCCTGCCACTCGGCCAGTCGATCATCGCTGATCAAGTCGGCTACGTCGACGAAGAATGACGGTTGGGCGACCACAAGTTCGGCCATCGCTTGCTCGGAGACATCCGCCCCAGCCAGGAACGCGCGGAAGTCCAGCTGAGGGCTCGCCGAGATGAAGTCGTCAAGCGACATCAGGTTGTACATCAGGCGCATATCCCGGCACTTAACCCGATCCCAGTGCGCCGCGGCGATCTTGGTCTCCAGATCGAATATCGAATCGGCCACTGACTCCGAATCTTCAATGCCTGCAAGTGCCAGAGAGGCCGCGATGTGCTCCCGGTAATGGCGGCGAATCTCAGCATGTTGATCCAGCCGGTAGTACGCCTCGTCCGGGAGCCCAAGACCGCTTTGGCCGACGAACATGACATAACGGTTGGGGTCGCCTGGGTCGGACTCGGCCTGAAAATCGATCAGACCGGCAACCGCCCGACGGCTGAAGCGGCCAACCAGCGCCATAAAGTCTGGCATCGTGGTGGTGCCGTCCACCTCTGCAAGCAGATCCCTCAGCGGTCCGGCGCCAGCGGCCTCGATGCGCTCCTCGTCCATGAAGCTGGCATATAAATCGGCGATCTTGGTCGCCTCGCTGCCCGGCTCAGACGGTTGTAGCCCAGTGATGATCTCCCGTACGGCCTGCTCGGCCTGGTCTCGGAGGTCAATAAAGGCGCCCGCGACAGGTTTGTCCTCAGGAATCTCGGCAGTGGCCAGCCAACGTCCGTTGACATGTCGGAAGAGATCGTCTTGGATCCGGACACCAGGATCGAAGTAATCGAAATTCAGGGGGGTTTCGGCCTGGATCAGATCAGTCACCCGGCCGATGCTAGCCGGGTCCACGTACAGTTCCAGCCGCCCACCTGGCGATCTAGTTCGTCAGAGCCAGCGCACCTTCGGCTTGTTGGTCTGGAGGGAAGCCACCGCGATGCTCGTTCCGGTGATCGTAGCGCCGATGCAGCGGCCCGTACCACCACCCTGAGTACAGGTCCCGCTGAGCTCAACCCGAAGAGGGATAGTGACTTGGGCCTGAACGCCGGAGGTGACTACCTTGGCCTTCTTGAAGGGATCGGAGCCGCGCTGTTTCCAGTCCGCGGTCCCGTCCCGCCACTTCGCCGCACTGGACGTCCAGCGGTTGGGGCATTTCGGCGGGGCGGCGTCATCACTCTTGAGGCACGTGGCATAGCTCTTCTTGACCGCGGCCACGGCGGCGTTCTTGCCCTTGGCGTTGACCCGGACAGCCAGCTGGCTGGTATTGGGGAATGCGCTTGGGGTTTTGATCAGGATGGTGGAGTCGGGGCCGTAATCCACATATTTCAGCCCCGTGCTGAATGTGTAGGAGCCAGGAAACAGATTCACCGAGCTCTTCGACACCTTGGTGCCATTGATGAGCACTGGGATGGACCCGGTCCGTATCGGACCGAGCTCAACCTGGGCGGCGACCCGCTCGAGCTTCCACAGGTCACCCGATTTGATCACGCTGAAGCTCTCAGTGACCTGTTCCTTGCCGATCTTGTACGATGCATGGACGGTCGCCGGACTTTGGCCCTCGACCGATGTCACCTCCACCGCGGTCAGCGACGCCTGCTTGCCGGCTCCGGCCAGGACCTTGTCGGTGAGCATCGAGCTCTCGGCAGGCTTCGTCGCTCCATAAGAAAGCGCCTCTTTCGCATCTCCAGAAGAAAGCGCTGTCAGATAGCCCGTAACTGCCTCCGCCGGCCCTGGTGCGGTCTCGGTGGCGCCGGAGGCCGTCGGGCCGGTTGAGGTTGCCCTGCCGCCCGGGTCGTTGATCGCCGTCTGCCTGAGATTGATCAACACGAGCAGCGCACTGACCCCGACGACGATCAGGGCCAGGACTACCGCCCCGATAATGATCAACGCTCGGGGTCCACGGCCAGGTTTC
>Ga0126312_10001949_pt1 | contig 13673 bp, 19 predicted proteins | sample Plot104A_FD_92537 | JGI IMG/M metagenome (GOLD analysis project Ga0126312, IMG submission 92537) | Serpentine soil microbial communities from UC McLaughlin Reserve, CA, USA - Plot104A | ecosystem: Environmental > Terrestrial > Soil > Grasslands | place: USA: UC McLaughlin Reserve, Lake County...
AGTCAAATCGCCATTTTCCAAAAGATGTCTGTGCCACTGCTTCTCAGTATGAACCATCCCAAAGTTTACAGCATAGTCTAATATACATGGACGGACATCCAGTATTTTGGTCGCCTTCTCAAGCATTATTATTTCTCTGTGAATTCTGTCTTCCTCTTGCTTAAGTTGAGATAGCTCTTCTAGAATACTACTCAGAGAAGCATTAGCCTTCGCCATCTCTGTTCTTTTATTCACAGCTTTGCGTATTTTTGTTTTGTATTCAATGTCTCTTGAATGCAGCTCTTGCAAGCGGCTTTTAGCCTCTGGAATCTTCATGTGAATAGCATTCAATGCCTGATTTTGAGCTATCCCGATGTAATCATCCTTTGAATCCCAGACTAAGATCAAGGGCCAATCAATACCAAGATGCTTGCTAATTGCATTCGCATCAGTAAGGTATCCTAGCGCTCCTTTTCCAGAACAATAACACGAAATCTGCAAATCCAGGGAAAGCAACAAGGGAAGCGAAATTGCCCTTGGAGAAATAAAGCTAATAACTTTCGAAAGATCCGGCCGATTGTAGCCATCGGCCGCAAAATCTAAAGTTAATTCCTTCTTGCACGAGATACATGAACCCGTGAGCACAAATTTTCCTTGTGTTGAGACAGATAAACGAGCTTTGCTTCCGCAGTTACAATGAAGCCACATGGGCGCCTTGTCATATGAAGTGGAACTTACACCAGTACTTTGGCCTTGTGACAAAAGCATCTGTTCGGTTCCACGCAATGCATCTCTATAGGTTGCCAGGTTAGATATTAGGAATTGGAAGCCGTTCTGGAAGACCTTTGACATTTCGGATAGCCTCACAAATAAGGTATTGTAGCCCCATACGCTGTTTATGATCTTCGACATCAGGAATGCATTGAAGTCTGAATAAGATCCTGCCTTCGAATAAGCGCTCTCCACTATTTCCCAAAAACTATTCAAATTGTCGATCATTTTCTTACGATGAGATGGTGATGGAGAAGATTTTTTTATCCATGAGATAATCTCGTTTCTCCAATTATACAGGATTTTCTCTTCAGGTCGAGGGACCTTGCTCATTATGGCCCACCTCTTCAAATGATCTAGAGAAAACCTCAGTTGCAACAAGCCAGAGGAATGATGAAAACTTGGCAGCTGAGCTCGCCTCATCCAGATCTCATTAATGAAGTCGTGATCAACTATAACGAATAAATTAACAATTCCCGATTCTTTGTATTTTTCAATTGTTGTTTTCAGCGTTTCAAGCAATACCACTTTCTTAAAGACGCCACTATATGCGAACAAATTTGGTTGATGAGCAGAAACAAACAGTTTGGTTGCAGGGTCATTTAGTAGGGCACACTGATTTTCTATAGCGTTAGTGAGGGTATCCGCTTCAGAATGAAATTTACGGCCTAATGACGCCAGCCTGATTCTATTCTGCAGCACATCATCATTCAGATAAATATGGTTTGAATAAAGCAACTTTGCAGCTTCCGCAAATGTTTGAGGAAAAGAGTTTGCGAACTCCGCAATATTTGGTTTTGTCAGAAATTTTTTTGGCAACTGTACGCTATCAAAATCGGTTTGCATGTCTTCCAAGTGATTTTTTACACCTAGGGAAACAATCTGTAGAATTTAAGAGTATAGTCCAATTTGTCTGAATAAACTTATCGACCTCATGAGGGCCAAGATCGTATAGAACCTTGATCAGTGGTAGTCATTAGAAATATTCTACTGATTTAGTATATAGAGCTTAGCATTATATAATGAATACTGTAAAAAGTTAAGTAGTTCCAAAACAGTTCAATACCTTGAAAAGATGCTTCAATCTCCAAATGAAGATGAACACAGCTTCCTAGTCATTGGTTGGCAGGTTACTCGTGATGGCCATCCAATATATTGGCTGAAAAAGGATGCAGAGATCGGACACCACCAAGACAGTGATCTAGTAAGAGTTTTTTCTGCAGATCGTATGGACAATCATACAATAATCGTCGCACAATCTGGATCTGGAAAATCTTTCTTCCCGGGCCGACTCATACAGGAATTACTCATGCGTACGCTATGCAGATGTTTGATCTTCGACCCAAACGGAGATTTTTCGCGTATGGACCAGCTTAACCAGGATGTCTGGCAAGGTAGCAGCTATGATCCAATTTCTAGCAATGAATTATTGTCTCATGAAACAAATGCCGACTTTGCGCCATCTTGGAGAGCAATCCAACCACGCGTTAGGACTCGCCGGCATCAGGCCGGAAGGATGAAGGAAGAGTCCCCAGACGTGCGGTAGCCCAGTCTCTCTGTGGATATATTTGCTGAAGACCTTGATCCCGTTCGACGAAGCCAATTGTATCACTGCCATCGATTTGTGAAAGCTATTTCTGAGCTTGCATTTGGAAGCCGCAAGAATCGCAAGGAAGTAGGGACAGCAATTATTAACATGGCAGAGCAGATCTACAAGGAGAAGAGAATTGACAGAATTGAAGATGAGGATGCGCTTGAAAAATATCTGCAAAAAAGATTTGAAGTAAAACGTATGCGATCAGATGGTGTCTTCCCATTTGTACCTTGGTCTATCTATCGGGATGATGATGATACTCAAAAACAAGAAGCTATCAAACAGGCTATAAAGAGAGCCGTACCAGCGATACGATACTTGACTGAAGAACCACCAAATTGTATTTTGCAAAAGCACAGGAATATGGAGCAACAGGTATTATCTCGAAAGAACCGCCAAAACTATCCAATGAACCTCCACCTGGATCAGATATCGTAGACCTCGCTTCCTTGCCTGATAACAATACGCATTATCTTGTTACTAATTCAATAGTCGCTGAAGAGTGGGAGAGAGAGCCAGACAGAATTGGGAAAAAACGCAGTCGTAAAAGGAATTGGTGAAATGAATGACACAAGGGTTCCAATATTTGTGGTCTTAGATGAAGCTCACAATTTTGTTCCTGAAGAACCCCGTAATAGGGCCGAAGAAGCGTTAAGGGATCAATTCCGTCCAATTGCTGCAGAAGGAAGAAAATATGGTGTGTTCCTTATTTTGGTTAGTCGACGACTTGATAAACTCGATCATCTGATTCTCCCAGAATGCGCAAACAAGGCCATTATGAGATTGGACTCAAGAACAATTCTGCAATTGGTAAGAGGTAAACTGGGTCTGCAGGATATCGACCCTTATGTGTTGGAGAAAACAGTTCAGTTCAGAAAGGGCAGGGCATTAATTGCAGGCCAATGGACTTCAAGACCTGAAATATTCTACTGTGCGGCACGCCGGACGCTCCAAGAAGAACGAGATTTCTCGAAGAAGTACTGGGCACATCCGGATCCGCACATATCAACCAAGTCTGTTCAGAATGCGAAGCACTATATCAAGAATAATAACACAAAAACAAAAAGAAGGCGAAACAGAAGAGCATTAGCGTCATCCATCCCCAAAATTACAGGTATAACGACATTTCAAACAACAACAACAACAACAACAACAACAAACGCACAGTAGCCACAGCAAGCACAATCTGCTAATGGAGGACTGAGAGCCACTTTAAATGAGAATAGCTTTACAAAAGCTGATACAATTATAGTTAATGGCGCTATTGAGGAGCAGCTGCAACCCTGCTCGTATGTGACAATAGAGGTAATAGATCCTCGAAGCAAGATAGTGGAGTACGGCTCCACTCCTGTAACTGCAGATAATAATACCTTTACCTAGCGCTTTATAGCAGAAGAGCAGCAACGTGAGTAGACCCTAATGAGCCAATGATAACAAGGGCAACCACAGCATGGTAGTCAGAGACTTCTTCCCGCAACCAAGTAATGAGTCTTTGATGGAACAAGTAGAAATCTTTTTTGAGTACAACGCTATTATTGATGCAGCAGAAACAGAGCCTAATCCAGAACAAATAACAAATGATGATGGTATAACTGTGGGCGGAACAAGCTGATGGGGCACAGAAGAAGGATCTAATACTACCTATGAAAACATCAAGGCAAACAGATGGCGTAAGCAATAAATACAATCTCAGCATTTTGAGAGCTTCATGATTTTATTACCAAGCACAGCCTTACCAACTAATTCTTTTCCTGATAAGCCTACATGAGCGCCTGCAGATGTTGGTTTGCTCCCAGTTGTTGTCGTCCTTCGTCTTAGGAATCCGTCATTTATTGCATATACGGAAAACTCTGAGATAATTGCCATATCGCAAATATTACATAACCTTTAAAGCTCCGGCAGTAGAACCCGACTACATGCGGGAATGTAATCCTCACGGGCCCGCACCATTCCCCTAGTCTGAGTCTTCTGCGGAGAATGATATATCTTATCCCACCTCTTGGGTCGGTCACATCTCCCTTTCTTCTTGGTATGACATGTACGTGGCAGTGCATTATCGTCTGCCCTGCACCTATGCCATCATTGATTCCAATATTGAACCCCGTTACTGTCGAGTCTGTATGCATGATCCTCTCCTTTGCTCGCTCTATCAGCAAAAACCAGGCCTTCTGTTCTGAAGCACGCAATTCAAAAATGATGGGGTATGCCGCAGAAGGCTGAAAAGCATGTGAGCTTCTGTAATGGGATACTTGTCTTCAAATGCCATTGCAAGTGAAGATTGTAATTGTTGGCTGCTTGTTGGGATAGATGTCGTGTAGTTACTGATTCTGGGCCCTCCCTAGAGCGCTTTAAGAAGAATATGGAGGAACCTTACATTCTGAAAAAAGGGCACAAGCCTAGATCACTCGAGCGGTAGAGATATTGGAACAGGAGAAGAACCCCTGCACCACGACCTGCAATGACGACTATTGCTAGTGCCGATGGTCTTCTATCGAAGCGATACGTAGACAAACATTCCCCCACCTTTTGGGCCATTTATGCCAGAGCGATGATCTAGTGGGGAACCTATTATAGTAGAGGCCGCTACACCTATTCTCTCTCTGTATAACCCCCCGCATTCCTTTTTTGCTGCTGCTCATCATCAACTTCATCACAATCGATTCATCAACTTGAAGTCCCGGAAGGCCAATCTCGTGCACATGCCTTGCAGATAGCAAAATGGTCAGGGTCGTGATGAAAGTGATGATGAGCGTGATGATATAAAGTAAAAATGATGATGATTTTTGTGGTGGTAGTGTGTTAGTGGTGGTCCAGTAGGTATATATTCAACTGCTCCGGGATTTCAAATATAAAATTGGTCAGCTCTAGAGCATTAAACTGGAGAGTCTGGCGATAAAATCAGGAAGTATTTTCCTATAATTTCTAACGTAGATGACCTTAGTGGTTAGCTTCACTATGAATATTCTATAAGGCGTAGTCAATGCCAAATAGGAGGATAGGTGAACAAAAAAGAAAACGAGCAATTGAGCGGTGTTGCGTCGTACCACACGAAAAGAGATCGAAAGAATCACAGGCATCTCGTCAGGGGCAGTGAGCAACATCATAGCTGACTACAAGAAGCGACTGGATGGGTATGATCCTGGGGCACTCAAAGATCTTTGTACGAAGATAAGTGAGGAAAATATCACGCCTTCCCAGAACGGTTCAGGATTTAGGGTTGCAAAAATGATGAGATGAGTGACGATAGAGAAGAAATTGAGGCTTTTCTATCCAGCCTCCACAAAGAATGCATTGAGAAAAAGGTACCTCCATCTAAAGTAGTTCTGTCGCTACAAGCCTCAATCGACTTCTCAGCAAAAGAACAAATGGCATTACCTGAGGTTCCAGACCAAGTGACGAAATATAGAACAGAGCTGGAAACCCTCCGCGCAGACATAGAAGCTGCTGAGACAAAGAAAAAGAAGGCACTTGAGGATGCAAAATTGACGGAAGAGCCCGTCAGGGATTTTGTCAGCCTAAACTCGAGACTTAACGCGGTAGGACTAACCACCAAGGCTCCTGATGCAATTATAAAAACGGCGATCAACATAACAGCTCTAGGGGGAGACTCAAAAAAGATCTTTGCCCGGTTTTCAAGAATCGAGTCGTCTCAGTCTGTGGAGAAGAAGCATCTACAAAAGTGCGAATACTGGATAAATGTAGCAAAATCCTACAAGAAAATTTATCTGGTGGCAAGGTGGTTCGTACTCAATGGATATCTGCCCAGAGATCTTGATCTTCTACAGCATATCATCAATGAGATCGCTGGGCGAGAGGGAATCACTCCAGAACAGGCAAAGCACAAGCTCCTCATGGCTCTTATTTCATATGCAACCCTCGATGGCTTAATAAGACAAGTAGACTGGCTAAACGAACGGGTATCAGTACTCAGCGACGAACACAACAAATTGAAAGATTCTCTTATTCCTTACAGGTATTTCGCAGACGTGATCTTTGCCCTGTTCATAGAGATTGGATTTACCAAGACCAAGGAGGTGGTAGACGCAATGTGGAAGATACTAGTATCATAGTATTAAAGGTCCAACCCTCAAGCCCTCGTGTTGGACTTGGAAGAGCTAAGAGAAGGGAGAAGAAAAGATGAGCAGCGGCTGCCAAGACAGCAGCAGAATAAAGAAGAACACGACGAGGTCGCTAAACTCAAGGGTGAGGATGACGGCAGCAAAAGCCCATCAGTAGCGGCAGTGCCAGCTTTGCCTGAACGCATCCAGAAACCTGAAGGAGATTCTTCCCCTGATCAATGCAGAAAGGAGGAAAGTGCTGCTGGAGGAGGAGGCAACAACATCCACGAGGTCACTACCTCTAACGCACAGGAGCAGGAGCAGCATGATAACCAAGAAAATGACAGAAGCAAGAGTCCAGCAGCGTAACTAGCGGGCATCATCATCCCTTATAGCACAGCGCGCCCAATCCTAGCATGATTGGATAGTAGCAAGAGAGAGCTTGTCGAGTGCGTGAAGAGCCTTTACACGATAGGGCTCACCACTTCAGTCTCTGGTAACCACAGCGTCAGGCTTAGAGACAGGTGGATGTGGATCACGCCGTCTGGCGTTCCCCGCTACGAGATGCGCGCAGACGATCTGGTCAGAGTGGACCTAAAGACAGGGAAGGCGGTGGCTGGCAGAAAGCCAAGCATGGAGCTCAACATGCATATGCGCATCTACAGCAGCCGGCCAGACATCAACGCCATAGTTCATGCCCATAGCCCCTTTACGATTGGAATATCAATTTCGTCAGAATTCCGCCAAGTGATTGAAGAAGCCAAGATAGTGGTCGGTGAGCTGGCAGTCATTGCAAACAGGCGGTCGGGATCGATAGAGCTGGCTGAAGCGGTTTCAGTAGAATTCAAGAAAGGCGCTCGCGCAGTGGTGGTCAAGAACCACGGGGTTATTGCCGGCGGCATGGACATACACCAAGCCCGCGCAATCGTTGAATCGCTTGAAGAATGGGCCAAGATACTGACCGTGGCAAGAATTTTTGGCGGCGTTAGGGACTACCTGGACTAGACGCCAAGGATTTGCTTGAGGAGCGCCCTGTAATCGACCTTTTGCTTCTTGCTCCCCGGCGACGGCAGTTCGTATATAAGTGGGATAGGTCTCTTTGCCCTGATACTTGTCAGCTTGTAGCGGATCTCCTTGCCGATGTCGTCGCTCAAAAGTACCAGACCCACGTCGGTCCCCTCGCCCATCTTGTTTATCTCCGCGAGCGCCTCGGCCGGTGACTCGACCTTGACGCCCTTGACGCCGGCAAGCTGGAAACTTGTGATAAAGACGCGGCTGCCTATTGCGACTATACGCATCAGTTCGCCTTTAATTCCAGTCCCTTTTTATTCCTTGCGAGATAGAAGGGGCAGCGTGAATGAAAAGGTGGCGCCGCTTCCGTCTTTCTTTGTTGTTTTCTGCCCATATCTTGCCGCCGTCCGCCCTGATTATTGTCTTTGATAAGTAAAGCCTTAGCCCGGTACCGTTGTGCGCTTTTGTGGCAAATTCTGCAAAAAGCCTTTCCATGATTTCAGGATCGATGCCTGCGCCAGTGTCCAATACATCATGCAAACAAATGAATGCTCCTACACGACAATATAAAAGGCTTTGAAGGATTATCCTAGGACATTGTTGCAAGCCGGTCATCGCTAATATATACTTCTATAGCAAACAGCAGAATTGTTTGTTAGGATAGAAAACGACTTATACCCTCACCTGTTACATTAGGTGATTTGGCAGCAACAAAAATGCAAGCTCTTTTGTTCATGATAGCGTGCATCGCTTCTGGCGCGCTGGCGATACTGATGGGGTTGGTCTTGGGCTCAGTGATGTTCATGCTCTCCTCTCTTTCGGGCTTTACCATCGGCGCGTTCTTTGCGTACAAGTATTTCACGTTTGGCAAGAAAAAAGAACGCGAAGAGCAATACCGGCGCAACAGGCACCACAAGAGCTAGCCTGATAGCAGAATATAAAGCACGACAGCTCCGAGGCACCCAAACAGAAGCATGGTCGCCTTCCACATGCCAAAGCTGGCCTTGTCGCTAATGTCCCACATGCCACCTCCGACATTGCTGCTCGGGCGGTACCTCTTCTTGATTTCCTCGTAGCTGTAGACGCGGCTAAAGTCGGCAGGCGGCGTCCACCTAGGAGACGGCCCGGGCTTGCGGAAAGTAGTAGCACTAGTGCTTTTGCGGAGGCGACCATCATTGTTGACGTTGTCATAGCTCTTACGTGCCTGCTCATCAGAAAGCACTTCGTAGGCTTCGACTATGTTCATGAACTTTTGCTTTGAGTCCTCAGAATTGCGATTCTTGTCAGGATGGTATTTCAGTGCCAAATTGCGAAAGGACTTTTTGATCTCCTCCGAAGTGGCGCTTGGGCTCACGCCCAATATCTCGTAGTAATTTGGCACTCTGTAATGTTGCGCGGACAGCTAAATAATTATTTTCATTGGGAATATATTCAGGAAATGATATAACATAGTTGTGTTGCAGGCTTGGATAGCAGCGATCTATTCTTGATACTATTCTACGCAGCAATGGTCGGGCCGTCGCTTCTCATGGTCAAGGAGACAACAAAGACGCTTATGGATCTAAAGGCCGGCCTCAAGTCGCTCGTGTTCCTACCCCTGACCATTGGCGGGCTGGTTGCATACATCCTGTTTGCGATGGACTTTTTCTCTCAGATCCCAGTGCTCAACTGGTCGTGGCTTGGCTACAACATTGCTCTGGGCCCGTACGCCGACACCGGCCTTTTCGGGGTACTGCCGTTTGTCCCAATGCTGGTATACATGTTAATCCACGTCAACTATTTTGAAGAGCTGTATTTCCGTAAGAGCGCGAGGTTAGTGGTGCTTTGGGCCTTTCTGCATATCGCAATGGGTGTGGCCGTGCATGTCGCGCTTGCTCTCCTGCCTATAGGGTTTCTGTACCGTCACCTGTATGTCAAACGAGGCATTAACCACGCATACGCGCTCCACTTTGTGACAAACATGGTCATAGTCGCAACGTCAGTCAGCTCCTTCTTTTTCCTATTCTAGTCAGAGACTAGTGCGCTCGGCTCTTTCCTTGAGCGCTTTGTTCATCTCTTCAAATCCCGCCCGAATGTCCTCGTCGGTCCTCCGGCCAAAAAATGACGTTAGGAGCCCATCAAATATCTCGCGATGGACAAGCCGCACACGCTCGGGCTGCAGCCGCTCTATCAGGAAAATGTGTTCGCCGTTCAAAAGGAAGCTCTTGCCAAGCCACCGGAGCTCGTGGCCCTCCTCTACCGTCGTCACGATCGGCTCGTATCTGCGGTTCTTGCCTCCGGGGGTCTCGATGTGTATCTGTATCTTGGAGCCTTCCTTCGGATGCCCGACTATTCTGTGGATAAACGGGTTCCATTGCTCGTACTTGTCAAAGTCGGTCAGTATTTTCCAGACCCGCTGGGGACTTGCGTTTATCTCTATCTCGGTGGTGAGCTCTTTCAAGCCGGCTACGACACTATACACCGGTCAGGGTTAGTTTATAATTATTTTTATACACAATCTTTGCCGTTCACATGGCTTGACAACAATTCAACTATCCTTGGCACAAGTCAAACGTTGCCAAGCAATCCAAACAATAATACTTTTCACGCGATGTGCGGATAATGTTAGTCTGTGCGCTCGCTCTCCAGCAACTATATTACGGTGTAAGACAAAGTCATTTGATGCTGGATCCCATTCTTCCATACTGATATCTCAGATATTATTACGCTCGTTATATTAAAGGGAACCCATAGTTATGCCTGTAATCCTTCTATCAAATACGGGAAAGGGAATTAAGAAACTCAGGTATCTGCGTCATACGCTGTAGCTTGTTTGGGGATTCAGCTGAAAATTCAGCTGTCAAGCCGAGCGAACCCGCTTCAAACCGTCACTTAACGTTGGCTATTTGATGGGTGGAATTATCAAGTCAAATCTGTTTCTGGTTTCTCCCAATCCGCACGACCAATAAACTTTATAGCTTTTGTTGTATGCTTCAATGGTCTCTTAATGAGAGAATTGGACGCTCGTTATGAGGCAAAGAGGGTTCAAATCCCTCTCCCGGCGCTTTTCATAGGGGTTTATCAGCTGATGCTGAACCATAGAGTCAAGGATATCATTTTAAGCTTTAAGGCTTTTTGGAATTGACGGCTTTTTGTGTAAAAAGTCATGATTGTTTAGAAAATCTTGACTTTGTATAAAAGCCAAGTTTTTGTTTAATTAGTATGTACAGCTAACGGTCTTGACAAGCCTAGTAGAGTGCATGCTTTATGATTGGTATGTGGCTTCTACACGATCTGATCGATAACAAAGGAATTAAGCCGAAAAGACCTCTCCGGATGCTCCAATCAAGAAGAAAAGACGCGTTTCAATTTTAGCATTTCTCCTCCGCAGAAAGCTCGCCTTATTCTTGGGAATTATTGATGTAGTACCAGAGGCACTTCATTGAAAGACGTATGTAGGATACAATATTAGGGCCTTTGGTAAGACCATTCTCATGGCAGAGTTTTGCCACATATAGGTAACGCGCGTACTCTGGCTCCGACAGCCGGAAGGATACCACCTTGTTCCTCTTTTGCTTATTCATCATCATCGAATTTCCTTGATTGTGAATGTTTTTGCTGTTGATAAGCTTGGTCACGAGATCCTAATGGAACCGCATATGTACCTTCTAAACTCTTTTACTGGTGTGTTGTAAACTCGATCCTTATCGAGTCTCCCTGTCTCAGTAATATGTCTCGAAAGTCGCCCTGTGTATGCTGGACGCCGTTGACGTGCACCCTAGTGTCATACTGTAGGATGTCGTCCCCAAGCCAGTAGTACAAGAAGTGGCCAAGCGTAAAATCATGCGGCTCGCTGTACGCCACGTGGATGACATTCTCTTCAAGGGTGTGGACCGGCCTTGTGCAATTGTGGGTGATGGCCACTCCTTCCGGCACGACGGCCGGCGAGCCGTTCTCTGTTACGGTGACTGGAACAGACAGCTGGAAGGGCTGTGTGGCCGGATCGCTTATGCACTGGTTGACTGGGTCCTGCGAACGAAAGTATGTTGAAATGGCTGCAGTAGCTAGAACGGCGCCGCCAATCAGCACGGCAAGAACAAGCATCGAAAACAGCAGCTTTCTCTTTTTCTCAGGACTTTCGAACGCCATCATCACTAGCTCGCTCGACAAGCGTTAAATGCTTTTGCTGCTAGTGAATCTCCAGATAAGCGGGCAGCTCGCCTGCCAAGGGAAATCCAACAAGCATCCTTGCGGGTGGCGGGCTTGTGGTCAGCCAGATCAGGACTCCTGGCACCGCAGCACAAATGAGGATAGTGAGAATAATCAGCCAGACGGCTGTCATCGTTTCGACCATCATTTCAATTCACTTGGAATACGTTATATAAGTCTTCAAATGGCTAGGCGGCCTTGGGCACAGATGCGCTCTTGGCGGCTTGCTGGTTCTTCAGCTCCTCAAGCTCCTGCCTCAGTTCCTCGTTTTCGTCTTCCAGCACCTTGAGCAAAGTTATCTCCTCTGCGCTCTGGCTCCGGAGCTGCTGAAATTCTTTTTGAAGCTTTTCGTACGACTGCCCGAGCTTTTTGTCGCTCTCCCCTGCTGCCTGGTTGGCCGCTGGCGTTGCCTGCTGCGCACTTTTGAGCGCCAGCTGCAGGCGCATGTTCTCGGCCTTTAACGACTCAATTACTTTCGCCGTGCCCTCAGCCTTTTCCTTCAGCGCCGCCACCTCGGTTGAGTGTGAGCGCAGCTCGGACGCCAGCCTCACGTTGTCCTCCGTCATTTTCTGCTTCTCGGCGCCAACGAGGCCTATCTCTGCTTTCAGCTGCGCCGCGAAGTCAGCGTCTGACGGCGCGTCGAGCTTTGACCTCTCTACCAATTCTGAGAGGATGGCAGGCATCGCCTCGGAACTGACGTATTCCATCATGCCAAAATCAATCGCTATTGCGCCTTTTGACTTTAAAAGGTTCTCAACTGCCGGGTCTAGTGCGAACGAGCTTGCATTGAATGTGAATCTCTTTACTGACAATTTTTCTCAGGCAGTCTTGTGCTATTTCCTTAAAAAGATTGCAGCGCAAGATTAGTTGACAGCAGGCGAGAACACGAACTATCTGATTTTATATGTTTCGTTTGCGTATACGGTTTTGTGAGGTCTGACAATTTCAAGACCAATGTTCTTAATGATTCTGTCAAGTTTTACCTGCCCAGAGTTGAAGGCTATCTAGAAATCGTGAGGGAAATGGCGTCGCAATTTGGCGCCATGTCTTTGATCGAATTTGACGGATACTTTGAAGGTCGCTTCGAGCCTGTAAAATATACGCGGCTCGAGATCCATACCAATAATGTCAATGAAAAGCAAATGATGGAAGCAGCTAACCAGATTCGCATCAGGCTGAAGCAAAACAGCCTGGCCTTCGAGTTTAACAACAAGTTAATCCTAATCAGCCAGCCATGAGAACTCGCTAGATGTCGATCACATAGTGCAAAAATCTCATTATTACATATAGCGAGAGAAATACTGGCTTGTACAATCTCACACAAGAAGACGTCTATGAATCTTATATATCTACAATCAACGAAAGATTGCTGAAATCATTGAGCGTCAAATACCTGTGGAACCGTTGCGGCAAGATATTCAGAGCAAAGAACGGGTTCGACCACCAGTACCAAAAGTCAGACCATGCGTAAAGAAAAGTTATTCTTGTTCCCTGGGTCTTGCTGTAAGTGTCAGATCAACTCCCGTTGTTTCGCCGTCTCTCCAGACGCCTAGACTTACTGTCTGGCCGACTTGTGTTGACTGTTCCAGATAGCCAAGCAGGTCGTCAAGCTTTCTTACTGTAATGCCGTCTATTGAAAGAATGACGTCGCCACCCAATGGAATCTCTCTTCTTGGCAGTACGGTTTCGCTGCTGCCTTCCTGTATTCCAGCTCTGCTCGCAGGACTTCCATCTTGTATACTTATGACCAAGAATCCTCGCGGCTCTTCAAGGCCAATGGCTTCCGCAATTTCCAGCGTCATGTCCGTGCCAGATACGCCAATCCAAGGATGTGGGTAAAAGCCCTCTTCAATCAAGACCGGGACAACTTTTGCAATAGTGTTTGAGGGGATTGCAAATCCCACGCCTGCAAATGTCCCAGTCACAGAGAATATGGCGGTGTTTATCCCGATCAGCTGGCCCTGCATGTTCAAAAGCGGGCCGCCAGAGTTGCCGGGGTTAATTGGCGCGCTCGTCTGGATGACGTTAGGGATGGAAAATGTGGCTGGCGGCTGCTCTGGCAGAGGTATGGG
>Ga0126312_10001950_pt1 | contig 13673 bp, 18 predicted proteins | sample Plot104A_FD_92537 | JGI IMG/M metagenome (GOLD analysis project Ga0126312, IMG submission 92537) | Serpentine soil microbial communities from UC McLaughlin Reserve, CA, USA - Plot104A | ecosystem: Environmental > Terrestrial > Soil > Grasslands | place: USA: UC McLaughlin Reserve, Lake County...
GAGGTTGCCGTTGTGCGCGATCGCGACGGTGCGCGCGCGGCCGTGGTGGAGCAGCGGCTGGACGTTCGCCCACGCGTTGCCGCCGGTCGTCGAGTACCGCGTGTGGCCGATCGCGAGCTGGCCGCGGAGCCCTGACAGATTGCGCTCGTCGAACACCTGCGTGACGAGGCCGAGGTCGCGGAGGGCCGTGAGCCGCCCGGCGTCCGAGACGGCGATTCCCGCCGATTCCTGGCCGCGGTGCTGGAGCGCGTGCAATCCGAAGTACGCGAGCCGCGCGACGTCGCGATCCGGCGCGCGGATGCCGAAGACGCCGCACATCAGACGACGCCCAAGTCCACGACGTCGCCCCACGCGGGGTCGGCCCCGCCGGGACGGGTCGCGACGACGACCCCGGGCGCCCGTTCCTCGTGACACTGTGTCACAAGCGAGGGTTCGACCCTCGACCACGCCGCAGCCTCCGCGAGCGCCACGGTCAAGCCGCCGGCGGCGACGTCGTGCGCGAGCGAGAACGAGGGCGCGTTCTCCCACACGAAGCGCACGAGGTCGGCGCCCGCCCCGCGCAGGAGCAGCAGCCGGTCGCCGCGGCGCCAGCGCGACGGGATCCGCGTCAGGTCGCGGACGAGCCCGACGCAGCCGACGACGGGCGTCGGCGGGATCGGCGCTCCGCCGGTCTCGTTGTAGAGCGAGACGTTGCCCGAGACGACGGGCACGCCGAGCTCCTCGGCGGCGCGCGCGATTCCCTCGATCGCCTCGGCGAGCTCCCACCCGATCTCCGCCTTCTCTGGGTTGCCGAAGTTGAGGCAGTCCGTGAGCGCGAGCGGCTCGCCGCCGGCGCACGCGACGTTGAGCGCGGCGCCCATCACCGCGCTCCAGCCGGCGCGGAACGGCTCGCGCTCGCCCGGCGGCGGGCCGTCGAGCGAGACGGCGATCCCGCGTGTGCGGTCGAGCCGCAGCACCGCCGCGTCGAGCCCCGGTCGCCGCACGGTCCGCGAGCCCACGAGCTGGTCGTACTGCTCGAAGATCCACGTCTTCGGCTCGTGGTTCACCGGATCGATCGAGGCGCGCTCGACGACCCGCGGCGCGCGCTCGACCTCGTACCGCGGGCACTCCTCGGTCAGGAACGCGGCAGGGATCGACCCAACGACGTCATCCTCGAAGTACGCGCGGAGCTCGCCGTGGGCGGCCACCTCGCCGATCACCGTGCACGGCAGCTCCCACCGCTCGCACACCGCGCGCACGTCGTCGACCTGCTCCGGCGCGACCACCGCGACCATCCGCTCCTGCGACTCGGAGATCATGATCTCCCACGGCTCGAGCCCGACCTCGCGCAGCGGCACGCGGTCGAGGTGCACGTCGACGCCGACCTCGTGCGCCATCTCCGACAGCGACGAGGCTAGGCCGGCGGCACCGCAGTCCTGAAGCGAGCGGACGAGGTCGCGCTCGACGAGCTCGAGGGACACCTCGATCAGCGCCTTGCCGCGGAACGGGTCGCCGATCTGGACCGACGGCCGCTTCTCGTCCGACCCTTCGAGGTCCTGCGAGGCGAGCACGGACGCGCCGCCGATCCCGTCGCGCCCGGTCAGCGCGCCGTAGAGGACGATCGCGTTGCCGACGCCCGTCGCGCGCGCGCGCAAGACGCGCTCGGTCGGCAGGAGCCCGACGCACATCGCGTTCACGACCGGGTTCGCGCCGTACGCCTCGTCGAAGACGGTCTCGCCGCCGACGTTCGCGACCCCGACGCAGTTCCCGTAGTGGCCGATCCCGGCGACCGCGCGGCGGAAGTGCCAGTCCGGCGCCCCGAAGCGCAACCCGTCGAGGAGCGCGATCGGCCGCGCGCCCATCGCGACGACGTCGCGGAGGATCCCACCGACGCCGGTCGCTGCGCCCTGGAACGGCTCCACGGCCGACGGGTGGTTGTGCGACTCGACTTTGAACGCGACAGCGACGCCCTCACGGAGGTCGATCACGCCCGCGTTCTCGCCCGGCCCCTGCAGCACGCGCTCGCCCTCGGACGGCAGCCGTTTCAGCAGCCGCGCCGAGTGCTTGTAGCCGCAGTGCTCCGACCAGAGCAGGGAGAAGACGGCCAGCTCGAAGTCGTTCGGCTCCCGCTCCAGTAGCCCGCGGATCCGGTCGAACTCGGGGTCTGTGAGACCGAGCGACCGGTGGAGCGGCTGGGCTGCGACAGCGGTCAGAAAACGATCGTAACGAGGGCCTAGGATGGAGCCGTGCCCGCCGCGCGCTTCTGCTCCGCGTGTGGCGCGGCCCTTCCGTCGCCGCCGCCCGTCGCCTGCGCGGCCTGCGGCGTCGAGCACTGGCGGAACGCGAAGCCGTGCGCGAACGCGATCGTCTCCCGCGCCGACGGGCGCATCCTGCTCACGCGCCGCGCGCACTTCCCCTGGCGCGGCCTCTGGTGCGCGCCCGGCGGCTTCTGCGACCACCACGAGGATCCGCGGGACACGGCGGTGCGCGAGACCCTCGAGGAGACGGGCGTGCGGATCCGCGTCGGCGACATCCTCGGGATCTGGGTCGAGGCGTACGCCGACGACCCGGGCGACGACGAGTGCGACTGGATCAGCGTCGCCTACTACGCGGCCGACGCGGTCGGCCACGAAGGTGAGCCGGACCCGGCCGAGGTCTCGGAGCAGCGCTGGTTCGCGCCGGACGAGTTGCCGGAGGGCCTCGCGCCGCCCCGAACGCTGACGGCGGTGCTGGGGGCGTGGGAAGCGACCCGCGCCGGCCTGCGTTGACGCCTCACGTGGGAGGGTCGGCCGCCGTTACAGCAGCATGAGGCGTCGCCACGTCGTGATGCTGATCGCGCTGGGCGCGATCTGGGGCGCGTCGTTCATGTTCATCAAGGTCGCCGTCCGCGAGCTCGAGCCCGTCACGCTGGTCTGGCTGCGGATCCTGCTCGCGGCCGCGGTGCTGGTGCCGGTGGCATTTGTCGTCGTCGGCCGACGCGCGATCGGAGAGACGCGCGCGGCGGCCGGGCCGCTCGCGGTCATGGCGGTCGTGAACTCCGCCGTCCCGTTCACGCTGCTCGCGTGGGCGGAGACGCGGATCGACTCCGGGCTCGCCGCGATCCTGCAGGCTGCCGCGCCGCTCTTCACGGCACTGATCTCGCTTCGGTTCGGCGACGAACGGGTGGCGGGGTCGCGACTCGCGGGCGTCGTGCTCGGGTTCCTCGGCGTCGCGCTCCTGCTCGGCGCGCCGAGCGGCGGCGATGTCGCCGCCGCGCTCGCGGTCGTCGCGACCGCAGCGTGTTACTCGGTCGCGGGCGTCTTCGCCGAGCGCCGCCTGCGCGAGACGCATCCGTTCGTCGTCGGCGCCGGCTCGATGGCGATCGCCGCCGTCCTGACCGCGCCGTTCGGCCTCGCGACGCTCCCGGGACACATCCCGGGCTGGAAGGAGACGGCGTCGGTGCTCGTGCTCGGGACGATCGGCACCGGCGTCGCCTACATGCTCTTCTTCGCGATCCTCCGCGGCGCCGGCGCGTCGCGGTCGATCCTCGTCACGTACCTCGTCCCGTCCGCGGCCGTCCTGTATGGCGTGACGCTCCTCGGCGAGGAGCTGCGGCCGACGGCGGTCGCGGGGCTCGCGCTGATCCTCGGCGGCGTCGCGTTGGGCGCGCGGCGAAGGCGGGTAGCGTCGCCGGCGTGACCCGCGGCTATCTCCCGCTCCTGACGCTGCTCTCGTTCCTCTGGGGCGCGTCGTACCTCTTCATCAAGGTCGCGGGGCGGGAGCTGCAGCCGGCGCCGATGATGTTCGCGCGGATCGTCGTCGCCGCGGCGGCGCTGCTCGCGTTCCTGTGGTGGCGCGGCGAGCTCGGCGGACTGCGGGCGCCCGTCGGCGCGTACGCGCTCGGTCTCTTCAACTCGGCGATCCCGTTCACCCTGATCGCGTGGGGCGAGCGCCACATCGACTCCGGGCTCGCTGCGATCGCGAACGCGTCGGTTCCGATCTGGGTCGCGCTCCTCGCGATCAGGTGGCGGCGCGACGAGCGCTCGACGGGCTCGCGCGGCGTCGGGATCGTGCTCGGCCTCGCGGGCGTCGGGGTTCTCTCCGGCGCGGCGCCCGGCGGCGGTTGGTGGGGCGTCGCCGGGACGCTCGCCGTCGTGCTCGCGTCCCTCTCGTACGGGATCTCGACGCTCTACGGCCAGCGCCTGATCGAGGGAGTGACAGGCCCGGTCCTGTCGACGACAGCCCTCCTCGGCGCCGGAGTCGTGCTGCTCCCGTTCGCGCTCCTGCAGGCGCCGCACGACGTGCCGGGCGCGAAGACGATCGCGTGCGTCCTCGCGCTCGCGCTGCTCGGGACGGCGGTTGCGCAGCTCGTCTGGTTCCGCCTGCTGCGGCTCTACGGCTCGGCGCGCGCGAGCCTCGTCACGTACCTGCTTCCGGTGACGGCGCTCCTCTACGGTGTCGTGCTCCTCGACGAGCCGCTGACGGCGCCCGAGCTGGCGGGCCTCGCGCTGATCCTCGCAGGGGTCGCGCTCGGCTCCGGTGCCGTCCCGCTCTCGCGCCGCGAGCGGACCGTCCCGCAGGCTCCGTGAGCGTCCTCTTCTCGCCGCTGCGGCTGCGCGACCTCGAGCTGCGGAATCGACTCGCGGTCTCGCCGATGTGCCAGTACTCGTGCGTCGCGGGCGACGGCGTCCCGCACGACTGGCACCTCGTGCACCTCGGCGCGCGCGCCGTCGGCGGTGCGGGGCTGGTGCTGGCCGAGGCTACCGCGGTCGTTCCCGAGGGCCGGATCTCGCCGTGGGACACGGGGATCTGGACGGACGAGCAGGCCGCGGCGTGGGCGCGGGTCGCCCGCTTCGTCCGCGCGCACGGCGCTGCCGCCGGCATCCAGCTCGCGCACGCAGGGAGAAAGGCGTCGACGCGCGCGCCCTGGCTCGGCCGCGGCCGGGTCGCGCCGGAGGACGGCGGCTGGGAGCCGGTGGCGCCGAGCGCGGTGCCCTTTGCGGACGGAGACGAGCCGCCGCGCGCGCTCGAGGTGGCAGAGCTCGCGTCCGTCGTGTCGGCCTTCGCGGACGCCGCGCGCCGCGCCGACGCCGCCGGCTTCGACGTCGTCGAGCTGCACATGGCCCACGGGTACCTCGCGCACCAGTTCCTCTCGCCGCTCTCGAACCGGCGCACCGACGCGTACGGCGGCTCGCGCGAGAACCGGATGCGCCTGCCGCTCGAGCTGGCCCGCGCGGCGCGCGCTGTGTGGCCGGAGCGCAAGCCGCTCCTCGTCCGGATCTCCGCGACCGACTGGGTCGAGGACGGCTGGACGCTCGACGACACGGTTGCGTTCGCGCGCGAGCTCCGTGGCGCCGGCGTCGACCTCGTCGACTGCTCCTCCGGCGGCTCGTCGCCGGAGCAGCAGATACCGGATTCGCCGGGATTCCAGGTGCCCTTCGCTGCCGCCGTCCGCCGCGAGGCCGGGATCGCGACCGGCGCCGTCGGCCTGATCGCCGAGCCGTTGCATGCGGAGGAGATCGTGGCGCGCGGCGACGCTGACCTCGTTCTGCTCGCGCGCGAGCTCCTGCGCGATCCGCACTGGCCGCTGCGCGCCGCCCGGGAGCTCGGTGCCGAGGGACCGTGGCCGAAGCAGTACCTGCGTGCGCGACCCCCGTCGGCACCGCCGCGCGCGGAGCCGACGGGCCCGGTGGAGCTGCGCCGGGCGACGCTCGACGACCTCGACTTCTTCGTCGAGCTCTACAACGCCGACGACGTCGAGCCGTTCCTCGGTGGCCGAAGCGTCCGCGGCCGGGACGAGCTGCGCGCCGAGATCGAGCGCTCGCAGCGCGAGCCGGACGCCTTCGGCCGGCTCGTGATCGAGGCCGGCGGCGAGCGCGCCGGCGCGCTCGGCTACCGCTCGGTGAGCGACCGCAACCGGATCGCGCACCTCGAGGCGCTGGCGGTGCACCCGTCTCATCGCGGGCGGCGGCTCGCGGACGACGCGGCACGCGCCGTCCAGCGCTACCTGATCCTCGAGCTCGGCTACCACCGGCTCGAACTCGCGGTCTACGGCTTCAACCGCCGCGCCGCGACGCACGCCGAGCGCTCTGGTTGGGTGCGCGAGGGCGTGAAGCGGAAGGCGTATCTGCGCCACGGGGAGTGGCAGGACGCGATCCAGTTCGGCCTCGTCGCCGAGGATCTGGAGCAGTGAAAGGAACTTGACGCCGGGTGAGCGGCGCGCGACTCAAGACCTGAACCGATGCGCGGTGAGCCACGCCCGAACGGCGGGGAAGAGCCCGGGGGCGAACCGGTTCGACCGGAGCATCTCGCTCGTGAGGCCGGTCCGCGTCTCGACGAGCGCGTGGTTCGCGTTCGGGAAGACCTCGACCTCGATCTCGCGGCCCGCTTCGGCGGCGACGGGCTCGAGGCGGCGCATCGAGAGCCGCGCGGGAATGTGCTGGTCGAGCCCGCCGTACAACCACAGCATCGGGATCTTGGCCGCCTTGATCCACGGGACGGGGTCGACGCCGCTCCGCCCGGCGCGCGCGACCTCGGCGTCGATCTGGTCGGGCGTCAGGCGCGGCGGGCTCTCGCCCTGTCCGGTCAGGTTCTGGTACGCGTCGTTCTCGCCCGCGGTCGCCGCCGGCCCGGAGAACGAGATCAGAAATCGCATCGCCCGATCGCGCGAGGCCGCGAGCGGCATGATCCAGCCGGCCTGGCTGTGACCGGCGAGCCCGACGCGCGCGCGGTCGATCTCGGGCTGCGCCGCGAGGAAGTGCACCGCCGCCGAGGCATCGCGCGCGAGGGCGTCGATGGTCCCCGCGGTCGGTGATTCGCCCGGATAGCTGCCGCCCGACTGGCCGATCCCGCGCTTGTCGTAGGCGAGGACGGCGACGCCGTTCCGGACGAGCACCGCCTGCAGGTCCGGCAGGTACGCGCGCTCCGTCGGCCCTGATCCATGGACGAAGGCGACGGCTGGATACGGCCCCCGGCCCACGGGAAGCGTGAGCGTGCCGGAGAGCGTGGCGTTGCGAGCCGGGATCCGGACCTCGAGCTGCCGCGTCCGCATGCGGGGCGCACGGGCGCCTGCGATCACCGCGCGGTCGGCGGCGAAGGTCGCCGTCCCTTTGACGGGCGCGCGCGTTGCGAATCCGGAGCCGATCTCGAATCCGGCGCCGCGCCCGTAGAGCGCGTGGACCTCGCCCGAGTCGAGATCGACGAGCCGTGACGCGCCGTACGGGTCGTCGACGGCCGCGACCGGTCCGCCGGCAGCGGCGTAGAAGCCGGGAGCGGTCAACGCGGCGGCCGAGCCGCGGGTGGCCGTGAAGGTTCCCCGCGCGCCCTGGCGCACCGTCCCCGTGAGTCGCCCGGAACGCAGGCGAGCGTCGAGCACGATCGCCGTCGGCCGCCCCGGAATCACGACGCGAAAACCTGTCGCCGTCCGCTTGAGCGGGAGCGTCTGTGGCCCGGCGTGGCCGGTTCCGAGAGCCACCACGACACGACTACCGTTGATCGTGAGCGCGATCCGGCCGGGCCCGCCTAGGGAGTAGGTGCCGATCCACGTGCCCCGCAACGCGTCGCGGGCCGCCGGGGCAGACGCCGTGGGGGCGACCAGCAGGCACAACGCTACGACGACGGCGATCCGGACGCGCAAGATGCTCCTCCTGTTCGTGCGTGGACGCAGTAAATCTACTGCGTCGACGCAGCAGCGTCAACCGATGCGAGCCGCGCGTCCGTCGCGAGGGCCTCCCGCAACGCTGCCGCCAGCTCGTCCAGCTCCCGCTGGTACTCCTGCAGCGGGCGGTCGAGGTTCCGCTCGAGCGCGAGGTACGCCTCGAGCAGCGCGGGATCGGCCGCGCGCAGGAGGATCTCGCCCTTCGTCGTCAGCGTGACGAGGTACGAGCGCCGGTCGTCGGGGTTCGGGACGCGGCGTGCGATTCCCTGGGCGACGAGGCGCTCGATCTTGTCGCGGAGCGTCGTCATCGGGATCCCGGACGCCGCCGAGATCGCCGACGGCGAGGTCGGCTGGTGGTCGCGGATGTGCGTCGTCAGCGCGAGCAGGTGCACGGGCAGGCCCACCGGCGCGAGGTGCTTCTCGACGATCTGCGCGACGTATTGCGCGATCGTGGTCGCCGTCAGGAAGAGGTGCCGGTCGGTCACCGCGACCGATGATACGAGCCGTTCGGGCGGCGGCGGCGGACGCGGCCGGACTACGATCGGCGCATCGCTCGCTACCTGCACACGATGTACCGGATCACCGACCCGGAACGGAGTCGCGCCTTTTACGAGGCGCTCGGCATGGAGCTTCGTCGCGACATGGACATCGTTCGTGGCGGCGAGAAGGAGGCGACGAACTACTTCTTCGGCTTCGACGGCCAGGACGAGGAGCTCGAGCTGACCCTCAACCACGACGGCCGCGAGTACGACCTCGGCACCGGCTACGGCCATGTCGCGGTCGGCGTCGACGACCTCGACGAGACGCTCGCGCGGCTGAAGGGCGAGGGGATCGAGCCCGAGCGCGAGCCGTACCGTGTGCGCGAAGGCGGCTCACGTCTCTGCTTCGTGCGCGATCCCGACGGCTACCGCGTGGAGCTGATCGAAAGGGCCGGCGCCTGAACCGACCAGCACGTTGAGCGGCCCTCGACGGCCCTTCGAGACGGTTGATCAAGACGCTGGCGAGACGACCCCGATGCGTGGTCGCGCACCTCTCGGGCACGGCGAACGCTCGTCCAGCTGCGCGCGCAGCTCGTCACCGACGCGGTCGACGAGCCGGTCGACGGTCCCGCATCTACGACCGATCCGAACGCGGCTCGCGTCGCTCCGGTGGAGCCGGAAGGCGGGGAGGGCGCCTCGGGTTCGAGACGCCCTCCCGCCGCCGAGATGCAGCCTCGTCGCTAGCTCAGGTTCTTCTGCTTGGCGATCGCGCCGGCGAGGAGGTCGCCGGTCATGAACATGTGCTGGTAGGCGTCGCGGTAAAGGGCGGTCGACCTGGTGTAATCGCCCTTCGCGTACGCGTCGAGCTGGTTCTTCAGCTCGAGCACATGGCCGAGCAGGTCGTTCTGGACGGCGAGCTTCGGCAGCCCCGTCGCCGTTGCGAGGAAGGCGCCGTGCTCCTTCGTGTAGCGCCGAAGGTTCGCGACCGCCTTCGCCTGGCCCTGCTTGTCCTTCTTGGCGAGGGCGACGGTGTAATCAACGAAGAAGCCGATGTGGGCGCGCCACTGGAACTTCCCGTTTAGGAAGACGTTGCCGGCTTTCGCGCCGTACAGCGACGCGATTGCCTTCGAGAGCTCGACGGAGTTGCGGTCGACGCTCTTCGCTGCCGCGGGAAAGCTCTTGGACCCGCTGTAGCCGAGGTTGGTGGCGTTCATCGCCAGCGCGGCGTGCTCGCCCAGCAACCGGTCGAGCGTGACGCGGAGGTTTGCCGCCGGTGAGCCGGCGCGTGAGGCGTGGGAATGGCTGGGCCCTGCCGCAGCCGCGTTGGTGGGCGAGGTACCGGCAGTCGCCGAGATGACGACGACGCTGGTCGCGACGAGGCCGAGGAGGACGAGCAGGATCGAGATCAAGCGCTTCATGTCGTAAGACTCCTTGTGTGTGTTTGTGGGTCGTGTGTGTACGCGTCCGGCGAGGGTGGACGATCGGCCGGTCTTCGGCGTCGGGTGGGAGTGCCCCGTGGCTCACGACGGGGTGGGAACAGGGTTCAGAGCGAGGCGGCCGTGTCCAACGGGTCAGCGACCAACGTTCCTCCGACGGGTTGCGCGGTTTCGTCTCCCGCGGTCCGCGCGGCCGCCTCGCGCTCGGCCTCTCGTCGCCCCGTTGCGTCCCGCCCGTCCAGGATCGCTCCCCAGATCAGTAGTGCCATCGACGCCGCGACGAGGATGGTGACGACCCCTCCGACGACGAACAGCCCGATGTTGCTCATGACGGGTCGCCTCGAGGCAGGACGATGGCGCCGAGTGCGAGGATCGACGGGACCCAGAGGCCGACGAAGATGCCCTGCAGTTCGTGTCCCGCGAACCAGAGCGAGACGGAGAGCACGAACGAGATCGCAACGGCGAGGAAGAGGAGCAGACGCGCCTTCGCTTCCCGGGAACCCGCGACCGCGCCGAGGCTCACCGACCGGTGGTGTGGCGTCTCCACGTCTAGGCCGTCGCGGTGGACCAGCGGCGGCGGATGGCCGCCTGCTGGGCGATCTGGTAGGCGGCGCTGAGTCCGACGAGGCCGTAGACGACGCGGGTAGCGGCATTGGTCTCGCCGAAATCGAGCCCGAAGAGCGCGGCGACGAGGTCGAACTCCGCGATCGCGACGAGTCCCCAATTCACGCCTCCGACGACGACGAGCGTCGCTGCAAGGACATCAAACTTCTTCACAGCAGTCCTCCTTGTGGATGGTTTGTCCATGAAATGTACAGGTACTAGGCGATGGCTGTCAAATCTTTGTTGACGGTATGTACAATGCACCCGTGCCTGGAGATCTCCGGATCGGCGAGTTGGCCCGACGGACAGGCGTCAGTCCGGAGCTTCTTCGCGCGTGGGAGCGCCGCTACGGGCTGCTCCGGCCGGACCGGTCCTCCGGCGGGTACCGGCTCTACTCGATCGAGGACGAGCAGCGTGTGCGCACGATGACGGCAGCGGTCGGCCGAGGCATCTCCGCCGCGGAGGCGGCGAGGCTCGCGCTAGGCGACCGCGACGACCTGCCCTCGGCGCGAGGGCTCGTGGAAGCGCTCGTCGCGTTCGACGACGTCGAGGCGCACGCGGCCCTCGATCGCCTCTTCTCGTCGCTGACGCTCGAGAGCGTTCTGCGGGACTCGGTGCTGCCGGCGCTCCGCGACTTGGGCGAGCGTTGGCAGCGCGGCGAGATCACGATCGGTCAGGAGCACTTCGCGAGCAATCTGCTTCGCGGTCGGATGCTCGGTCTCGCGCGGGGGTGGGATCGCGGCTCCGGCCCGCGCGCGCTCCTCGCCTGTCCCGCGGGGGAACAGCATGACCTCTCGCTGATCGCGTTCGGGCTCGCCCTTCGCGAGCACGGCTGGCGGATCACCTATCTCGGTGCCGATACACCGCTCCCGACGATCGATGAGACGGCGACAGCGCTGGGTGCCGACCTCGTCGTGATCGCGGCCGTCGACGCGTCCCATTTGACCCGATGCACCGACGAGCTGCGCGATCTCGCCGCCCGCGTCCCGCTCGCGCTCGCCGGTGCCGGCGCAGACGACGCGCTCGTGACGCAGGTCGGCGCCACCCGTCCTGCCGGCGGCCCCGTCGAAGCAGCGGCGCTCATCGCGTCGTCTGTTCGACCGACCGCAGCTTTCGAACGGCAGTTCCCCGTGCCCGGCGGGCACGGCTTCGGTCGTTCGACGACGTGAAGGCCCGAGGCTTTCGCCGTCAATCATGCTTGGACGAGGCCGCCGGCGGCTACCGGATCGAGCTGATCGAGCGCAGCGGGAAGTAGCTGCCGCTCGGTTGTTCGTTTTCGTCCAGCCGAAGCCGCGCGCCGTGGGGTGCCCCGCCGACGAGCGCGGTCTTCACAGCCGAGGGCGTGGGGACGGGTCGCACTACGAGGGGTCTTCGAGCCTGGGTTTCGCGGGACGACCGGCTCGTCGAGGACTGCTCTTCCCGCACCCGGACCTCGACGGGCCGTTTCCGGCGCCGCGAGACGGAGCCGAAACAGCAGCGGCGGGTCGGCGTGGGCGATCGTGGACGACGGCGGCGAGAGGACGATCGCGATCTTCCAGGCCGAATCGTTCCTCGTGCACCGAACCGGCCGCTCGGCCGGCCGGGCGTCGCGTAACAGCCGGCGGGGCATCGCTTCGCACGCGCCGGCGCGAATCGCGCGTGCCGAGCCTCCGCCTGCGTATCCTCGGCGAGCTTGCGGGATGGCGGCGGCCGTCTCGTCGGCGCAGTCGAAGCCCCTCGGGCCATCCTTCTGAGCTGCCGCGAGCTCGCGCACAGGAGGACGCCCGGGCGGTCGCCGGCGCCGGCGACCGCGTGGCGCGTCTCCGGCGGGCAGTGCACGAAGTCCCATTGCTTCAGCGGACGCTCCTGCCCCTCGACGATCAGCACCGCCTCGCCGGAGAGCGCCACGAAGTTCTCCTACTCTGTCTCGCAGCGGTAAGTCCGGGTCGGCTCGCCGGGACTCACGACGCGGATCCCATGCCGAGCGTCCCGGCAGAACGTCTCGACTTCGTACTCGTCGTTGCCCGTGAGCGGGACGCTGTGACCCTGGGTCGGCTTGTCGAACCAACATGCGTCGCGCGCGTTCAGGACGAACCACCCGGCGGTCGACGGCACGAGGTCGACGTCCGTCTCGTCGAGGCGCGCGTCAGGGATCACGGCCGCGTGGCGCGGCCCGTCGTGGACAAGACGTCACACATTCGGTTCGAAGTCGTATCCCACTCGTGACGGTTCGGCGGCTACGGTCGTCTGATGGCCGCGAAAGCCGACACTCCGTGGGGCAAAGCGACGCTCGTCGAGGAGCTGACGCTGAACCAGCGCGCCGGCGACAAGCGCTTCGCGTCGATCGTCCAGTTGCTCGAGGGGGAGCGAGGAGAGCGATTCGTCCGCTTCGCATACTCGACCGGTGGCACCGCGCGGCGAGGTCCGGTGACGTTGCGCGCTCGCGACGTGGAGCGCCTGCGAACTGCCCTTGCGACCAAGCCGGCGCTGGCGGAGGCTCTTGGTTTTGGTGGGGGTGAGGCCTAGACGAACGCGGCAGCCGACAATCGAGCAGCGTCGACCAGCGAGCCGAGGATGAGCGCGCCGTCGGTCGAGCCGAGCAGCGGATCCACTGCGTGCTCCGGATGGGGCATGAGCCCGAACACGTTGCCGTCCGCGCTGACGAGCCCGGCGACATCGCCGACGGCTCCGTTCGGGTTCTCGCCACGCTCGTACCGGAGTACGACCTGACGGTTGTCCTCCAGCTCGGCGAGGAGCTCCGCATCCGCAAACCACGCACCCTCGCCGTGCTTGACGGGGATCGTCAGCGCGCTGGCCGTTCGGCACCGTTCGGTGAAGGGCGTGTCTGACCGCTCGACTCGGAGCGCGACGTCCCGGCAGATGAACGACAGCGTCCGGTTCGGGCGGAGTGTCCCCGGCAGGAGCCGCGCTTCCGTGAGGATCTGGAAGCCGTTGCAGATTCCGATGACGAGTCCGCCCCCGGCTGCGAACGCGGAGACGGCGCGCATGATCGGCGAGAAGCGCGCGATCGCGCCGCACCGGAGGTAGTCGCCGTACGAGAACCCGCCTGGGAGGACGACCGCTGCCGTGCCCGCGGGAAGCACGTCCTCGTAGTGCCATACGCGCCTGGCGTCCGCACCCACCCGCTCGAGCGCAGCTGCGGCGTCGCGATCGTCGTTCGACCCCGGGAACACGGCGATCGCGACGACTGGCCGCGGAAGGCCGCCGCCGTCTGCCGCGGTCACGCGTCCTCGCGCAGTTCGATGTCGTAGCTCTCGATCGAGGGGTTTGCGAGCAGTTGCTCGCACATCCGCTCGATCTGCGCCCGAGCGTCAGCCGCGTCGACGGCGGTGACGTCGAGGTCCACGACGCGTCCCACGCGCGCGTCGCCGACCGCGAACCCGAGGTGTCGGAGCGAGCTCTCGACAGCCTGCCCCTGCGGATCGAGGATTCCCGACTTCGGCCGGACGACCACCGTTGCCCTCACGCGAGCACCACCTCGGGATCGTCGAGGTATGCGTCGAACGCGATGCGAGTCAGCCGCTCGAAGGCATCGACGTA
>Ga0126312_10001951_pt1 | contig 13656 bp, 14 predicted proteins | sample Plot104A_FD_92537 | JGI IMG/M metagenome (GOLD analysis project Ga0126312, IMG submission 92537) | Serpentine soil microbial communities from UC McLaughlin Reserve, CA, USA - Plot104A | ecosystem: Environmental > Terrestrial > Soil > Grasslands | place: USA: UC McLaughlin Reserve, Lake County...
AACTGGATGACGCCGCCGACGATCGTCGAGGAGGAGCCGGGCCTCATGGTGGTCCGGAAACGGGGAGGCGAGGATCGGCTCGAGATTCGCGTCTCCGAGGTCCTCTATGACGTGAGCCACGACATGGGCGAGGCGGCCGCGCTCGAAAAAGAGGGCGTCGAGCGCGAGCTCCAGGAGCTGCTCGCGGAGCGGCCGGAGTGGTGCGGCGAGGGATTCCGGCTGGTGCGACGGGAGTGGCCCACGGATATCGGGCCCGTGGATCTCATGTGCCGCGACGCGCAAGACGAGTATGTCGCCGTCGAGATCAAGCGAATCGGGACGATCGAGGCCGTCGAGCAGCTGACCCGTTACTTACAGCGGATCTCCAAGGAGCCCGCGGGCCTCGGCCGCTGCCGCGGAGTGCTGGCCGCGCAAGTGGTCAAGCCGCAGGCCCGGGTGCTCGCCGGGTCACGCGGAATCGCCTGCGTGGAGGTCGACCTCGACCTGCTCCGTGGAGAGCGCGAGCCGGACCTCACGCTCTTCGCCGCTTAGCCGCGTCGAACCTCAGCGGCCAGCCTCGCCCGCTCCTCGATCTGGCGCTCGACCTCGCCTGGTTCGGCCGGACGCGTGTAGAACACGCAGCGCGAGACGCCGGCCGTCCGCAGGCTCTCCACGAACTGCGCCTCCGGCTTCGCGCCGAAGACGCCGACCGGTATACGCCCACGGCCGACCTCCTCGGCCCGGCGCTGCAGCTCGGCGATCCGCTCGCCCAGCTGCTCGGGGTCGGTCACCCTGTTGGGGAACCACTCGTCCCCGTACCTCAGCACCCGGTCGAGCACCTTCTCGCCGATGCCGCCAACCAGCACCGGCGGATGCGGCTTCTGCACCGGCTTGGGCCAGGACCAGATCGGGTCGAAGTCCACGTGCCTGCCGTGGTAATCCGCCTCGTCCTGGGTCCAGATCGCCTTCATCGCCTCGATCCGCTCGCGCATGATCGAGAAGCGGCGCCCGGGATCGGTCCCGTGGTTGCGCATCTCCTCCCGGTTCCAGCCGGCACCCACCCCGAACAGGAACCGGCCGCCCGAAACCTGGTCGAGGGTCGCGACCTCCTTCGCCGTCACGATCGGATCGCGCTCGATCACGAGGCAGACGCCGGTTCCGAGCTTCAGACGCTCCGTGACCGCAGCGGCTGCCGCCAGCGCCACGAACGGATCGACCGTGTGGCTGTACTCGGGCGGCAGCTCGCCTCCGCCGCTGTAGGGGGTCTCCCGGCTCGTCGGGATGTGCGTGTGCTCGGCGAAGAAGAGCGACTCGAAGCCGTGCTCCTCGGCGAGCCGCCCGAAGCGCGCCGGGTCGATCGAGTAGTCGGTGAGGAGCATCCCGAGCCCTAGCTCCATCGCAGCTCCAGCCTGTCCAGTCCGTAGATGCCGTGGATCGAGCCGAGCTCGGGCTCGCCGTCGAGCGCCAGGCCGGGCATCCGGCCGGGCAGGAACGCAAGCGCCTCCTGGAGCTCGGCGCGCGCGAGGTTCGCCCCCAGGCAATAGTGGATGCCGGCGCCGAAGGTGAGCGGCTTCGCCTCGCCTCGCTCGGCGGTGATGTCGAACGCCTCCGGGTCGCCCTGCACGCCGTCGCGATTGCAGCTGAAGGCGGACACCATCACGATCGTGCCGGGCGGGAAGGTCACGTCGCGGTACTCGACCTCCTCGTGCAGGACACGAGCGGTGAACGGCGTGATCGGCTCGTACCGAAGGACCTCCTCGACCGCCCGCGGCGCGAGTTCGGGCTGCGCGGCGAGCTTCTCCCACTGCTCGGGGTGGAGGGCGAACTGGCGCAGGGCGTGCGCGAGCTGCGACTGGGTGGTGTCAACCCCGCCGACGAGGACGTTCAGCACGAGGTTCATGCACTCGACGTCCGAGAGCCGGTCGCCCTCCTGCTCGGCGGCGATCAACGTGGAGATGAGGTCGTCGCTCGGGTCATTGCGACGGCGCTCGATCAGCGCTCCCGCCCACTCGTAGAACTCGGCGCACGCGCGCTCGATCTCCGCGCGCTCGGTCATCAGGCTGGGGCCGTCGAACTGACGCTGGATCAGGTTCGACCACTCGTACAGCTTGGGCGCGTCCTCCAGTGGCGCGCCCATCACGGTGGCGATCGTGAGCGACGGATACGGCTTCGCGATGGCCGTGACGAACTCGCAGCTGCCGAGGTCGGCCAGCGGATCCCAGAGCCGCGCGAGAAACTCCCGCATGACCAGTCGCCAGCGATCCGCGGCGCGCGGCGTGAAGGCCGGGTTGACGAGCCCGCGGAGGCGGCCGTGCGCGTGGCCGTTCACATGCAGGATGTTCCGGCGCATCTGCTCGAGCAGCGGCCCCTCCTCCACGCCGAAGATCTCCGCGATCATCATGCCGGGGAAGGTGGCGCTGCGGGTGCGCAGGAAGAAGGCCGCCGACTCGCGGTCGAGGACGAAGTAGCCGAGCGGCGATTTCGCCAGCCATCCCCGCCGGCACAGGTCGCCCATCACCTCGTGGAAGCGCTCGCCCTTCAGCTCCGGGGCGAGGTAGTCGAGCTCCGGGAGCTCCAGGTCCGTGACGACGGCCATCCGTCAGCCAACCGTAACGTGTCGGCCGCTAGTCTCGACGGCGATACCAATGAGCTTCCTCTTCCGTAACAAGACCGACATGCCCGCCCCCTCCGACGCCCTCCCCGGCCGCGAGGTCCGCCCGTTTCCGGTGCCGGACTCCCATTTCGTGCTCGGCACTCCGCTCGAGCCGCCCTTCCCCGAGGGCGTGGAGACCGCTGTCTTCGGGATGGGCTGCTTCTGGGGCGCCGAGCGCGACTTTTGGGAGGCGCCCGGCGTCTACACCACGGCGGTGGGCTACGCCGGCGGCTTCACTCCGAACCCCACCTACGAGGAAGTCTGCGGCGGGCGGACCGGGCACACCGAGGCGGTTCTGGTCGCCTATCGCCCGGATGAGATCTCCTACGACGAGCTGCTCCGTCTCTTCTGGGAGGGCCACGATCCTACCCAGGGCATGCGCCAGGGCAACGACGTCGGGACGCAGTACCGCTCGGCGATCTACCTGACCTCCAACGCTCAGCGCGACGCCGCGCTCGCGTCGCGCGACCGCTACGCCGAGCGGCTGGGCGACGCAGGCTACGGCGAGATCACCACAGAGATCGCCGACGCGCCCGAGTTCTTCTACGCCGAGGACTACCACCAGCAGTATCTGGCGAAGAACCCGGGTGGCTACTGCGGAATCGGCGGGACCGGGGTGTCGTGTCCCGTCGGTGTAGCGGGCACCTAGGAGAGCAGCCGCGCCATAAGCCGCAGGCGCTCGTCCGCTTCGGGCGGCCAGTGGTCGACGTCGGCCGGCCACCAGGCCCATTCGTCGTGCTCGGCGTCGGGCACGGGGTCGCAGCCGTCGGCGACCCTGGCGAGACCCACCACCATCGCCATTCCGTTAGGTAGGCCCACGAGCGCCTCGACGGTCAGCCGGTCGGGCTCCAGCCGCCATTCCTCTCGCAGCTCGCGGGTGAGCGTGTCGGCGGGGCTCTCGCCGAGGTCGACCGCGCCGCCCGCCCCGAGTGCCCAGCGGTCTGCCCACGTGGAGACCCAGCCGGCTCGGTGGCCGGCGAGCCAGCGCTCGTCGGCGGCCCGCACGACGCAGAGTGCGGTCAGGCTGTCCGACGCGTCGCCCTCGAGCAAGCGAAGCGCCCAGCGCACGGGCTGGAGCTCGAGCACCAAGCGGTCGTCCTCGGCGCGCCAGCCGACGAGGCGAGTCGCCAGGCCGTCGTGCGCCGGCGAGCCGCGCTCGCGCAGTTCCTCCACGGCCTGATCCGCTCTCTGCTGCAGCTCGGGCGGCGGCTCGAACGCCTCGTCGCGCCAGCGCGCCTCGACCTGATCGGGCCGCCACGGCCCGCGGGCGAGCATCCCAGGACGCGTCACGGCTGCCAGCGTAGCCCCCGCGCCTGCACCAGGACCCTGCTGCACAGCGATCCCGCGCGGGCAGCGGGGAGTAAGTCGACGAGCTTCCCCCAGCGCAGGTCCGTGTACTGCGTTCCGCCGGCCTGCTGCGGCACAGCGGGATCGCCCGACACGATCTCCGCCTCCCAGTCGCGCATGTGGATGAGATAAGCGGGGCGCTCGTCCTGGGCGCCCCCGAGCTCGCGGAGCGGACGGACCTCCACGCCGAGCTTCTGCCGACCGGCCCGCCTCACGGCGTCCTCCTCCGACTCGTCGTCCGCCAGCGACACCGCCGGGAGACCCCACAGTCCCGGCAGGCTCTCATCACCCTCCGGGCGCCGCACCAGCAGGATCCCGTCGGGCCTCTCGATCACGAGCGACACCGATTGCTTGAAAGGCCTATCCGCCAAGCTCGTCGCGCAGCGCTCGGAAGTCTCTGCGCAGCGAGGCAAGCTCCTCCTCCAGCCGCGCGATGCGCCGCTCGAGACCGTCCGGCGCGCCAGGGCGGGCCGGGCCCCGAGCGGCCTCGACGACGGCTTGCCGCGGGACGGGCGGAGCGACGGCCTGGCGCGGTCCGGCTTCGGCGCCCCGCGGAGTAATGGGATCGACGGCCCTCGCGGGGGTCGGCTCAGGGGCCCGTGAATCGGTCGGCTCGACGGCCCGCGCGGGGGTCGGTTCGGCGACCTGCGAGATCGCCGGCTCGCCGTCCTCGCGTCCGCCCAGCAGCTGCTCGTAGCGCTCCTCCCGCTGGCCCGGGCGACGCCTGAGTCGCGCGGCCAGGTCGCGCTCCGCCAGGCGCTCGAGCGTTTGCTCCAGCTCGTCGCTGCTCGCGAACCGGTGCAGCCGCTCCGTGCGCTGCTTCAGCTCCCCCGGGGTCTGCGGGCCGCGCAGCATGAGGACGCACACGAGCGCCGTCTCTGCGTCGTCGAGCCCGAGCGCCGTGTCGAGCGTGTGGCGGTACTTCATCGCTCGCCGGTTCGACCAGCTCGCCAGCGTCGCCCACTTCCTCTGCACCAGCCGTTCGAGTGCGGCCCGGATCGTGCTCTCGTCGTACTCGACGACGGGATCCCGGTTGGTCGATTGGTTGCAGGCCAGCCGCAGCGAGTTCAGCGTGAGCGGATATGCGTCCGGGGTGGTGCGCTGCTTCTCGACCAGGCAGCCCACCACGCGCAGCTCGACGGCGTCTGGTTCCACGGAGCGACAGAGTAGTCGGCGCTCCCGCCTCGCAACAATTGGGTGACGGAACAGATCGACCAGACCGAAGGAGACCTTCGATGACGAACGGCGGGCGCCTGTACGCCGCGACCGGGGATGGGATCGCGCGCCTGGACGAGACCGGCGGCGAGTGGAATGCCGAGCTCTCGCTTCCCGGCAGCGGGTCGCAGTGCCTGGCGGTCGATCCCTCCGATCCCGAGACGGTCTACGCCGGCCTCCGCGAGGGCGGAGTGCGGCGAACGGAGGACGGTGGCGGGACCTGGGCCGACTGCGCGCTTCCGCAGCCGGGAGTCTTCTCGCTCGCCGTGAGCGCGGCCGACGGCGCGGTGTATGCGGGTACCGAGCCGAGCGCGCTCTACCGCAGCGACGACCGTGGCGAGACCTGGCGTGGTCTCGAGGCCCTGCTCGAGCTTCCCTCCCAGCCGAGGTGGAGCTACCCACCGCGGCCGTGGACGTCGCACGTGCGCTGGATCGCGCCGAGCCCGCAGGACGGCGACGTCATCCTCGTCGGGATCGAGCTGGGCGGGTTGATGCGATCGACCGACGGCGGCGAGAGCTGGCAGGACCACCGCCCCGGCGCGCAGCCGGATGTCCACTCGCTCGCGTGGCACCCAAGTGCGCGCGGCCGGGCGTACGAGGCCGGAGGCGGCGGGACGGCGTGGAGCGAGGATGCCGGCGAGACGTGGCAGCCGGCGGACGAGGGTCGCGACCGCCACTACACGTGGTCCGTGGCGGTCGACCCCGACGACCCGGAGCTCTGGTACGTCTCGGCGAGCACCGGCCCGTTCGCCGCGCACGGCGGCGACGATCCGCAGGCACGCATCTATCGGCGCGGCGAGGGTGAGTGGCGCGCTGCGGACGGCGGGCTTCCGAAGCCCATTCCAGCGATGCCCTATGCCCTCGTCACCGCGAACGGGCGCTTGTTCGCCGGGCTCGCCGACGGACAGCTCTGGGAGAGCCCCGACCGCGCGGACAGCTGGCACGCGTGCACGGTCCGGGGCGACGCGCCGACACGGCTGCACGCCCTGGCGTACGCGGGGTAACGCCAGGGCCTACCGCGTCTCCCCGATCAGTCGTCGTTCGGCCCGTCGTCGCCCGACCCGCCGTCGTCCGCCTGGCCGCCGATGACGTTGAAGTGACGATCGAGGTGGACGTCGACCTGCCTGCCGTCGTCGCGCGTAACCTCGACCTCGTAGTAGCCCTCCTCGTCGCCGACCTCGGTCGCGGTCACCCGGCCGCCTCCGGTGTGCGCGAGGGCCGCGGACTTGGCTTTCGACAGCGCCGCGCCGCTGATCGGCTGGTCGGTGCCGTCGTCGTCCCCGCCGCCGGTCGCACCCGCGATCGCGGCTCCGCCGGCGGCCAGCACCGCGATCACTCCAACCGCGATCAGAGCGCCCTTCAGCTTGTTGGTCATGCCTCGTCTCCTGTCCTATGGGAATTCTGACGGCGCAGCGTAGGAGCCGTCGCTGAGATGGCCCTGAGAGCACACCGCCGGACGGGCGAGCGGGTCAGCTCGTGTACGAGAGGTAGGGGTCCGAGGGCGCGTCGACGTGCTGGATCCGCACTGCCCGCACGATCCACTCGCGGTGGCCGCGGGTGAGAACGCCGGTGACGTCGAGCCAATCGTCGCGCCCGAGCCTGAGGTGGCGAACGGTGCCGCGATCCACGTGCACGCCCACCGGCACGGCGTCGGCGACGCAGCAGGTGATGTAGAAGCGGCTCAGCTCGAATGGTCCTCGGCCGGTCGGTACGGACGAGACGAAGCCGGTCAGCCGGACCGACTTCCCTGCGGAGAGACCCAGCTCCCTCGTGAGGCCGTCGTCCCGGCCGGCCGCGTTCAGCTGGAGGAACCCGATGCGCGAGGCGTCGCGAGAGGCGAGCCGGGCGAGGGCTGACGGGTCGATCCCGCGGGAGCTGAACTTGTTCGAGGCCGCGAGCGAGCCGAGCTGGGCGTGTGCGAGCGTCGCCGCGGCGAGGATCGGGATGGCCAGGCCGGTGAGGCCGAGCGCCTCGAGGGCGCTCGGACGAGGCCAGGGCCGCCCCCGGGTCGCGCGCAGGTAGCCGGCGGCGGCCAGCATCAAGCCGACGGCGCCGACCGGGACCACCCACTGCGTGCGCGGTCCGAGGTAGCGGACCGACTCCCCGCTGAGCCACAGCCAGGCGAAGAGACTGCCCCAGGCGAGCAGGGCGATGGCGCGCAGCGTGCGGGTATCGAAGCTCACCCGAACAGACCTCCGCCGGCGACGACGGCAGGGGCAAGAGGCGAGCGGGCGTCGAGATTCATCTCACCAGAGCGCGTCGAAGACGAGGGCCCCGACCAACGCGACCGGCGCGGCGACGGCCAGCACCCGCAGCACGAAGCGCCGGCGGAACGTCGCGCCGTATAGCACGGCGAGCTTCGCGTCCACGACCGGACCGAGCACGAGGAAGGCGAGCTGCGAGCCGAGCGGGAAGGCGGTGAACGAGACCGCGACGAAGGCGTCGGCCTCGGAGCAGAGGGAGAGGAGCATGGCAAGGCCCATCAGGGCGAGCGCGCCGATCACTGGGGCGCCGGCGACGGTCGACAGCGCCTCCTGCGGGACGACCGTCTGCAGCAGCGCGGCCACCGCCGCGCCCAGCACGACGAAGCGGCCCATGAAGACGAAGTCGGACGCGACGTGCTCGACAAAACCGCGCCCGGAGGAGCCACCCTCGCCATGGTCGTGGCCCAGCTCGTCAGCGTCGCTTTGCCGCGCACGCAGCAGCGGCTCGCCCCGCCGGCCGATCAGCCACCCGGCCAGCACCGCGACGAGAAGCCCGAGCGCGGCGCGCACGGCGGTCATCTCGAGCGCGCGGCCCGCCGCACCGTAGGCCACCCAGGTCGAGGCCAGCACGATCGGGTTCAGGATCGGCGCCGCGAGCATGAACGCGACCCCCGCCGACGGGTGGAGCCCGCGGAGGATCAGCCGCCGCGCGACCGGCACCGAGCCGCACTCGCAGACCGGCATCGCGAACCCGGCCGCCGCCGCAGCCGGCACCTGCACCGGCGCCAGCAGCCGGTTCAGCCGGACGAACGCGCTCGCCGGAACCCAAACCGCGATGGCGGCGGCCGCGACCGCTCCGAGCAAGATGAACGGCAGCGCCTCGACGACGATCGAGGTGAAGATGACGCCGAACGTCGCGAGGGTCTCGCTCTCCGCAACGCCCGCGGCGCGCGCGAGGACTACCGCCAGAACGGCCAGCCAGAAGACGGCGCCCACGATCCACAGGGGCACGACCGGCGCCGGAGCGCGCTGGTCGGCTACCGGAGCGGGCGCCGGCGTGGAGATCGCGACTCCGGCCATTGCGCCGGCGCCCAGATCAGCGCCGCTCGGCGCTCTGAGCCTTGCTCCCGACGTGCTGTCCGGACCCGGGCCCGCTGCCGCTGACCAGAGTGGCCGAAGCGATCAGCGCGCCGGCCAGAAGCACGATCGTGAGCGCCCGCAGCCGCCGTGGCGTGAGCCAGCTGAAGTGACGGCTGGCGATGAACGCTCGCGTCCCAGAGGCGGTCCCGACGGCCGCCATCGCGCTCGCCATGCACTGGACGCACATTGCCCACGCAGTATGGCAAGCGGAGAGCCAGGCGGCGCGGTTTGGAGTAGCTGTAGGTTGCCGTCGATGAGTCGGACGACCGAAGTGGCCGAAAGGGTTCACCGGCTCGGCACCGGATGGGTGAACTGGTACCTCGTCGACGACGGCGGGATCACCGTCGTGGACACCGGCTTTCCGAAGTACTTCGAGCAGCTGCCGGCGCTCCTCGCCTCGATGGGCCGCTCGCTCGCCGACGTCGACGCCGTGGTGCTGACGCATTACCACTCCGACCACACGGGATCGGCCGAGCGCATCCGGGAGGACGCGGGCGCCACCGTGCATGCGCCGGAGGGCGACGCCACGGGCATTCGCGGGGAGGCCAAGACCCCGCTGCCCAAAGGCCTCATGTCCAAGGCGTGGCACCCGATGATGCTCAGCTATATGCGTCACGGGTTCGCGAGCGGCGGGGCCAAGGCGCCCGCCGTCAGCGAGGTTCGGACCTACGCCGACGGCGACGTACTGGACGTGCCGGGCCGGCTGCGCGTCATCCACACGCCCGGGCACACCGGCGGACACTGCTCGCTCGTCCACGAGGGGCGCGGCGTCCTGTTCGCCGGCGACGCGCTTGCCACGAGGGAGTTCACGTCGAATCGACAGGGTCCACGGGTTCACCAGGCAAATGAGGACCGAGCCCAGGCAGCCGCCTCCCTCTCACGGCTCGAGGGTGTGGCGGCCGAGATCCTCCTATGCGGGCACGGCGAGCCCTACCACGGGACGATGGCCGGGGCGATTGAGCAGGCGCATTCGCATTGAGCGCCGCCTCGAGCTAAGCCGGCCCGGCGCCGTTCGACGCGCTCATCAGCTCCGGCACAGTGACGAAGCGGTAGCCCTCGGCGCTCAGCCGACGGAGGATCTCCTCGGTCGCCCCGACCGAGGCCGAGCGGTCGCCGGCGGGCTCCGTGTGGACGCCGTCGTGGAGCAGGATGAGGTCCCCCTCGCGCGCCTTGCCGCAGCGGGCGGCGATGCTCGCCGAGGTCTCGCGAGGGCGCCAGTCCCAGCCCGTCACCGACCAGAGCACGGGCGTGTAGCCCTCGGCCCGGAGCGTCCGTAGAGTTCCGGGGCGACGCCGGCCCCAGGGCGGCCGCATCAGCGCCCCGCCGTCCACCTCGGAGAACCGCCCGCCGCCGGCTTCGACGGCCTCGCGGCAGCGGCGCAGCTCGTCCCTGACTCGGGCCCCGGAGCACAGGGCCAGCGTGGGATGGGAGTACGTGTGGTTCCCGAGCGCGTGGCCGGCGGCCTGCACCTCCCGCATGAGGCCCGGCTCGCGCTCCGCCCAGCGGCCGATCAGGAAGAAGGTGGCGCGGGCGTCGTACTTGTCCAGCACCTGCAGGAGGGACTCGGTGTGCTTGGGGTTCGGGCCGTCGTCGTAGGTGAGCGCGATCAGGCGGCCGGCCTCCCGGCGTCGACAGACGGTCGCGCCGTAGAGCTGCGAGGTGGGCACCTGGGCATGCCAGTAGGCGAAGCCGGCGGCTCCGGCGCCGAGCAGGGCGGCGCGCTTCATCGACTCGCCGCCTTTCGCGGGCTACGCCGGCGAGCGTCGCGCTTCGCGCGCCGGTGCTCGCGCGGCGCGGCGTCGGCTGCCTCGACGGCCCGGGCCTCGATCGATCGAAGCGTGACGTCGTTGCCGGCCTGCTCGTAGCCGGCCAGCGCGTCCTCGAAATCGGGGATTCGAGAGATGAAATCGGTCATTACGGCCTCCGTGACGTGTGGAGCGCAGACGCCATAGCCCTCGCGCTCGAGATAGCGGGCGTTCATGAGCTGCTCGAACTGACCTCGCAGGGGAACCGACAGGATCGGCTTCCCGAGATACACCGCCTCGCTCAACAGCGAGAAGCCGCCCCCGGCGACCACCCCGCGCGCCGTCCGAAGCGCCTCGACGAAGCCGTCGCCAGACGGCGGCCGGAACTCGAGATTGCCGTCGACCACCGGCTCCTCCGGCCCGCCGCGCATCCCGTAGACCAGGCAGCGCATGTCCGTGGCGCGAAGCGCCTCGAGCAGGTCCTTGTCGCCGCTCGAGTACACGACCAGGTGGTCGCCCCGCTCGCACCGGGCGCCGGCGATCTCGGGCCGCACGATCGGCGGCACCAGGGTCGTGCACCGCCGCGCGAGCGGCGGGCGGAAGAAGGTCAACACCATGTACTCGACGGCGCCGGGCACCATCGAACGGGTCACGGCGCGAGCGATCACGAAGTCCTCGCGCTCCTGGCCGACGATCTCCTTGTCATGCCGGCAGCGATCGATCATGTTGATGTTGTCCACCGCGATGAGCGGCGTCCGGGTCCACCGGGCGAAGACGCCGGCGAGCGGCTCGAAGTCGCTGATCACGACGTCCGGCTTCCAGTCGTCGACGACCGAGATCCAGTGGCGGACCGTGTCGGGCATCTCCTGCCGCGCCAGACGGACGTTCTGGAGCACCGTGGGCCAGCGCTGTATCTCGCCCTCGCCCATCGCGAACGTCGGCCCGAACACCTCCTCCACGCGCGGCAACCGACTGCTCAGGTGGCGCAGCGCCGCTCCGGAGGCGACCACGCGCACGTCGTGGCGATCGAGCAGCGACCCGATCACGACCTCCGAGCGGGTCGCGTGACCCATTCCCTCTCCGTTGACGCCGTAGAGCACTCGCATCACTTAGTCCTGCCGGGCCAAGCGCTGCTCCTGGCGGCGGGCCTGGATCCGCTCCGCGTTGAGCTGAGTCACGGCGTCGATCAGGTCACCCTGGTCGTAGTGGTCGACTGCGATCAAGTTCACGGGCTGTCCGTGTAGGCGGGCGCACTTGTGCGCGCGCGCCACGATGAAGCTTTCCCGCTGGAAGGGCTTGTTGGCGCTACGACGCGGTGGGAACACGTCGGCCCAGTGGTTGAGCATCAACAGCGGGCTGTCGGCCGTTCCCCGCGCCCGGCTGCAGCTGAGCTGGTTCGTCTTCTTGGCGCCGAGCGGTGTGTCCTGGATGAAGTCGAACCCGTCGAGGTACCAGGGCACCGTTCCGTCGGCGTCCTTCTCGGTGAACACGATCGCCCGGTGGTTGCGGCGCACCAGCTGGCCGAGCGTCGGCAGCGGCTTGTCGCGGGCCAGCGTGGCTACGTAGCGGTCGAGCCCGGCCTCCTTGAACGTCTCGGCGACCTGCTCGGGCGGGACATACGGCTCGATGAACAGGATGATCACCTCGCCCCGGTTCTCGTCCAGGAACTTGCGGTACACCTTGAGCTCGTCGACCATGCGCGTCGCGCCGAGCTCGCACACGGTGTGGCAGAGCCAGACCTCCCGCTTCCCGTTCGAGTCCCCGGCGCCCAGGCGGCCGGCGAGACGGTCCGCCGCTTTCAGCACCGGCGGCGGCAGGGCGGCCGCCACGCGGTTCCGGTCCCGGCCCTCTGACGCGAAGTCGGTGCGCACCTTGCCCTCGCCGCTCTGCACGCCCCAGTGCGCGTCGATCAGGAAGAGCCGGATCCCGTCCTTCAGCTGGCGACCGATCGTGTGGCGCTGGTTCGCGATGAACCAGCCCGGGCTGTCCGCCGCGGAGAACGAGTTGTGGGTGCCCGCGAAGACGGCCTCGTTGAGGCGGAGGTCGCAGAGCGAGAACGAGCCGTTGCAGGTCCCGGTCGGCACCGCGGCCTGCGCCGTCCTCGGCGCCGGGCCGCCGCTCGTCACGACAACCACGAGCAACACGAGCAGGCCCACGACGACCCCGCCGGACACGCCGGCCGCGACGAGCGCGCGCCCACGCGAGCGCTTCCCCTCGACGGCCGTCTGACCCGGACGCTGGAGCAGCGCCAGCAGCTCGCTGGCGCCGAGGAAGACCAGGTATGCGCCGATGACGATCGCCCCCACCTGGAGGGCGAGCGTCGGGTTGAGGACCACGAAGATCCCGACGCCGAGGGCCGCCGCGCCACGCAGTCCTCGGCCGACCGGGGTCCGCGGGCGCTGGCCGATGCGCCGCCGCAGGCGCCACGCGGGTCCTTCCACGTCCTCGGGGTCGAGCGCGGCGGCCGAGCCGGCGACCACGAGCCCGAGCAGCGCGAGCAGCAGCCCCCACACCACGAGATCGCCGATGAAAGCGTTCAGCAGGCCGGCCACGGCTTCACGGACCTCACCGTCGCTCAACTCGTCCTCGCCGATGACTCCAGCCAGGAGGCGCGCACGCAGCACGAAGAGCGCGATCGCCAGCAGCGCACCGGTGGCGCCGACGGCCACACCCGCGCGGAGCACGCCGACGCGGCGATCCGGCGAGACGGCGACCGACCCGACGAGCGCCAATAGCGCCAGTATCGGCAGGACGATCCCGAAGACGCGGATGTGGTCCGCGACCGCCAGCGTGCTGCCCGCGAGCTGGCCGCGGCGGAGGGTGAGCAGGTGCGGATTTAGGTCCTTGGGAATCTCCTTGGCCAGCTTGGGCGAGACCGAGCGCAAGGCGAATCGCACGACCTCGGCTGCGTCGCCCAGGTCGAATAGGACGTTCTTCCGGTCACGTACGAAGAAGACCTTGTTCGTCTCGAGCGCGGCGGTCCGGAACACCTTCTTGAACGCCTGCGTCTGGATGACCGCGTCGACGACGGACTCGAGCAGTGGCCGGCCGGCTGCCAGGTCGGTCGATCCGCGGTCGATCAGGTTGACCACGATCTCCCGAGCGACGACCTTGCGCAGGCCCGCGTCGTCCAACGACTCCACCGCCCGGTCGGCGAACGCCTGCCGATCGATCACCTCGTCGCGCGCATAGAAGGCGACCGTGCCCACAAACAGCAGCACAGCGCCGACGACAGCGAGAACGATGCCGGCGGTGCTTCTTGAGCGGTCCGACAGGGGGGCCACCCGTCGTTTGGCTGCGAGCTCCATGCGAGTTCGGGACGTGCTCGTGCGACTGTAGCCCGAATTGGACCTAAGGGTGCGATTGTGGGCGG
>Ga0126312_10001952_pt1 | contig 13652 bp, 15 predicted proteins | sample Plot104A_FD_92537 | JGI IMG/M metagenome (GOLD analysis project Ga0126312, IMG submission 92537) | Serpentine soil microbial communities from UC McLaughlin Reserve, CA, USA - Plot104A | ecosystem: Environmental > Terrestrial > Soil > Grasslands | place: USA: UC McLaughlin Reserve, Lake County...
GGCGCTGCGCCTGCGCGTCGATGCCGGAGATCGGCTCGTCGAGGATGAGGAGCTCGGGCTCGGTCGCCAGCGCCTTGGCGATCAGGACGCGCTGCTGCTGTCCTCCCGACAGCTCGATGACGCGATGCTTGCGCAGCCCTTCGAGTGCAACCGACTCGAGAGCGTGACCCACCGCGTCCCGGTCAACCGGTCGCGCCCGGTGCCACCACCCCTGCTTGGCCAGCCGGCCGGCGGCGACCACCTCCTCGACCGTCGCCGGCAGGTCGGGCGCCAGGCGCGGGCGCTGCGGCACGTATCCCAGGCGCCAGCGGTCGTGGAGATGCCGCGGCGAGGCGCCGAACAGCTCCACCCGGCCTGCTTGCGGCGCCAGCAGCCCCAGCACGATGCGCAGCAGCGTCGACTTCCCGGCGCCGTTCGGGCCGACCAGGGCCGTGAACTCACCGGGGCGGATTTCGAGCGCGACATCGTCGAGGACGGGATGGGCGCCGAAGGCGAAGGAGACGCCTTCGGCGGACAGGACGGGGTTGGCAACCGAGGTCTTCATATGAGATCGATTCCCATCCTAGGCCTGAGTGTGATAAGACTCGTTCTCATTATGCGGCGCTGGTTCATGCTCGTGCTCACGGTCGCCGTCGTCGCGGCCACGGCGTTCGGTGTCGAACCGGCAGGTGCGTCCCGCGGCAAGGTGAGCGTGGCGGCCGCGTTCTATCCCGTCGCGTTCGCGGCCCAGAAGGTGGGTGGGACGCGTGTCGACGTCGCGAACCTCACCCCAGTCGGCGCCGAACCTCACGACACCGAGCTGAACTCGGAGCAGCTCGACCGGCTGCTCGACGCGAAGGTCGCGTTCGTGCTCGGGAACGGCTTTCAGCCGGCAGTCGAGAAGGCAGCCGACCGGCGCGACGGAGCGACCGTCGAGCTGTTGCCCAAGCTCGTCGACGCGAAGGGGAAGAAGGTCGCCACGGAAGGGAAAGACGGCGGCCTCGACCCGCACGTGTGGCTGGATCCGGTGCTCATGTCGCAGGTCGTCGGCGAAGTGGAGCGCGGCCTCGCCGCCGCCGACCCGAACGGCGCCGCTACGTACGAACGGAACGCGCGCGGGATCCAGGACCAGCTCGCCGCGCTCGACACGCGTTACCGCGATCGCCTGACCGGTTGCGCCCGCGACCTGCTCGTCACATCGCACGAGGCGTTCGGCTACGTCGCGAACCGCTACGGCCTCCGTCAAGAGGGGGTCGCCGGCCTGTCGCCCGACGCCGAGCCCGACCCGGCGCGCCTCGGTGAGCTCGCCGAGCTCGCCCGCGACCAGAGCGTCACGACCGTGTTCACCGAGGAGACGGTCTCCCCGCGTATCGCGCGCACCCTCGCTCGCGAGGCAGGAGGATTGCGCACCGAGGTGCTCAGCCCGCTCGAGAGCCTCACGAAGCGAGAGCGCGACGGCAAGGCCGACTACTTCACGCTCATGGACGCCAATCTCGGCAAGATCGCAACCGCGCTCGGCTGCCCGTAACGCTCGTACCATCGACCCCGTGACGCACAGTCACGGTGATGGCCACACCCACGGAGCGCCGATGGGGCGGGCAGGGGCGCGCTACGCCGGGCGCCTCCGCGTCGCGTTCGTGCTCGCGGCGGCCTTCCTCGTCGTCGAAGCGGTCACCGCGTTCCTCGCCGGGTCGCTGGCGCTGCTGTCGGACGCCGCCCACCTGCTCACCGACGCCGTCGGCATCGGCATGGCGCTGGCGGCGATCCGCCTCGCCGACCGCGCCGGCGGCGACCGGTCGCGCACGTTCGGGCTGTACCGGCTCGAGATCCTCGCCGCGCTCGCCAACGCCGTCTTCCTCTTCGTGGTCACCGGGTACGTCCTCGTGGAGGCGGTGCTGCGCCTCGATTCGGAGCCGACCGTCGAAGCGGGGCCGATGCTCGTGGTGGCCGTCCTGGGCCTGCTCGTCAACGTCGCCTCGGTCGTGCTGCTGCGCAGCGGCGCCGGTCGGAGCCTGAACGTCGAGGGCGCCTACCTCGACGTGCTCGCCGACTCGGCGGCGTCCCTGGGCGTGATCGTCGCCGGCGTCGTCATCGCCGCGACGGGCTGGGAGCCGATCGACGCCCTCGTCGCCGTCGCCATCGGCCTGTGGATCGTGCCCCGAGCCTGGCGGCTCGCGTCCAGCGCCCTCCGCATCCTGATCCAGGCTGCGCCGGCCGGATTCGACGTCGATCGCCTCCAGACCGACCTCGCCGCCGTGCCCGGCGTCGTCGACGTGCACGACCTCCACGTCTGGACCTTGACCTCCGAGATGGACGTCGCCAGCGCGCACCTCATGGTCACAGCCGGGACCGACGCGCACGGGGTGCTCGACCGGGCGCGCGACGTGCTCCGTGAGCGCTACGCCATCGCGCACGCCACGCTCCAGGTCGAGCCCGACGACCACACCGGCTGTGCCGAGGTGGAGTGGTGAAACCAACCGCGCTCGTCGACCAGGCGGGCGCAGGGCGCTCGTTCGTTACGCGCAGCGCGCGCAGAGCCCCACCAGATCCACGCGATGGCGCTGTGTGTGGAAGCCCGTCGAGCGGGCGATCTGGTTGGCCGCCGTGTGCACGGACTGCTCGAGCCCGGCGGATGCCGGCACGTCCTCGACCAGCCCGCAGTTCGCGCAGATGAGGTGGTGGTGGTGCTCGGTGAGGTCCTCGGCCAGCTCAAAGCGGGCGAACTCGCCGTCGGTGACGATGCGATGGACGAGGCCGGCCTGCTCGAGCACGACGAGGTTCCGGTAGACCGAGCTCTGCGCCAGGCCCCGGCCCGCGGGCGAGTCGAGGAGCTCGGGGATCGTCATCGGACGGGGCGAGGACGACAACGCGTCGACGATCGCCTTGCGGTTGGCGGTCACCCGCTGGTTGGCGCGCCGCAACCGCGTCGACACCGTGTCGTGCAGACCGTCGGAGAGCGCTGTGGCATTGCCACCTGCCATGCGCGCAGTGTACGGGCGACCGCCCCGCTTCTCGCGGGCGGTACTTTCGGCCGCCGCGGCGGTGCCAGAGAAGTCGACGGGAGGAATGTGGACGCGACCGAGCGCTTCACCGAGCTCGTGCGCCGGCCGCCGGACGAGGTCCCGCTCGACGAGACCGCCGTCCTCATCGCCAAGCACGCTCACCCCGATCTCGACATCGCCGGACCCCTCGCCGAGCTCGACCAGTTGGCCGACGCCGTCCCCGGGGCCACCGCCGAAGACATCGCGGGCGCGCTGTTCGGCGAAGGCGGGCTCGCGGGCAACACCGTCGACTACGCCGACCCCCGCAACTCGTATCTCGACGACGTGCTCGCCCGGCGTCTGGGCATCCCGATCTCGCTGTCGGTCGTGATGATCGAGGTCGGCCGCCGCCTCGGCGTGCCCATCTACGGCGTCGGCATGCCCGGCCACTTCCTCGTGCAGCCCGCGGGCGAGCTCGACGTGTGGTTCGACCCGTTCCACGGCGGGCGTCGTCTCGACGAAGCCGGCTGCCGCGAACTGTACGAGCAGATGCAGCTCCAACCGCCGTTCACGGTCGATCTGCTTCGCGCCGTCGACACGCGGAGCATCCTCAGCCGGATGCTGGCCAACCTCCAGCAGACCTTCATGCGACGCGATCCGGCGTCACTCGCGTGGGCCGCGCGGCTGCGATTGCGCATTCCCGAGCTCCTCCCGGGCGAGCGGCGTCAGCTCGCGGGGTTGCTCGGGGGCGTCGGCCGTTTCCTCGAAGCGGCTGCCGAGCTCGAGGCGGTGGCGATGGAGCTCGAGGGCGACGATGCCGAGCAGGTGAAGCGCGATGCTGCCGCGCTGCGGTCACGCGCCAATTGACCGGCGCGTCGGCGGTACCGTGCCCTCGTGCGAGGCGGACGCGCACTTCCCATGTTCCCGCTCGGCAACGTGCTGTTCCCGTACGCGCAGTTGCCGCTACACGTGTTCGAGCCGCGCTACCGCGCCCTCGCCGAGACGTGCCTCGCCGGCGACGGCGAGTTCGGCGTCGTGCTCATCGAGCGCGGGAGCGAGGTCGGCGGCGGCGACACGCGCTTCTCGGTTGGGACGGTCGCACGCATCGTCGCCGCCGGGCGGCTGCCCGACGGCCGGTACCTCCTGGCCACTGAAGGCACCCGGCGCCTGCGTGTGCGCGAATGGCTGCCCGACGACCCGTTCCCGCGCGCCGAGGTCGAGCTGCTCGACGAACCCCGGTCGTCCGGCGACGCCCGCGCCGCCCGCGACGACGTCGAGCGTCTCTTGAAGCGCGTGCTGGCGATGTCGGCCGAGCTCGGAGACGTCCCGCTGTCCATCGACGTCGTGCTCGACGACGACCCCGCGCACGCCGCGTTCGAGGCGGCGGCGGCGGCGCCGATCGGGCCGCTCGACGCCCAGCGCCTACTCGAGCTCGACGACCCCGGCGAACGCCTCGCCCAGCTGCAGACACTGCTCGCGGACTCCGCCTCGCTGCTCGAGCTCCGGCTTTCGGGGGCGTAGCGATGCGTTCCTGGAGCATCAATATGTTGCTTCAGGCACGGATTCATGGGGGGCGGGGTTAGCCTTCCGCGGCAGGGCGGCTTTGCCGACCGTTGCCGCAAAGCCGGAGCTTGCGACGGCGACCAGGAGGAGCTGTGAGCGTCGATCCCGAAGAGGCGCGCAAGCGCGTGATGGACGAGAAGGCCCGCGTCGAAGGGTTGATCCACAACCTCAAGGACGAGCTCGGCGACGGGCCCGAGAACGACGAGCTCTCCGAGCTGTCCGACTACGACCAGCATCCCGCCGACACCGCGAGCGAGACCTTCGAGCGCGAGAAAGACGTGTCGATCCTCGAGCAGCTCGAAGAGGAGCTCGCCGAGCTGCAGGCCGCGCTCGAACGCATCGACAACGGCACGTACGGCGTCGACGAGGTGACCGGCAAGCCCATCCCGCCGGAGCGCCTCGAGGCGCGGCCGACGGCTCGTACGAACGTCGACACGGAGACGCCCCGCGAGAGCTGACGGTAGGCTCGCCGCCTGGACTGACACCGACGACAGGACGCAACGCCATGCAGTTCGCCATCGACAAGGTCGGCAAGTGGTCCGACGAGCAGGACTTCAAGGTCGAAGCGGAGCGGATCAAGCAGTACGCCGCCGCCACCAACGACCCGATCCCGGCTCACGCGAACGGTGAGCTCGCGCCGCCGGTGTTCTCGGTGGTCCCGGTATGGGACGCGATGGGCGGCGCCGTGGGAGAGGTCACGCCGGCCGAGGCGTTCCCCTTCGTCGTCCACGGCGAGCAGGACATGTATTTCCACCAGCCGATCGTCCCCGGGGCAGTGCTGCGGTCACGCGCCGCGCCCATCGGTATCCACGTGAAGCAGTCGGGCACCACGGTCGTCAGTCGCATGGAGACGCGCGACGAGACGGGCGAGCTCGTCAACGAGCAGTACTCGGTGACGTTCTTCCGCGGCGTGACCGGAGGTGAGGGCAAGGGCGAGACCGCCCCTGAGCACCGCTTCCCGGACGAGCTTCGCAGCACCGACCCCGCGGCGGTGGCGGAGCAGACCTTCGACGCCGACCAGACGTACCGGTACTCGGCCGCGTCCGGCGACAAGGTCCCGATCCACCTCGACGAGGAGTTCGCCAAGTCGGTCGGCCTTCCCGGCATCATCATTCACGGTCTCTGCACGATGGCGTTCACGAGCTGGGCCGCGATCGGCGACCTTGCGGCCGGTGAACCGACGCTGCTCAAGCGACTGGCGGTGCGCTTCTCGAAGCCGGTGCTCCCGGGCGAGACGATGACCACCCGCTTCTGGACGGTCGGCGAACGCGACGGCAAGACCGTCTACGCGTTCGAGAGCACCAACCCGGCCGGCGACGCCGTCATCAAGGACGGCGTGGCGGAGATCGCGATCTGAGCGTCCGGCTGCGTCTGTTCGCCCAGGCGCGCGAAGCGGCAGGCCGCGCCGACGACACCTTCGATGCCGCCACGCTCGGCGAGCTGATGGCGGCGGCGGGATCGGTCTATGGCGCGCAATTCCGGTCCGTGCTCGCTTCGGCGCGGGTTTGGGTGAACGGTGACGACCCCGAGCACGGTGACGACACACCCCTGCGTGACGGCGACGAGGTCGCCGTGATCCCGCCCGTGAGCGGAGGCTGACAGCGTCGGTCGACGCGCGTCGTCTCGCGGTTACAGCAGCTTGATGCTCCGCGCGTTGGCGAAGTGCGCCGCGACGTCGGGCCAGTTCACGATGTTCCAGAACGCGTCAACCCAATCCGCCTTTACGTTCTTGTACTGCAGGTAGTACGCGTGCTCCCACATGTCGAGCACGAGCAGCGGCGGGGCGCCCTGTCCCACGTTGCTCTGGTGGTCGTAGACCTGCTCGACGATGAGCCGCTGCGCGACCGGCTCCCACGTGAGCGCGCCCCAACCGGATCCCTGCACGTTGAGGGACGCCTCGCTGAGCTGGTTGCGGAAGCCCTCGAACGTGCCGAACGACTCGTCGATCGCAGCGGCGAGATCGCCGTCGGGCTTGTCGCCGCCGTGAGGGCTCATGTTGTTCCAGAACAACGAGTGCAGGATGTGGCCCGACAGGTTGAAGGCCAGGTTCTTCTGCAGTTGGTTGATCGTGCCGAACTCTTCGCTCTCGCGGGCGGCGGCGAGCTTCTCGAGAGCCGTGTTGGCGCCCTTCACGTACGTGGCGTGGTGCTTGTCGTGATGCAGCTCGAGGATCTGGGCGGAGTAGTGCGGCTCGAGCGCCGCGTAGTCGTAGGGCAGGTCGGGCAGCGTGTACTCGGGCATCGCTCCTCCTCCTCCGGGGTCGGGGCGCGAACAATCCGATCCGGTCGTGGTCATCACCCGGACCTGCCAACGTCCTTCCCCGGCCAGGGATTCCGAAAACCTCCTGGTCAGACGCAGGCCGTTGCGCACGCCAAACAGGGCTGACTAGCGTCCGCCCCCAATGCGAGTGGGCCAACTCGGGGCGGTTTGTCGCGTTCTTCTCGCGGCCAGCGTCGTGGCGATCGCCGCGACACCCCTGGTGACGGGCTCCGCATCCGCCGACCCCCTCACCGACGCGAAGCAGCGCGCGGATGAGGTCCGGCGCGAGGCCAACGACGCGGCGCAGCGGTACACCAATGCCCAGTCCTCCTTCGAGGATCTCGGCAACCAGATCATGGCCCTCGAGCAGAAGATCGACGCGGGCGAGGCGCGTCGTGAGGAGCTGCGAGGCATCGCCGAGCGCCGCGCGGTCGTCGCCTACAAGAACCAAGGCACCGACCGCCACGTGATCTTCGACGCGCAGAACCCGAGCGAAGGTCTGCGATCGTCGGCCCTGCTCGACCGGGCCAACGAGGCCGACAACGCCGCGGTCGCCAACCTGGCGGCAGTGAACGCCAATCTCGCCGCGCTGCGCGACGAGCTGACCGAACAGCACAAGGACTACGACTCGTGGCACGCGCGTCTCGCTGCCGAGAAGAGGGTCCTCGACACCAAGGTGGCGGAGGCCGACCGGACGCTGCGAGACCTCCAGTTGAAAGTTGGCGTCAACGCAACGGTGATCGATGGGATGGTCTGCCCTGTGCCCGGGGCCGCGTTCAGCAACGACTTCGGGCAGCCGCGCACGGGGCACACCCACCAGGGCAATGACATGTTCGGGCCCATGGGTGCACCCAACCTCGCCGTCGTCAGCGGCGACATCACCTACGGCCCCGGCGGCTCTGGTGGCATGGGCGCCTATCTCGAGGGCGACAACGGAGTGACCTACGTCTATTACCACTTGTCGGAGTACGTGGGCGGGCCGCGCCACGTTGCGCAGGGCGAGGTGATCGCCAAGCTCGGCATGTCCGGGAACGCGGGCGCACCGCATACGCATTTCGAGATCCGCCCCGGCGGCCGCACCGCCTCCGCGATCAACCCGTACCAGACGCTTCTCAAGATCTGCGTGTAAAGATCTGCGAGAGGCGCGCTGGTACCGTTGCCGCCATGGGCGAGCACCGCCGCCGCAACGACAAGGTGCTCGATCCGGAGTTCCAAGCGTGATCTCGGCCCGCGAATGACCCCCGACCTCGAGTCGAGGCTGCGCGATCTCGGCGAGTTCATCCGCGATCAGCGGCGCACGGCGCGCCTCTCACTGCGGAAGCTCAGCGAGCTTGCCGGGATCTCGAATCCCTACCTGAGCCAGATCGAGCGCGGTCTGCGCAAGCCGAGTGCCGAGATCCTCCAGGCGATTGCCCGCGCGCTACGCATCTCGTCGGAGACGCTGTACGTACGCGCCGGCTTCCTCGAGGAGCGCGACGCGGAGGAAGACCTCGTCGGCGACATCCTGCGCGACCGCACGATCACCGAGGGACAAAAGCAGGCGTTGGTCGAGATCTACCGGTCTTTCCAGCGGGAGCAGACCGAGGAAGACGGCTCGCCGCACGCCGACTCCGGCTGAACAGCGCACAATCCCCTCGCCGATAGGCTCTCCAATCGATGTCGGTCCAGCGCGTCGCCATGCTCAGCGTCCACACATCCCCGCTCGCACAACCCGGGGCGGGCGACGGTGGCGGCATGAACGTGTACGTCCGCTCGCTTGCTTCGAATCTCGCCCGGGCCGGGGTGGCCTGCGACGTGCTCACCCGCGCCGAGCACGCCGAGCAGCCCCCGGTCGTCGAGATCGAGCATGGCTTCCGAGTCGTACACCTCGCCGCCGGGCCGACCGCGCCGGTCCCGAAGCGTGCCCTGCCCGAGCTCGTCGACCCTTTCGTCGACGCCGCGCTCGGGTTCTTCGCAGCCGAGCGCGAGTCGCCCGATGTGCTGCACGCGAACTACTGGATCTCGGGTGCGGTCGGGCACCGGCTCAAGCACGAGCTCGACCTGCCCCTCGTCGCCACGTTCCACACCCTGGATCGCGTGAAGGCGGAGGCAGGCGTGGGTGACGACCCCGAGACCCGCGCCCGCGTCGAGGGTGAGATCGTCAGCTGCGCCGACCTGATGATCGCCGCCACGGAAGAGGAGCGCCGGCAGCTCGTCACGCTGTACGGCGCCGAGGGGGACCGGATCGAGGTCGTCCCGCCGGGCGTCGATCATGGGGTCTTCGTTCCCGGCGACCGCGGCGCGGCGCGTCGCGAGCTCGGCCTCGACTCGGAGGCCCGAGTGCTCCTGTATGTCGGGCGGATCCAGCCGCTCAAGGGCGCCGACCTCGCGGTGCGGGCCCTCGCCGAGCTCGACGGCGATGTGTCGCTGCTCGTGGTGGGCGGGCCGAGCGGGACCAATGGCGCCGCCCAGGTGGTCGCGCTGCGCAAGCTCGTTGCCGATCTTGGCCTCGACAGCCGGGTGCGGTTCGTCCCGCCCCAGCCCCACGACGGGCTCGCGGCCTATTACCAGGCCGCCGACGTGTGCCTCGTCCCGTCGCACACGGAGTCGTTCGGCCTCGTGGCGCTGGAGGCCGCGGCCTGCGGAACGCCGGTCGTCGCCGCCGACGTCGGAGGCCTGGGATCCGTCGTCGAAGACGGCCGGACGGGCTTCCTCGTCGAGGGCCGCGCGGCAACCGACTACGCGGCGCCGGTCGATGTCCTGCTGTCGGATCCGGAGCTCGCACGGGAGATGGGCGCCAACGCGCTGGCGCGTTCGAGCCGGTACATGTGGAGCATCGCGGCGGCCCGGTTGCGGCGGCTGTACGGCGACCTCGCGACCCGCTCGCCGGTGGAGTGCTCGTAGGCGCCAGTGACCCTCGACGAGGCGCATGAGCTGATCGCCCGGCACCTCGAGGGGCCGGTCGCGACCGCCGAGTACGTCCAGCACGTCGAGTACGACCCCGAACTCCGGCGCTGGTACGTCCGGTTCGGGTGCGACGGGCGCGACGCCACGACGATCTATTTCGACCTACACGAGCGGACGCTGCGCTACGAGGTGTACTTCCTTCCCGACCCACCCGCGAATCATCTCGAGCTCTACCGGTACCTGCTGCGCCGCAATCACACGATGTACGGCGCGCGGTTCTCGATCGGGCCCGACGGCGACCTCTATCTGGTCGGTAGGGTGGCGCTCGAGCACTTGAGCGTCACCGAGCTGGACCGCATCATCGGCGTGATCTACGAGACGGTGGAGACCTGGTTCCAGCCCGTCGTGGGCATCGCCTTCGGCCGGCGACGTGCTCCTGAATCTCAGACTGTCTGAGAATTTCATATCTTGCGCCAAATGGCGCGAGGGGGTACACTGGCGACGTCGGGCCCGAGGTGCGGGACGGTCGGCCTCGTTCGGGGAAGTGCGAGGCGGACCCGAAGGTTCCTCGGGCCTGGCCGCGCCACCGTTACCCTCCATCTGTGATGCAACTCGCCCTGCTGGGCGGCGGACGCATGGGCGAGGCGCTACTGTCCGGCCTGCTCGACGCCGGCTGGGACGCCGACGCACTCGCCGTCGCCGAGATCGATCCCGAGCGGCGCCGCCTGGTCGAGGAGCGGTTCCGGGGCGTGCGCGTCGTGCCGAGCCCGGCGTGGGCGGTGGCCGAGAGTGACGTCGTGGTGCTGGCCGTGAAACCAGGCGACATCGGTACCGCGCTCGAGCAGTGCCTCCCGTCGCTGAAGACGGACGCCCTGGTGCTCTCGATCGCGGCCGGCGTCACCCTGGCCACCCTCGAGGAGGCGGTTCCCGACCGGCCCGTCGTGCGAGCGATGCCCAACACGGCCGCGCTCGTGCGCAAGGGCGCCGCCGCGATCGCCGGAGGTCGTCACGCCACCGAGGCGCACCTCGACGAGGCCGAGCGCATCCTCGGCTCGGTCGGCGTCGTGGTGCGGGTGCCCGAGGAGCTCCTCGACGCGGTCACCGGCCTGTCCGGCTCGGGCCCCGCGTACGTGTTCCTGGTGGCGGAGGCGATGGTCGAAGCGGGCGTCCTGGTCGGGCTGCCCCGCGAGACCGCGGCGACGCTCGTGCACCAGACCCTCGTCGGCGCCGCCTCCCTGCTCGTCGACGGCACCGAGGGGCCGGAGGCGCTCCGGGCCGCGGTGACCTCGCCGGGCGGGACGACCGCAGCCGGGCTGGCTCGCCTCGAGGCCCACGGGGTCCGGGCCGCCTTCCTCGAGGCGGTGGAGGCCGCGACGCGTCGCTCCGAGGAGATCGGTCGCCCTCCCTCCTGAGGCCCCGGCGTCCCGCTACCCACAGAGCTGGACAGCGGCGCGCTCCGCCCACGCTAGACAACAGGGGCACCGCGCACCTACGCTCGGATTCCCAGCGGGTTGGAGCCAAGGGGTGTTAACCGTGGCGGAATCGTTCGCCAAAGCGCGCTTCCTGACTGTGCAGGAGGTCGCCAAGCTCATCAGAGTGTCTTCCATGACGGTCTACCGCCTGATCAAGGCGGGAGACCTGCCGGCGGTGCGCGTCGGGCGCTCGTTCCGAGTGCGCGACGTCGACGTCGACGCCTATCTGGAGTCGCGGTACACGCAGGCCGGATAGGCGCGACTCGGTCAGGGTGACCCTCGCCCGGAGGTTCGTCTCGTTCCTGTCCGACTACGGCCACACCGACGAGTTCGTCGGCGTGTGCAAGTCGGTGATGCTGAGCCTCGCCCCGGACCTGCAGATCGTCGACATCACCCACGACCTTCCCGTCCACGACGTGCGCGCCGGCGCTCTCACGCTGGTTCGGGCGGCGCAGTACCTGCCCGACGGGGGCATCGTCCTGGCCGTGGTCGACCCCGGCGTCGGCACCGACCGCAGACTCGTGGCCGTCGAGGTCGAGCACGGGATCCTGCTCGGCCCCGACAACGGCCTGCTAGCTCCGGCCGTCGCCATCCTGGGCGGGGCCCAGCGGGTGGTCTCGCTCACCAGCACCGACCATCAGCTCCCCGCCCCGGGCCCGACGTTCGCGGGGCGCGACGTCCTCGCTCCCGCCGCCGCCCACCTCGCCGCCGGGGTCGACCCGTCGGAGTTGGGCGACGAGGTCGACGCGACCGGACTGGTCCCCGGGCTCGTATCCCTGCCGCGGCACGACGAGGGTGGCGCGATCCACGGCGAGGTCTGGTGGATCGATCGGTTCGGCAACTGCCAGCTCAACATCGACCCTGACGAGCTGCGCGCGCACGGCGCCGAGCCGGGCGCCGCGCTCGAGCTCCGGTTCGGCGATCAGGCGCGCTCGGTGCGTTGGGTGCACACCTACGCCGACGCGAAGCCGTCCGAGCTCGTACTCCTCGTCGACTCATACGGCTTGGCCTCCCTCGCCCTCGACCGCGGCTCGGCCGCCGCCGAATGCACGCTCGAGCCGGCGTCGGCCGTCACGCTGGTCCCGCCGGGCGCCACCGTCACCGGCACCGACGAGGGACCTTCGTAGCCGTGCGCCCGGGAACCACCATCGCCATCGCCGTCCTGCTCTTCATCATCCTCGCGGCGGCCTTCGCCCAGTTCGTGCTCCGACTCGGGCCATGACGCCGGACGGCGCTGCCGCGGCGGCGCCGTTCCGATGACCGATCTTGGACTTCTGGGTGTTTTCTTCCGCGTGCGTTGAGTCACTCTGGGTGATACAAAATCGCACAAGGCGCGAGGCGGTCCGGTCGATGCCTCGCGCGATTCGGGGTTCCGGTCCGTGGGTGTGGGGGCCGCGGGCGCCGCGCTGTCAAGGGGCGGCGCTCGTGGAACAGCCTCCCAGCCCGCCCCAAGCACCACACCCACGGCCGGAGCCCCCAACTCCGGCGCGGTGTCGCGAGCGCGTGCGAGAGCCCAGCGGTACCTTCCCGCTGTGCGCGTGCCCGAGCGAGAAGCCGACGTGCTGGCCGCCGCCGACGTGGTCGTGGCCGGCGGGGGCCCGGCCGGTCTGGGCGCGGCAGTCGCGGCCGCCCGCGCCGGCGCCCGGGTCGTCCTCTGCGAGCGGTACGGCTTCCTCGGCGGCAACCTCACCGTGGCCAAGGTCGGGACGATCTGCGGCTTGTACGTCAGTGACGACGCGGGCGAGTTCGACTACGTCGTCGGCGGCATCGCCCGCGAGCTCGCCGACGCCCTCGCGCGAGACGGCGCCGGCGCCGGCCCGGTGCCGTTCAAGGAGACCGCGGTCTTCCTGTACGTGCCGTGGGCGGTCAAGCGCCTCGCCGACCATCTCGTCACCGAAGAGGATGCGCTCGATGTGCTCCTTCACTCGCTCGTTTCCGACGTCGTCGTCGACGACGGCGGCGCATTACGGGCGCTGGTGCTGGCGACGAAGCGCGGCCCGCGCGCGGTAGCCGGGAAGGTTTTCGTGGATTGCACCGGTGACGCCGACGTCGCCACCTTTGCGGGCGTCCCCACGGAGCTCGGGCCGCCCGGCTCCCGGCAGTTCGGGTCGATGCAGTTCGTGATGCAGCACGTCGACGGACCTGCCGCGCTGGCTGCCGTCCCCATGCTCGGCGATCTCATGCGCGAGCACGGCGCGCATTTATCTCGCGACGGGGGTGCCATCATCCCGACGTTCCGGCCCGGCGAGTTCGTCGGCGCGATGACACGCGTCCGCAACCGCGACGGCACGCCCGTCGACGTGACCGACGTGCACCAAGCGACGTGGGGTGAGCTCGAAGGACGGCGGCTCGCCGAGGAGGCGGCGGCCTTCCTCCGGGCGCACGTTCCGGGGTTCGCCGACGCGTTCCTCGACGACACCGCGACCGCGCTCGGCGTGCGCGAGACGCGGCGCGTCGTCGGCGACTACGTGCTCACCGGGGACGACGTCACGAGCGGAGCGAGCTTCGACGA
>Ga0126312_10001954_pt1 | contig 13639 bp, 11 predicted proteins | sample Plot104A_FD_92537 | JGI IMG/M metagenome (GOLD analysis project Ga0126312, IMG submission 92537) | Serpentine soil microbial communities from UC McLaughlin Reserve, CA, USA - Plot104A | ecosystem: Environmental > Terrestrial > Soil > Grasslands | place: USA: UC McLaughlin Reserve, Lake County...
CACTGGTAGTCGTCGCGCCACTGGTAGTCGTCGCGCCACTGGTAGTCGTCGCGCCACTGGTAGTCGTTGTCGACGAGGTCGTTGACCCAGGCTCCACCGTCAGCGTGGCCGTGTCGCTAAAGCCGGGGCCGATGAGGGTGCCGGTGACGGTGTACGACCCGGTCTTCGTGCAGCTGACCTTGGTGCCGGCGATGGCGCACGAGCTGGGCGAGTCGATCGACAAGCTGGTCTGGCCGGTGAGGTCGTCAGCACGCTTGTTGCCGTGCTGGTCGATCCCCTTGACGGTGTAGGCCTGCTCGACACCAGCCAGGACCTTCGCCTCGTTGGGCTCGAGCTTGATACCAGCCAGCTTCCCGGGCACCACCGTCAGCGTGGCCGTGCCAGAGAGCGGCGGGCGGTGGTCGCGGAGGGTGCCGGTGACGGTGTACTTGTCGGCCTTGGTGGCCGAGCAGCTGGCACCGTCACAGGAGCCGCCCTTGTCGATCCTGAAGTCGGTCTGGCCGGTGACGTCTGTCGGGTTGCCGAACCGGTCCTTCGTCAGCGCCGTGTAAGGCTGCGCGACACCGGCTTGGACCTCTTTCTCGGGCGGGGCGAGCTCCAGGCTGACCACCGGATCGGTCACCCGCAGGACGGCCGTCGCCTGGAGCTGGTATCTCACTATGGGGAGGGCGTCGGGGGGGAGGGTGGCGGTGACGGTATGCTCGCCAACCTCCTTGGGGGTGCAGGTGGCCTTGTTCCTGCCCTTCTCGCATGAGCCGTCTGGCTGCATTTGAAAACCTGTCCACCGGGTGACATTGATGGGTCCTTGGTATCGACCCAGGCGGATCAGCAACCTGGCGGTGTAGTCCAAGGGTTCACCGACACCGACCTCCTCCCTTCCCCCAGCGGGGAGCAACTGGAGTACCGGCTGACCTACGATCGCTGGCGGCTGCTTGCGACTCGGCTTGGCCTGGATCGCCTGTGTGGTCGGTGGGGATGGTTCGGATGAGCTGGTCGCCGTGGAGGCAGCGACCCTGGGCTGGCGCATAGCCACTTCTTGGGAGGTGGCAGCTGCCGGACTCACCGGGATCGCACCGAGGACGGCGACCACGATGGGGACAAAGGCTAGTGACCCGAGTCTGCGAAGGAACTCGCGGGGTAGCGTCCGGTGTGGCATCGTGCCTGGCTGGCGTGGCGGCGCGTCCCCAGAGAGGTGCTCGGTTGCTTGGGCACCGACGGACTGAGCAGACATGCCGTGGTTGATCAGGGAATCTGGATTTCGGTTGTGGCGTGTCCGCTTGCTAGGGAACATGGGCCTGCGCCCCTAACCGGCCCCCGACCCCGAGGGCCTATTTCTGTCAAGTCTTGCGTCATTCTGGATTCTTGCCCTCTTCCAGCCGATTATCAGTGATGCGTGTCACGCTTTGATTGTGATAGTTGACACCCATCAGACCTTACGGCTGTAACGACAGCCTAGAGTGGGCCGCGAGTTCGCGGCAGAGGAATCAGCCAACTCAAGCGGTCGCAACAGCGACCTTGCCCTCCGCCGTCATGCTGGAAATGACCTCGTCGTCTGCCCGGGTCGAGGCCGTCGCATTGCGACGGTTGCCATCGGTTGGCGAGGCCATGGTCATCTGGCGGGTTTTGAACCCCCGACTTCCTCTGTGCCAAGAATCAGCCCGGCGACCACATCGGCGGCGGACTTGTCCATCGCCGGCAGTGCGCTCGTGTAGGTGTCGAGGGTGAAGGCCACGGTGGCGTGGCCAAGCCGTTCACTCATTACCTTGGGGGGCACCCCTGCAGCCAGCCCGGCGGTGGCGTAGGAGTGACGCATGTCGTGCAACCGGATGGCCGGCAGCCCAGCCGCCTGGACGTGCCGCCGAAACCATAGGCTGAATCGGTTCGGATGGATGGGCGTGCCGCCCGGCATGGTGAAGGCTAGCCCGCTGTCCGCATAGTGCGGGCCCGAGGCCAGCCGCTCTTCGGTCTGGCGTTTGCCGTGCTGGCGTAGCGCCGCCACGGTGGTGGGGTCGAGGGCGATGGTGCGTCGGCCACGGGCCGTCTTTGGCTCGCCGGCCACTACCTGGTTTCCGGCCCGTACCCGTGCCTGGGTGACGCGCACGACGCCGGTATCCAGGTCGATGTCCTCCCAGCGAAGGCCCAGCAGTTCGCCGCGGCGCATGCCGGTGGTGGCGGCGAGTAGCCAGGCGGCGAAGAGCCGGTCGTTGGCGACTGCGGCCAGGAATGCCCGGGTCTGCTCGGGTGACCAGACCCGCAGCTTCGGGCGTGCGACCGCGGGCACGTCGGCAAGACGCGCCGCATTGCGGCCGACTAGGCCCCAACGCTCGGCATCGGCCAGGGCCTTGCTGAGCACCCCGTGAATGTTGCGGATGGTCTTCGGCGCCCGTCCGGCCGTCTGCAGGTCGCCGTAGAGCTTGTTGAGGTGCGTTGGCATGAGCCCCTGCAGCGGCAAGCCGCCCAGTGCGGGAGTGATAGCACACCGGACATGGTTCTCGTATCGCTCCAGCGTGGAGGGCCGCAGGCCCTGGTGCCTTAGGAACGGGGTGTGGTCTCCATCTCTAGAGCCGGTACCAGTCGACTCACCGGCACGGCTCCGCGATGTGTAGCGGCCGTGAAGACAATGGGCAATGCGCGGGACAACATAGCAAGCATCGAGGTTCTCGCACCGAACCAGATACAGGCCGTCAGCTCATCGGCGCACTTCACATGTCAAGTCCCCGCAAGCCGTGGTCGCCGGCGCGGCGGGCCACGTTCTTCCAGCCTCAGAGATCAGGCCCCAGACTAGGCACCTTGTCTGATCTTCGGAGTTCGAGAGCCACACTCGGTGGACCATTCGCGATCGGCGGCTCCCCTCCTGGGTCAATGGTGCCGACAGGCAGTTCTCGACTAGCCTCCAACTTCTTAGATGCGCTGGACAGGGCTGACCTCAGGCGTCCTTCGAGTGAGCAGGGGCCGAGGCAGCGGTGAGTCGATCTCGCGCAGGAGGAGTCGGGCCGCATGTCGAACGACCAGACGAACGCGGGAGACAGAAATGACTGACGACCTAGAGCTCATCGCAGCCGAGAAGGCGAAGCAGCTCGCGGCGTTGAACCAGGCCGCGGCCGAGGCCCGCAAGGCCGAGTCAGAGGCGCTCGCCGCCGCCGCCAAGGCCGAGCGCGACCTTGCAAACGCGGACCGCGATGAGGCACTGGCACACGAGAAGGCGAAGGCTGACAACGACAAAGCCATTGCCGACGCCCGGAAGGCAGAAACCGACGCGCTCGCCGCCGCCGCCAAGGCCGAGCGCGATCTCGCAAACGCTGACCGCGACGCGGCCATGGCAGACGAGAAGGCGAAGGCCCAGAACGACCAGTCGATCGCAGAAGCTCGCTCAGCGGCCACGAAGGCATGGCTGCCTGAACCCACGACCAAGCCTCTCGAAGGCAAGGTCACCTCGGCGGAAGGCACCGGGGCCATAGGACGTGTGGCCGCTCTGCAACTGCTGAGCGACGCGGCAGTCGAGGTCGCGGCCAAGGTCAAGGCGGCCGGTGCGTCGCGTGTCCTCATCGTCGACAACGTCGACCTGGCCGCCAGTGACTGGGCGCACGCACTGGTCAACAGCCAGGTCGAACGTCTCCGGGAGTCGGCGAAGCGGGTCAAGACCGCTATCGAAGTGGCCGAGAGGTCAAACGGTGGGACCCGTCGGGGCGACACGGGTCGAGTCACCAGGCTCCTGGCCGGAGTCGGTGCCGCAGCCACCGTCGTGCCAGCGCTGGTGGGCGCCGCAGCGGACGTTGCCGGCTACTTCCGCAGCGACTACACCGTCGGCAAGGTCGACGTCACCACCACCTGCACCTCGTTGATCGCGGCGGTGGCGGGAGCGCTCATCGACGAGCAGGTCACCGTGTAGGTCGACGGATTCGCGCTGTTCGACCGTCACACGGGCACCGTGCAGTCCTTCGGGCAGATGCTCGACGCGCGCTGGGACCTGCTCGACATCCGGCTCAGAGCCAGCCAGGACCTCCTCCAGCGGGCAAAGGACGCGGTCACGGAGGCGACCACCGCCCGCGACGAAGCCAAGGCGGCGGCCGCCGCCCAGAATGCGCCCGCCGATGCCGCGGCGAAGCTGGCAGACGCCACCGAGGTCCTCTCCACAGCGCAGACGAAGGTGGCCGAGTGCCAAGGCCTCATCGACGCCGCCACGAAGATCGAGGACCTAATCGACACGCACGTGACGGCCATGACGACGATCGCATCGGGCCAGTCGCTCCCGCCGCTCGGCCAAGCGGCATTGCGTGACCTCCTGCACCGCACCCAGAGCGACGTCAACGTGCTCGCGGTGACCATCAACCAGATCGGCGCCGACTCCATCGATCGCCGCTCGCTGTTCGGCAGGGCGAGGGTCGTCTACTTCGGCGCAGCGCACGTGTCGGCGCTGCTGCTGGCCGCTGGCGGCGACGTGGTCGTCGGCGCAAGTGTCGATCGCACCTCGGCGACCCGCCTCTACCTGAGCAACGGCAAGATCAAGCCCACCACGCCCGAATCCAACTCGGAGTCGAAGTCGGAGTCGAAGAGTGTCGGCGGGTGGACGAAGTCCCGGGCAGCACGCCCAGGTGTGGACCAGCCAGTCGCCGTGCCGCCACCCGCTCCGGCTGCGACGGGCGTGAAGGCCCGCTGGACGTTGATGGTGTTCATGGCGGGCATGAACAACTTGGCGCAAGAGGCCGACAAGGACATCGACGAGATCCTCGAGGGGCAGCCGGGGGATGACGTCGAGGTGGTCATCTTCGTCAAGCAGCCCAGCGGTGCGAGGCGATTCCGGGTCGGGCACCAACCCGTGCTCCTCGACGACGTCGACTCAGGCGACCCCAGCACCGTGGTCGACTTCGTCCGGTGGGCCACAGGCGTCGCACCGGCCGATCACTACGCCTTGATCCTCTGGAACCACGGCTCCGGATGGGAGCCGTGGGCCTATGATGTGGACGTCCCGGTAGCGGTGCGGCCGGTAACCACACCCAACGGAGTGCAGAAGATCAACAGCAGCGTGTTTCCCACGGCCTTGGTAAGTCACGTTCCCGACGCACGCGTGCGGCAACGGGCCATCCTGACCGACGACGGCACGGCGCACGCAGTCGACACCATCGAGCTCGGCAATGTGGCGGCGGCCGTCGCCGAGCACCTAGGCCGCAAGCTGGACGTGCTGGCCATGGATGCCTGCCTGATGAGCAATCTCGAGGTTGCCTACGAGGTCCGCGACCATGTCGAGGTCGTCGTGGGGTCAGAGGAGCTCGAGCCTGAGTCGGGGTGGCACTACACCGACCTGCTGGGTCGGCTCCGAGCGGAGCTCGACCAGCTCGACGCCGCTCGCTTCGGGACGATCGCCGTGGCCAGCTATCTCGACGGCTATCAGAACACGAGCGAGCAGGTGACCCAGTGCGCCATCTGGACGGCAGGCGCCGAGGACCTGCGTGGCGCCGTGGACGCCCTGGCGGACAGCCTCGCAGCAACGATGCCGGACGGGCGTGGGCTGCTGACGGATGCGCTGGGTGACTCGCGTCGGTTCGACGGGCACCTCGTCGACCTGGGTCAGCTGTGCGAGAGCCTCGTGTCCTACACAGCGGACGCCCCGCAAGGCGATCCGCTCGCCGGGGTCAGTACGGCCGCGTCCGCGCTGCTCGGCCGGCTGGCGCCCGAGGCCGGTTATGTGTTGGCGGAGGGCCACCTGGGCCAGAGTCTCGACGGGGTCCACGGCGTGTCCATCTACCTACCGGCCCGCACCGATCCCTACGCCGGGACCTACACGGGCATCGGTTTCGCTAGGAACGGCCGTTGGGACGAGCTCATCCAGAAATTCCGCGATGCCCGACGTCCCGTCGCCCCCGCTTGACTTCGGCGCGGCCGCGCGGGCCGCGTTGGGGTCGAGCGGGCCGCCGCCGGCCAAGGCACTGGAGCTGGTGCGTCGACTGAGGAGTGCGCTGTGCCCGTCGTTGCCTCCACCCGAGGCGTTCGTCGGGGATCGGGTCCTCGAGGCGCGCTGGTGGTGGGCGCAGTCACTGACCACCCTGGACGAGGCCAAGGCCTTCTTCGTCTACGGCATGAGGGATATGGGGCTCGAGGGCGTCTCGCGAGTCATCGATCTCGGCGGCCGGGCGGTCGGCACCTGCCCGGCGGAACATCCAGACCGCTCCGCCATGGCGGCCTCGGCTGCCGACATCATCTTGGACGCCTGCGCGATCGCGCCGCAGCTCGTCGGCGGTCAGCTCGCGCGGATCCTCGACACCGTGCAGCGACACTGCGACCTGTTGCCCGCAGTCGACGCAGCGCCTCGGCGCGTCCGAGCCCTCCCTCTGTCCATGGCCGCCGGTGCGTCGGCCGCCGAGGCGCTGATCGTGCTCGACGGCGCGATGACCTCGCTCCAGGGACGACCGATGGGCGGTGCTGTGGCTGGAGCCGTTCGGTCCATGGCACGACTCCTCGCGGTCCTCGGGGAAGGCGTACGCGCCATGGCGCTGCTCGACGACGTCGAGCGCGGGCTCGGTCTCGCCCTGGACGAGTACGCCGGGCCTGAGGTCCCGGCAGCCATCGCGGAAGCCTTGGCGACCGTTCGCTCGGGCGGCACGCCCGCGCCGCTCGACGTTGACTCCATGACCATGAGTGACGTGGCAGCGGCCGAGGCAGCGCTGTCCACAACACAACTCCTCGCCGGCGAACAGATGTGGCTCCGACTGGACCGGGCGATGGCGCTGCTCGACGTCGGCCGGACCTCGGAGGCGGCCACGCACTTCACGGCGATCATGGAGAATCCTGCCCCGGTGACCCCGATCGTGCGTGCCCAGGCTCAGCTCCTCAGGGGTATCGCTCGATTGGACCCCGCTTCCGAGGTCGAGGTGGCCGCCGCAGACGTCGAGGCCGCCGTCGCCTCAGTAGGGGAAGAGAGTGCCCTGGGCTGGCCGCTCGTTGCCTACGCTCGGGCACGGATCAGCGCCGCCCGAGGGGCGCCGGACGCCGATGCGGCCTTCGAGTTCGCCACCCATCTGACCGACGGCACCAGGATCGGCTGGCGCACGTGGGCCGCTCGCGCTGCCCACCAGGCGGACGCCCCAGGTGCGGCCCTCGAGTCGTATCGCCGTATGGCCACCGAGGTCGCCCGCGAACGGCGGTCGACCCTCGGCTACCGACTCGACAGCACCTCGCTGCGCGACAAAGTCACGCACCTGTCCGCGGCGGTGCGGCTGGCGGCCGAGCAGCGCGACTGGCGCACCGCACTCGAGCTCGTCGAGACGTTCAAGGCACGCCAGCTGCAGGCGGTGCTCGCGGACCGACGGGCCGGGATCGGCCCCGCACCGGACCGGCTGTCCCAGGTCGAGAGACGGATCGACGCACTCGAGTTCGCGCCACAAGGGGCGATGGACGAGCAGGCGAAGGCCCTGGAGCTGGCCACGCTCCGCAGCGAGCGAGTCGTGCTCCTGGAACGCGCCGACTGGGCGTATGGCGTCGCGGCATCGCAGACGGTCGTGACCTCGCCACGAGTCGACCGCATGGTCGAGACCGCGACCGACCCCGACCTGGCCGTCATGGACCTGCACCTCGACGTGTCGTCCGGTCGCCTGACCGCGGTCGGTCTGAGGGCAGGCGCGGGGACAGTCGGCGCGGTGGACTTGTCGGCCGAGGTGCTGGCCGCCATTCAGCTGCGAGCCGCCAACCTCCAGGCCCAGGCTCCGGACTCCCTGCTGTACGACCCGATCCGCTCTCCTGCGCTGCACCTGGAGCAACTCCTGCCGGGGGAGGCCATCGAGCTCCTGGATGGGGCCAGCGACGTCATCATCAGTCCACACGGTGTGCTCCACCTCCTGCCGTGGCCCGCGATCCCCCTGGGAGGCGCTCGGCTGCTGGAAGACAGAGCGGTGTCGCTCGTCCCCAGCGTCTGGACGCTATCGCTGCTCGGGCCGACGCCAGGGCCTCCGAAAGGCATCGCCTGCTTTGGAGCCCCGGAAGGCGACTCGATGCCTCCGCTCGGCGCGATCGACGGAGCCGCAGTCGAGCTCGTGGACCTGGGGGCGCTGTACGCGGGATCAGGGCGGACGGCGTCCGTAGTCAGCGGAGCGGACGCCACGGAGGAGAGGCTGCGGGAGGTGCTCTCCATGCCGGCCAGCGCAGGAACCGCGCTGCACCTCGCCTGCCACGCCATGACGGGCTCAGACGGCTTCATCGCTGGCCGCCCATTCCTCGACGGCCCCGCAGACCCCCTCGCGGCAGGATTGGTCCTGGCCGACGGAGTGCTCGATGCGGACGAGGTGCGCCGGATGCGCCTGCAATTCGCCGAAGTCATCCTGAGCGCCTGCTCGACGGGTTGGCGTCCCACAACGGTCGCGGACGTCGAGCTCGCCGCCGACAGCGCCCTTGGCCTGGTCTCGTCGTTCATCGCCGCCGGTGCCACGTCTGTCATCGCGAGCCTGCCGCCCGTCTATGACGACGCTGCCCCTATGGTGCTGCACCGCTACCACCAGCAGAGACTCGCCGGTCGGTCCCCGGCTGCCGCTCTGTGCACTGCGCAAGCCCAGCTGCTTGCCGAGGGTGACCTCGACCCTGCCGCCATCGTGGGCTACGTCGCCTTCGGCCGCTGAACGAGCTACGCCGTCGGACTTGAGCGGCCCTCGACGGTGCGGAACAGTCCTTCACCCAATTCGCCGGCCACGCGGAAACCCTCGGGTGGCAAGCCGGCGACGTCATCCCCGCAACCGGGGGGTTCTGGCTTCGACCCGCGGCATTTTGGTGAGCACCCGCCTGCGCGAAAGTGGGACGCGCGCCGCATCGACGCCTCGGCCGAGGGCGGCACCCGGTACAGAATCGACCTGGGGCGGCATGCATGTTGTCGCGAGGCCGTGCAGGACGCGAGGCGCCAGGGCTACTCCAGGCAAACGGATGCCACTGCTGTACCAAGGAGTGCCACACGAGCTGAGACACGCCGTCGGATTCGATGAGCTGATCCAGCTGTCCGCTCACACGGCTGAGGGGCGTCTCGTTCTGAGCGGAATGGGCGCAGCGCCAGACGGCAGTTCCGGTCAGGAGCCCCTCGTGGGAACGGGGCTGATCAGCAGTTGCGCATCAGCCCCTCATGCACGTCAGACTTGTCGAGCCAGACGTCGAACGACTGAGGGTCCCCGACCAACCTGTCATGAAGCCAGAGCGCAAAGTCCAAGCCGTCTGTGCGGGAGTAGCTAATGAAGTGCATCGCCATCACTTGAGAAGTGCGGTCGGCGTCCGGACAGACAGTGACAGTAGAACGGCCGGGTCGAAGGACGAACGCAGCCCTACCCCGAAGCATATGTCATTCGCCAACAGTAACCAGTCCGAACCTGCCGGTGCCGGTCCCTAGCGACCGCCCGATACGAACAGGTGTCGTTCGAGGATGTTGAGCAGGGTCATTGTCCCTGGCGGCTGTGGTCTCATCGACCACGCCGAGCATGGACGCTAGGTGATCGAGGACCGTACGATCCCGGCATGATCACTGTGCAGTACGAGACCAAGCGCAACGGCGAGCACCTCTTCTGGGTGGGCCGGCACGGTCCCCACTCGATCCGCATTGACGCCAACCGGCCTGGCGTCTACCGCTGGATGATCACCCGCGACGGTCGGTCGGTCGCTAGCGGGGTCGCGGCCGATCGCGACCAGGCGGCCAACGATGCGGCCGCCGCCCTCGGTGAACTGCCAGGCTAGCCACGGGCGTCGGGCACACTGGGGCACGGACCGACAGCGCCCACGGGCCACGGCGACCGACGAGACCCCAGTTGAGCGGTTCCGGCTGCCGGGTTCTGGCATTGATCGTGCTACTACGGCCAAGGCGAACCGCCGACCGGCAATTCGAAGCTCGGCGCGATCCACGTGCCGACACCTCGGCGTCCAGACGAGGAGAGGAGTCGCTGTGATGGATGGACCGTCAACGAACCAGGGGCCGAGTGCCTTGTTGCCGTGGACCTGGCCGCTGGGAGGCGACGTCACCCAGTGGATTCGGACGACGTGGATCAAGGCCCTCAGTGATCAGACCGGCTTCATCAACATCAACAACGTCCGCGCCGGCGATCCCGAGATCGAGCGGCGCATCATTGAAGACGTTGCCAGCTACGGGCGCCAGCTGGGGCGGATCATGGAGGCGCTCGATGTGGTTATTGGGCACCTGGGACTTGGCGAGCGCACCGATGTCACCGCCGAGGAGCGGCGCACGCTCCAGGACTTCTCGGATCTGGTCCGCCAGGTACAGACGCGCAAGGCCGACACTAGTCCGCCGCGGCTGACGTTGGCCGGGCTCGACCGGATGCTGGATGACCTCCAGGCCCTCAAGCAGCAGGACCGGCCCGCCTACCAGCGGATAGCGGACCGGCTCCGGGAGGTCATCTCCGACTGATTGTGCCCGCCAGCCCACGCCACCTGAAGTTCGGCTTCTAGGTGTTCTTGGATGTTGGCGTGGGCGACTGCGGTTCCTGGAGGTGCTGGCCATCCTGGTCGGGCCGATGCTTGGTGTAGGTGCTAGTGCTGCGCTCGTCGGCGGTCGAGGTAGCCGCCTCGCCGCCGGCCGTACGCCTCTGGTCGGAGCTGGCGCTCCAGCTGCATCAGGCTCCACACCTTGGCGCCATCGGCACGGAGGTAGGGCTCGACGTTGGCGGCCGCGGCAGCGATGGTGGCCAGGTCGACGCCGAGCAACTCGGCGCACCGCGGCAGCGGCGCCGCGATCGGCCGGCCCACGTCCGGGTCGTGCCAAGTCCCCACCAGGCCAGCGTATCGAACACAAGTTCGAGTGGGGATCGGGAACGCTGCGTAGTCCCACGGGGGGCCGCGCACAGCCTGGGTGGGCCGCGCTGGGGCCGCAACTCGGCGGAATCTGGGGGATACCAGGGGACAGCGAACCTCGAGTCACCGGCCGTTCCGAGCCATCGACCTGGGCGGCGAAACCGCTGGACTGGGCTTTCACACGGCAGAGGCCAGGCTGACTCGTTTAGGGAGTTGTGCGACGCGAAGCCGGGGCCGCTGGCCGAAGCCACAGCGACGCCCTCGTGGGCTGGATCGTCTGGTCAACGACCGCGAGCAGCTCGGCCGTCAGCGCGTCCAAGTCCACCTCGTCACGGAGTCGAGCGCTGAACGCCTCAACCGTCCTCGCCGCATCGAACTTGCGGCGGTTGAAGCGCCGGTCCACGACCGCCTGAATGCGGCGGCGCGCCGGCTGGAACAGCGCCGCCACGGCCAGGGTGGCGCTGGCCACCGCCCAGCTCGGCGGGTCTGTTCCTACCCCGCTGAACAGTTGCCCACCGACCAGGACCACGCCGCTGTAGACGCCGGCCAGCAGGATAGTGAGCAGGCCGTAGACCAGGGTGCGGTTGATCAGCCGGTCGATGTCGTACAGCCGATAGCGAAGGATCGCGATACCAGCGGCCACCGGCAGTAGAGCAATAGTGGTCGCGGCGACTAGGTCGCCCCCGGCCGGAATCAGCATGCCCCCGACAACCGAGGAGAGAACCATCAAGGTGGCGGCGTAGGCGAACCACTTGAGCTGCTGGCGCTCCTCCCCGCGAGCACGCCGGAAGCGCAGCACCAGCGACGCGCATGCCGCCAGGCTGGCCACGGTGAACATGCCGTTCAGGACGGCCGCCACCGCGCCCTCCTCAGGCTCGGGCAGTCCGCTGATCCCGATGGGATTGGGAATGGTGCGTCCCTCGTTTCCAGCGGCAGGGTCGGCTGGAGGGCGGCCAGCACGCTGGCCACGGCAATTTCGATGGCGGCCAGCCAGGCGATGGGCCGCCAGCGACGCGACGGCAACCGGCCGGTGGGAAACAGCAACGGCGTAAAGGTGAAGGTCAGGCCGAACACGGGGAAGGCCGCCCAGGCCAGATACCAGGCGGCGCCGACCGCGAAGGGCAAGGGGCCGGCCCGAGTGACAGAGACGTACTGGAGGTACTCAACGGCCAGGGAGGCCCCGAGCGATAGCAGGGCGATAGCCGAGAACAGCCAGCCGATGGGGTTGGCGGGGCGGCGGGCCACGACTAGGGCGCCGACCACCATAAAGGCCGTGAACGCCGGCAGATACAGAGCATATGTAGCGTTGCCGGCAATGTTCCCGTTGAGGACGGCGAGGACTGTCCTGCAGGCCAGGCTGGCGGCGTAAATGGCCAGCATGGACCAGGCCACCGAGGTCGAACGCTTGGCCACGGAGTCGCCTCGCCTCCTTCGAGGGCTGTGACTGCCTCACGGCTGGTCGGCGTTCTACACCAGCATCGTCCCGAGAGCGTTACGAAGTCCGTGCTCCTGACCATCTCGATGACTGCCTGCAACCAGCTTGGAGGATGTCTGGAGGATGTCCCAAGGGACAGCCACGATCATCAGCGGTCCATGGCGGTGGATCAAAGATCAGGGCATGACCAGCCCAAACGATGTGACCAGCACCGCTTCAGCGATCGGTCCCTAGATGGCATGCAAGGGGTCAGGATCACGGAGGAGTGATTCTCAAGCTCCGAGCCATCGCGCTGCCGTAGGGGGTTAGCCAGTCACGACGGGCGGCACAAGGTCCGAGGCATATCGCAGCTCCGAGAGCGGCGCTCGTTGGTAGCTCTCCGCATGCGTGACCCGGGTTACAGGCTGGGCCGGAAGGGTGTTACCGCTTCGCGCCGGCAGGGCGTTCCAGGGCCCCATTGCGCATCTCCGCCTCGCGTTGCCGACGCCACCACGCCCAGCAGACACGCGCAAACACATAGCCGCCGAGGAAGCTCATGGCGATCCGGAACGATGGCCACTCCGGCAACCAGTCCGCAAACAACTCAGACCAAGTCGTGAGGACGATGCCTAGTACGAGGAACACCACGCTCTCTGCACGCAATCCGAGGTCGCCGGTGGTTGCGTCACGGAGCCCCTCGATATCCTGCCGAACCTCCGCGATCTGACTCTCGAGGCGTTGGGCCTCGGCTCGCAGCTCCTCACGTCTGTTCTGGCGCTCGGCTGCTATTGCCCGCTCGCGCTCCTGTTGCTCCCTGGTGAACTGCTCTTGCAGCTGGTTCACCCGCGACCCGAGCTCTGCAATCTCCTCCCGGAGTGTCCGTTCGCGCCGCGGGATGAACGGCTCTACACCCCCCGTTGACACCGTCGCGTCACCGGCGGCCATCGTCATACTTGCAGCGCCAGCATCTACGAAGACCACTGGGTGCGGGCGCCCAAGCAGCCGCCGCCACCAGGCCATTACCGGGGTCGCGACCCACCAGGCTCTGAAGCGGGTCGTCCACTCCCTGAACAGGGCGGCCCATTCCTTCCTCTTGCCTCGGTAGCGGGCGAGCGACATCAGGTCCCGGACCAGGAATCCGACACCGACGAGTTCGCACCAGCCGCCCACGGCGTTGATCTGCTCTGCATTCATGGCGGGGCAGCTTACCTGCGAGAGCGGCGAGAAGGGGCCGTCAGCCTGTCTCTTGGTGGCTGTCAAGGGCGCTTCCCGTCGCTCTACGACCGGGCTGCGGCCGGCCCTTGACTGCCGGGTATCGGCGCGCCGATCGGCACCCCGAGGGCCCGGGCAAGCATGTGGCCAATTAGTCCGACGCGGCCTCATAGCCTATGAGCTGCGGCCCGGGGCGTAGCTTGGCGTCCATCACTCCCCCGCCTGGGCCCGCGTCTAGCCCCAATGCCG
>Ga0126312_10001955_pt1 | contig 13621 bp, 16 predicted proteins | sample Plot104A_FD_92537 | JGI IMG/M metagenome (GOLD analysis project Ga0126312, IMG submission 92537) | Serpentine soil microbial communities from UC McLaughlin Reserve, CA, USA - Plot104A | ecosystem: Environmental > Terrestrial > Soil > Grasslands | place: USA: UC McLaughlin Reserve, Lake County...
GCAAGGCGCGTGTCGCCGACGACTTCGGCGCCGCGCGCCAGATCGGCGCCCACCAGGGCAACGACATCTTCGCCGCGTTCGGCAGCCCGGTGCTCGCCGTCGCGGACGGGAGGCTGAATCGCGTCGGCACGCTGCCGATCAGCGGCAACCGGCTCTGGCTCAAGACCGAGCGCGGCGACGCGTTCTTCTACGCGCACCTGTCCGCGTTCTCTCCGGAGGCGGTGAGCGGCCGCAAGGTCGAGGCGGGCACGCTGCTGGGCTTCGTCGGCAACACGGGCGACGCCGAGCCGACGCCGCCGCACGTGCACTTCGAGATCCACCCGGGCGACAAGCGGGCGATCGATCCGCACCGGGTGCTGACGGCGTGGCAGGCGCGCGGGGTCGTGCCCTCCGGCGGCTGGCTCGCGCGCTACGGGAACGACACCGAGGCCCGCCCGGGAGCGCTCGTCGAGGTCCGCGACTTCATCGCGGGGGAGTGACTTGAGCGGGGCCGATGAGACCGCGGCGGGGGCGCGCGGCGACGTGCCTGGCGCGACCGACGAGAGCCGCGGCGAGCCCTCGCGCGCCCAGCGCATGAAGGAGCGGCTCGCCGAGCGCCGCAAGGCGCACGAGCGGCGCAGCCGCATGTACCGGATCGGCTTCGCGCTCGCCGGCGCCACCGTGACGCTCGTCGGCCTGGCAATGCTCGTCACGCCCGGCCCCGCGTTCGTCGTCATCCCGATCGGCCTCGCCATGCTCGCGCTCGAGTTCGCCTGGGCCGAGCGGCTGCTCGACCGCGCGCTCGACCAGGCCGAGGCCGCCTCGCGCAAGGCCGCCGAGACCACGGCGACGCAGCGCATCCTCGGCGGGCTGGCCGCGGCGCTCGCGATCGGCGCCGCGGTGACCGCCTGGCTGCAATGGGAGTTCCCGCTGATCCCGGGCTGAGGATCCACCCTCTGGGGGAAGCGCAACGTCCGGTCGCGGCCGTACCGTCAAGTCGAGCCGCTCTGATGCCGATTCCGACCTCGTGAAGCCCGACCTCGAAGCCCTGCGTGAGGAGCTGCGGACGCTGCTCGCCTCATGGGAGTACGCCTTCGCGATGGGCCACGGCTGCAGCATCGGCGACCACCCGAGCCACCGCGCCGTTCGCCAGCGCGTCGCCGACCTGCGCGCTCGCATCGCGGAGCACACGCCGTAGCATTCCGGACATGCGCGAGCGCCTGGCGAAGGAGCTCGAGGAGGCCACGGCCGAGCTCGAGGCTCACATGGCCAGCTGGGAGTACGCGTTCGCGATGGCGGGCGGCGCGTACGGCGGGCGCGAGCATCCCGTCCACGCCGAGACGCGCGCGCGCACGGAGCGCCTGCGGACGCGCTGCCGGGACCTGCGGGCGCGGCTCGCGGAGCACGAGCTCTAGCCGTTGCCTTTCGGACCTTGACAGCGGGCGAACCGCGCGTAGGTTCGCTGTCGAGAGGCCGCCGCATGGCATGCAGGCGGGCAAGCGCCGTCCCGGCTCGCGGAGGTGGGTGGCGGGGACGACAGCGCGCGAAGGAGGTCAGCCATGGCTGACAACAGGGGCGTGGCCTACATGGGGCCGGGCAAGGTCGAGATCCACGACATCGACTTCCCGACCTTCGAGCTCCAAGACGGTCCGGGAGTCAATCCGGCGAACGTCGGCAGGCCGCTCCCGCATGCCGCGATCCTGAAGGTCGTCTCGACCAACATCTGCGGCTCCGACCAGCACATGGTCCGCGGCCGCACGACCGCGCCCGAGGGCCTGATCCTCGGGCACGAGATCACCGGCGAGGTGATCGAGACTGGTCCCGGCGTCGAGTTCATCAAGGAGGGCGACCTCGTATCGGTGCCCTTCAACATCGCGTGCGGCCGCTGCCGCAACTGCAAGGAGGGACACACCGGCGTCTGCGAGAACGTCAACCCGGACCGGCCGGGCTCGGCGTATGGCTACGTGGACATGGGCGGATGGGTCGGCGGCCAGGCCGAGTACGTGCTCGTGCCCTACGCCGACTGGAACCTCCTCAAGTTCCCCGACAAGGAACAGGCGATGGAGAAGATCCTCGACCTGACGATGCTGTCGGACATCTTCCCGACGGGCTTTCACGGCGCCTTCACGGCGGGCGTGAAGTCGGGCTCGACCGTGTACGTCGCAGGCGCCGGCCCGGTCGGGCTCGCAGCCGCCTACTCGGCGCTGCTGCTCGGCGCGGCGGTCGTCTTCGTCGGCGACCTGATCCCGGAGCGGCTGGAGCAGGCGCGCAGCTTCGGCGCCGAGCCGATCGACGTCTCCAAGGGCGACCCGAAGGAGCAGATCCAGGAGCTGCTCGGCGAGTCCGAGGTCGACGCCGCCGTCGACGCCGTCGGGTTCGAGGCGCGCGGCCACGGCTCCGACGCCGACCACGAGGCGCCGGCGACGGTCCTGAACTCGATCATGGACATCACCCGGGCGGGCGGGAAGCTCGGCATCCCGGGCCTGTACGTGACCGGCGACCCGGGCGGCGTCGACGATGCCGCCAAGCACGGCTCGCTGTCGATTCGCATCGGGCTCGGCTGGGCGAAGTCGCACTCGTTCACGACCGGCCAGTGCCCGGTGATGCGCTACCACCGCGGCCTGATGAAGATGATCCTGCACGACCGGGCGCACATCGCGAAGGCGGTCAACGCGACCGTGATCTCGCTCGACGAGGCGCCGGGCGGCTACGAGGACTTCGACAAGGGCGCGGCGAAGAAGTTCGTCCTGAACCCGCATGGGCTGATCAGGACGTAACGCACCCGGAACGACGAAGGGCGCCCTCGGGCGCCCTTCGTCGATTTTCGGGGATGCCCGCGTCAGGTCGTCGAAGAGGCCGCCTCGCTCGTCGTCGGCGTCTCCGGCGGAGCGGTGGTCGACGTGTACTCGAACTCCTCCTCCGCGCCGAACAGCGCGTCGAGCAGCTTCTTGCGCAGGTCCTCGGAGACCGCGAGCGCGACCGCGCCGCCCACGACCGTGAGCAGGAGCAGCTTGCCGAGGCCGCCCTTGCGGCGGCGCTTGGACCCGCCGCGCAGCGCGACCGACGCGTCCTTGAACGACTCGGCGGCGGACCTGATGTCCTTCTGGAGCCGCTTGTCGTCGAAGAGCTGCTTCGTCGGATGCTTGCCGTTCTGGAGCCGCCCGACCGCGGCGCGCGCCGACTCGTAAGCGCTCCAGAGGTTCTGGCGCAGCTCCTCGTCCTCGGCTATCCGCTGGACGTACGGGCTCTTCCTGACGGCTGCGGCGGCAGCGCCGGCCTTGGCCGCCTTCTTCTTCGCTCCCATGCCACCTCTCATCGGTCCGGTTGCGTCTCCGTCGCGAGCATACCCCGGTCGCGCCCTCCGGCGAACCAGCCCGCGCCGTCGAGCGCCGCGTCCAGCACCTCCTCGATGTCGCCCGCCCAGACGAACTCGAGCTCGCGGCGCAGGTGCTCGGGGACGTCCTCGAGGTCGGCCTCGTTGCGCCGCGGCGCTATCACCCGGGCGATCCCGGCGCGCTGTGCGGCGAGCGCCTTCTCCTTAAGGCCGCCGATCGGGAGCACCTGGCCGGTGAGCGTGATCTCCCCCGTCATCGCCGTGTCGTCCCGGACCGGGCGGCCGCTGACGAGCGAGGTCAGCGCGGTCGCCATCGTGACGCCCGCGCTCGGACCGTCCTTCGGCACCGCGCCGGACGGCACGTGCAGGTGCAAGTCGTGCGTCGCGAACCAGTCGTCGTCGACGTCGGCGTGGCCGCGCACCCACGAGAGCGCCGCCTGCGCGGACTCCTTCATCACGTCGCCGAGCTGGCCGGTGACGGTGAGCTTGCCCTTGCCGGGCATCGCGGTCGCCTCGACGAACAGGACGTCGCCGCCGACCGGCGTCCAGGCCAGACCGGTCGCCACCCCCGCCTGGCTGGTGCGCCGGCGCACCTCGGGCTGGAAGAGCGGCCGCCCGAGCAGCTCGCGGACGCGCGCCGCGGTCACGTTGACACGGCTGGCGTGCTCGCCCTCGGCGACGCGCCGGGCGACCTTGCGGCAGACGGCGCCGATCTCGCGCTCGAGGTTGCGCACGCCGGCCTCGCGCGTGCGCTCGGCGATGATCGCCTTCAGCCCCGAGTCGGAGAACGAGATCTGCGACTTCTTCAGGCCGGTGCGCTCGATCTGGCGCGGGACGAGATAGCGCTTGGCGATCTCGAGCTTCTCCTCCTCGGTGTAGCCGGCGAGCTGGATCACCTCCATCCGGTCGCGCAGCGGCCCCGGGACGGTGTCGAGCGTGTTCGCCGTCGTGATGAACATGACCTTCGAGAGGTCGAACGGGACGTCGAGGTAGTGGTCGCGGAAGGTCGCGTTCTGCTCGGGGTCGAGCACCTCGAGCATCGCGCTGGCCGGATCGCCGCGGTAGTCGGCGCCCATCTTGTCGAGCTCGTCGATCATGAACAGCGGGTTGGCCGAGCCGGCGTCGCGCAGCGCGCGGACGATCGTGCCCGGCATCGCGCCGATGTAGGTGCGGCGGTGGCCGCGGATCTCCGCCTCGTCGCGCACGCCGCCGACGCTGATGCGCTCGAAGTTGCGGCCGAGCGCACGCGCGATCGACTGGCCGAGCGACGTCTTGCCGACGCCCGGCGGGCCGACGAAGCACAGGATCGAGCCCCGCGCGTCGGGCTTGAGCCGGCGCACCGCGAGGAACTCGAGGATCCTGTCCTTGACCTTCTCGATGTCGTAGTGGTCGGCGTCGAGCACCGCGCGCGCGTGCGCGAGGTCGAGGTTGTCCTCGGTGGTCTTGTCCCACGGGAGCGCGGCGAGCCACTCGAGGTAGTTGCGGATGACGCCGTGCTCGGCCGCCGCCTGCGGCAGCTTCTCGAGCCGCGAGAGCTCGCGGTCGGCCTGCCTGCGCACCTCCTCGGGCAGCGCGATCGCGTCGAGCTGCTCGCGCAGCTCCGCGACCTCTGCCTCGGCGGGGTCGCGCTCGCCCAGCTCCTCCTGGATCGCCTTGAGCTGCTGGCGCAGCACGTACTCGCGCTGCGAGCGGTCGAGCTCGGACTGCACCTGCGACTGGATCCGCGAGCCGATCGCGGCGACCTCGAGCTCGCGCGCGAGCACCTCCGAGAGCCTGCGCAGCCGCTTGGCGACGTCGAGCTCCTCCAGCAGCGCCTGCTTCTCCTCGGTCTTGATCCGCAGCGCGCCGGCGATCAGGTGCGCCAGCGCCGACGGGTCCTCCAGGTTGGCGACCGCCATCTGGAGCTCCTCGGGCAGGTACGGGACGTCCTCGACGATGCGCGAGAACGTCTGCTGAACGTTGCGCACGAGCGCGGTCAGCTCCGGGCCCTCGCGGACTACGTCCGGGGCCTCGGTCACCCGCGCGACGAGGTAAGGCTGCTCGGCGGAGAAGCCGGTGATCCGCACGCGCGGGCCGGCCTGGACGAGGATCCGGAGCGTGCCGTCGGGCACCTTGAGCATGCGCGCGACGCTGCCGACAACGCCGTACTCGTGGATCTGGTCGGGGCCGGGGGCCTCGATGTCGGGGCTGCGGCTGGCGACCATTGCGAGCATCCGGTCGCCGCCGAGCACGTCGTTGACGAGCTGGATCGAGCGCTCCTGGCCGACGGCGAGCGGCGTCAGCGTGTCGGGGAACGTGACCGTGTCGCGCAGCGGCAGCACCGGCAGCTCCGGCGGGAGCGCGAGCGGGGCGCCCATCTCGACCGCCTCCCCGCCCGCGCCTGGGGTGGCGATCTCGATCACGTGTCGCCGTCCGGGCGCCGGATCGGCACCGAGCGGGAGCCGGCCGGCGCCGTGATCGGCAGCTCGACGGTCAGCATGCCGTCCTCGTAACTCGCCTTCGCGCCGTCAGCGTCGACGTCGGCGCCGAGCGCGACGATCCGCCGGAACGGCCCGTGCTGCACCTCCAGCTGCTGGTAGAGGCGCTCCTCGTCGCCGTCGTGCGCGCGACGATGGCCGGCGATCACCAGCTCGCGGCCGCGGATCTCGAGCTCGAGCTCGGACGCGCGCACCCCGGCCAGCTCGGCGCGCACGACCGCCCGCGCGGGGTCGGCGACGTAGTAGACGTCGACCGCCGGCGAGAACGCGCCGCGGTGCGGCAGCCCGCCCGGCCCGCCTCCGAAGGCTTCGCCGAACAGCTCGTCCATCTCCCGCCGCATGCGCTCGAAGTTGGCGAAGAGATCGCGTTCCGAGGGAGCCACCCACCCAACAGTAATGCTCCGCCGGTCATCCGGACGGCGTTCTGATTGGCATGCCGGATCGAAGTGCTCCGCCGGTCATCCGGACGGCGTGCTGATTGGCATGCCGGACCGAAGTGCTCCGCCGGTCATCCGGACGGCGTTCTGATTGGCATGCCGGACATCCATGTCCGGTCTTGACCGGGCTTCGCCCTCTTATCGGATGTTGGACGCGCTCAAACGAGTTCGGTTCTGGCGCGCACGAGCCGCGCGTCGACCGCCATCGGGCGCTCGGTCGGCTGGCCGAAGTAGAAGCCCTGGCCGAAGTCGACGCCGAGGTCGCGCATCGCCTCGAACTCGCCGACGCGCTCGATCCCCTCGGCGATCACGCGCGCGCCGCACTCGTGCGCGCACGCTACCAGCGCGGCGACGAGCCCGCGGCGGCCGGCCGAGTACTGGATCCCGGCGGTGAGCTTGTTGTCGATCTTCGCGAAGTCGGGCCTGAGCGCCTCGAGGTAGGCCAGCGACTCCGTCCCGCCCGAGAGGTCGTCGAGCGCGATCAGGGCGCCGCGGTTGCGATGCGCGGAGACCAGCGCCTCGAGCATCTCGCGGTCCGGGCAGCGCTCCGGCCGCACCAGCTCCAGGCAGATCCGCGAGGGGTCGGCGTTGAGCCGGCTGACGACCGGCCAGGTGGTACGCAGCGAGGAGTCGACGTCGAGCGCGGCGCGCGGGTCGAGGTTGACGAACAGCAGCTCGCCAGTGGGCATCAGCGGAACGCCGATCTCGAGCGCGGCGGTGCGGGCGCGCGCGTCGAACGAGAACAGCGCGTCGTGCGCCTCGGCCGCCGCGAGCAGCTCTCCCCCGCGCACCTCGACGGCGCCCAGCTTGCCGCGCATCAGCGCCTCGCGGCCGAAGCAGCTGCCGTGCGCGAGCTCGACGATCGGCTGGAAGTGCGGGCGCATCAGCCCGTGCGAGAGGAACTCGGGGAACCAGTCGGTGCGCGCGCGGTCGAGCAGCGTGTCGGCGGGCAGCGGCAGCGCCTGCTCGTCGGACAGCCGCACGGCGAACAGGCAGGCGCGCTCGGACTGGGAGAGCGCCTGCAGGAGCGTCTTGAGCCGGTCGTCCCAGCCGGGGCCGGCGAGCTTCATGCCTTCGACGGCGATGTCGCCCTCCGTCGCCTCCGTCGCAAGGTGCTCGACCTTGTAGAGCACGGACGGACGGTGCGACAGAAGTCGCACGCCGTCGGTGGTCTTTGCCTGGGTTGTGCTCACGGGCGGAATCGTGGGGAAGCGCCTATGCCACCGTTATCGGCCGATCGGGTCCGACTCTGGAGGAGACGCCCGTCAGACGTCGTAGACGGCGCCCTCGGAGGCGACGTCGACCGGCCCGCCGAACTCGCGCTCGGCCTCCGCCCGCGCCCAGGAGGCGTCGAGCTCGTCGGAGAGATGCGTGATCACCATCCGCCGCGCGGCGGCCTTGCGACCGTGCTGTCCCGCCTCGGCCGGCGTGAGATGGCCGCGCGGGCCGGCGCGCTCGGGGCGCGGAAGCGTCGCCTCGATCAGCAGCAAGTCGGTCTCGCGCGCGAACTCGCAGAGCTCCTCCGAAGGCGACGAGTCGGCGCCGAACGTCAGCCGGCGCCCGCCGTTGAAGGCGGACGTGATCTCGACCGCGTTGGTGGCGATGAAGTGCGGCACCGGTTGGAAGCGGATCGTGAACGGGCCGGCGCGCAGCACCTCGGCCGGGTCGTACTCGCGCAGCCTGAACGCGTTCTCGATCAGGTCCTCGTTGCCCCACGCGCCGACGACGCGGCGGAAGCAGTCGCGCGCGCCCGGCGGCACGTGCAGCGCGGGGCAGGCCGGATGCGAGGTGCCGGGCCAGCGGTCGACCGGCACCGGCTGCTGGCGCGGCGCGTAGGTGAGCGCGTACGCGAACGGCACGAGGTCGAGGAAGTGGTCGGCGTGCAGATGCGATATCACGACCGCGTCGACGTCGATGTAGTCGACGAACCGGCGCAGCTTCGAGAAGACGCCGTTGCCGCACTCGACGAGCAGCCGGAAGCCCTCTTCCTCGATCAGATAACCCGAGCAGGCGCCGTTGACGTCCTGCCATGAGGGCGACTTGCCCAGGACAGTGATCTTCACCTCGTGCCAGACTCTATCCGGGTGAACGTCCTCGCTGCGAGCGGGGGAACTGAGACATTCGACACAGTTCTGCTCGCGTTAGGGGCGCTGCTGATGGGCGGCGCGCTGATCTCGGGGCTCGTGCGACGCTCGTTCCTCTCGCTGACCGCCCTGTTCGTGCTCTGCGGCTTCGCGCTCGGCGACGGCGGCCTGGAGGTGCTGGAGCTCGACGCCGGCGGCGGCTTCGTCCAGGCGCTCGCGGTCGTCGCGCTGATCGTGATCCTGTTTCGCGACGGCCTCGAGGTCGAGGCCGAGATGCTCCAGACCGAGTGGCGGCTGCCGCTTCGCAAGCTCGTGCTCGCAATGCCGATCACGGCCGCGATCGTCGCCGCGGCGGCGCAGCTGCTGACCGACCTCTCCTGGACGGAGTGCTTCCTGCTCGGCGCGCTGCTCTCCCCGACCGACCCGGTGCTCTCGTCGAGCGTCGTCACCAACCCGCGCGTCCCGCGGCTCGTGCGCCACTCGCTCAACCTGGAGTCGGGGCTCAACGACGGGCTCGCGCTGCCGGCGGTGCTCGCGCTCTCCGCCGCGCTGCGACTGGGAGAGGACGACTTCGTCTGGTGGGAGTTCGTGCTCCAGGACGTCACGCTCGGCTTCGCCTTCGGGCTCGCGGCCGGCTACGCCGCGAGCCTCGCGATGCCGCGCGGGCGCGGCCTGGGCCGCGAGTCGATCCCCGACCACCAGAAGTCGCTCTACGCGCTCGGCACGGCGTTCGCGACCTACGGGCTCGCCGTCGGCGTCCCGCCCGCCGGCAACGGTCTGATTGCGGTCTTCGTGTGCGCGATCTGCCTCGGGATCCGCCGGCCCGACCTTCGAGCGACGTTCGAGCACCTCTCGGAGGACATCGTCGAGATCGTCAAGCTCGGCGTGTTCGTGGTGTTCGGAGCCCTGCTGACGCTCGACGGGCTGTTCGGCGACGGGCTCGCCGCGGTCGCGATCGTCGCCGCCGCGCTGCTCGTCGCGCGGCCGGTGGCGATCTGGATCGCGCTGCTCGGCACGCGGCTGCCGGCCGCCTGGATCGGGTTCATGGCCTGGTTCGGTCCGAAGGGCGTGGCGACGATGACGTTCTCGCTGCTCGTGCTCGCCGACGACATCCCGGCGGGCGAGCGCATCTTCGACATCGCGGCGCTGTGCGTGTTCACGTCGATCCTCGCCCACGGGCTGACCGACACGCCGGGGAGCGAGTGGATCGCTAGGCGTGAAGCGACGCCTGCTCCTCCGCGTTGGGCATCGCCCACGCGATCTGGCGGCGGCGCTCCTGGCGAAACATGAAGCGCATCTGCTGGGGCGGGCGCAGGCCGTCCGGGTGGTCCGGACGGAACGTGGGGCAGGGAGCGTCGCAGCCGAGTGCGCAGAGCATGTTGCGCTTGAAGAAGCAGTCGTCGCAGCTGACCTTCTTGACCGACACCCCTCGGCTCCCCCTCACGACTTCGTAACAGGACGTCAGAGAGCAAACCCGATCCGAACAGGCGGGTGCAACGGCGGAAGCCGCAAATCGCAGGCTTCTCGTGTCGTTCCCGCAAACAGGCGCGAACCGACCCGGATTCGCCCTGGTAGCGGCGCGACGACCCCGCATCGAGCGCGGAATTCCGTTCGCTGCTCCTACCCTCGGAGGCGATGCGGACCCTCGTGACGGGCGTCTCCGGATACGTCGGCGCGGCCGTTGCGCGGCGGCTGCTGCGCGACGGCCACGACGTGCGCGGCTTCGCGCGCTCGCGCGCGCGTGTGGCGGCGGCCGGCGTCGAGCTGGACGAGCTCGTGCTCGGCGACGCGATCACGGGCGCCGGGCTCGAGCGCGCGATGGACGGCGTCGAGGTCGCCTACTACCTGATCCACTCGATGGAGGGAGCCGCCGCGGGCGCATTCGCCGAGAGCGAGCTGCGCGCGGCCAAGGCGTTCGCGGACGCGGCCGCCGCGGCCGGGGTGCGGCGCGTCGTCTACCTCGGCGGGCTCGTGCCGGCCGGAGCGCCGCTCTCGCGCCACCTCGGCTCGCGGCTGGCGGTCGAGAGCTCGCTGCTCGACGCGGTCCCGGAGGCGATCGCGCTGCGCGCCTCGATCGTGATCGGCGCGCGCTCGCGCTCGTTCCGCTTCCTGGTGCGCCTGATCGAGCGCATGCCGGTCATCGCGCTGCCCGCCTGGCGCGAGCGCTCCACCGCGCCGATCGACGGCCGCGACATGCTCGAGTACCTGACGCGCGCCGCGACGGCTCCCGCCGAGCTCTCGGGACGCAGCTGGGACATCGGAGGCCCGGACGTGATGACGTATGCGGCGATGATCGCCCGCATCGCCGACGCGCTGATGGTTCGCCGGCCCGCGCTGGGCCTCGGCGTGTCGCTGACGCCGGTCGCGTCGGTCGTCGCCGCCGCGATCGCGGGCGAGGACCCGGCGCTGATCGAGCCGCTGATGGAGTCGCTCGAGCATGACCTGCTGCCGCGCGACGGCGACGCCGCGGGCGCGTTCGGCGTGCGCCTGCACGGCTTCGACGCCGCCGTCGAGCGGGCGCTGCGCGAGTGGGAGCAGACGGAGGAGCTGACGGCGCGATGACGCAGGTGAAGGCCTCGATCGAGATCGCGGCGCCGCCCGAGCGCGTGTGGGACGTCGTGATGGACCCTTCGCACTTCGACGACTGGGTCACGATCCACCGCAAGCTCGGGCACGTCGACGACGGCGACCTGCGGCCGGGCTTCCGCGTCGACCAGACGCTCTGCCTGCACCGCGCCAACTTCAAGGTCAGGTGGTCGCTTACCGAGGTCGACGCCCCCCGACGCGCCGTCTGGGAGGGCAGAGGGCCGGCCGGCTCGCATGCGCGCATCATCGACGAGCTCGTCGCGATCGACGGCGGCGGCCGCACCCGCTTCGACTACCTCAACGAGTACTCGCAGCCGGGCGGCATCCTCGGCCGGATGGCCGGCCGCGTGCTGGTGACGCATTCGGCCGAGCGCGAGGCGGCGAAGTCGCTCGCGCGGCTCAAGGCGTTCGTCGAGCGCTGAGCGGCCCGCGGAGGCGGTGCACCGTTACGTGGTCGGGCCCGTCGTGCGGAATCGCGTCGATCCGCCAGCGCTCCGCCGCCCGGTCGAGGAAGCGCTGCGCCGGCGCCCGGCCCGGATCGGCTAGCCAGACTTCGCCGGCGGCGGCGGTGAGGCGCGGGAGCAGCGCCAGCAGCGGCTCGACGTTGCGCGCCTCGTAGAGCACGTCGGACGCGAGCACGAGCGGCCACGGCGGGCCGAGCGGCTCGGGCGCGGCGTCCCACCGGAACAGCGCGGTCGCGAGCGCGACGCCGTTGCGCTCCGCGTTCCGCGCGGCGATCGCGATCGCGTCCGGCGACCAGTCGGTGGCGAGCACGCGCGCGCCGGCGGCCGCAGCGGCGATCGCGGGCAGCCCGAGCCCGCAGCCCAGCTCGATCGTGCGCCGCCCGGTGAGCGGCCTGCGCGCGACCGCGCGCGCGAGCGCCAGCGCGCTCGGCCACAGCTCCGCCCAGTACGGCAGGAACTCCTCCTGCTCGAACGCCTCCTCGCTGAGCAGCGCGTCGCGGTCGCGCGGGGCGAGCAACAGCAGCTCCCGATCCGGAAGTGCGACCACGTTCTCGACGAGGTCATCCATCAAAGCTGAAGTCTTTTCTGCAATACGATCGCGAAAGCGGCAAGCAAGATTTCACCGGGCAACTGACTTTTACCGTAAGCTGACTCACATGACAGACTTCCTCGACGAGAAGCGCAAGGAGATCCAGGCACGGCTCAAGGAGCTCAAGCCGCAAGTGGACGAGTACCGCCGCCTGGAAGCCGCCGAGCGCGCGCTTGCCGGCGTCGAGTCAAAGCCGGCGGCAGCGCCTCCCGCGCGCCGGTCGCGCTCTTCCTCCAACGCACGCCGCGGCCGGCCGAAGGGGTCCGGAACGCGCGCGCTGCAGGCGCTCGAGATCGTGCGCGCGCGCCCCGGAGTGACCATCCCCGAGCTCGCCGAGGCGATGGGGATCAAGCAGAACTACCTCTACCGGGTGATGCCGACCCTCGCCGAGGAGGGCCAGGTGGTCAAGTCCGGGCGCGGGTGGCACCCGAAGGGTTAAATCAACCCCAACTCCTTCACGGCGTCGCGCTCGCCGATCAGCTCTTCCACGGTCCTGTCGATCCGTACCTGGGAGAACTCGGGCAGGTCTAGTCCCTGGACTATCTCCCACTCGCTGTTACCGCAGCGGCACGGGAACGAGGAGATGATCCCCTCCTCCACCCCGTAGGAGCCGTCCGACGGTACGGCCATCGAGATCCAGTCGCCGGCTGGGGTCCCGAGCACCCAGTCGTGAACGTGGTCGATCGCGGCATTCGCAGCCGACGCCGCCGACGAGGCGCCGCGCGCCTCGATGATCTCCGCGCCGCGCTTGCCGACGCGCGGGATGTACTCGTCGGCCACCCACGACTCGTCGCCGACCGCATCCCACGCGCGCTCGCCGCGCACCTTGGCGTTGAACAGGTCCGGGTACATCGTCGGCGAGTGGTTGCCCCAGACCGCCATGTTGCTGATCTCCGACACGGCGGCGCCGGTCTTCTGCGCGAGCTGCGCGACCGCCCGGTTGTGGTCGAGGCGGGTCATCGCGGTGAAGCGCTCGCGCGGCACGCCGTTCGCGTTGCTCATCGCGATCAGGGCGTTGGTGTTGGCGGGGTTGCCGACGACGAGCACGCGGATGTCGTCTGCGGCGCCGGCCGCGATCGCCTCGCCCTGCGGCTTGAAGATCGCCCCGTTCGCCTCGAGCAGGTCGGCGCGCTCCATCCCCTTGGTGCGCGGGCGGGCGCCGACCAGCAGCGCGATGTTGGCGCCGTCGAACGCCTGCTTCGGGTCGTCGTAGATGTCGACCTGCGTCAACTGCGGGAAGGCGCAGTCGAACAGCTCCAGTGCGGTGCCCTCCGCCGCCTTGACCGCGTCCGGGATCTCGAGCAGCTTGAGGTGCACCTGCCGGTCGGGCCCGAGCAGCTGGCCGGACGCGATCCGGAACACCAGCGCGTAGCCGATCTGCCCGGCGGCGCCTGTCACCGTCACCTTCACGGACTGGCTCATGCGTTCATCTCCTCGATCACGGCGTCGGCGAACTCGGACGTGCCGACGGCCGAGGGGTCGTCGCGGCTCGGCTTGAGGTCGTAGGTGACCTTGTCGCCCTTCTTGATCACCGCGGCGATCGCGCCCTCCAGGCGGTCGGCGGCGTCGCGCTCGCCGAGGTGGCGCAGCATCAGCACGCCGGAGAGCATCAGCGCGGTCGGGTTGACCTTGTTCTGGCCCTTGTACTTGGGCGCCGAGCCGTGGGTCGCC
>Ga0126312_10001956_pt1 | contig 13620 bp, 13 predicted proteins | sample Plot104A_FD_92537 | JGI IMG/M metagenome (GOLD analysis project Ga0126312, IMG submission 92537) | Serpentine soil microbial communities from UC McLaughlin Reserve, CA, USA - Plot104A | ecosystem: Environmental > Terrestrial > Soil > Grasslands | place: USA: UC McLaughlin Reserve, Lake County...
ATCCGCCGCACGCCGAGGCCGGGGCATCAGATGTCGCACCTGTTCCTGCCTTCGGACCCGACGCTCAAGCGGCTCGCGGGGCAGATCGAGGAGGAGCGCAACCACGCGCTCGTCGCCAAGCCGGAGGGCGAGGCCGTCGAGCGCGGGGAGCGCGGCGAGCCGGCCGATCCGTTCCACGCGCTGTCCTCGAGCGCCCGCCGCGACGAGGACGTCCTGCAGACCACCGCGCCCGGCGACCCGCTGCAGCTGTTCGCCGACCCGACCCCGGCGCCCTCGCCGGCGCTGGCCGCGTTCGGCGGCGGCATCACGTCGACCACGACCGCGACGACCCCCGCGTCCGCCCCCTCGCGCCCGGCCGGCGAGACCGCCTACGAGAAGCGCGAGCGCCTGCGCGAGGAGCGCCGCAACCTCGTCTCCACGATCGCCCGACGCACCGGCGAGGAGCACCGGGTCATCAACGCCCGCATCAACCGCGACGTCGGCGCGCCCTCGGTCGCCAAGTCGACGGTCGAGCAGCTCGAGAAGGCCAACAAGCTGCTCGAGCGCGAGGCCGCCAAGTAGCGTCACGCGCATGGACGCGCTGCCGCACTGGCCCGAAGGGACGGTCGCGGTGCTGACGACCCACCCGGCGCACGCGATCCCCGTCTCGCTCGCGCTGCGCGCCGGCGACCGCGAGCTCGTGGTCGGCCTCGCCCCGCGGCGGCGCTCGCTCGAGCACCTCCGCGCCGACCCGCGCTGCGCGGTCACCGTGATGGCCCGCGGCCTCTCGTTCACCGCCCACGGCCACGCCGTCGCCTTCGGCGAGCCGGACCCCGTCGTCGCCGTCCGGATCGAGGTCGACGAGATCGCCGATCACGACCATCCGACCTTCGAGATCGACGCCGGTGTGGCCTGGCGCTGGACCGACGCGACGGCGGCCGACCGCGACGCGGCGGCGCGGGCCGCCCTCGCGCGGCCCGCCTCCAAGGGCGCATAACTGCGCGGGGTAGGGAGGTGAGGGAGCGGGGCGCCTCGCCGAGTGTGCAGTTAGCCCTGCTATGCGGGACTAACTGCACACTCGCGTGGCGAACCAACGGGCGGCCTCAAGCTCCCCCTCGCTACAAGCCCAAGCCGTTCACCCACGCCAAGCACAACCACGAGCGCCCCTCGCGCCCGCGGGCACGCGGTCAGTCCGCCGCGATCGTCACGTTCCGACCCGCCGACTTGGCGGCAGCAAGCGCATCCTGCGCGCGGGCGAGGAACAGCTCGGCGGGCTCCTCGCCGTCCCAGCGGGCGACGCCGGCCGAGGCGGTCTGGCCGCGCGGGGTGGACTCGCGGACTCGGTCGAGCACGTCGCAGGCCTCGCCGAGGCCGCAGCCCGGCAGGATGATCGCGAACTCGGTGCCGTCGACGCGCGCGAGGAAGTCGACCTCGCGCAGCTCGTTGCGCCAGCGCGAGCCGCACTCCTTGATCAGGCGGTCGCCCTCGCGCTCGCCGCGCAGCATGTTGAACGCGCTCATGTGGTCGATGTCGAGCGCGGCGATCGTCAGCGGCGCCTCCGAGCGGCGCGTGCGCGCGAGCTCGCGCGGGAGCTCCTCGTCCCACATGCGGCGCGTCGCGAGACCCGTCAACGGGTCGGTGAAGGAGAGGCCGGCGAGCCGCTCGCGCAGCACGGCGTGTTCGATCGCCACCGCCGCCTGCGCGGCCAGCAGCCGCAGCACGCCGCCGGGCGCATCCGGGAGCGCCTCCAGCGGCACGCGCCAGATCACGATCAGCACGCCCGCGATGGCGCCGTCGCGCAGCACCGGCTCGAACACGGCCGAGCGCGCGTCGGTGGCCTCCACGAGCGGCGCGGCGAGCGCCGGATGCGTGCGCGCGTCGGCGACGAAGTAGGTCTCCTTGGCCGTGAACGCCCGGCCGGGCCCGCTCTGGTCGCCGCGCGGCTGGATCGTCACCGGCGCGATGTCAGCGCCGGCCATCGCGGTCGAGGTGAACTCGCGACCGCTCGGCTCCAACAGGAACGCGACCGGAGCGCCCGCGACCTCGCAGGCGGCCTCGCAGACGGCGCGGCGGGCGTCCTCGCCTGCGGCGAGCGCCTTCGCGACGCGCCCGACGGCGCCCATCCCGCGCGCCTGGTCGCGCAGCATGTCGTTGAAGCGCCGCAGGTCGCGCTCGTTGCTCTCGCGCTCGAGCTCAGAGGCGAGCACACGCGCGAGCATCGTGAACAGCTGCTCGTCGGCGGGCTCGAAGGCGCAGTATTCGCGCGAGAGCGCGCCGAGCGAGCCGACCCGGGTGCCGTCGGAGAGCTCGAGCGGCACGCCGAGGTAGGAGGCGGCGTCCATCCGCTGCTGCATCGCGACGGTGCGGTACACGTGGTGCTTGGCGATGTCGTCGCACAGCCGCGGAGCGCGGTCCTCGGCCATGTGCGAGCAGAACGCGTCGCCGAGCGGCGTTGCGAGGTTGGAGCGCAGGCCGAACTCGCCGCCCTTGCGCGTGTCGACGATCCGGTGGATGAACTGCCCCCGGTCGAGGTGCGCCAGGAACAGCGTCGCTTCGGGCATGTGGCGCTCGAGCAGGTCGAGCACGGCGCGCGTGGCGTCCGCGAAGGAGCGGTAGCTCGCGGAGGAGGCCTGCGTGGCGGCCGTGATCGCACTCGTGTCCATGGTCACTGATTGTCACCGCCACCCGGTCAGCTCAAAATCGGTAATCCGTCTAGCCTGCGGCTCATGAAGCTCGCCACGTACCTGCCCCCGGGCGCTTCGCAGCCGGTCGCCGGCGAGGTCCGGGGCGACGAGATCGTCGCTTTCGCCGAGGGCTCGGTGCTCGACCGGCTCGCGTCCGGCGACCGCACGCCCGCCGACGGCGACGCCCAACCGCTCGCCGACGTGACCCTGCTGGCGCCCGTGCCGCAGCCGCGAGCGATCTTCGGCATCGGCCTCAACTACGCCGCCCACGCCGCCGAGACCGGCGCCGAGCTGCCCGAGGCGCCGATGGTCTTCCTCAAGCTGCCGAGCTCGAGCGTCCCCGGCAGCGGCCCCGTCCGCTGCCCGGCGGTCGTCAAACGGCTCGACTACGAGGTCGAGCTGGCCGTCGTGATGGGCCCGGATAACACGATCGCCGGCTACGCCGTCGCCGACGACGTCTCCGCGCGCGACCTCCAGAAGCGCGAGCCGCGCTGGGTCCGTGCCAAGGGCTTCGACACCTCCTGCCCGTGGGGCCCGTGGATCACGACCGCCGACGAGGTCGACGATCCGGAGAAGCTGCGCATCGCCAGCCAGGTCAACGGCGAGACGCGCCAGGACTCGACCACCGCCGACCTCGTCTTCGGCCCGCAGGCGCTCGTGGACTTCATCGCCGAGACCTGCACCTTCGCGCCCGGGGACCTGATCCTGACCGGCACGCCGCAGGGCGTCGGCCAGGCGATGGACCCTCCGCGGTTCCTGCAGCCGGGAGACGTCGTGCGCTGCGAGATCGAGGGCCTCGGCGCGATCGAGCACGCCGTCGAATGAGGCTCGCCGCCGCCACGACCGGTGACGGGCCCGCTGTCCTCCTGATCCACGGGTTCCCGGATTCGCGCCGCGTCTGGCGCGAGCAGGTCGGGCCGCTCAACGACGCCGGCTTCCGCACGATCGCGCCCGACCTGCGCGGCTTCGGCGAGTCCGAGCGCCCGCAGGGCGTCGAGGCCTACCGCGTCACCACGGTGATCGGCGACCTGGTCGAGCTGCTCGACGAGCACGGCGTCGAGCGCGCGCACGTCATCGGCCACGACTGGGGCGCCGGGCTCGCGTGGGTGCTCGCCGCGCTGCATCCCGAGCGCGTCAGCTCGCTCGCCGCGCTGTCGGTCGGCCATCCGAACGCCTCGCGGCCGCGCAGCCTCGAGTCGCGCGAGAAGGGCTGGTACCAGCTGCTGTTCCAGTTCGAGGAGGCGGAGGCGCTGTTCCTGCGCGACGGCGCGCGGCTGTTGCGCGAGTGGCTCGCCGACGCACCGGACGCCGAGCGCTACGTCGAGGAGCTGAGCGAGCCCGGCGTGCTCACCACGCGCCTCGGCCTCTACCGCGCCAACCTGCATCCCCGCAACGAGCTCGACCCGCGCCCGCTCCCGGCCGTCGCGGCGCCGACGCTCGGCCTGTGGAGCACGGGCGAGCATTACCTGACCGAGGCGGCGATGATCCGCTCAGGCGAGCACGTGACCGGCCGCTGGCGCTACGAGCGGATCGAGGGCGCGTCGCACTGGCTGCAGCTCGACGCGCCCGATCGCGTCAACCGGCTGCTGCTGGAGCACCTGCGGAGCTGACGAGCTCCAGCAGCTCGGCCCGGCCCGGCCCGGGCAGCCGCGCGTCGCCGCGCGCAGCGGCCGCCGCCATCACCTTCTCGGCGAGCCCCGGCCTCGCGAAGACCTCGCCGGGCAGCGCCAGGCAGCCGCCGATCTCGATGCCCGCCCGGAAGGCGTCGCCGTCGACGCCCATCGCGAGCGGCAGCGCGGCGCGCAGGCGCGAGGCCGGGTCGGCGGGCACCACGTAGGGCCCGCCGGCGCGGACCGCGTCGAGCTGCGCCATCCGCGCCCGGTCGGCGGCGACCGTCGCCTCGTACCAGGGAGCCATCTCGCGCTCGGTCGCCTCGTCCCAGGCCGCGGCGAAATCAGCCGTGCCGGCGGCGTGGTCGCGCAGCGTGTCGCGCAGCAGCGCGCCGTGCATCAGGCCGAACGTCATGCCACGGCCGACCGATGGGTTCGTGCACGCCCATGCGTCGGCGAGCAGCGCGATCCCGGTCAGCGAGCCGTCGGCGGGCAGGCGCCGGCGGCGGTCGAGGATGCCGCCCATCGGCATGACCGGCGTCAGCGGCTCGCCCTCGAGCCAGTGCGCGTGCGCCGGGCAGGCCCGCATGACCGCGTCCCACACCGGAGCGTGGCGGAACCGCTTCAGCGGCGCGTCGGCCGCCGCGCCGTAGAGCGTCACCGACCACGTGCCGGCGTCGGCCGGCAGCGTGAGGATCGAGTGCGACTCGAACGGGCTGTTCAGCGGAGCACGGACCTGCGGCGTGCTGCCGTCGGCCGAGCGGAAGAAGCGCGTGTAGTAGACGAAGCCGGTGTCCGCGGCCTCTTCGGCCACGTCCGGGCCGCCGGCCTCCCGCAGGAGCGCGGGGGTGCGCGAGCGGCGGCCGGTCGCATCGAGGACGAAGTCGCACGAGAGCACCTCGCCCTCGGCGGTCCGGACGCCGGTGACGTGCAGCGCGCCGTTGCCCCCGCGGGCCTCCAGCCGTGCGACCGCGGCGCCGCGGCGCACGCTCAGGCCGTGCTGCGCCTCGGCGGCGCCGGCGACGGCGTGCTCGAGCGTGGGCCGGCGGGCGGTGAGCGTCGTGAAGCGCTCGTCGTCCGCCCGCGGCGAGGGGTCGGCGACCGTGGGCGGCATCATCCGCGCCCATTCGAGCTGCTTCGCTCCGGACGCCCGGAGCGCCTCGACGACGTCGGGCAGCTCGGCGTCGAGCACGTGGCGCCCGCGCGGCTGCATGTAGTGCGCCTGGCGGAACTGCGCGACGCCGCCGCGCTCCCAGCCCTCCCACGCGCGCTCGGGGCTCTCGGGCACGGGCGCAGGGTCGCGCTCGAGGACGGTCACCTCATGTCCGTCTCTGGCCAGCATCAGCGCGGAGGCCAGGCCGCAGAGGCCGCCTCCGAGCACGATCACCTTCGACATGGGGTACCTCCTGAGTCGCTGCGCCGATCCATACCTGACCGGACGCCGGCACGGGAACTTTCTTCCCCGCCGGCCGCGATCGCGGAGATGATCCGCGGATGCACCACCGAGTGCGCGCCGCGCCGGCCCCGCGCCGCCCCGAGCCCGAGCCGCCGCACGGGCACCCGCTCGCCGGCCTCCCCAACCATGCGCTCGCCCGGGTGCTCGCGCGCGCGCCCAAGCCCGATCCCCAGCGCACGAAGGTCAAGGAGATCGCCGACATCAACAAGACGATCGGGGCCGACGAGTGGGAGCGCACGCTCAACGCCGGCGGGAGCGTGATCCCGCTCTACAGCGACCTCGCCACGCAGCTCGGCGCCGCGGGGATCGCCGGCATCCCGGGAACCGGAGTCAACGACATCAAGGGGGCGCTCACGCCGACGGCCGGGGAGCTCGCGCCGGGCCTGAACCTCGTCTCGCGCGGGCTGGGCAAGGGCCGCTGCTGGTACCTCGAGGACGGCAAGCCGGAGAACAAGCTCATCGTCACGGCCAAGGGTCCACTCCCGAAGATCGCGATCGGCGTCGCCAAGACCATCTTCATCCCCGGCAACAAGGCGTTCGCGCTCGCGACGCTGCGCCACGAGATCGAGCACGCCCAGCACCGTCAGACGGCACTCGACTGGATGCAGAAGTGGCGCGATGCGGGCGCCAAGGGCGACTTCAGGGTCTGGCTCGGCAGCCAGCCGATCGCCACTGCCGACCGCGCGCTGATCGGCGAGCTCACCGAAGGCGAGACCGTCAACACGGAGGTGCTCGCCCATCTGGAGGGCTTCATCACCGCGTTTCCGCAGGAGGACCACGCGACGGCCAACGCGGAGCGATCGGTCTACGAGCAGCTGCGGGCCATCGGCGAGAAGTGGGGGCCCGCCTCCGTGGACGTGAAGACGGAGGCGGTCAAGCGCATCAAGGAGATGAAGGCCCGCCAGAAGGGCCCGGCGCTCACGGCGCTGAAGGCTGCGTTCACACGGCTCAAGGGGGAGAAGGACGCCCCCAAGGAGCTCGTGGACGCCGTGCTCAGTGCTCCGTGATGACCCGGTCGATCAGGCCGTACTCGGCGGCCTGGTCGGCCTTGAAGAAGCGGTCGCGCTCCATGTCGCGGTGGACCTCCTCCTCCGGGCGGCCCGTGTGCTTCGCGTAGATCTCGTCGATCCGCTTGCGGGTCTTGATGATCTCGTTCGCGTGGATCTCGATGTCCGTCGACTGGCCCTCGAAGCCGGCTGACGGCTGGTGGATCAGGATCCGCGAGTTCGGCAACGCCATCCGCTTGCCCTTCGCGCCACCCGCCAGCAGCAGCGAGCCCATCGACATCGCGATCCCGACGCACATCGTCGCCACGTCGGGCTTGATGAACTGCATCGTGTCGTAGATCGCCAGGCCCGCGTAGATCGAGCCGCCGGGCGAGTTGATGTAGATCGAGATGTCCTTCTCGGGGTCCGAGGACTCCAGGTGCAGCAGCTGCGCCACGATCAGGTTCGCGACCTGATCGTCGACGGCGCTGCCGAGGAAGACGATCCGCTCGTTGAGCAGGCGGGAGTAGATGTCGAACTCGCGCTCGCCACGGGCGGTGCGCTCGATGACCATGGGGACCAGCGGCATGGCCCGCACGATAGCCGAGCGGCGGCGTGGGCCCCCGGCCCCATCTTTGCTCCTGGGTCTATCCGGGCGCGCCCGCGCGCTCCAGAATGCCGCGCCATGAAAGCCGTACGCCTCACCGCCGTCGCCTTCGCTGCGCTCGCCCTGCTCCCAGCCGCCGCCTCCGCCGCCACCGTCACCGTCACCGGCGACGACGGCAACCCGCTCGCGATCAACACCGATGCCTCGACCGGCATCCGCCAGCTGGACGTCCAGTACGCCGTGACCTTCGGCGCCTCCGATCAGGCGTACCACAGGACCACCGTCGTCGGGCCCGACGGCGCGGTCGCCTCATCCGGCTCCTCCTGCTATCCGAAGAGCGCGATCACCAACGTGAGCCGCTACGTCGAGTACCGCGGCAACGGCGACTACGCCGTCGTGGTGCAGACGTTCACCAACAGCGCCTGCACCGCCGGCGCCAAGGAGGGGCGCTACCTCTTCTCGATCGGCGCCGGCACCGCGATCACCCCGCCGGGCCGGATCGTGCTGACCCGGCGCCCAACTCGTTCTCGACGATCACCCACAAGGTGCCCGTCGCGCTGAACCCGGGCGGCCTCGCCTACGAGGTCCGGTACGCCCGCGGGGGCGTGATCGACCCGGACGGCGGCATCTCCGGCCCTTCGAGCGACGCGTTCGTGGACCGCAACACCGGCACCGCCGACGCCCGCTTCACCGAGCCGGGCCGCTACGTGATGGTGGCCCGCATCAAGAGCGGCGACTACTACACGCCCTGGAGCGCCCCGATCAGCTTCACGGTCAAGGCGCCGTTCGACCTCTCCTACGTCGGCTTCCCGGATCCGGACGGCCCGAAGTACAAGCTGCGCGCGACGCTGCGCGACAACTTCGCCCGCGGCAGCCGCGTGACCGTCTACTACGCCAAGGGCAAGAAGAGCGGCAAGTTCCGCAAGCTCGGCCGCTCCTCGAAGATCAACTCCAACCGGGCGTTCACGCTGCGCTTCAAGCTCCGCAAGCCCGGCGTCTACCGGCTGCAGTACCGCTTCAAGGGATCCTCACTGGTGCTCGGCGGCAAGGTCACCGAGGCGATCCGCATCAAGCGCACGATCCGCTTCGGCTGAGGACGGCGCGCCTGGCGCGCGGTCGCGGGGCAGGAACCCGCGGCCGCGCGCCGCGCGGTCGCCTAGGCGGCGACGCCCGAGTCGTGCTGGGCACGCAGCCGGCCGAGCAGGCGCTCGGTGCGGCGCTGGACGCGCCTGCGGTCCAGCCGCAGCGCGTCCGCGACCTCCCCGGGAGGCGTGCGGTCGACCAGCATCGCGAGCAGCGCGAGGTCGTCCGTCTCCACGAGGTGGGCGGCGGCGTCGAGCTCGGCGGCGGTCACCTCGGGAAGCGCGGTGCCGCCGCGGGCCACGACGCGGACGGCCTCGAAGAGCTCGGCAGGCTCGGCCTGCTTGTCGACGAGGCCGGCCGCGCCGGAGACGCGGGCGAGGAGCCCGAGGGACGGGTCGGGCTCCGCGGTGTAGAGGATCACCTGCGGGGGGTTCTCGAGACCCCGCAGGCGGCGGGTCAGCGCCGGGCCGTCGGCGTCGGGCAGGCGGTGCTCGCAAAGCACCACGTCCGGTTTGCGGCGCGCGACGAGGTCTGCTCCGTCGTGCGCCCCGGTTGCCGTTCCGACGGGCACGAGGCCCGGCTCGGCGCGCAGCAGCATCGCGAGCCCGGCCCGCGCCGCGGGCTGTGGGTCGACGATGGCGATGCGCGTCATGCCGGGCAAGATCCCAGCCGGGTGTGAACCCGTCTTAAAGGGTCCCCTTGAGTCGGCTGAGAGACTTCCGCGCCATGCCCCGCACTCTGCCAGTCGCGCTGGTTATCGGCGCGCTGCTCATCTCCGCCTCCCCGGCGCTCGCCGCCAAGGGCGGCTACCGCGCCGAGATCCGCCGCACGACCGGCGGCGTGCCGCACGTCAAAGCCCGCGACTTCGGCTCGCTCGGCTACGGCTTCGGCTATGCGTACGCGCAGGACCAGATCTGCGAGTACGCGAGCATGATCGTGACCGTCAGCGCCCAGCGCTCGCGCTACTTCGGCAGCGAGGCGGAGTCGCCCAACGGCGGCACCAACCTGCAGTCGGACTTCTTCTGGCAGCGGATCAAGGACGCCAAGACGGTCGAGCGGCTGGTCAAGCGACGCCCGCCGCAGGGGCCGGCGAGGGCGGTGCGCCAGACCATCAAGGGCTTCGCCACCGGCTACAACGCCTACCTGCGCAAGACCGGCCGCGCCAAGCTGCCGGACCCGACCTGCCGCGGCAAGGCATGGGTGCGCCCGATCACGACGCTCGACGTCTACCGGCGCTTCTACCAGCTCGGCCTGCGCGCCAGCTCGGGCAACTTCCTGAAGGAGATCGTCACGGCCGCCCCGCCCGCCGCGGGCGCCTCGGCCAAGGCCGCCGCGCTGCCGTCGGAGGAGCAGCTGAGCGCCGCGCTCGCCGACGACCCGGTGCTCGGCTCGAGCCACACGATGGGCTCCAACGCCTACGGCGTCGGCTCCGAGGGCACGCGCGACGGCCGCTCGGTCGTGCTCGGCAACCCGCACTTCCCGTGGCAGGGCTCCGAGCGCTGGTACGAGCTGCACCTGACCGTGCCCGGGAAGCTCGACGCGATCGGCGCCGCGCTACAGGGCGTGCCGGTGGTCAACGTCGGGTTCAACCGCCACGTCGCGTGGAGCCACACGGTCTCGACCGCGCGCCGCTTCACGCCGTACGAGCTCAAGCTCGAGCCCGGCGACCCGCGCAGCTATCTCGTCGACGGCAAGAGCGTGAAGATGAAGCGCCGCACCGTCTCGGTGCGCACGTCGTCCGGCACCCAGCGGCACACGTTCTTCGAGACGCGCTGGGGGCCGATCTTCGACTTCCCGCTCGCCGGGCTCGTGTGGGACACCAAGAACGCGTACGCGCTCGCTGACGTCAACGCGGAAAACTTCCGCCTCACGAACCAGTGGTTCGAGTACGACAAGGCGAAGTCCGTCGGCGACCTGCGCCGCGCGTCGGCGAGGGTCCAGGGCAACCCGTGGGTCAACGTGATCGCGGCCGACTCGGCCGGGCGCGCCTACTACGCCGACGACTCCGTCGTGCCGAACGTCGACAGCGCGCTGCAGAAGCGCTGCTCGACCTCCGCGAAGGCTCCCTTGCTGCAGACCCAGGGCGTGATCCTGCTCGACGGCTCCAGGAAGTCCTGCCGCTGGGGCAACGACAAGGACGCGGTCACCAAGGGCATCCTCGGGCCGAAGGCGCTCCCGCGCGCGACCCGGCGCGACTACGTGGAGAACTCCAACGACTCCTACTGGCTGCCGAGCGCCCGCTTCCGGCTGTCGGGCTTCCCGCGCATCATCGGCGCGGAGGGCACGCAGCGCCTGCTGCGCACGCGGCTCGGGCTGCTGCAGGCCGAGCAACGGCTGGCGGGGACGGACGGCCTCGGGCCGGCCGGCTTCACGATCGACACGATGAAGGCCGTCTTCAACGCCAACCGCAACCTCTCGGGCGAGCTCGCCAGGGACGCCTTCGTGCAGGCGTGCTCGGCGAGCGCCGCGGCCGACCTCGCGGAGGCGTGCGCGGTGCTGGCCGCCTGGGACGGGCGCGCCGACACCGGCTCGCGCGGCGCGGTGCTGTGGCGCGAGGCCTGGACGCGGCTCTCGAACGCCGGGGTGCCGTGGCTGGTGCCGTTCGACCCGGCCGACCCGGCCAACACCCCGCGCGGCGTGAACGCGTCGGACCCGAAGCTCGTCAGCGCGCTGCGCGGCGCGGTCGAGGACCTGCGCGCCAAGGGCATCGCGCTCGACGTGCCGCTCGGCGACAAGCAGGCCGAGCCGCGCGGCGCCGAGCGGATCGGGATCCCGGGCTGCTCGGAGGCCGAGGGCTGCTTCAACATCATCTCGACCCGCCGTGACGAGCAGGGCAACTACGACCCGTTCACGGGCTCCTCGTTCGTGATGTCCGCGGGCTTCGACGCCAAGGGCCGCCCGAGCGGCTCGGCGATCCTCTCCTACTCGCAGTCCGAGAACCCCGAGTCGCCCTTCTACGCGGACCAGACCCGGCTGTTCTCGCAGGAGCAGTGGCTGCCGATGCGCTTCACCGCGGCCGACATCAAGGCCGACCCGGCCTACTCGAGGCGGGTGGTGACCGGCCGCCGGTGAAGCTGGACGCGCGAGGGATCGCGCTCGTCGTCGTCGCCGTCTCGACCCTCCAGGTCGGGGCGGCGTTCGCCGTCACGTTGTTCGACGAGGTCGGGAGCTCCGGCGCGGCGCTGCTCAGGCTGGGCATCGCCGCGCTGGTGCTGCTGGCCGTCTGGCGCCCGGGGCCGGCCGGGCACTCGCGCCGGGACGTGCTGACCGCCGTGGTGTTCGGGCTCGCGCTGGGCACGATGAACTGGGCGATCTACTCCGCGATGGCGCGGATCCCGATCGGCGTCGCCGTCACGATCGAGTTCGCGGGCCCGCTCGGGCTGGCGGTCGCGCTCTCGCGCAAGCCGCTCGACCTCCTCTGGGTCGTGCTCGCGGCGGCCGGGATCCTGCTGTTGACGAACCCGTTCGGGACCTCCGACCTCGACGGCGGCGGCGTCGCGCTCGCGCTGGTCGCGGCCGCCGCCTGGGCCGTCTACATCCCGCTCAGCGCGCTGACCGGCCGGCTGTTCCCGGGCGGGAGCGGGCTGGCGATCGCGATGGCCGTCGGCGCACTGCTCGTGGCCCCGGCCGGAATCGCGCAGGGCGGCGCCGAGCTGCTGGTGCCCGCGGTGATCGCGCAGGCGGCCGTGGTGGCGCTCGCCTCCTCGGTGATCCCGTACTCGCTCGAGATGGAGGCCCTGCGCAGGATCCCCGCGCGCGTGTTCGGGGTGCTGATGTCGCTCGAGCCCGCGGTCGCCGCGCTCGCGGGGTTCGTCGTCCTGGGCCAGGCGCTCGGGGCCGGCGACCTCGTCGCGATCGCCCTCGTCGTGGCCGCCGGCGCCGGCGCGGCGGCGCTGGATTAGACGCGCCCGGCGCGCGACCGACCATACTTCGGCTCCGAGTGTTCGAGCCCACGGTCCCGAACCTCCTGACCCTGTTCAGGATCCTGCTCATCCCGGTGCTCGCCGCAGCGCTGCTGTCGGGCATCGAGAGCGGCGACATCGTCGCCGCGATCGTGTTCGCGGTCGCGAGCTTCACCGACGCCCTGGACGGCTGGATCGCGCGCCGCAACAAGGACGTCACGACGTTCGGCAAGCTGATGGACCCGCTCGCCGACAAGCTGCTCGTCACCTCCGCGCTGGTCTCGCTCGTCGCGCTCGACCGGCTGCAGGCGTGGGTGGCGATGGTGATCATCGCGCGCGAGTTCGCGGTCACCGGGCTGCGCCAGCTGGCGATGGAGCACGGCGAGGTCATCCACGCCTCCGCCTGGGGCAAGATCAAGACCGCCGCGCAGATCGCGATGGTCCTCGTGCTGATCCTGGTGGAGGGCTCGCCGCTGTGGGTCGACGTGCTCGTCTACGCGACGACGGTGATCACCGTCGTGTCAGCCGCGGACTACTTCTTCGGCTTCCGCGCGATCTTTCACGCGCGGCCGTCGAGCCACTCGCGAGTGGAGACGTGATGCGGCGACGGCTCGCCTGAGGCCTCCTCGCGGCGCAGCTCGCCGAGCAGGCCGAAGCGCTCGGCGACCACGTTGTGCTGGTGGATCGTCTCCAGGTTCTCCTGGCGCGCGTAGACGAAGTGGCGCTCGGTCAGCTCGGAAAAGCCGTCCATGACGCCGCGGATCGACTCGCGCACGCAGTCCTCCACGAAGCGCGGCCGGCGGTGGGCCTTCTCGACGACGGCGCCCTCGTCCGTGCGCTTCATCAGCTCGTAGATCTCCGAGGACATCGACTCCTCGACGACCGCGAGCAGGCGCTCCGCGTCAATGTCGTTGACGCAGTCCTCGGGGCAGCCGATCAGCAGCGTGCCGAGCCCGCGCTGGTTGTGGGTGGCCACCGGGACGGCCGCGAAGATGCGCTCGATCTCCGCCTCGTCGAAGCCCTCCTCGCGCAGCCGCTCGCGCGAGCTCGCCTGCACCAGCCCCTGGGCGCACGGGCAGGCGGTCATGCCCTGAGCGCGGACGCCGATCAGCCGACGCGTGCCGGCCTCGGAGGCGACCGCGGTGCCGAGCAGCGTGTAGAGCTCCTGCGTCTCGATGCCCGAGACGGGAGCCGGCTTGTGCTCGGGGTAGCGTGCCTCGAGCCGCACCTCCGCGCGGCGGGCGCCCTGGCGGTCGCGAACCTTTTCCGCTATGTGCAGCGCGAGCGTCTCGGCGCGGAACACGCGCTCGCCG
>Ga0126312_10001957_pt1 | contig 13617 bp, 15 predicted proteins | sample Plot104A_FD_92537 | JGI IMG/M metagenome (GOLD analysis project Ga0126312, IMG submission 92537) | Serpentine soil microbial communities from UC McLaughlin Reserve, CA, USA - Plot104A | ecosystem: Environmental > Terrestrial > Soil > Grasslands | place: USA: UC McLaughlin Reserve, Lake County...
CGAGCCGATCTCGTTCACGGCCACCAGCTCGAGCTCGGGTTGCTCGACCGCCAGCTTGAGCGCCGCCCGGCCGATCCGGCCGAGCCCGTTGATCGCCACCTTGTTGGGCATCTGTGCCTCCTTCGAGGGTCAGGCCGAGGTTCGCTCGCCGCCAACCAGGTCACGCTCGGCGGTGAACTCGGCGGCGAAGGTGGTGTCGCTGGTGAGACGGAGGACCTTGAACTGGCCGTCGGCGCGCCGGCCGGTCGCCACCACCCGCCGATGATACTGGTCGAACTTCGACTAGACCCCGGCGCCCAGCGGCATGGCAAGCACCACAGCCTGCCAGGCGCCCGGTGGTCGCTTCCCAGTCGCAGGTCTGGTTTGAGCATATCGGTCAGGGCCTCACCGACCGTGACAAACTTCTGGCATGCGCGACTCCGAGCATGAGTTGTGGTCACGGCCGAGCCTGACGATCGCTGAGGCGGCTCGGCTGGGCGGGGTGTCAGCCTCGACGATCCGCCGCTACCTGGCGGCCGGGCGCTTCCCAACCGCCCAACAGCAGTCGAGCCCCGTCCCCGGTCGGCGTGGGCCATGGCGGATCCCGACCCAGGAGCTGCTCGCAGCCGGCCTGCGACCACGCCAGCCTCGAACACCCGACCATGATGGGAACGACGAGCCCTCGACCGGCCGGACCGCCGGCGAGCCTGTTGACGACCGGGTTCGAGCGCTCGAGCACGCCTTGGAGCTTGAGCGTACCCGCCGCCGAACCGCCGAGGACCTGGCCGCCGAGCGGGCCCACACGATCCAGACCCTGGAGAGCGCTCTGGCGGCGCTGCTCGCTCAGCGCGCCGCCCCAGCCCCGGCCACGACCTCCTCAGCGCCACCATCCGACGCAACCGACACAGCCGGGCCAGCCCTCCGGCCAGGCATGTTGCCGATGGTGCCGAAGCGAAGACCGGCCAAGCGCGAACTCAGCCAGGAGGAGAAGGCGGCCATCATCGGGCGGGCGCTCACCAGGCAACGGCCATCCAAGCGGCGCTGGCCCTAACAGCGCCGTCGAATTGGCGTCAGGACGGAGCGGAAATGGCCGGGTCAGGCTCTGTCAGCGCCGCCTGGCGCCATCGGCGAGTTCGCTCCCGGCCCGAGGCCCAGCCGGTGGCGGTCAACTTCGCGGTGGGCTACTACGTCTGCACCGGGGCAGACCGGGCGTCGATCATCACCCTGGCCATCGGCACCACCAATGCCGGCACCCAGGTCCGCGACAACGGGTGGTGCCGCAGGCGCACTCGGCCGACCCCCCCGCGACGCCGAGCGACGCCCAGGCGGCCACCACGCCGGCCGCCCCGGCGGCCGCGCCCGACCTGCCGACCGGCATCATCGACAACGCCGAGGTGTCGTCGTGGTCGTAGCCTTGGAGCGCGGCGACACGGCCCGGTTCAGCCAGCGCGCGCTGGCCACGCCGTCCAGGAGCGGGGCGGTGCGGGTGGTCACCGCCCACGCCCCGCTCGTCACCCTACGAGCGACGTCCGGGGCGACCTTCACCCTCGACGTGACCGCCCTTCGCTTCGTCTGACACCCTCGGCTGGACACCCGTGAGAGGTCGTCCGCGCCGGTCGCGACCCCCATGGCAGTCCCCTGGCCAAGACTGTAGCGCCTGGCGCCGGGTCGGCGGCGATGTTCCGCCGGGCGTTCTCCTCGTCGGAGCTGACGAGCCTCAGGGCTGGCGGAACAGCAGCCGCCGCAGTGCCTCCTCCACCGCCGCGCGCGGATCGCCTGCGTCCGCGGGAGCCCGCCACGCGACGACGGCGTCCGGCCGCGCGAGCACCGCGCCGTCGGGGGCAAGGCCGTAGGCCTGGGCGAACGTCTCGCCCTTGTCGACCAGGTCGCCGTCCGGTGCCACGCGGTAGCCGCTCACCGGGCAGCCGAGCGCGACGCCGGCCTGCGACGCGGCGTCCAGCCATCTCTGGCCGCCCGGTGCGGCCAGCAGTGCGAAGCCGCGGCCGAGGACGTCGTGCACCGAGCCAGGCGCGCCGTCGATCTCCACCGGCAGGTGCGGGGCCCGTCCGCCCACCCGCCCGGTCGGTGTGCGGGGGTCCTCCAGCGCGGCCCCGTCGTCCCCGCCGTCCGGGAGCAGCCCGGCCGACCGGTACACCGGGCCGAGCTCGATCGACGCATCGTCCATCGGGTCGGCGAGGTTCTCCCGGGAGAGCGTGGGGTCGACCCGCAGCACGTAGCGCGTGTACGCCTGCTCGACGACGAGGTCGCACACCGGACGGCGCTCGGCGTCGTAGGTGTCCAGCAGGCCGCCGCCCGCGGTCCCGCCGACCACCGCGGCCAGCTTCCAGGCCAGGTTGTGCGCGTCGCCGATGCCGGTGTTGCCGCCGAAGCCCCCGGTGGGCGGCATGACGTGCGCGGCGTCCCCGGCCAGGAACACCCTCCGGTCGCGGAAGCGCGACGCGTGCGCCGCCGCGGCCGTCCAGCGCTGCACGTTGTCGATCTCGACCGGGATGTCCATGCGGCCGAGCGCCTTGCCGACCAGCTCGGTCGCCCACGCCGTATCCATGGTCTCGCCGATGGCGGTGTTCTTGGTGCCGTCCGGGTTGATGGTGGCGAACACCGCGAGGAAGCCGGAGTCGCCGGTGATGGAGAACCGGAAGAACCCGAGCAGCTCCGGGTGGTTGACGTAGACCACGCTGAGGTTGCGGTCCCCGATGAGCTCGCGCATGTCCGCGCGGAAGTAGATGGTGACGCAGTCGGCGAACGCCCCGCGCCCGGCCAGCTCGATGCCGCAGCGCTTCCGGACCGGGCTGTGCGCGCCGTCGGCGGCCACCAGGTAGTCGGCGCGAACGGTCTGGGAGGCGCCGCCGTCCCGAGCACGGAGGACCGCCGTGACGCCGTCGTCGTCCTGCTCGAAGGAGATCAGCTCGGTGGCGTAGGCGTGCTCGGCGCCGCGCTCCTGGGCCGACCGGCGCAGCAGCGGCTCCAGCCCGATCTGGGTGATGAACAGCCGCGACGCGGGGCTCAGCGTCTCGACGCCCTCGTTGAAGTGCCGGAAGAAGAACTTCATCTCCGGGCTGGCCAGGCTCTCCACCGAGACGATGGCGCCGTTCTGCGCGAACTCCTGCGCCGACGCGGACTCGATCTCCCCCTGCAGCCCCACACTGCGGAAGATCTCCATGGTCCGCTGGTGGAACGAGGCGGCCCGGGGATGGACCGCGGTGCCGCGGTGCCGCTCGACCAGCAGGTGTGGCGTCTCCTGCGCGGCCAGCAGCAACGACGTCGACAGCCCCACGAGGCTGCCTCCGACGATCAGCACGGGCACCCGGCGGTCGCTCATCGAGCCTTCCCTCGCGCGTCCTGCGGTCACGGACATTCGCCCCGTGTGGCGGCCCGCCGACGCCGATGCGGCCACCCTGGCGGGGTGGGCCAGGATGTGTCAAGGGTCACAGGAGCACCCCGACTCGCCCGCGCGCGGACACGGGTGGCAAGATCAGTTGCCGGGAGGGACGAAGTTGTCGGAGCAATCAGGGACCGTCGCTGACGATCCGTTCGGTGGTCGGCGCCCAACCAGTCACGAGCGGCTGACGGGACTGCCCTGGGATGCGTCGTACCACGACGGCCCTGCGCCGTGGGACATCGGCCGGCCGCAGCCGGCCATCGCGCGGTTGGCGTCCGAAGGCGGCTTCGCCGGAGCGGTGCTCGATGCGGGCTGCGGGACCGGCGAGAACGCGCTGCACGTCGCCTCGCTGGGATTGTCGGTTCTGGGCGTTGACGTGGCGGAGACGGCACTGGCCATCGCCCGAGCGAAGGCCGACGACCGTGGGATCGAGGTTGCGTTCGCTGTGGCGGACGCGTTCCAGCTGGAGCGTTTGGGGCGCAGGTTCGCGACGGTGCTGGACTGCGGACTGTTCCACACCTTCGACGGCGACGAGCGACCAGGATATGTGGCGAGCCTGGCGTCGGTGACCGAGCACGACGGAACCCTGTATGTGTTGTGCTTCCGTGACGATGGTCCCGATCCTGGCCCGCACCCCATCAGGCAGGAAGAGCTGAGCGCGGCGTTCAACCCCGGGACGGGATGGAAGGTCGCCGCCATCGAACCGGACCGGATTCACACGAGATACCACGACGACGGCGCACCGGCCTGGTTGGCGACCATCAAGCGGATCTAGACCGCGGGACCGGTCGGAGCGGAGCGCCGCTACCAGCGGCCGCGGTGCACAACCTCCTCGAACGGGCGCCGGTTGGGCCGAGCGATCGGTCGAAGCGGACGGTCGGCGGGAGCGCCGAGGCTGATCAGCCAGGCGCAGAACCGGTCCTCGGGGAAGCCCAGCAGGCGCCGCGCCAGCTCCTGGTCGCTGACCGCCGAGTGCGCGCTGCCGATGCCGAGGTCGGCGGCGGCCAGCATGATGCTCATGGTCGCCTGGCCCAGGTCGTACTGGATCAGGTCGCGTGAGCGGGCGTCGCCGGGGTTGGGGGCGATGAGCGCGATCGTCGCCGCCGACCGGGCCACGTGGCCGGCGCTGCGCCACACACTGGCCAGCTGGCCGAGCTGCTCGGGGTCGGTGCAGACGACGAAGTCCCAGGCTTGCTGGTTGCCGGCCGAGGGGGTGCGCCGCCCGGCCTCCAGGATCTGGTCGAGGTCCTCGGGGGCGATCGCCCGCTCGCTGTAGGAGCGGACGTTGCGGCGGGATCTGATCGCTTCCCAGGTCTCCACGTTGACCTCCCATCGACTCGCCCCGCGCCGGGACCACGACCCGCATCAGCGGTGACGGTGGGCGCACCGAAGGGCAGTATGGACGACGATGCCGCCGCACGCCGAAGGGGGAGGCGCGACGTGACCGACGCCCTGGAGGACCGCGACCTCAACGCCGTGGCCCGCAATCGCCCGAGCACCGACCACCCCATCTGGACCGAGCCCTACCCTCGCCGGGTGCGGGCCCTGCTGGACGGCGTCGTGGTGGCCGACTCCACCCGGGCGCTGCTGCTGCTGGAGGCCGGGCACCTGCCCGTCTACTACTTCCCACCCCAGGACGTCCGCGCCGACCTGCTGGAGCCGACCGACACCTCCACCCACTGCCCGCACAAGGGCGATGCCTCCTACTGGTCGGTCAGGGTGGGCGACCGGGTTGTCCGCGACGCCGTCTGGAGCTACCAGGACCCCCTGCCCGAGCGCACCGACATCAAGGGGTACCTGGCCTTCTACTGGAACCGGATGGACGCCTGGTTCGAGGAGGACGACGAGGTCTTCGTCCATCCACGCGACCCCTACCACCGGGTGGACGTGCTCAGCAGCTCCAGGCACGTGCGGGTCGCGGTGGCGGGGACGACCCTGGCCGAGACCCGCCGGCCGTGGCTGCTGTTCGAGACCGGCCTGCCCACCCGCTACTACCTCCCCAAGGCGGACGTCCGCATGGACCTGCTGGCGGCGACCGAGAGCGAGACCCAGTGCCCCTACAAGGGCAAGGCCCGCTACTGGTCGGCCACGGTCGGCGACACCGTCGAGGAGGACATCGCCTGGAGCTAGCCGTTCCCGATCCCCGAATGCCTCAAGATCGCGAACCTGGTCGCCTTCTACAACGAGCGAGCCGACATCTGGGTCGACGGCGAGCTCCAGCCCAAGCCCGACACGCCCTGGTCGCGCTTCGCGGTCCGCTAGCTCGGCTGGGCGGCCGTGGCGAAGGCGACGGCCAGCTCGGTGCGGGAGCGGAAGCCGCGCTTGCGGAAGACGCTGGCCAGGTGGTGCTCGACGGTCTTGGGGCTGAGGAACAGGGCGGCGGCGGCCGTCCGGCCTAACCCCGCGTAGGCCTCGACCAGGGCTGTCGTCACCGCCAGCCCCCGTTGTCCTGGCGGACAGGGGCAATGCCGCGGCACCGGCCAGCTGCTATGGCCCTCCGGGACCTCTAGATGGACGACAGCACCAGCAGCACCGCGCCGACCCAGAAGAGCGACAACGGGAGGCGACTCGCGCGGCTGGTTCGCTGCGAGCGGTCGAGGAGGAGCCCGGCTGTCATCATCGCGATGCCGAGCACCTGTATGGCGCGACGCACTCACCAGACGATAGGAAGGGTGCCTATGCGTGGCAAGGGGATCTGCTACGACACCGGCTTCTTCAACCGGGGCGTCAGCACCCACGAACCGTTCGACCCCGAGGTCGTCGGCCGCGAGCTGCGGGTCATCCGCGAGGACCTGCGCTGCAACGCCGTCCGGATCACCGGGGGCGACCTGGAGCGGCTGACGGTCGCGGCGAGTCACGCGGCGGCGGCCGGGCTGGAGGTCTGGATCTCACCCTTCACGAACGACCTGACCTCGGAGGGGCTGCTCGACTTCCTCGCCGGCTGCGCCGAGCACGCCGAGCGGCTCCGCCGCCAGGGCGCCGAGGTCGTGCTGCTGACCGGCTCCGAGCTGACCGTGTGCAACAAGGGGATCGTGCCCGGCGAGGCCTTCGAGGAGCGGGTCGGGCTGCTGACCCCGTCGAACCCCTCCCTGGGCGAGCTGCTGGCCGCGGTCCCGGCCCGCGTCAACGACCTGCTCGGGAGGGCGGTGCGGGTCGTCCGCGAGCGGTTCGGTGGGAAGGTCGGCTACGCGTCGCTCCCGTTCGAGCGGGTCGACTGGGCGCCCTTCGACGTCATCGCGACCGACGCCGGCTACCGGTCGGCGGAGACGGCCGACCGGTACGCCGACGGCGTCCGGGCCCTGGTCGCCCAGGGCAAGCCCGTGGCGATCACCGAGTTCGGCTGCTGCACCTACGAGGGCGCGGCCGACAGGGGCTCCCGCGGCGCCGAGATCGTCGAGTGGGACACCGCCACGGCCACACCGGTCCGCCTCGACGGTGTCTACACCCGGGACGAGGCGGAGCAGGCCATCTACCTGCGCGAGGTGCTGGACGTCCTGACCGCCGAGGGCGTCGACAGCGCGTTCGTGTACACCTTCGCCCGCTACGACCTGCCGCACCGCGGCGACCCTCGCCTGGACCTGGACATGGCCAGCGCCGGCGTGGTCAAGGTCCTGGAGGGCCGCCTCGGCCGCACCTACCCCGACATGGCCTGGGAGCCCAAGGCCGCCTTCGCCGCGCTCGCCGACTACTACCGCGGCTGACCTCAGCCGCGCGCGAATCGGCAAGCAGCGTGCACGGCAGGAGCAGCGAGCGCCGCGCTGGCGTCGCGACACTGACCAGGACGGCAACGGAACCTGGAGGTGTCCGTGTACGACTACATCATCGTCGGCGCCGGCAGCGCGGGAGGCGTGGTCGCCGGTCGCCTGAGCGAGGACCCGTCGACCAGGGTCCTGGTTCTCGAGGGCGGGCCGGCCGACGACCTTCCCGAGATCGCGATGCCGGGTGCCGCTCCGACGCTGTGGGGTGGGCCGCTGACGTGGGATCACGTGACGGTGCCCCAGCGAAACGCCGCCCGGCGGGTGATCCCCTGGCCGAGCGGGCGCACGCTCGGGGGAAGCTCGTCGATCAACGGCATGCTCTACATCCGCGGCAACCCGCTCGACTACGACGCCTGGCGCGACGCCTACGGCTGCTCGGGCTGGGGCTACCTCGACCTGCTGCCCTACTTCCGCCGGGCCGAGGACCAGCAGCGAGGCGGTTCCCGCTACCACGGCGCCGGGGGGCCGCTGCGGGTGGAGGACCAGCGCTACGAGCACCCGCTGAGCCGGGCCTGGCTGGAGGCGGCGGTGGCGTCGGGGCTGCCCCGCAACGAGGACTTCAACGGCGCCCACCAGGACGGCGTGGGGCACTATCAGATGACCCAGCGAGACGGGCGACGCTGGTCGGTGGCCGACGCCTACCTGCGGCCGGCCATGCAGCGGCCCAACGTCACCGTGGAGACCGACGCCTACGTCACCCAGGTGATCGTCGACGGCGGCCGGGCGACGGGGGTCTGCTACGTCCGCGACGGGGCGAGCCGCGAGGCCAGCGCGACCCGCGAGGTCGTGGTCGCCTGTGGGGCGGTCAAGACGCCGCAGCTGCTGATGCTGTCGGGGATCGGCCCGGCCGACCAGCTGCGTGCCCACCACATCCCGGTGCTCGTCGACGCCCCAGCCGTGGGGGTCGGCCTGCAGGACCACCCGATGTGCCTGCCGGGCTGGCGGACGCCGGCCACCCGGAACCTGTGGGAGGAGATGATCCCGGAGAACCTGGAGCTCTGGCGGCGGGAGCGGCGCGGGCCCATGGCGTCCTTCGGCGCCGAGGCCGGAGGCTTCGCCCGCAGCCGCGGCGAGCTGCCCGCGCCGGATGTGCAGTTCGGCGCCATCCCCGGGCCGCCGCCGCTGCCCGAGCTGGGCCCGCCCACCGAGCGAGCGGTCGGGACCCTCGTCGGCGCCATCCACGTGCGCAGCCGGGGCCGGGTCATGCTCGCCTCGGCCGATCCGGCGGCCAGGCCGATCGTCGATCCCGCCTACTTCGCCGACGAGGCCGACCTGGAGGTGCTGGTCGCCGGGGTTCGCATGGCCCGCGAGATCGCCGCCTGCCAGCCCCTGGCACACATCACCGCCGGGGAGATCGCGCCCGGCGAGGACCTGGACGATCACGAGCGGGTCCGGGACTGGATCCGGGCCACGGCCGGCACGATGTTCCACCCCACCGGGACCTGCGCCATGGGCGGCGGCGCCGAGGCCGTGTGCGACCCGGAGCTGCGAGTGCGGGGCGTGGAGGGCCTGCGCGTGGTGGACGCCTCGGTGATGCCGGCGACGCCGCGGGGCAACACCAACGCCCCCACCATCGCCGTCGCCGAGCGCGCCGCCGACCTCATCCGGGGCGACACGCCCCTGCCCGCCGCGGCCCTGGAGCGCGAGCTCGTCTAGGGCGCCGGTCGGGGGACGTCGCCCAGTCGGCGGTACTCGACCGGCGAGGCGCCGTAGGCGGCCCGGAAGGCGCGGCTGAAGTGCCCGGCGCTGGTCAGGCCCCAACGGGCCGCGATGGCGCTCACCGGCACGGCCGCGAGCGACGGATCGAGCAGGTCACGGCGGCACCGCTCCAACCGGCGCTCCCTGATCAGCCGGGCGACGCTCGCCTGCTCCCCCTCGAACAGCTTGTACAGGGAGCGAAGCGAGACATGGTGGGCGCGGGCGACGGCCGCCGGCGTGAGCTCGGGATCGGCCAGCTGGCCCTCGATGAAGGCGCGCACGCGCAGGAGCAGCGCCCGCCGGGAGACGTCTGCTGGCACCTCGCCGTGGCGGTCCAGCCGGCCGGCGAGCGCCACCGTGAGCAGGTCGAGCGTGGCCGTGCCCACCCGGGTCCCGCCGGCCGGGTCGAGGCGGTCGACCTGGCGGGCGAGCTGGCGGGCCGTCGAGGAGAAGAGGGCGGCGGGGCCGTCGTCACCGGTCAAGCCGACGGCGGTCAGCTGCGCGGCGTCGTCGGGGCGCAGCGGGAGCAGCTTGCGCGGGAAGGCGATGGCCACGATCCGGGTCGACCACGCGTTCGTCCAGTGGGCGGGATGGGAGAGGTCGACGAAGGCGAAGTCGCCGGCATGGAGGCGGGCCTGCCGGCCGTCCTGGTCGACGACGACCTCGCCCTGGGCGACCACGTCCACCTTGCAGAGGTCGGCGTCCGTCATCTGGATGTGCCGCCGCCGCCGGTCGGCCCCGCCTGGCCTGGACGCCGACAGCTCACCGACCCGGACGACGCCGAGGTCGGTGGCGCGCACCTGGTCGGGCGGCTCGCTCCCACCGCCGGATCGCACGTCGAGCGGCCCGAAGGCGGCGCTCACGACCTCGTGGACGTACTCAGAGCGAGCGGCGGCGGGAACATCATCGGCCCGCAGCACGACGGTCATGGCCATATCCTGAGCCTCTTCAACCATCTTAGGCGCTCCAGGGAGGAGGCGACGCGCGGATGGCACGGCCTACGGTCATGGACTGTGTGGTGGTGGGGCGCCGGGCCGGCCGGGCTGGCCGCCAGCGCCGCCCTGAGCGCCGGCGGCGTCGAGCACGTGGTCCTGGAGCGGGGCCGGCCCGGGGAGAGCTGGCGGGGATGCAGCGCTGGGACTCCTGCCGGCTGAACACCCCCGGCTGGATGAACCGGCTGCTCGGGCAGCAGGCGCGGGATGCCTTTGGCGACGGCGACGGCGACGGCGACGGCCCAGGGCGGGACCGCATCGTCGTGGCCAGCGGCGACCAGAACCTGCCGCGGGTGCCTCGCCTGGCCCAGGCCCTGCCCGGCCGGGTGGCGCAGTGCCATACCCTGGCCGGCCGGCTGGTCGCCGTCGCCGGCGAGCGGGTCGGCTTCGACGGCAGCGCGGCGGTCAACCTGGCCGCCGGGGACGCCTTCGCCGCCCGGGTCCGCGAGATGGTCGACAACCTCATCGACCGCCGCGGCCTGCCGGTCCCGCCGCCGGAGCCCGACCCCACCGACGCCCGGCGCCGCGACGACGCCGCGGCCGAGGCGGAGGCGCTGATGTGCTCAGTACTCCTGGGGAGCGGCCGTGCCTCACTACAGGGCTGTGCCCGAGGAGCTGTGGGGGGAAGGTCGAAGCCAGCATGAGATATGGGTCGGCTCCATCGTCTGGTGAACTACGGCCACCAGTTGGGCCGAGAGGGTGTCCAGGTCGATCTCGTCGCGGAGGCGGGTGCTGAACGCCTCGATGGTCTTGGCCGCGTGGTAGCGGCGCCGGTTGAAGCGCCGGTCCACGACCGCCCGGATGCGGCCCCGGACGGGCCGGAAGACCGCGGCCGCGGCCAGGGTGCCGGCAGCCACCAGCCAGCTCGGTGGGTCGGCGCCGGCGCCGGCGACCAGCACGAACAGCAGTGATCCGGCGGCATAACATAGGCCCAAGATGGCGGTGAGCAGCCCATAGACCAGGGGTGCGGTTGATGATCCGGTCGATCTCATACAGCCGATAGCGCAAGATGGCGATCCCGGCGGCCACCGGCAGGGCCGGGAAGAAGGGCACGGCGAGCAGCAGCCCTAAGTCCCACTGGCTGCTGGTGCCGGGCTGCACCACCAAAACAATCGTGATCGTCACTGCGCATGCGAACAACAGCCACTTGAGCTGCTGGCGTTCGATCCCGTGGACCCGCCGGAACCGGAGCACCAGCGCGGTCAGGGAAGCCAGGCCGCAGCCCAGCATAAGGATGTAGGTCGGGAAGAAGACAGCATTGAAGGCGCTGGTGTCTTGGGGTATGCCGTTGGGGTCTAACAGGGCTGGCCCTCGCCATGGGCCAGGCCACCACGGCCGTCAGCACCGTGATCACTGTGATCGGGATGGCCGACAGCCAGGCCACCGGCCGCCAGCGCGGCGACGGCAGCCGGCCATCAGGGAATAACAAGGGCACGTAGCAGAGCGCCAGCCCCAGCGCCGGCGCCCAGGCCGACTGGCTGACCCAGGCGGCCAGCTCCCCACCCGGGGCCGCGCCGGGCGCGGTCCGGAATACATAGGTGGCGTATTCGTAGCCGAAGATGATCAGGCCCTCGGACAGCCCAATGAACAGGAACATCCAGCCGAGCGGGTTGCGGGGTCGGTGGGTAGCGATCACGGCGCCGACCAGCGGGAATTACATCGCCCACACGGCTTGGAGCGCCACCGTGGTGAGAATCTCGTTCAGCGACTGGTGGTTCAAGGCCCCGTAGACGAATGTCAGGACTCCCAGCGCTACGCCAGCCCACTGACGGCCCAGACCAGCCAGATGACAGCACGGGGCAGCACCCGAATAGGGTCGGGCCCACGCTGAGCGACGGTGTTCGATCCATCCCTGTCGGCCTTGGCAGTGTGCGTGGATCCTCCGGTGCGTACGCCACCGCTTCTGCGCTCACCGCATGGATGTCCGTGGTGACCGTCCCGCGATCGTTACGGGCTTCGGTGCGAGCACATGTCCAGCCCGGGTTGCGACACCACCTCTCAAGTGTCAAGACACCTTAGCGACGGACCACTAGTGAGGCCAGCCTCGGACCGCCGAGCAGCCTGGTCGTGGTCGTAGCCTACGGGTCTGGCTGGCCTCGGGGTGGGTCCGAGGCCGCCCTCAGTCCGGGGGTGCGGTCATGGCCGACGGGGTCAATATCAACGACCTGCTCGATGGGCATGTGGGGCTGGACCTGGAGTGCCTGGATCGCATCTACCTCAACGTCTATGTCCCCAAGCTGCAGGTGGGCGGGCAGGTGGTCCGGTTCCTCACCGAGCACCTGGGCAACCCGATTCCCTCGCCGGTGCTGTTCCAACGCATTGGGGAGCGCTTCCGCCGCGACGTCGCCCGCTTCGCCGAGCGCAATCACATCCCGCTGCTGCACCTCAAGCGGCCGGACCGCAGCCGCTGGGACGACCGCAAGCTGGACCACGTGCGCCCCTATCTCGAGCGGGCAACCACACCCGGGGTCGTGGCGATCGTCTGTGCCCAGGAGTTCCAGAAGGTCTTCGTCGGGGTCAACCGTTCCACCAAGCCGGGGGTGGCCTGCTTTGACTTCCCCAAGGTCGACCGGCGGGTCAGCGTCTACTACTTCTATGTGCTCGACCCCGAGTTCGGGCCCGGCTTCATCAAGCTGTGCAGCTACTTCCCCTACCCGGGCAAGATCTGGCTGAACGGCCACGAGTGGGCCAAGCGCCAGGCCGACCGCGAGGGGGTCGCCTTCACCGCCCTGGCCAACGGGTTCGCCACCTGCCAAGACCCCGCCCGGCTGCAGCAGCTCTGCGACCGACTCGGCCCCACCGACCTGCAGGGGTTCTTCGACCGCTGGATCGCGGTGCTGCCAACCCCCTTCACCGCCGCCGATCGGGCCGCCGGGTATTGGTGGGAGCTGTCGATGCGCCAGGTCGAGGTGTCCCGCACCATCGTGTTCGACGCTCCCCGCCGGGCCCGGGCATTCTTTGAGGCCCTGGTGGCCGACAACATCGGGGTGGGCCGCCCCGAGCAGGTCTCGGTGGTGTTCGCCCGTCAGGTCCGCAAGACCACCCCGGGGATCTTTCGCACGCGGGTGTTCACCCAGGGCACCGACGTCAAGCTCGACCTGCGCTACAAGCGCTGCCGGGTCAAGCAATACCTCAAACAGGGGCGGGCCCTTCGCATCGAGACCGTCGTCAACCACCCCTGGGACCTGGGCGTCCTCGCTCGCCTGCCACACCTGCCCGAGCTCATCGGCAAGGCTCGCGCGGTCAACCGTCGCCTGCTTAGCATCCAACGTGTCGGCCAGGGCTGTGCCATCGAGACCGCGCTGTTTGCGCGCATCTCACAGCCCTACGCATGGGAGGGCCAAAGAACCGGAGCCCTGCGCTTCGGGGACATTCGCGTCATGGCCCTGGCCGGCGCCCTGTGCATGGTGGTCCATGCCGTCGCCGGCTTCAGCAATCGGAGCCTGCGCGCCCTTGTCGCCGGTCTGCTCGGCACCACCTACACCGCCTCGCAGATGACCTACGACCTGCGCCGGCTCCGGCTGCATGGGCTCATCCAGCGCCTGCCCGGCACCAACACCTACATGCCTACCCCTGACGGCATCCGGGTGGCGCTGTTCTACACCAAGGTCCACGACCGGCTCTTGGCGCCCCTGCTGGCCGCCGACCACCCGCCGGCGCCGCCCGCGCTCCGCCACGCCCTCCGGGTGGTCGACCAGGCCGTGGCCGACTCCGTCACCAACGCACGCCTGGGAGCCGCCGCTTGAAACTTGTCACAACGTCCCATCTCCCGCGCCCCAAGAAGATCTAG